>Ga0116178_10004175_pt1 | contig 10673 bp, 11 predicted proteins | sample AD_STIC12_MetaG_FD_89880 | JGI IMG/M metagenome (GOLD analysis project Ga0116178, IMG submission 89880) | Active sludge microbial communities of municipal wastewater-treating anaerobic digesters from USA - AD_STIC12_MetaG | ecosystem: Engineered > Bioreactor > Anaerobic > Digestate | place: USA...
GTTAAGCCGTGGGTTTCTTCAATCTTCTTGATTACTTTAAGCAAATCGAAAGTTTGGTATTGGGCGTGATGACATTCGTCACCGATAGCCCACTGAACAAAGAAAAGAGGTGTTTTATTTTGCTTGCTCATTAGAATTTTACCTCAAACTTATAAGTTGTTGTCACAACATTGTTTTCCAACTGTTCAAGTGACTTAGAGAACGTAAAGCCCAGTTTTTTGCCGATAGCAAATAAAGGCTTTTTTACTTTCATCAATGCAGCAACCACTGTCTGAGTAGCAAAGCTGTTAACCATTGCAGGTGGGAAGTCGTTTGATGGTTCGATCGGTGGGGCTTGTTTTTCTAGTTTATCTTGTGCACGCGCTTTTTTGACTGCTGCCTTAGTAGCAAGCTCAGCAAGTCTTGCACGTAGTGCGAACTCGCAATACTCAGTCTGAGAACTGGCTGCATAGCAGCCGCTTGCGAGAAGTTGGTTGCAAATCTTAGCGTTTAACTTTGAGCAATCTGTAATAACCATGTTTGAAAAAGTGTTCATCGTGTATCTCCCTATGAAAACAATATATAACTATTATATAATGATGTCACACACTATTTTATATTTCTAAGAAATAACGCCTCACGTTTAAGGTAAATACTTTGCCGGATTCGGGTAGCAAATAGACTGCTGAGACGTTCTGGCGATGCCCGTCTCGGGATGCAAAGACTTCGTTGGCTGACTGGTTTAACGCCTTGGCGGCGTCGAATAACACCGCTTCAAGCGGTTGTTTTGAGTGGACTACTAAGAACTTAGATAATTCTCTGATTCCGTTATCTCTAATATATAGCATTTGAGTCTCCTTTTTAATGCGGTGCAACGCCGGAATGGCCTTGAGCGTTTTTACAATAATGCTGGCTATGTGCGTTAATCAATAGGTTTAAATGATGATATGCGTTGTTAATTTGTGCTGTGCGACGTAGGAAGTTACTTGAGCCGGGGTGCTAGATTCGGGGCTCTAGTGGCTCTATATTAGTTATAACAGGAGTTAAAAACTGATACTAAACAACGCGTCAATTTGCAAACCATTGATATGCTTAGTTTATTTAAAATGTGGTTATATAATTTACTCTATTTTCTATCTACTTTTCTTACTATTAATAAGTATATTCAAAAAATAGATAAGAAATGCCCGTGATCTATACGTTTTGCCAGTACTATAGGATTACAGACCTTTAATAGAGACCATAAACGTGTGACATAGTGTCATTTGTTTAGTGTTTTCGCCTGCTGAATCCCGAAGCATGACCCTTATATCGCTATTATATAACCACAGTGACCCGATCATGCCCGGCTAACCAATCATAAGCGCTAGTGTTATATAACCCAGTGACGGTGCTAATATGCAGCCCGGATCTTGGGCAGTGCGCAGTGCAACGGGAGCCATGCAACATGATGAAATGTATTGACTGCCCAGTTTGCAATCAGCCTTGAGCCTTTGGCGAGCGAATAGGGCCATAGTTTGCTTATGCGTAGTTGCAAAGCACCCCGTATCCCGCAGCGGTGTGTCACTGTGTCATGCTGCATCAACGCTTGACTTGTACCTGGTGATTAAGATGCGGGCATCTGTCATGATCTGTTAACGTGCCGAGCTCTGCGCACCTAGTTGCAAATGATATTCATTCTCATTGTAAGATATGTTATTGCATTGCATCAGTGGTGCTTGTTGCGCGGGCAGTCATTTCAGGTTTGTTGACGTGGTGAATCATTGGGTATGTGTTACTCGATGCGTTATGCTTGGGTTTTAAGCAGCGGGGTGCCTATTGCAAAACAAAACGACGCGATGGGGCGGGTGGGGCTAGACTTTTGAAAAATAAATTTTACTGTGTTTCTCGATTCAAAAACCGCCCGCCCGCACCGCGCCCCTTGACTCCCGAAACAAGCTGCGGGATTCTACAATTACGTGTGCTTGCTTGTTGTGATGAACGAGTTTTGCTATTCATAGATTTTCCGGCGAACCCAGGGCCTAAAAACCCTGGTAGTAGTTTGCCACTAAACGAGGCACCTTGCTTTCACCTCCTGACTATATCGCTATATACTTGCAAATAAACTCCGGCGTTCCCGTTCGACTCATTGCAAAAGAGCTTGCTATGAAGACAAAGGATTTGCGAAAACAAATCAAAGATCATAAGCTAAAAATCTCTCAGCAAAGCGAAGTCAAGAAACGCGTTGTTGCGGGATTTGTTCTTACGGCCGTAGACTAGTCCCCTGCGGCCACATTTTCGACTGAAGTAGCGCGATTAGGTATGTAACCAATAATTGTCGTGGGTGGCTAATGAGTTCAGATAGCAGACATGAGGCTGAGCTGACAAACATAGTATATGCAAATTTAGCAAATCCTGATCGCGTGACTTGAGTCGAGTAAATCCTCATCCGAATAACCGAAAGGCGCAAGTGGTGACTGGTAATCTGGTCCAAACAAACGTCTAAGCTTGCAATCAAGTAAAAAGTGATAAATACTTAAATAATGCGGGAAATTACACCAAATATTGGCTTTTATCAGGAAATTCGAGAGTTTTTGCCTGTTAATTTGCAGAATATGGTTGACCTAATCCCCGAAGATTTAGCCACAAAAACGGGTGATTCTTTGCATATCTTATGTATGCCAAGCCCCCAGATGCGGTCTTTCAAGATTATGTTCTGGAAAGTTCTAGACGCTAGTATAGTTAATAATCAACAGCTTATGGCTGAAGAGGCGGCGTGCGGGTATCCTTTAAATACCTATCGCACGTTTACGAATAACGCTGTGAAGGTGGCCTGGCTACTTTGCAAAGATATCGCCTATGATATCACGGCGCAGACTTACCTTAATGATATATTAAAGAAATTCGCTCCGATAATTAACAAGGCTATTGTTAATGAACACGGGGAGATTGATTACAAGTTATTCGATGCGAATATAAAACTATTTACAATGCTGGATAAGCGCCTACACGGGCAATACGTTCAAAAGATCGAAGAAAAATCAATACGGCTCACTGGCAAGGAAGCTGCTGACGCTGTAACGAAAAAAGCTTCATACGACGATCAAATCGCAGACATGAAGAAAAAACTTGAGCAAGCGGGAAATGCTGGCGGGCAAGGGTTTACACAATTAATAAATGGGGAGGACAAGGATGTCGAAAGCTCTGACGAAGGCCCAACAAGCTGAACTTGAAAGGCTGGAGGCGGAACTTAAGCTCAAGGATGAGCTTCCCTACCTCTTTGCTTGGAATTGGTATTCATGGGCATTTGATTTTTTCATGTCCACAAACAAAATTTGTTTGCTAACAGCGGCAAATCAGATTTCAAAATCATCTACACAAATTAGAAAAATAATTCATTGGGCAACTGCTAAAGAATTGTGGCCCACGTTGTGGAATACAAAACCAAAAGCATTTGTATATTTTTATCCAAGTGCTGACGTAGCAACAGTGGAAGTAAAAACAAAATGGATCCCAGAATTTTTACCGCGTGGGAGTATGCAATATGATGAAACTTACGGATGGAAAGCTGAATATAACGCCAACAAGAAAATTGTGGCTATCCATTTTAATTCAGGTGTGTCTATTTACTTTAAATCGTATGAACAGTCAGCCGCAAATTTACAGACTATTACGGCTTATTATATCGCCGTGGATGAGGAATGTCCGGTTGAGCTCTACGACGAAATTGCATTTCGTATTGCCGGAACGAACGGGTATTTCTCTAGTGTATTTACTGCCACTAAAGGACAAGAGTTCTGGCGATGTGTTATGGAAGAACAAGGCACCGCTAAAGAAAAATTGGTTGGCGCGTTTAAAAGACAAATTTCAACGTACGATTGTCTAAGATACAGAGATGGCTCACCATCACCTTGGACTATAGAGCGAATCAAGGATTTAGAAAACAGGTGTAAAAATGAACAAGAGGTTCTTAAGCGTATTCATGGTCGTTTTGTTCGTGACGAAGGTTTGCGCTATCAGTTTTCGAGAGAGCGTCATCTTAAGACGCCTCCATTTGGACTTGCAGGGACCCCAGAAGCTCTCACGTCGGTATATGCTGGCGTTGACTACGGATCAGGGAATAAAAACAGGTCTAAGTCAGCAATCGTATTTGCCAGTTTATCTGCAGACTCAAGAAAAGTTAGAGTTTTCAAAGCATGGCGTGGAGATGAGACAATCACCACTGCCGGAGACCTCTTTAATAAGTACATGGAGCTTAAAACTTTCAAAATTACAAACGGATCATACGACTACTCAGCCCGAGACTTTTATGAAATTGCAAGTAGAAATGGTGAACCGTTTTCAAGAGCAGATAAAGCAAGAGAGCGCGGAGACGAACTAATAAACACGTTATTACGTTATGACATGATCGAGTTTGATACAGGAGATGAAGAGGTAGATAAACTTTGCATGGAGCTAGCTTCTTTAGCGGTGGACGACGATAAGCACGACGATTTAGCTGATGCTTTCAGGTATTGCGTGATGAGTATGCCGATTGACTGGACTCTTATCCAGAAAATCCCGTTGCCTGGAAAACCTCAACCTAAAAAAGAAAATGGTAGGCACGATTATTCTCCGATTGCAGGCGGCGACAAAAAGTCTGACGAAATGGATCCTGCAGATATAGAAATGATGGAGTGGCAACGTGAATTTGGAGATTAAAAAACTAAAAGAACTTGTTACCTTTGCAAAAAAGCATGGGATCAAGATATTAAAGACTGGTTCGATTGAAATTACATTTGACGAGAATCAGAAGCCTTTGCAAAACAACAGCAAGACCAAAATGTCTAGGTCTGATAAGCTAAAATTGCAAAAAATCCAAGAACGGGCGAGAATTGACGAGATGATGCTCATGGAACCCCACGAGTACGAAGAGCAATTAGCTACAGATCAACTCAAGGATGAGGTGGACGAAGATGGCGACCAAGGCTAGTAATATTGGCGACTTAAACAAGCTGCGCGAAGATGGCGTAGAAATTGATAAAAAAATTTATTCGGAGCAACGCTCACATATTTTACTTGTCAATGGAGATCATTATAGCAAGGCAAATTGGAAGTGGCTAGACAACGTTCGTCAAAACACGACCATTGATAACGACCAAAAAATTCGTTTAACACGTAATCATATGAATCGTATTCATAAAACGTATGTTAATAAAATTCTATCAATGGCCCCCGATACACATATCGACCCACAGAATGAGAAAGAGCTGAAAGACCAAAAAGCTGCAGAACTTGCAGGCATAGTTTGGAAGAACATTAAGTACAGGGGTAAATTTAAAGACCGCGTACATAAGTTTGCAAGCTCGTATTGCTCGATTGGCGAGGTTTTCGTAGAAGCTCAATGGGATTGGGACAAGGGCGATTTTAAACGCACAGAGCCTATCTTAAATGAAGCGGGTGAGCAAGTTGGCGAGCAGAGTTTACGTTCTGGTGAATTACTATGGAAAGAAATCTTTGGGTTTAACGTTTGGCGTGCAAAATCAGCAATGTCTCTTGATGACTCACCGTTTATCGGCGTTGACGAGATGGTGGCCACAAAAGATTTAGAAAAATATGCCAAAGACGATCAGAAGAAAAATTTTATTCAGTCTAATGGCAAATCGACCTATTTGGTGTTCGATGACTCAGGATACAAGGAGTCTAAAGACCAAGTTTTAGTTTCAAAAGTTTATTACCGCCCATGTATGGAATATCCTCAAGGATATTTTGTTATGTTTACAACTGGCGGAGTTTTAGAAGAAGCAGAATTACCTGCTGGATTATTCCCGATTAAATATTGCTTGTTTGACGAAGTGCCGACGCACCCTCGCGGAAGATCTGCATTCAAACAGCTTAAGCCTTATCAAGTGGAAATTAATCGCGTTGGCTCTAAGATGGCGGAACATCAAATCACTTTAGGCGACGATAAACTTGTCATGTCTAACGGTGGTAAGATGCAAGCCGGTGGTCAGCTAAATGGTGTACGTGGTATTACCGTCACAGGCCAAGCCCCGATGCTTATTCCAGGCAGAACAGGCGAGCAGTATTTAGGTTACGCAGATTCTATCATTAAAGAATTATATGATGTTGCAATGATTGCAGAAGAGCTTGATGTTCAAGGTGCAGCTGGACAAGTGGATCCGTACGCTTTGCTATTAACTTCTTCTCGTTGGAAAACCAGATTTGCGATTAACGTAGAAAAGTTTGAAAGATTTTTAGTTGAATTATCTGAATTGTCTTTAGATTTGTATCGTCACTTCGTTGAAGAAGATACAATCATCAGAGACGTTGGATCTGGTAATCGCGTGAACCTTGTTGAGTTTAAAAATCAAGACAAGATGAACTACGCAATCAATATTTCTCCAGGATCGGAAGATATTGAAACCCGCGTCGGTAAAAAATTAGCCCTTGATCGCTACATCCAGTATGCAGGCGCTAACATGCAGAAAGAAGACTTAGGTAAATTCTTACGTCTTGATCCGTATTTGAACAAAGAGCAGATGTTTCAAGATTACACGATGGATTACGACAACGCTGTAAATGATATTTTGCAAATGGATCGCGGCGAAACGCCGGTCATGAACCCTTATAAATATACTGACGCAAGTTACGCTGTTAAAAAATTCTCGCAAAGAATGGGGCAAGGTGATTTCCAATTTTTGCCACCACAAGCACAGCAAGCTTATCAGTATGTATTAAACGAGTACCAAGCATTTTTACAGCAAAAGGTAGTTAATGAGTCAGCTTTAAACGCGCAGTTTATTCCTTCTGGCGGAGCAATGGTTCGCGCCGATCTTTGGATCCAAGACCCTACAAAACCAGATAAGCAAATGCGCGCTTCATTTCCTTACGAAGCATTAGCATGGTTAAAAGATCGTTTGGATAAACAGGGCATGACTCAGGAAGCACTAATGCAGCAACGTGAGGCTGTTATTTCTGACGTTGCTGAGAGATTTAAAAACGCAGTACCTCCGAACGAACAAACTTCACCCGCAGCAGTATACAAAGCCAGATTACAAGCTGGTAAGGGGCAATAATGGAAGATTTTTGGAAAAAATTTATGAAATTTTTAGAGACTCAGAAACAAATGTCTGAGCAAGAAGAAAAAGCAGAGCAGATGCGCGGCTCAGGTTTAACTGAACAAAACTACGAGTATGCCGAGGAACTTCACGGCAAACCGCAGAGTGGTACAGCTTCCACTGAAGGTAATCCATATTTAGACCTTTTATTAAAAAAGGGTAAGTAACAATAACAAGAGACCAGGACAGGTCGAAAGAGAGACAAGATGTCAGAGCAAGAAAGCTTAGAACAGTCACAAGCCCCCGATTCAACAACTCCGCAGATGGGCAACGCCCAGGAAGCGCCGGCCGCTGAAGTAGATATTCAGACGCCGCAAGATCCAAGCGAAACTCCAGCGTGGACGCCAGACTTTAAATTTAAAGTTATGGATAAAGAGCACGAGATTCCGGAATACTTACGTGCCGTTGTAAAAGACGAAGACACGTTAAAAATGGTTCGCGAGTTACATGAAAAAGCTTACGGATTGGATCACGTAAAGCCAAAATATGAAACTCTTAAACAACAGTACGAGCAATTACAGCCACAATTTCAAGCTGTGAGTGGTGATTTGCAAATGCTTGGGCAGTTCTTAAACCCCGAAGCTCCAGACTTAGGATCAGCTTTTAAGATGCTGGGATTGTCAGACGATGCTATCTTCCGTTATGCTAATGAACGTATCGAGTACATGGAAGCTTCGCCGGACAAGCAAGCTATGATGGATAAGAACGCACAAATTCGCGCAGAGCACGCTAAATATTCTTTGGAAAACATGGGCTTCAAAGAACAACAAGCGACTCAACAACAGCAACGATTTGAAGGCTCTATCGAATCTGCCGTTAACTCGCCTATGGTTGTACAAATTGCTCAAAGCTTTGACCAACGGGCCGGAAAGCCTAATGCGTTCAGAGACCAAGTTATTATGCACGGAGCTACGTTAAGCAGAATTGCAGGCCGCAATTTGCCAGTAGAAGACGTCATCCATAACTTAATCACAACTTACGGTTTAAACGCTACGCAGGCCAGCCAGCCCGCAGCTCAAGCTCAAGTACCCGCAGGAAGCGGTCAACCAGCAGGAGCTAGACAGCAATCCCTACCGAAAGTGAATGGCACAGGAGCTGCGCCAGTCAAAGCAAAAATCCGTAGCATGGACGACTTATTTAAAGCTCGCGATGCCATGGACCGCGCAAATAGATCATAAACTAAAAAATAATTTAAACTTGCTCATGGATGAGCGGGAGTCAAAATGTCTACAAACACAAATAGAACGTTTCAGGATATGTTAAATGAATATCTTCCAAACGAATTATTCACTGACGAGTTAATCAAACGCGATTGGTACTTAACAAACATTCAAAAAGATCCTAACTGGAAAGGTGGCGATATTGTCGTCCCATTCCGTGGTAACCAAGCTTCTTCTTTAAAATTCGGTGGTTTAACTGCTGAAGGCAGTATCGGTGAAGCGAAGTTCGTGCGCGGTAAAATCTCTGGTTACAAAGAGGTTTGGGGTTCACTTATCTTCAACGAAACAGATATCATGCAGCATGATGGCCGTGTAAACGAGCAATCATTCTTACGCATTTTACCTGATCAAATCGAAGAGTTCATGAACTACATGAAAATGGCAGTTTCTATCAACTTACTTTGCGGTCCTCACTTTGCTATCGTAACTGATGCAACAAATGCGGTTACTGGTCAAATGGTTGTTGATAAAATTGATCGTTTCGAAATTCAGCAAGAAGTAGTTTTAGATGACGCCAATAGTGCTGAGGCTACGTACTTCGTAACTTCAATCGTTGTTGACACTAACACTGTAACTTTATCTGCAACTCGTGGTGGCGCTGCTGCTGACGTTTCTGCATATTCAGTGGCTCAATCTGCTAAGTTCTATCATCCAGGTGTTTTAGAAGCTGGCGTTGCTACAAACAACTTCAATTCTATGCGTAGCTCTTTGCTATCTGCTGCAAACGGTGGATCTGCTGCATTACACGGTCAAACAAAAACCGCGTACCCTGCGTTACAAGCTGTAAACATTTCTGGTGCTGGTATCTCTGCGACGACTCTTTTAGATCGTTTATTTGATGCTTGGTCAACTATGAAGATCAAAGCTAAGGCTGCAAGCCCTGACACTTGTGTCATGTCTTACAAACACTTAGGTTCGATCATGAAAGCAGTTGAGAATGGTTTAACTTCTGGCGGAGCTGGTCAGTCAATTCAACGTGTTACTGTAAGAGAAAAAACTGCTTACACAAAATACGGATGGGCTGAATTAGAAATCGTCGGCGTTAAAGGTTCATTTAAGATCGTAGCGATCCAAGAAATGGATGACGACATCATCGCGTTCTTAGATATGTCAGCAATGACATTCAGAACAAATGGTTATTTCATGAAAAAGAAATCTCCAGAAGGTATCGAGTACACTCGAGTACGTACAACTTCAGGCTTTAAATTAATTTGCGACATCTGTTTATTCGGTGAGCAAGAATTTAGAAAACCTGCTACGTGCGGTATTATTTACGGTATCCCTAACTACTAATGATTAGGAACGGAGCCGAGGCAAAAACCTCGGCTTCGATTTTACATGGCGAATATACAGATTAGCTTTAGAGAAAACGATCCAGTTAATCTTTTGCCAGTGCAAGGGAGCCCGGTTCCCTATACTCTTAAGCCGGATTTTGAAGACGTACCACTCCAACACATTTTAAATTTGCAAAGCTTTACTGCTATTGGCTTATGGTTCGACGTTACTAACTTACAAGATAACGTTGAGATTAGACTTATAGCTTTACCTAGAATCGACGATACAGAGGGCTACCCTTTGCCAATCCACTTGGCTTACGCAGACTCGGTTCGTTTACAAGCACAGAAGTTTTTCTTAGCTCCAGGGTCTTACAAGCTGCTGGTCACTTTACCGCTTGCGGTTATGGTAAATTTTTGCAAATTACAAATGAAGGGTACTGGTACAGTAAACAGTATTATCGCAACTGCAAAGGGTAGGTTCTAATGTCGATGGATCAACTTGGCTCGTTAGCCATACTTCCCGCACCGCCGAGCACGGACCCGATTCCCGTACTAATAGTTAATGCAACTCAAAGCGCAACTCTTGAAGTACGCAATGCTGGCGAAACCATCAGCGCATTAAAGTGCGTTTATTCTTTTGATGCTAACACTATAAAGTTAGGTTCTTCGAGTGGGTCTTTGGCTGAAGCGATGGCTTTCGGCGTAACTATCACTGCGGCAAACATTAACGAGTCTTTACAGATTCAAACATACGGCACACTTAGAGATTCAAGCTTCACGTTTGCGGCTAACGACCAGCTTTATGTGAGCAGTAATGGTTCAATTACAAATGTAGCACCTGTTACAGGTTATCGAACAGTTATCGGAACGGCACAGGGCATCGGTTCAATTTTTATTAACATACAAGAAACAATAGTTCTTTAAGAACAAGGGGATAAAATGGCGCAAAAACCAATTCAATTAGTCGCAGGAAAACTAACACAAGTAGAGGCAACTGTAGTATCAACTGGCGCAGCTGATGCAGGCGAAATCGTAGCTCTAGATTCATCAGGTAAAATCGATGTTTCTGTTTTGCCTACAGGTGTTGGTCCAAATGTAAAATTAGTTTTAGCATCGGA
>Ga0116178_10004182_pt1 | contig 10667 bp, 13 predicted proteins | sample AD_STIC12_MetaG_FD_89880 | JGI IMG/M metagenome (GOLD analysis project Ga0116178, IMG submission 89880) | Active sludge microbial communities of municipal wastewater-treating anaerobic digesters from USA - AD_STIC12_MetaG | ecosystem: Engineered > Bioreactor > Anaerobic > Digestate | place: USA...
AAACTTTTCTTCTGCAGTGTAATTCTTCTTTGACATAAAAACTCCTTTAATTATTATATTCTACAGGAAGTTTTTGTCTCTTATTTTTTAACTCATTTTGTTCAATTTTTTAAAAGCGGGACACTTCACACATAAATAAAAAATAAGGAAGACCCTCCGGTATATCTCTGCCATATGTTTTTGAACTGTAAAAAAAACACACCAATAGAATGATTGTGATAATACTTTTGGACTTTGATCGCACAATATCTCCTTCTTTACTGGATAAAATTTTAGGGAATATGCTTAAGATCCTGTCATATTAAATCAAAAGCTATAACTGATTAATACTCAGACATTACTTCATATGGGGAACACTGCTGACTCTTCATTCTAAGAAATATTTTATCAAAATACCGTATTCTCTTTCACCTTTTCTCTTCAGCATCACCCGTCCATAAGGTTCAACAAACAGCCCGCTATCAAAAAGAGGAAGCGGAATACCCAGAAACAGGTGTGCTCCTTTTCCACTATCATACTTTTTCAGGGGGTAACTGTATCCGACCCCGGCATTAATAAAATAATACCCGCCGATCTCACCGTAACAAATAACCGGAAAATTGTCTTTTGAGGATATAACCTGTTTCAACCCGAAGGATGTCCAGGGAACCGGCATCTTGGGCCAGCTCAGTGCGGGAAGAGAAGTTGATTCATATCCCCTTATATCGGCCCAAACCGCAGTACAATCAAAAGTCCAGACAGGATGATACTCGCGGGCTTTTCCAGTTGCACCGAGCGACGGTCCGAAAGTATAAATATTACCCGCATGCAATGCTGAACATATTATAATGATAAACATTGATAGGATAAAAATACGCATATCAGTTCCTCTCCGCGAAAGAAAGTATCTAATTATTATACTTCTCATCAGGCGGTTGAATCTCCTTTTATCAAATGATTCCTCTTCTGAACGGTCTGAACTGCTCTAAATTAAAGCGTCTTTACTTTGGCAAGTCAATTGTTTTAACGGATGAAAGTGTTGCAATAATACATGACTGGCGTGCGTTATCCGAATAATGATTGCAATTATGCGGCACTTAGAGCAAAAATTTAAAGTGTAATTTTTAACCGAGGATTTAATAAATGTGTTTTGAAAAAATTATAACGTTCAATTTACTCTTAGCTCTTTTATGTGGTACGGTTTTAGTTCCAGCAGGTTGCGGCTCCTCAGACTTGCCTGATCACCGCGTCGAACTGAGTCAAACCCTGCAAACACTGGCAGCCGAGTCTGACGATCCATTTATGAAGCTCCATTTTAATTCGATTATTAAAGTTATCGACGCTGGCGATGAAGGAAAACTCAATGACACGTTAAACATCAATGCTCTCTGGAGCGCATTCGCAGATGAGGCTAACAGCAATAGCGTCAGGCGTCGGGACAGTTACCTCAATCGATCATATCCCCTCATTATAGCCTGGGTCTCACCTACTGATGGTCAGGTCTCTTTCTCTTGGTTGCTGCTTCCCGCGCAATGGGATCCACAAAAGGAATATCCTCTCTATGTAAGTCTACATGGGTTCTGGGATGTGGCGGAGGAACGGTTATCCTATTTGAGCTATCCTTTTCAGGGTCAGCAAAACAGTTTCGCTTTTGAAGATGGCTACAATATTTCACCCTGGGGACGCGGTAATCAATGGTACCGTGGAATCTCAGAGACTGATATCCGAGAATGCATCGAGAAAATCAAAAGCCTGGTGCATATTGACGAAAGCCGCCAATATCTAACCGGTCATTCCATGGGAGGGTTTGGTGCGTGGCACATTGCCCTTGGTTCACCAAATACTTGGGCGGCTTTAGGAATCCACGCCGGTGGATTTTTATATGATAAAAGTGAACTCAATGCGTCTGCGGCTAATACATTACGCAATTTGCCAACATATTTTGTAGTGGGAACCTCCGATTCTTTATACAAGATTAATAAAACCGCATATCAGCTGCTCGTTGATGCCAATAACTCCCACTTATCATTCGTCTCTTTTTCCGGCGGTCACGAATACCGTCAACAAGACGTCGAGAAAATGTATCTGTGGATGAAATATTTTGACCGTGACTGATACCAGATTAAGTGGAAAACAAAACCCACAAAGACAGAGAACCTATCGTTCTTTTTTAAATTTTCTGGGCTTCCCGATTTTTCGATTTTAATCAATGCATTTCCTGGCGGGATAGGATAAACTTAGTTTATAATTGATGATACCAACATCGATAGAATAAGCACATATCAACAAAAAACAATATGAAGTTGAAACACTTTCGTCCTTCTCATAATTCCCATTATTATCTTGCCGCTTTTCTTATTTGAAGAAAATTTGTTATAAGCATTAATCAATTGAAAAATAATATGTTTTTCTTAAAATTGCCCTATGAACAAAGCCATAGATATCAGCGCCTTGTATAAACGTTATTCTTCCTCGGATAAGTATGCCGTAGAAAACGTATCTTTTTCTGCACAATACGGACAGGCTCTTGCATTGATTGGAGCCAATGGATCCGGAAAGACGACGCTCATACGTCTTATTTCAGGAATTATCCGTGCTGATTCCGGAAATATTGAAGTTGCAGGCCAGAATGTTGTGCACGAAACCGCATTCAAAAGAAAAATAGGAGTTCTCCTTTCGTCGGAAAATTCACTTTACGAAAGACTCAGCGCTTATGAAAACGCACTTTATTTTTCAAGAATATTCGGTGTGGAAAGAAAACAATTTGATCTGCGCGCTAAAATATTTTCTGAAATGTTTCAAATGAACGATTTTATAAAAAAAAGATCAGCCGGTTATTCCAAGGGAATGAAGCAGAAATCGCTTCTTCTACGATCGATTATTCACAATCCGGAAATAGTTCTTCTTGATGAGCCGTCCGGCGGTTTGGACATTCATTCTTCCATTGCTCTCCGGAAATTTATAAAGCAGTGCGTTTCCGAAAATAAAGCGGTTATTTTTTCTTCTCATGACATGGATGAAATCAAATCCTGTGCGGACAGAATTCTTTTCTTAAAAAATGGAAAGACCGAATATTTCGGAAGCTCTTCGCGGTTTTTCAGAACATATAAAAAAATAACGGATCTGCGGTGACAGATGTGATTTTTACAATTTTTCGCAAAGAAATGCTGGATATTCTTCGTGACCGGAAAACGATTATGGCAGGAATAATTCTTCCTGTAATATTTCTGCCCCTTTCCTTTATCCTTATAGGAAATGACATAAGCGCTGATTCGGACTTATCCAATAAAATCAATATTTCTTTTTCTGTAAAAGCAGACTCTGCTAGAAAATTATTATCTAATAGAGAGAATTTTAATAATATTGAAGGCAATTTGGAAGAAAATCTTGTTTCCGGAAAAATCCATATTGCTTTAACAAATGATCAAGAAGGCGATCTGATTCTAATTGATTCAAGAAGAACCGAATCGATTAAGGCTGCCGCCGTTATCGCGAAATATCTTGATGCGCTTTATTCGGACAATAATATAAAAGCTAAAAAACGAATCGGACAGAAATTCATGTTTGGGGGTGGTGCCGAGCGATCATTTCTTTCATTAATTTTCCCTGTTATCATTGCCGTATTTTGTGCGGTGGCTCCTCTTTCTGCAGCTTCGGATTTATTTGCCGGCGAGAAGGAGCGTTCGACAATTGAACCTCTTTTTGCTACTCCTGCAGGCAGATTTCAAATTTTAGCAGCTAAGTATTTTGCAGTTTCCTGCATTGGAATATTCCAGAGCTTTTCATTCATTCTTGGTCTTTTTCTTTCCTATGCACTCTCTCCAGAAATCTTTGGTAAAATTTTCCCTTATGGGACTTGTGATATTTTGTTGATAATTATCTCAATTATTATTCTCACCGCTCTTTTTGCTTCAGCGGAAGTTATCATTAGTTCGTATGCAAAATCTTCGAGAGAAGCTCAGACATTATCTATTCCTTTTTTGATGATTGTTTCCTTTTCTGCATATCATGTAATGTTTCTTGAGGTTCCGTTTGGAGCCGGGAATGAAATATTTATTCCTGTAATCGGAAACATATATGCCCTGAAATCTGTTTTAACCGGAATATATTCGTCAGCTGATATATTCTTATCTTTTTTCTTTAGCTGCTTGTATTCCGTTGTCTTTCTTTTCATAGCTTACATTATTTTCCGACGGGAAGATATGATTTTCAGAAGTTGAAAAATATTTGACAATAATCTGTACTCAATTATGCTTATTATAGTTAAGAGGCTGATATGGATGTTCTTGGTATCCTTTTAATTGTTTTACTTGTGGTCGTGATAGTAAAACTTATATAAATCTTGGAGGAATTCATGATTCTTTATCTTCTTCTCATTGTTTTAGTAGTAGTTGTTATCGTAAAGCTTGTTTAATTTCTCCTTCTATTATATCAGCTTATTTTACCTGTCTTGTAAAGGAATCTGCGATTATTGCTACGCTATAACAGATTAGATCCATTAGTATTTCATGGATAATCATTAGGTTCGCAACATCTCTTTCAGATCCTTTTAATATCAATCATTGAAAAAATATAACGATGTGGCGAATTAACTGATTAGATAATTTAACTTACAGCAAATATTTGCTGAATAATGATTGCATATTTATGCGAAATGAGTCAGAATCTCCTGAGGAAAAAGGAGCGTCTGTTTTAATCCGTCAATATGGCAAACAATGAATACACAATCGGTTATCTGACTCTCAAACTGGATGATGCTTACTTGGGTTCATTATGGGAAGGCATACATACAGCTTCTTCTGCCGCCGGGGTTAAACTTGTTGTTTTGGCAGGTTATAGTATTGATTCACCCAACTTCTATGATACCGCTCATAATATTGCATATGATCTTGTTCCAAAAATAAAAATGGATGGTCTTATCATTTCCGGAGCTGCAATAGGCAGTTACTGCGGAATTAAAACTCTTGACGCTTATATGAATGATATTCGCGGCGGACTGCCGTTAGTATCAATTGCAGCAAATATAAGTAATGCTGTTACAATATGTTCTGATAATAAAAGCGGTGTCCGACAGGCCATCAATCATCTCATAATAGATCATGGCTGTAAGACCTTCGCTTTTCTTGCCGGGCCTCCTACAAATCCTGAAAGCAATGAGCGGCTTGAGACACTTGAGCAGACACTTAAGGAGGCAGGTCTTAAACTTAATCCTGAATTGATTGAATACGGTAATTTTTACTATCCGGATGCTAAAAATGCCTCATTAAGACTTCTCGATAAAAGCATACCTTTCGATGCATTATTCGCCGCTAATGATGACATGGCTTTGAGTTTTATTGATGCTTGCAAAGAAAGAGGTATAGAAATTCCTGGTACCATACGTGTAATTGGTCTTGATAATGGTCTCAGTGGAAAATGCAGTACGCCACGCTTGTCATCTATTGATACACAAGTATCCGCTCAGGGAGCAGAGGCTGTCGAAATATTAATTAATCTGCTCAACAATAAAAATCAGAAAGATATTGTGGTTCCTTCATCTTTCGTTAAAAGGGAATCCTGCGGTTGTGCATTATCTGAATTTAAACCTGATGAAAACCCGGAAATTCAACCTATCAAACCATTGTCGCAAGTTCTACATGGCATTGCTGAATCTATTCTAACCGCCCGTGCAGAATTCCTTTATCCTAAAGCAAGCAAAGATATCTTCGTATCATTTATTAATGATTTTACAGATGTTGTCAGCAGGGATTCTTTATCAGGTTCATCAGAAGGTGTCCGGATGTTTTACAAATTTTTCACCGCTTACATAAATAAGAAAAATTACGTCCAGGTTTTACAGATACTTCTTCCAGCTTTTCAGGACGCAATCGTTATAAAAGTACAGGAGAATGAACTTGTTCAAAAAATCTGCAAATCAATTGAAGATATGAAATTATACTGCTCAATAGAACTGGAGAGAATTCTGTCCGAAAAGTTCTGGTCTTTAAAAAATATCTCTTATTCTCTTCAGAATTTTAACCAGAAAATTCAGCCGTCGCAGACCTTCGATGAATTATCAGAAGCAGTTATACAGGAACTCCCGTTTTTAAACATTAAAGATTTTTTTATAGTTCAATTCATGAATCCTCCTCAGAAAAATGGATTGCATTATTCTTTCAACGGCTTTCATCAGAGCCTCATGATTTCCGGCGGTGAAATTCACCGTTTTACCGAACCTTTCGATTCGCTCAATCCTTTCCTCAATATGTCTGAAATTCCGGGATGGATTATAATGCCGATTTTATGCAAAGATGAACATTTCGGTTTCATGGGTATGGGACTAAATAAGAATGCTGAACTTATAAGTGAACCGATAGCGACAACTATCGGCGGAGTTTTTAAAAATATCCAGATTATCGAAGCAAAGAGAATAGCGGAAAAACAATTACTTCAGGCAGTTGATCAACTTGCACAATTGTCTGTTATCGATGAACTTACCGGACTTTATAACAGACGGGGTTTTCTTGATCAGGCACAACAACTTGCAGCTGCAGCAAGCAAATCCTGTAATGATGTTATTGTATTATACGCAGATCTTGATAATTTAAAAAAAGTCAACGACACATGGGGACATTCTGCGGGCGATGAAATGATAAAGGATGCAGCCATGATATTCAAATCCGCATTTCGCCAGGCAGATATTGTCGGAAGAATGGGCGGAGATGAGTTTGCAATTGCCTGCAAAACTATTTCTCCTGAAGAAATGATCTTGATTGAAAAGAGACTCGATAACGTAATCAGCAATTTCAACAACAAGCATAATAAGAAATGGGAACTTTCCATGTCAATCGGTGCAGGTTCAATGATTCAGACAGGTATAGATTCTATACATGAACTATTGGAATATTCTGATCAATTGCTTTACAATAAAAAAAGAGAGAAGAAATTGAAGCAGAAATAAAAAACTGAATTTTTCTAAATGCAATATAATGCAGTTGTCAAATTCAAGCAAATATTTGAAAAATGAGCCGACAAAAAGAAAGACTAAAAATGCAACAAGGCGGACGGAAGGTTTCTCATAAAACATCGAATTAATGTTATTTTTATAATGATAATTAATCTTTTAATTATCTCCGGGTGCGGATCATCAACAGATTCAGATGAAGACACTTTCAATTCGACGCTTTTCTTTTCGGGATACACATGGCAGGTAAAGACCGGTGATGAAAAGATGGGACCCGGTAATAATTATTTTTCTAATAATGCAAAAAACGCATGGGTTGATTCATCGGGATATCTGCATCTGGCGATCACTAACAGAAACGGTGAATGGCAATGTGCGGAAGTTATTTGCACCGAAAGTCTCGGATACGGAACATACTCTTTCGATGTTGACACTCCGGCTGATGCAATCGATAAAAATACGGTCTTGGGTTTGTTTACATGGGATGATGATTTTCCGTCTTTTTATCGGGAGATCGATATCGAAATTTCGAGGTGGGGAGAAGACCGGCCGTATCCGAATACCCAGTTCGTAGTTCAGCCGTATACCCGTGATGGAAACATTCACAGGTTTGATATATCCAACTCGGTTGATAAAACCATCAATAGTTTTACCTGGAGTAATTCAGGAATATCGTTTGATACATCCAAGAAAGATTTAACATCAATCGAGTCGTGGAGCTATATTAAAGGGGCTGACTATCCGGAACCGGGAAATGAAAAAGTACATATCAATCTCTGGCTTCTCGAAAACAGCATTCCATCTGACGGTCAACCGGAAGAAGTGATAATCAGTAAATTCAGTTTCGTTAAGTGATATGAATCTAACAGATCCTTTAATGACCGTAATAAGGAAATTAAATCTCAATGAATGAAGGCCAGCAGATTACAATTGCCTTTCTGCAAGATCTTCCCATGAGTGAATATACCATGTATCTTGATGTTTTCTAAATATCCAGAGGGCGATTTCTTTCTTTCCATTCTTATTCGTTTTACATACGATAATCCCTTTGTCGCTGCCGAAATCAAATACTTTGTTTATATGACTGAATGTACTCTCTTTGAACTCAATGAACGAAGGATCTTCCTTGTCTGATTCGAACTCGACTAACAGCTTTTCTGCTTCTTTCGCAAGTTCGGATCCCGGATAAAAGAATTTAAGGACCTCACCAAACCTAAGTTTGGTCATATTCCTTATTATCTCTTTTGTTGTATTAACAATCGTCTCGTTTTCATCAGGCAAATCATTAGCATACATTCCGGCTGAAGATAAAACCACGGTCATAAATATTGTCATTATTAAATGTTTCATTTATTCCTACCTCTGTATTACTTTCCGGCAAAAGTATAATATTCGATCAAAGTATAATATCAATTACTTTTCAAAGTCAGTTCTTACTTTACTGAATATATACATTTAACCAATGCATTTTTTAAGTAATGCTTTCTTTAAATATAATAAAACACCCACAACTATTCCGCCTTGACAGAACACAGAGCTGATTAATTTTCAATGAAAGAATATTTAATAAAGAGTTCATTATGGATTTGATACCTGCCAAGACAATTGTATCCGGATACCGCGAAAGCGACGAATGGTTCGGAAACAACTACAATATGAATATTTATAAGGGATGCTGTCACGGATGTATATACTGCGACAGCAGAAGCGAATGCTATCATATTGATAATTTCGACACGGTCAGAGCAAAGGAAAACGCTCTCTTTCTGATTGAACGCGATCTGAAATCGAAAAGAAAAACCGGAGTGATAGGCACAGGCGCGATGAGCGACCCGTACAATCCTTTTGAAAAAGAATATGAACTTACCCGCGGCGCTCTTAAATTAATCGACAGATACGGTTTCGGAATATCAATAGCGACAAAAAGCGATCTGGTCACAAGGGATATTGATTTACTGAAAAAGATCAAACAGCATTCGCCTGTTCTTGTAAAAATCACAGTAACAGCCTTTAATGATAAACTCAGCAGAAAAACCGAACCTGACGCGCCTGCATCATCAAAAAGATTTGAGGCGGTTAAACAATTATCAGATAACGGAATCTTCACGGGAATTCTTATGATGCCTGTATTGCCTTATCTTGAAGATACGGAAGAAAACGTAAAAGCAATTCTCTATAAGGCGCATGAAGCCGGAGCTAAATTTGTTTTTCCCGCTTTCGGAGTAACACTGAGACAGAACCAGAGAGAATGGTTTTACAGCCAACTTGATATAATGTATCCGGGTCTTAAAGAAAAGTATATTAAGGAATACGGAAATTCCTATGAGTGTCATTCCCCTGATGCGAAACAGCTGATGATGATGACAAAAAATGAATGTGGAAAACTCGGACTGTTATATAAGATGCAAGATATCATCAAGGGATACAAGCAGGGCTATTACGAAAAACAACTGCCCTTGTTTTAAAGCTCTTCCGGTAATATGATATTCGTAGTCAAGATATAACAAATGAAGTTGCGCGCCATTCTGCTATTTGAAGGTATTAACATATTTTTCGTATCTTTTCCATAAACTATTATTATTTTTCTTTAACAATTTAATAGCGCTCAGCAATGTTGAATTTCGCTCTATTGAATCATAACAATTGTGCCTATTTATTGATACTTCTGCGGCAAGAATTGCATAAGAATCAGTTTTTGTATAAGTTGAACAGTATAAAGAAATGTAATGCTCATATATAAACGAATAATAATCGTAATTATCTATATCTCCATATTTATTAACAATAATCAGTAAAGTTTTGTAATATTCAGTTGAACCTATTTTTTTCTGATGCCTCAAGTTCATTTAATTTATTACCATACAGATTAATAGACACACGGATCTGTTCCTGTTTATTTTCTTTTAATAAATAACGACATACCGGAATGCTAATTATTAATAATGGAATTAAGGCTATTAAAGTAATTTTTACTAATTTTCTACGAAAAGCATTATCGAATTTCTTGATTTCTTCATCGGAAGGCATTCTTCCGCTTTGTTGTAATATATTTTTTGCTTTGTTATAATCTTTTTCTCTTACTTCAATTACAGCAAGACCGTGGTTTATAATACCAGCTTCCGTATATGCATAAGTTTTACCATTAGATTTGATTTAATATTATTCTCATCTAATATCTCTTTGCAGCTTAAAGCTTCATTTAATGTGGTGAAACTTACAAGTGTCACGACTTTGTTTCTCATATTTCCCCCATTATCTAATTAGATCATAGAACTTAATGTTTTACGGTAAACATTTTTGGCTGTGCGTAAGCGAAACGAACTATTAAGCGAAGCCTTTGATATATAACTTATTTATAAACTTCTTTTCTGTGTCTTATCCGAATGACGCATACAGTGAGGATTTTATCTGAGATTTCATAAATGATACGGTAATTACCGGATCGGACTCTGTAAGCGTTTCTGTTCTCGAGCTTTTTACTTCCGGAAGGTCTCGGATTCTGAGAAAGGGAATTGATGAGTTTGTTAATTTTTGTGAGTTCGGCATGCGGTATTTTTTTATAATCCCTAGCTGCTGAAGGAGTTATTTCAATGAAGTACATTCAGCGTTTAACCATGTCCCACGGAACGGCTTTTGAACGCTCCTTCTTTTCCTTATCATAAGCAGCTATATCTTCAAGTTCTTCTATATATTCAACAAGTCTGTCATAGTTTTTCTTTGTGATGATGACACTGGTCGGCTGACC
>Ga0116178_10004183_pt1 | contig 10667 bp, 5 predicted proteins | sample AD_STIC12_MetaG_FD_89880 | JGI IMG/M metagenome (GOLD analysis project Ga0116178, IMG submission 89880) | Active sludge microbial communities of municipal wastewater-treating anaerobic digesters from USA - AD_STIC12_MetaG | ecosystem: Engineered > Bioreactor > Anaerobic > Digestate | place: USA...
CGGAGTATTGTTTTCCGCGCCCCTGGACGGCAACGGCGCACCGGATTTTGGACGGCTCGAGCACCAAGCGAGCCTGGAACCCGCGCCGGACCGCACCGGCAGAGCAGGGGGCGCCGTGGCCTTTAACGGGAAGGATTCGGGGCTCCGGTATGCGCTGCCGTTTTTCCCGGAGGACGCGTACACGTTTTGTGCCTGGATCTATCCGGAAGCGCTGCCCGCCGGGACGCTCCAGCAGGTCTTTTCGGCGTGGTGCCAGGGCATGGACGATCCGCTCCGGGTGACCCTGCGGGACAACGGGGTGTTTGCGGGCATCGAAATGGGCCACGCCTATGCCACCCCGGTCGTGCCGCTGGCCGGCCAGACCTGGGCGCACGTGGCGGCCGTGAAAGCCGGCCCCGTGCTGCGCTTGTACGTGAATGGCCAGGAAGCCGCGACCGTCGCCGTGCCCGAGCGCATCGCGACACGGAGCACGCTCGTTGGACTCGGCTTCAATCCAAAATTCAGCGGCGGCGAGCATTTCACGGGGCGCATCGATGGCGCGGCCTTCCATGCGAGCGCGTTGTCCGCGGAGGATATCCTCGCGCGGGTAAGGCAGGGCGAATGATGCGCCTCGGCAACCGTGTCAGGCATGCCGGTGCATGTCGTACCTCAGGGAGGTGCAGGAAGCCAGTCTGTGCGTGCAACGGGTAATCTCATGCCTCGTTTCGACGAGTTACACGCCCGGGACGCGACGCCGGGGCGTCCGTTCCCGCCTGGAACGGCCCCCATCAGCAGGTCCAACGCTCTTGTTTCGCGCAGTTTAGAGAAGAAAACGTGCGCCCGTTTTTTGTTGGTGACATAGGGACAGCCCATTTCGTAGTATATATATTCCCAATTGTACTATCATCGATACTCAATTGGTGCAGAGAGGCGGATTGCGGTACGATACCTGGAAACATCTCCGCGTGTTGCGTGTGAGGGCAGTGGCAGCGCTTCCACCGTCTGCAGGTGGAGGGCGTGCGTAGAGAATTGGCAGGCATGGTCACAGTGAACGGTTCCGAAGCGAAGTGGAAACGCCCCCGTCTGGGCTGGGCGGTGGTGCTGTTCGTCCTTGTGGGCTCGCTTTTTGAGTTCGGTTCCATCTACGCGGATGCGGTAATGTCGCCCCCCAAGCACCTGGGCAATTTCCTCAGCCTGGTTTCGGCGGTGTTTCTCGCTTCCGCGGGCATCGTGCTCATGCGGCACCTGATGCACGAGCGCGTGTCGCTTATCATCATGGGCGTGGCTTCAGGCCTGTTCATCTTCTCCAAGGTGATCGCCTGGGCCGGGCACTTTCCGTTCCTTGAGGGCGCGCCCCTGCTCGGCGTCGGCGGATTCGGCTATGACGCGCTTGAAATGAATACGCAGACCATCGCCTTACTGATGATTCTGATCGGATTCATTCGTTCGGCGTATGTGGCCAACAAGGCGCGCTTCGATCTGGAACTCCAGAACCAGGCTCTGCGGCACGAAGTGGGACAACGGGCCACGGTGGAGCGCGAGCTGCGCGCCAGTGACGTCCGCTACCGCGAACTCGTGGCCGAGATCCCCGACGTGGTCTGGCGGCTGGATACGTCAGGCATCTTCACCTTCATCAGCCCTGCGGTCGAGACGGTCTTCGGTTTGCCGCCCGAGGCGGTCGTGGGCAAACGGCTGGCCGAGGTGTTCCACCCGGAGCTGGCGAAGCGCGTGCTGGCCTCTCTTGCCAGGAAGATGCAGCAGCAGGCCGGGGAAAGTCTCACGCCGTTCCAGTTCCATCATGTCCGGCCTGACGGGAAAGTGCGCTTTTTTGAGGCGGTGAGCGCTCCCGTTTACGGTCCCGAGGGACAGGTTGTGGAAATTCAGGGCCTGTCGCGCGACATCACGGCGCATATCGAAGCCAACGAAGCGTTGGCGGCCAGCGAAGAGAAATACCGGGCCTTTGTCGAGAACAGCCCCATGGTAATCGCCCGGGTCGATCGCGATCTGAGATACGTCTTCGTCAACCAGGCCTTTCTCGATGCTGCCGGACTTCCGCGCGAAGACGCGATCGGAAAGGGTCCCGAGGTCATTCAGCATGTCGTTCACCCCGACGACTTCGCCCGGATTGTCAGCCAGTGCCGCCAAGTACTCGCGACCGAAGCGCGACGCGTGGCCGAGGTCCGTATCCGGGACGCTTCAGGGCAATGGCGCTGGTATGCTCATCTCGCCTATCCGTGGTACGAACCCAATGGCCAACTGGGTGGAGTCGAGGCGTCGGCGCGCGACGTGACTGACCAGAAACAGGCTGAAGAGGCCCTCCGCCAGAGTGAGGAGACCGCCCGGGCGCTCCTGAACGCGACGAGCGACCTTGTCGGCCTCATCGATCAGGAGGGCCGGCTGCTGGCCCTCAATGAGCACTTGGCGGCCAGTCTGGGAAGGCCCGCCTCGGAACTCCTTGGCGCGAATTACCGCGAACTCGTGGTGGGCGAAACCGGCCGGAGACGGTGGGAAAACGCGTTGGCCGTGCTGCGGACGGGCCGGCAGGTCCTGTTCAGCGACGATTACAGAGGACGCCATTTCGAGCACTGCTTCTACCCCGTGAGGGACGAGCAGGGCCGGTTCACGCGGCTTGCCTTCTATTCCCGCGACGTGACCATGCTGCTTCGCAAAGAAGAGGAACGCATCCGCCTTGCCGCGGCCATTGAACAGGCGCCGGACTTGGTCATCATTACGAGCGCGGACGGTATCGTACAGTATGTGAATCCGGGTTTCGAGCGCAACACGGGATACGCCCGCAACGAAATCGCAGGCCAGACCACGCGGTTTCTCCGGTCCAACGAACATGACGATGTCTTCTACGAGGCCATCCGGGAGACGATTTCCCGCGGCGTGAACTGGTCGGGCAGGATGGTAAGCCGCCGCAAAGACGGCAGCCTGTTCGAGTCGGACGCCACGGTTTCGCCCGTGCAGAATGAGGCGGGCGTGATCAGCAATTACATCTGGCTGATGCACGATGTATCGACCGAGGTGAGTCTCGAACGCCAGTTGCGCCAGGCACAGAAGATGGAGGCGGTTGGCACGCTGGCGGGAGGCATTGCGCACGATTTCAACAACATCCTCTCGCTGATTCTCGGCCACAGCGAATTGTTGCTGGAGCTCCTCTCGGACAACGAGCCGGCGCTGCTCAGCGTGCGGCAGATTGCCAAGGCCGGCAACCGGGGCGCTGAACTGGTGCGGCAGATTCTCACGTTCAGCCGTCAGGCCGAACGGCGCTGCGAGCCCTGCAGAATCGGGCCGATCCTGAAGGAGGCCCTGCGCTTCCTGGCGGCCTCCCTGCCGGCCACCGTCGAGATCCAACAGCGCATCGAGGAAGAGACCGGCGTAATCATGGCCGACCCGATACAGATCTATCAGGCGGTGATGAACCTGTGCACAAACGCGTATCAGGCGATGGGGACCGAGGGCGGTGTGCTCGAGTTGACGCTCGACGAAGTGGAAATCGACGCCTCGTTTCACGCGGATGCCGGTTGCCCCGTCCCGGGAAAATACATGCGCCTGAGTGTTTCCGATACGGGCAGCGGGATCGAGCCCGGCGTCATCGGCCGGATATTTGAGCCGTTTTTCTCAACCAAGAAACCCAGCGAGGGGACCGGCCTCGGTTTATCCACCGTACATGGCATCGTGACCGGATACGGAGGCGCGGTGACAGTTCGCAGCGCGGTCGGGGAAGGGTCGGTGTTCGAAATCTACCTGCCTCAAATGGCGGCGGAAATCCCCGTGGAAAGCGCGATGGAGGAACTCCCCGGCGCCGGTTCCGAGCGCATCCTGTTCGTGGATGACGATCCCGACCTCTCCCAGATGGTGGGGATGATGCTGCACCAGCTCGGCTACCGGGTCGACGCGTTCACCAACAGCCTGGCCGCGTTTGAGGCGTTTTGCGCGAACCCGGACAGCTATGACCTGGTCATTGTCGACCAGATTATGCCGCATCTGATGGGCGTGGAGCTGGCGAAACGGATCCTGCAGACGCGTCCGGGGTTCCCGGTGTTTCTTCTTACGGGCTACAGCGAGGGCATTACGCCGGAACAGGCCCGGGAACTGGGCATTCGCGAATTCATCATGAAACCGTTTTCCACCCGGGAACTGGGCGGGCTGATCCGCAAGACGCTCGACGCGGTGGCCGCCCGGCGCAATTGATCGTGCGCCGCTCGAAGCTATGTGAGCCGCGTGAATAGACGCGCGGCGTTGCCCCCGCCTATGGCGAGTTTCTCCAGGTCCGAGAGGTCCGCCATCGCGACACGGCCGATTTCGAAGGCGAGGTCGAACATCGGGTAGTCCGAGCCGTACAGCACTTTCCGGACGCCGGTGCGCGCCACGAGCCGGGCCAGGGCCATGCGCCATGCGGCCGACCCGGCCACGTCGAGGTACAGGTTGTCGATTTCTCCGGCCAGGCTGATCACCGGGGGCGCCGGCTCCCAGCCATTCCAGGCGCAGGCGTGGGCCACGATGAAGGGCGCGTTCGGATACCGTTGCGTTGTGTCCGTCCAGTTGTCGTCGCCGTGGGCATGGACCAGCACGGGCAATGCGTGCTCGTCGGCATAGGCCAGCGCCTCGGCATAGCCGGCGTCGTGGACGGGTTTCCCGTGCAGGCCGCAGTGGAGTTTCAGGCCCACGAAGTTTTCCGCTCCATCAAAACACCGTTCGAGTTCTTCCGCGGTCTCGCCGGGGAAGTTGGGGTTGATCACACAGTAACCGAATAGAAAATCCGGGTACTTCCGGACAATATGAGCGGTTTGCTCGTTGCCCAGTCGGGTCTCGCCGTGAATGGCCGTGAAACTGCTCCCGATGAGCTTGTGCACACCGCAGCGGTGCATCGATTCCACGATGTCCTCGGGGCGGTTGACCGGCGACGAGGTGGCCTCCCACGAACCGTAATGGGCGTGGATGTCGAGTACGGCGCCCTTGGGCCAGTTCACGGGTTCCCGGCGAAGGTGGTCCGTTGCCGGCATGGCGTCGATGTGAAGCACCCGGTGGGCGTTGCGCCAGCTGGCGGCGGTCAGGCCGGCCTGTTTGAGTCCGATGTGCAGGAGCTGAAACACGCGGTTTTCGCCCGCGCACCGGGGCATGCCCGTGCCGAAGAGGATGCGCTCGAGCCATCCCTCGCGCGCCATGAGCCCATACAGGCCGGGAAGCGCGAACGCGTGACTCTCGAGATGCAGGTTGGCGGCCTCGCGCAATGCCGCGTGGCTGTTTCGCGTGTCGCCGACCGATACGCCGAGCACGACGACGTCCAGCTCAGGAAAACGGCGGCAGATATCCAGAACGTCGTTCCAGGGAATCGGCGACTGGCTCCAGTGGTGTTCGCCGAAGTCGAGGAGCACGGGGAGGCGCGCGCGTTCCAACGGGCCAAGCAGCGGGCCCGTGCACCACGCCGCGAGACTGTAGTGGCTGTGTTTCGGCGCGAGGCGGACGGCGCGCACCCCGGCCGCACGGGCGCGTTCCACCCAGGCCCCGGCATCCGGCAGATCGCCGAACGCCGGCGGCGCCATCACCCAGCAGGGATAGAGGTTCGGGTGGCCGCGGAGCTGTTCAATCAGCAACGCGTTGCCGTACTCGACATCCGCCTCGAGGGCGATGGCATGGCACACCAGGGCCTCGTCGATGCGCAGGCGCTGCATCTCCGCGAGGAGCTGTTCCGGCGTCTCGAATGAAGCGCCTGCCGGCGACGCCGTCCGGCCGAGCGTGACGTTCAGATCGAAGATCGGCATGGCCGCGCGCTACTCCGATGGTTTCGCGGGAGGGAGGGTCCAGTGCGTCCCGGCGATGTGGGTAATGTCATCGTCCTGCGTGAAGTAATAGATGGTGAAGATCTCGCCGGGCGATTTCTCGACACTGAGGGGATAGCCGAGGTCGGAACCGAAGGGCGCGGCATCGTTTCGCAACACGATGAGGTGGTCCGCGTCCCACGTGTGGCCGCCGTCGCTGCTCAGCGCGGCGCGGATGCCCATGGGCTCTTGCCGGTAACCGTAGGTGCACAGCATCCGCCCGTCGTGCAGCAGGATGAGGTTGGCGGGATAGCCCCACAGGCCGGTCTCAACGGGTTGGGACCACGTAATCCCGCGGTCGCTGCTGATGGACAGGCGCAGGTATCCGCCCTCGGGCGGTTCCGACCGGATCATGGCGACCACCTCTCCGCGATCGTTCTCGCACAGCGCCGTCTCGTTGAACGACACCTGGCCTGCCGGATCCGCCGCGAGGGGGAGAAACCACCACGTGGCGCCGTGGTCCGCCGACCGCAACACAAAGGTGCGCGTGGCGGTGTCTTCCATGAGTTCGCCGTACACGGCGTGAAGGAGTGTGCCGTCGGAAAGGCGCGCGTACGAGGACGTGTTGTAGGTCATCAATGACCGGTGCGCGGGGAGCTGGAGTTCCTGTTTCTGCCAGGTCTTGCCGCCGTCGTCGCTGCGCCGCGCGTATGCGCCCTGCAGGTATGCGATGACGCCGGGGCGGACGTCGCGTACGGTGAGACCCTGTTCCTCGAATTGCGCGCGCTGTTCGGAGGGCACTTCGCGCCATCCGTACGCCCGGGCATCCACGAGCGAGCCGTCCTCGTTCTTCATGAACGCGGCGACGGGGGACTCTCCATCGTACGGTTGCCACGTGGCGCCCCGGTCGCGGGAAATGTATCTCGCCGAGCCGCCGGTGTTGTCGATATGCGACCGCCGCGTGCGTGTGCCGAAGGCTGTGAAAAAGGTGTCGTCATCGATTTGTACGAGGCTGGGAAAACACGCGTACGTGCCCGGTTTCTTGTAGATGAGCACATCCAGGGCCCCGGCATGCCGCGGCGGCAGGGGGGGCGCTTCGCCAAAGGCCGCGTACCGCACGCCGGCGTAGACAGCTTCCGATACGGCGAGGCTGCTGCACGAACCGAACATGACGCAGTTCCGGCCCGAATGCGCGGGGACCGTGAACTTGCCCGTTCCGTCGAAGACCAGCGTCCCGTCGACCCATACATGAACATCGTTTTCGCGGATCGCCAGCCGGTACGTGTGGAAATCGGACGTGGTGTCCATTTCATGCCGGACTTCTTCGTCCCCCTCGAGATGAATGGAGAGGTGTCCCGGGTAGAGCGTGATGGAGGTCTCGTGCAGGCCATCGGACGCGTGAAGGAACGCGCCCGAACGGCTCGTGTTGTTCACCAGTTTGATGCGGCCCTCCACAACCGCGCCGTCCGCGGGCCGTGCGCGCCACGACGAGGTGTAGAAATGAAGCGTGCCGGTTTCCGTGCTGCCGTCAATGATGCGCAGGCCTTCGTCCTCGAGCCGGTACTCCGTCTGGTTGCCCAGGTGTTCCCTCCAGCTGGGAACCGCCTCCATGGGCGTGCCGTTGCCGGTGTAGATGCCGTCCCAGGCGACCTCGCCCGCCGGGGGCCAGGCCTCTCCCGCGCCTGCCGCGCCCGCACACGTTGCCAGTACCGCCGCTACCATCGTCCACACTGCCTTGTATTTCACCCGAACCTCCTTTTCGTTCCAAAAACCTGCCCGTCAGATGATAGTGACCATGCGGTCGCGCTGCAAGGAGATGCCGCCGGAAAAGGCAATGACCGCCGGGGCTGCGATCCCATACCCGAATGTGAAGAATGCTCGCGAGCGGCCCGCGCTGCACATTGCCGGTGACACAACACAGGATTCCGCCGGGTGAATGGCGTGCGATTGCCCTGCCGTGAGGAGTACTTGATTCATTCCGTGAAGAGGTCTACTGTGAACTCGGCAACAGGTGCCGGGGCTGGGGCGCACGCGGTCCGGTGTTTTGAGGGCGTGGTGCGCGTTCTTTCTGGATCCGCGGTTGGCAGTAACTTCCGGGGGGAGCCCGGTGTATAAGGAGGCAGCCATGGCGTTTACCCTTCCGTCGCTTCCGTTCAGCAAGAGCGCGCTGGAACCGATCATCAGCGCGGAGACCCTCGAATTTCATTACGGCAAGCACCATCAGGCCTACGTCAACAACCTCAACGGGCTCGTGGACGGCAAACCCGAAGCAAACATGGCTCTCGAAGAGCTCATCATGAGCGCCGAAGGCGGCGTGTTCAACAACGCGGCGCAGGTCTGGAACCACAGCTTTTACTGGAACTGCCTGAAGCCCGGCGGGGGCGGAAGACCGTCCGGCGCCCTGGCGCAGGCCATCGACCGCGATTTCGGCTCGTTCGACGCGTTTAAAGAGGAATTCAGCGCCGCGGCGGCGAAATTGTTCGGTTCGGGCTGGGCGTGGCTGGTCCTCGCCGGCGACAAACTCAAGATTGTGCAGACCTCAAACGCCGACCTCCCCATGAAACACATGCAGACCGCGCTGTTGACGATTGACGTGTGGGAGCACGCGTATTACATCGACTACCGCAACGCCCGGCCGAAGTACATCGAGGCGGTGTTTGACAACCTCCTCAACTGGGATTTCGCGGAGCAGAACCTGGCCCGGGCCTGATCGCGCGGATAGAAAGCCCGGGCGGCGCCCGCCGGCGGCCCGGGTTTCGCGGCCCGCTGTCTTGCTGTCCCCCCGGCTCGCTTTCCGGCGGGCACTCGGGTAGGATCGCCCCGAGAAAGGGGGCCGCCATGGACCTGGGACGCATCGAAGAATACTACCGTGACGCCCGGCAATACGACGCCGAAAACGACGATTACGCCCTGGACATCCCGTTCTATGTCGAACGCGCGAAACGGTCCGGCGGACCCGTCCTCGAGATCGGGTGCGGCACGGGCCGCGTGACGCTGCCCATCGCGCGCGAGGGCATCGAGATCGTCGGGCTGGATGTCGCTGCGGCCATGCTGGCGCGGCTTCGCGACAAAGCCGCCAACGAGGGCCTCCCAATCGCGCTTGTGGAGGCCGATTGCCGGGATTTCGCGCTCGACCGGCCATTCCCGCTGATCATCTGTCCGTTCAGCGCCATGCAGCACCTTCAGGAGCGCGCCTCAATCGAGTCCTTCCTGGATCGTATCCGGGGGCATCTGGCGGCCGGGGGAAGCTTCATCTTCGACGTCTTCAACCCCAACGTGGACATCCTCGTGAGCGGCGCCGGCGGGCGTGTCCGCATGTTCACCTACACGGACGAGGAATCGGGCGAAGAGGTCTTCGTGGAAGAAATGACCGACTACGACGACGCGGCGCAGGTCTCGCATATCACTTGGTACTGCACGGGCGGGGGGAGCGGCGAGATTCGCGAGGAGACGATCCATCTCCGGTGCTTCTACCCGCAGGAACTGGACGCCATGCTTCGCTATAACCGGTTCGAGATTCTGGAGAAACTGGGCAAATTCTCCGGAGAACCCTTTGTGGCGGGTCTGGGCCGCCAGATCATCGTGTGCCGGCCGGTCTGACATGCGGGGAAGTGCGCATAGCGCGTGATACTCGGGGGAAGGTTGACTCGGGATGAACGGGCTCTTGCACAATCTCGGATGGAACGACTACTGGCAGGAACAGTGGGACGCGCTGGCGGCGGTGGAATGCCGTCCCGCCCGCGTGACCCGTGAAGATCGCGGCCAGTACCAGCTCGTGTGCGCCGCGGGCGACGTCACGGGGGAGCTGTCGGGCAAAATGCGCAACACGGCCCGGTCGCGTTCGGACCTGCCGGCCGTGGGCGACTGGGTGGCGGTGCGTGTTTCGGACGCGGGGGAAATTGGGCTGGTGGAGGCCGTCCTGTCCCGCACCAGCGCGTTTATCCGCAAGGCGCCGGGCGGGCGAACGGAGGAACAGATCGTCGCGGCCAATATCGACGTGGTCTTCCTCGTGATGGGGCTCGACCACGATTACAACGTGCGGCGGCTGGAACGGTACCTGACCCTGGCCTGGGACAGCGGCGCGTCCCCGGTGATTGTTCTGAACAAAGCGGATCTCTGCGAGGATCTCGAGCCCTGCCGCCAGGAGCTCGATGGCGTGGCCTTCGGCGTGCCGGTCTGCGTAACCAGCGCGGCGGACGGGGTGGGCCTGGGGGACCTGCGCGCGCATGTCGGCCCCGGCAGGACCGCGGGGTTCGTGGGGTCCTCCGGAGTGGGCAAATCCACCCTCATCAATGCGTTGCTGGGAGAAACGCGGCAAACGGTCCGCGCCGTGCGGGAAGACGACAGCCACGGCCGCCACACCACGACGCGCCGCGAACTGCTGCCCCTGGCGGGGGGCGGGCTGCTCATCGACACCCCGGGCATGCGCGAGATCCAGTTGTGGGGCGATGAATCCGGGGTGCAACAGACCTTCCGCGATATCGAATCGCTTGCGGTCCAGTGCCGGTTTCACGATTGCCAGCACGGCGCCGAGCCCGGGTGCGCGGTCCGGGCCGCGCTCGACACGGGTGAACTCGACGCGGGCCGCTTTCAGAGCTACCAGAAGCTCCAGCGGGAACTGCGCTATTTGGCCATGCGCCAGGACGAAGGCGCCCGCAGCGTCGAACGAAAACGCTGGCGGCAGATCCACAAAGAAGCCCGCCGTCTCCGCAAATGGGAAGAGAAGCACGGGCGCTAACCTCCGACCGCGCAACGGCTTTCGGGTTCGCAGCCAGGTTTCAGGCAGACGGCCGCGGCGGAGGCGGTTCCCCACATTGATCCCCCCGCCCGAATGCGGTACTTTAGATGTGGTGCAAGTCATCCCGGCGCCATGTTGGAAGGCCGATGGTCTTCGCGCGGGCGCGCCGGGGGGGCGCAGCAACG
>Ga0116178_10004184_pt1 | contig 10665 bp, 10 predicted proteins | sample AD_STIC12_MetaG_FD_89880 | JGI IMG/M metagenome (GOLD analysis project Ga0116178, IMG submission 89880) | Active sludge microbial communities of municipal wastewater-treating anaerobic digesters from USA - AD_STIC12_MetaG | ecosystem: Engineered > Bioreactor > Anaerobic > Digestate | place: USA...
CCATCGGCAAGGTTTTCACCGTTGATGATGATGAAGTCTGGCTGATAGTCTTTGATAATGCGATCCATATTCTGGGTCAGCGTCTGCCGACCAGACTTACCGAACACATCACCAAAGAATATCGTGCGCATCTACTTAGCCATTGCCATCTGACGTGTTTCGCGGATCACGGTCACCTTGATCTGACCGGGGTATTGGACTTCCCGCTCGATGGAAGCAGCAATCTCGCTGGCCAAAAGAGCCGTCTGAGAGTCTTCCACCAAGGTGGGCTCCACGATGATGCGCAGCTCTCTGCCTGCCTGGATGGCGTAGGAGTTGTTGACACCTTCCACGGAGTTGGCGATCTGCTCCAGCTTTGCGAGGCGCTACATATAGGTTTCCAGCATTTCACGTCTGGCTCCCGGTCTCGCTCCTGAAATGGCATCAGAAGCTTGAGTTAGCCCCGCATAGACGCTGATAGCCTCCACCTCTTCGTGGTGAGCTTCGATGGCGTTTACTATCAGCTTCCCTTCACCGTTCTTACGCGCCAGATTGGCTCCGATGATGGCGTGAGTCCCGTCAAATTCATGATCCACCGCTTTGCCGATGTCATGCAAAAGACCTGCTCGGCGGGCGATTTCTTGATCCAAACCCAGTTCAGCAGCCAAGATACCGCAGACCCAAGCCGCTTCGATGGAATGCTGCAACACGTTTTGCCCATAACTGGTGCGATAGTGCAGCTTTCCCAGCGTCTTGATCAGGTTGGGCGAGATGTTGTGGATATTGGTTTCCAGCACGGCCTTTTCACCCAGTTTCATGAGGGTTTCATCCATCTCTTTAGCGGTTTTAGCCACCACTTCCTCGATGCGACCGGGATGGATGCGCCCATCTGCAACCAGCTTTTCCAAAGCCAGCTTACCGATCTCACGCCTCACGGGATCAAAGCAGGAAAGCACCACCGCTTCCGGGGTGTCGTCAATGATCAAATCCACTCCGGATGCCTTTTCAAAGGTGCGGATATTTCTGCCTTCACGGCCGATGATCCTGCCTTTCATCTCATCCGAGGGCAAAGACACCACAGACACCGTGGTTTCGGACACGTGATCAACAGCCATACGCTGAATCGCCGTGGAGAGGATTTCTGACACCTTCTTCTGGGTATCCATCTTGATCTGATCGATGGTTTGTTTGGCATCATTGGCCGCAACCTGACGTGCCTGCGAAATCAGCTCATCACGCATCAATTGGATGGCTTCTTCTCTGGTGAGTCCGCTGATTTCCGCCAAGCGTTCCTGCTGTTTTGCCACGATGGCGTCCACCTCGGAATTGCGCTTCTTGAGCTCTTCTTCCTTGTTTTTCAGCTTGCGTTCCTGGTCGCTGAGATTGCTCTCTTTTTTATCCAGGGAATCGAGGCGTTTATCCAGCGTGCTGAGGCGGTCGTTATACTTCTTTTCCTGCACCCTCAGCTCTTTTTGCCGGTCACGGATCTCATCTTCCATGCTAGCCTTTTGTTTAAACCACTTCTCCCTACCTTCCAAAGCCGCTTGTTTCTTGATGGTTTCAGCCTCGACGATGGCTTTTTCTTCGATCTCTTTGGCATTGGCGATCAGCTTAAACGTGGTATTTCTACGCACGAAGTAGATGATCAGCGCTATGGCGAAACCAATGGCAATACCAATGCCAGCCGAGAGCAATGTATCGTTACTTAGTGTAAGCATTTATATATCCTTTTAAATCTATTTAATGCAGGGCGAAAGATGCCGCCCCTGCACGGTTAAATAATACAAGGCCCGCGTGAACCGTGTATGCTTGTTTCATGAAAAAGCCAAGCATCAGGTGGGCACCTACCTTGTGGGCTTTATGGATCCGGAACTTGCCGGCATGCACGCCACCCATGGCTCGGTTCCCTTATTTTTCGTAGCTTTTATGCAATCCATATCACGAATTCCGCAGGCATAAAAGGGTCAGCCGTCCGAGATGATCTGGCCGATCATCTGGTTCAGCTTCTCAAGTTCTTTGTTTAGATTTTGGTTCTTTTTGTCAAGCTCAAATATATCATTTTGCATTTGCAGTATAGCCAGCAGCAGCAATTTGTAATAATCGAGCATCTGATAACGCTCCTGTAACTCTTTCAGCCGGCTATCGATAGCCCTTGCTACCGCCCTGGTCTGTACTGGGTCATCCGTGCGCAAGCGATGTTTGCGTCCCAGGATTTCCACTTCTACGGATTGCATGACTTATGCTTCTTCGTCCAGATCGGGGAAAAGGCTATCTATCTGAGCGATGGCATCATTGGCAATGGAGCTGAAGCCCTGGACGTTGTTTTGCATTTCGGCCAGTTTTGCCTCCAGTTCTTTGACTTTGGCTTCCAAGAGCTGATTGGTCTCGCTCAGTTGGGTAGTGGAATCTTTTGAATTGGTTATCTGACTGATGAGCTGTATGTTTTCTTCAGTGAGCCCTTTGACCTTTGCCTCCAGCTCCTCCACTCTTTGTTTGGTGCTGGTGTATTGATCTATCAGTTTCTGTATCTTGTCTTGTAAATTGATGGCTTGTATTTCCATTTTATCGTTACCTCATTTGGATATTGCATTGTTTGGTGAGCACTTCGATCACCGATGCAACGATTTGTTCTATGCGTTCTTCTGTCAATGTCTTTTCTTCATCTTGCAGTTTAAAACGGATATGCAGGCTTCTAAAACCTTGTGGGACTTGCTTTCCTCGATATTGATCCAAGAGCTGAACACCCGAGATCAGCTCCGGCTCAACGCTCTTCACATATTCGCTGATGGCCAACCACTTTTCGCTCTCCGGTACGAGGAAGGAAAGGTCTCGATACACCGCTGGGAAACGTGGTAAGTCACGATAGGTAAGCTCTACATTTCGTGTGAGTTCTATCAGCCTGTGCAGGTCTATATCTATCATCCAGAGCTGCTGATCCAGAGTGCCCAAGTCTATGCCAAACTTTTCACACACTTCCGCATCCATCAAGCCCATCAACAACACCGGCTCATCCTTCACATACCAAGCCAGCGAATTGGCCTGCATCAGCCAGGGAGCACGGTATTCAGCGACTTTATCCACCTGCAAATCCAGCAACTCCACCAAAGACTCCATAATTCCTTTGACGATGCTAAAATCCAGCGCATTAGTCTTGTATTTCCAGTGAGTTTCGCCTTTATTGCCAGTCAGGAGCGCGGTGCATCTAAGCGGCTCTGTTTCATGATCTTCGGGGTAAATCCTGGCCAGTTCAAACAGCTTTAGATCACGTTCATAGTGGTTGAGGTTGTAGCGGATATTTTCCAGCAGGCCAGGCAGCAGCGACACTCTCATGATGCTTTGATTGCTGCTTTGTGGATTGATAAGCTTTTGCGTGTTTATCTCTGGATCCATCCCCAAATCCTGCAAGGAAGCGGGATCATTGAAAGAATAGTTCAGCACTTCAAAAAAGCCCTGTGAAACGAAGTGACGTGACACGATCTCTTGGATGCGGTTGGCATGATGATCCATGATGCGTGAAGGCGGCGTCTTCATCGGGATTTTGTCGTAACCATCCAAGCGAGCCAACTCTTCAATGAGATCAGCTTCACGAACCAAATCCACCCGATTCTGCGGCACTTTAAACCACAGCGCTGCAGGCTTATCTGCTGTAACCGCCGGGATTTGAGCCGCATCCTCCAAAGCATCTTTTTGCCAGGCACCTTCCTTAATAAATTTGCAGCCCAAGCGCGTTAGATAGCTCTTGATCTGCTGTGTGTCCATAGGATAGCCGATCAGCCGCTCAAAATTGGCCGGCCTCAGCGCCAAATACTTGACCCTGTCTACCAGAGGATAAGGATCCATCAGCTCTGATGCGACCTTTGCCTGCGCATATTTTATCAGCATTTCAGTGGCACGCAGACTGGTCACTATCGTGCACTCAGGGCTCAAGTGACGCTCGAAGCGATAGGAAGAATCGGAGCTAATCTTATGATGATAAGAGGTGCGCCGGATGCTGCTGGGATTGAAAGCTGCAGATTCCAACACTATCCTTGTGGTTCCGGAACTGATGGCAGAATCGCTCGAACCCATCACCCCGGCTAAGGCAGACGGATTTTGCCCATCCGCAATCACCAAATCTATGTCTCTGAGCTGATAATCCTTCTTGTTGAGAGCATGGAAGCTCTCAAGTGGCTTGGCTTTACGCACGATGACCGCAGGGCCCTCATCGCCGGCATTCTCTTTTTGCAATTTATCATAATCAAAAGCGTGCAAGGGATGTCCCTGTTCCAGCATAACAAAGTTTGTGATGTCCACCACATTGCTGATGGGACGCAGGCCGGACTTGATCAGATCGACCTGCAGCCACAGCGGCGAGGCTTTGATAACCACATCCGAAAACAGCCTGGCCGTATAGCGAGGGCAAAGCTCCGGCTCGTCTATCCTGAGTTTGAGGGGCAAAGTCTCTTTCGCAAACTCCGTTATCTCTTTGATCTCAGGCAGCTTAAGCGGCAGCCCCAAGTTTGCACTCAGGTCTCTGGCGATGCCAATGTAGCCCAAAAGATCAGACCTGTTGGGCGTGATTTCCAGCTCAAATACGGTATCCGGCAGCCCGAAAAGCTCGTTGGCACTCACTCCTATGGGTGTATCGGCTGGTAGTTCAATGATGCCGCCATGTTCTTCCGAGAGACCTATCTCCCGCTCTGAACAGAGCATGCCGAAGGATTCCACCCCGCGCAGCTTGGCCTTTTTAATGGTGAGATCACCCAAGACCGCACCAATACGAGCCAAAACCACCATCATGCCGGAACGGCAATTGGCAGCTCCACATACCACTTGCAGCAGACCAGCCGGATCATTGGCATCCACCTGGCAGACCTTTAGATGGTCGCTACCTTCGATGGCGGAAGCAGTTACCACTTTTGCACTGATCAATTCTTCCGGCAGGCGAGGCATCACCTGCGTGGCCTCTACTTCGATGCCGGAGAAGGTGAGCGCTCTATTGAGCTGATTGTCACTCAGATCGTGCGTTAAATAGTGTGACAGCCAGTTTTTGGATATCTTCATAGCGATTCTCCTCTAAACTGGCGCAGCATCCTCACGTCATTTTCAAAGAGAATGCGCATGTCACCGATATTGTATTTGAGCATGGCGATGCGTTCAATACCCAATCCAAAGGCAAAACCGCTGTAGATTTCCGGATCGATGCCCACCATTTCCAGCACGGCAGGATCGACCATCCCCGCTCCACCCATTTCCAGCCAGCCGGACTGCTTGCAGACGCGGCAGCCTTCGCCCGCACAGCTCACGCAACTGATATCCATCTCTGCGCTGGGCTCTGTAAAGGGAAAGAAGTGGGGTCTGATGCGAGATTTGACATCTACACCAAACATGGCGGTAGCGAAGTTTTGCAAACTATCTTTGAGATCACTCATGCTGATGCCTTTATCCACCCAAAGAGCTTCAACCTGTTGGAATACAGGTGAATGCGATGGGTCTGGCTTATCGTTTCGATAGCAGCGTCCGGGCGAGATGATCTTGATGGGCGGTTTATACTTTTCCATCACCCTGATCTGCACGGTGGAAGTCTGAGTGCGCAGCAATTTGCCGTTTTGCAGATAGAATGTATCGGCAAGATTGCGTGAAGGGTGGTCTTGCGGCGTATTGAGAGCATCAAAATTGTGATATTCGTCCTCAATTTCCGGCCCTTGAGCCACTTCAAAACCCATGCTCATAAACACCGCTTCTATCTTTCTGCGCACGATCGTCACCGGATGCAAAGACCCAAAAGGGCTCATCCAGCCGGGCATGCCCAAGTCCAGCTCCTGCTGAACCTGCTGCGCTCGAATAGCATTTTTGATCTCTTTATCCTGAGCAGCAATCAGGGTCTCAATCTTGGCCCTGGCTTCGTTGATCAACTGCCCAAAAGCAGGACGCTCCTCGGGTGCCAGTTCTCTGAGCCGAGCGTATAAACCATTGAGCACACTCTTCTTGCCCAAGTAGGCAGCGCGGGCGTCCAAGATGTCATTTGGAGTGCGGCAAGCGGCGATGTTTTCTTCCGCTTTGGCAACCAGTTCTTCAAGTTGTGTATGCAAAAGTTAAGTCCTTTGGTTTAGGGGTATTAACGCTTTGTTGGATTGGTTTAGTTGCGGGTCAGCTCCACCAATTTGGCAAAGGCTTCACTATCGTGCCAGGCCAAATGGGCGAGAGTCTTGCGATTGAGGTTGATGTTGGCTTTGTGAAGGCCACCCATGAATTTGCTGTAGGAAATGTTGTTCAAACGGCAAGCTGCGTTGATGCGGATGATCCACAATTTGCGAAATTCTCTTTTCTTTTGCTTGCGATGGGCAAAGGCAAAGACCATACCACGTTCAATTGTCTGACGTGCAGTACGATAGCTGGTTCCACGATGGCCAAAGAATCCTCTGGCTTTCAGCAAGTATTTTTTCTTTCTGCGGTGTGCTGCTACATTATTAGTTGCTCTTGGCATTTTTCTTCTCCTTTACAAGCCCAACATGATCCTGATTCTGCGTTGATCGTCTTTGTGGACGATAGCACTGTCTCGCAGATTGCGTTTCAATTTGGGTGTCTTTTTGGTTTTGATATGTGCGCTTTTTGCATGATGGCGTTTGATCTTACCTGTTCCCGTCACCTTGAAGCGCTTGGCGGCGGCACGGCGTGTTTTGATCTTTGGCATCTTTATCTCCTTAGTTTAGTATAAAATCTTTAGTCTATTGTCCCCGGCCACATGGCATCAGCCTCATGGCCAGAAACAGGTTGTATCTACTTTGAGTCCTCAGTCCCTTCCTGTTCGGCTTTAACTGCCTGAGCCAGGATCTTTTCAACGTCCTTTTTGGGACTCATGATCATGGAAAGCGTGTTCCGATCAGAAACAGGCTCCGAATCTACGTCTGCGATGTGGCCCAACTCGGCCTTGATCCGCTCTAACAGATTGTAGCCTAAGTCCTTATGGGCCATTTGGCGTCCACGAAAACGAATCGTGAACTTGACTTTGTTTTGTTGTTTAAAAAACCTGATTGCGTTGTTCTTTTTGAAGTTGTAATCGTGCTCTTCAGTGTTGGGACCATACTTGATCTCTTTGATCTCCACTTCGTGCTGACGCTTACGCGCTTCTTTGGCTCTCTTCTCTTTTTGGAAATAATACTTGCTAAAATCAAGGATACGACAAACCGGCGGCTCCGCATTTGGCGAAATCTCCACCAAATCAAGACCCGCTTCCTCTGCATGGCGCAGACCTTCGCGGACTGACACGACGCCAACCTGGCGACCATCTGAACCGATCAAACGGATCTTATCCGCCGTGATCTGCTCGTTTATCCGTTCCCTGGGCACCACCTCTTTGGCGTGTGCTCTTCCTCTTGTTCTCCGGATTATAAGAACCTCCTTCTTACCGGAAATGAAAAAGGCGAAACCGAAATGGCTTCGCCTGCTTCACAGTAATTATACTAGATATTTGCTTATTAACCATGGCCTTACGCACAGATTTGTGGCAAGGCAGAAGCAGACTACTTCATTTTGAGGCAGCGTTTTTGAAACGCCCGAATTTGTCAATAACAAAATGAGTTTTATCCCACTTGGCTCTGATATTAACCGTTTTTTCACACTTTCATCTCCTGCAGCGGCAAGAGAGAGAAGCAAAAATCCACACCTCCTCTCCCACTTTTTTCTCAACAAAAGCGAGCATTCCCCACCCCTAATTTCCCCTGAAAAGCCGAGAATATATCGAAACATTTGACTTTTTGAAAAGGTTCACCTCTTTCTGAGCGCCTACTCCGCCCAAACGTGTAACCTGTTGCAATCCTATGCCATTCCTGCTCGACGGAGCAAGAGCCAAGCAAGGGCGGGGCAGGGACGCCGCATAAACAGAGGCTTTGAGGAGGGTCAAAAAAGGCGTTTTCCTGTTACTTTTCCCCGTGCTGGGGTCAAATATTTCAGCAGAGCCCACTTTTTTAGGTGTCGGTGTCGAGAAATGAACACCCACTATTTTGGTAGGTGTTTGACAGGATAATTGAGCCACGACTTATACTTGAATAATACACTAAACTCTTTCCCTTAGTTGAGCTTTTTTACCTCGTCACCCGCTTGGCCCTTGCTTACCCGAAGGGAGATGCCGTGGTGATACTCGGGAAAAACCCGAGAGGCTCCGAGTAATCACTGGGCGGCTAAGCAAGGAAGTGACAGGAAAGATCACACTGGAGCCACTGCATTATTTGGGGTTGAGCAATGTATATCAACCGACCTCCAAACACCAAAAAAGGCCAGCATCATGCCGGCCTTTTCTCTCTCCAACTCGCTTATAGATATGAGCTGTTAACTCTTTGGCTTTATTTCAATACCGTCACCTTCTTGCTCACCTCACCGCTGTTGGTCTTGATGCGGATGAGATAGACTCCGGCAGGAACGGAACGGCTATTAGAATCTCTGCAGTCCCAGTTGTAGAGATACCGGTCACTGCTTTTATCATTGACTTCCAGGCTGCGCACTAACTGTCCCTTGATGTTGTATATTTTGGCCTCCACGGGAGATCTGACATCTCTCTTGCTCAGGCTGATATTCATCATCCCCTTGGCGGGATTGGGATAAGCAGAGAGCATAGCGGGAGGAACTGCTACGGGATCGTCGTTGGGAGTGGGGCCATAATACTCCCAAGTGCAGGTGTGAGTGTCAGCTTGGGGACTGAACCAATATGGGGAACGAACTACTCCTCTGGTCAACAGCCAGTTGTCATCGTAAGTGAAGGTATCATTGTAAACGGTATCGTCATCACTACCAAATTTACTAACAGACGCCTTATGATAGTCATCGGAGTAGAAAAAGTTCATCGTAAAGGTTGATGTAGGCACGAAAGGTGCATCCAAACTGCTTACTAGTCCGATGAACCTGTTTTGCATCAGCGGAAAGTGCATCTGATGAGCGGTTATGTAGGAATAGTAGGTGTCAGTTCTTTCCCACCGGTCTTGGCTCCGGTTCTTCCACACCTTGGATAGATACCTCACCTCATTGCTATCGAAGAAGTTCTGCTGGATAGTAATATAATATCCATCCCTGGTGTAAGTGCTATCCGGTAAAGAGTGATTGCCCCAGGTCTGCCAGTCCTCAAACACCGTGTTTCCAACCCTTACCGTCTGCGAGTGAATTTGCCGGTTTTGAGCATCATAATCATAGGTGGTAGCCTCATAAGGTTCGGCATCAGTCCAACTTTGGTAGATTTCCATCAGGACCACATTGCCTTTTTCATCATATCCGTATACAAACCTTTGAGTGCCACTTTCGGTGCCATCTTCCTCGAAAGAGACTGTCTCCCGCTCAAGTAGCTTGTCCTGCAAGTTGTAGGTATAAGTTGTAGTATATTGAAGCACATAACCATCTTCCTCCCAATAATTTTCCCAACCCTTGAAGTATTCGTTTTCAATCACCTGGCGATAATCAGCAAAGTCATGATACTCGTAAATGAGTTTTGAAAAGGTAGTAAAGTCAATGTTATCATGACATGATTGGATCAGAGTCAGACGATCCGGGATTTCCTCATCATAATAGTAATGATAACTGGTGTTTGAATAAAAGTAAGGGGTGGAGTTCTCTCTGCGGTCATATGTTTTTCTAAACTGTCCCATGGGCGTGGGCCCGATGTACTCATCGCCGAGGTTGACGATGGCACCGAGGCTGATAGCCAGGGTCAAAATTAGTAGAACAGTTGCTTGCCTCATTTCTCTTCTCCTTTCATCAACGGCTGTTCATGGTAGATTATTTGAGCACCGTCACCTTCTTGCTGACCTCGCCGCAACTGGTTTTGATGCGGATGAGATAGATTCCGGCGGGTACGGCACGGCTATGAGAATCTTTGCAATCCCAATTGTAGAAATACTGGTCACTGCTCTTGTCGCTAACTTGCAGGCTACGCACCAATTGCCCCTTGATGTTGTAGACTTTTGCCTCCACAGGAGCTCTGACATCTCTCTTGCTCAGGCTGATGTTTACCATGCCTCTTGCGGGGTTGGGATAGGCAGAGAGCGTAGCGGGAGGAACTGCAGTGAGGTCGTCGTTGGCAGAGGTCCCATAATAATCCCAAGTAGTGGTTTTTGTATAAGGCACAACACCATCGCCATAGTTCTGAGAATAGTTAGTCAACAGCCAATTGCTGTCGTAGGTGTATTCTTGGGTGTTTTCATACTCAGGAATGGATAGGGTTATCGAATGATAATCGTCACTGTAATCATAGCTTCTCACGCTAACTGATACTGGCACATAAGCGTCATTGGGATCACTTACAAAGCTGGTGGCCACATAGACAGCGGTGGGAAATGCTCTCCCATCCACAAGCGTGTAAACAGTGTGTCGATCCACTCTTTCCCACATAACTTCCTCATCATCATTAAAGGGACGATATCTGTAAAACGTGGCAGAGTGATGGTTTTCCCCATTGTCATCATAATAGTTGCGGATAATGATCTCTTGCAAAGAGTTGTATGGGCAATTCAGGATACGGGTACTATCCGGCTTGGGATGATTGCTCCATGTATTCCATCTGGTCTGACTCACGGCCTGATATTGAGTAATTTGGCGATATATCTCACGATTCTGCGCATCATACTCGTAGGTGGTCACATCACGAGGAGTGTCTGCATCTTCATAAACATTGTATTCCCTTTTAAGTATCAGATTTCCATTTGCATCATAATCGTAAATTGA
>Ga0116178_10004209_pt1 | contig 10633 bp, 10 predicted proteins | sample AD_STIC12_MetaG_FD_89880 | JGI IMG/M metagenome (GOLD analysis project Ga0116178, IMG submission 89880) | Active sludge microbial communities of municipal wastewater-treating anaerobic digesters from USA - AD_STIC12_MetaG | ecosystem: Engineered > Bioreactor > Anaerobic > Digestate | place: USA...
CCTCACCAACCACCGACCTGGGATACCCCAACGCGTTCTGAAGGCTCACAACATTGGCGACGACACGCCCGGCAAGAGGTCCCATCGGCACGTCGGTTGCGGGAGCAGATCACCAACGGCCCCGTGGCACTGAACTAATCGGCCGACTGGAGTGGCGTCCGAGCGTCTGATCCCCGCGTCCCATGAGACCTCGCCAAAAGGGTTCTAGGTCGATGATGACTGGGACCATCATCGCGATCTCCTTGCGACCGCCTGCCTCCATCAGGCCCCGCCGACCTTCCTCACGGACGTCCTGCGCCTGCGCGCGCAGCACCTCGGCCAACGGTGTGCCGCGCTGGACGGCGATGACGACGCCGTCGACGAACCGGCGCAGGCTCGGCAGCCCGGTGCGGTCCGCGAGCCCTTGCAGCGCGGTGGGCAGGTTCGCACCGGCGCGGGCATCAGCCAGGCAGCGTCGCAGCTCGCCGGCCAGCTCGCCGCTGGACAGTCGGCAGACCCGGTCGAGGGCACCGACTGCGCCCTCACCGGCGGCAACCGCCAGGGCGAGGAGCTCGGCAACGGTGGGGAACTCCATGAGCATGCGCGCCTCGCGGCGCTGGGCCCGGCGGGAGAGGTTGTAGTCGGCACCGGTGATGCCGACCCCGGCACCGATGAGCGTCATCATCACCACGGTCACGGCACCGGCATCCCTCACGAGGAGGGCCGTGGTACCGAGGAGGCCTCCGACCGCAGCACCGAGAGCGCCCCACAGCACCTGCTCTGCACGAAACCGGTCGACGTCGGCCGCCACGCCGGCGCGCAACTGCCGTCGTCGCACCGAGTCGGCGCCGCCCATGATCCGCTCGACCAGGGCGCCGAGGTCCTTGACGATCGGGGCGGTGACGGCGGCAACGGCCCCATTGGGCGCCCGCTCGATGTCGAGCAGTCTCGACGGTCTGGGCGTGTCACGCAGGTAGGGGACCACTCGTCCCGCGAGACCGGGTCGGCGGTGTCGGGGCAGCCCTACCCAGATGAGCAGGAGGCCACAGCCCATGAGGAAGCCGAGGATCGCCCCCGAGCGCGCCACACCGCTCACCGCAGCACCCGCTCGTCCTCGGGCAGGCGACCGATGCGCAGCATCGACCAGTACGCGAGCACCGTGAGTGCCCCGCCGACGGCCAGCACCACGAACCCCAACCCGCTGGCGTACGCGCGCACCGACTGCGGGTTCGTGGACAGCATCGCGAGCACGAGCCACGGCGCGGCGACGGCCAGTCGTGCGGCATTGACGGTCCACGACTGCCGCGTCTCGAGTTCGGCCCGCGTGCGCGCGTCTTCACGCAGGAAGCCCGACAGCGTGCGCAGGAGGTGCCCGAGATCAGTGCCGCCCACCTCTCGAGCAATGCGCAGGCTCTCGACCAAGCGGTCACCGACCGGGTCGCTGAGTCGCTCCTTGAGCCGGTCGAGGCAGTCGTGGAACCGCCCGCTCAGGCGGTAGTCATCGGCAAAGGCGAGAAAGGGCTCGCGCAGCTCATCCGGGCCGCGCGTGCCCAGCTGTGACAACGCCTCGGGCAGGGCCATCCCGGCCCGCACCCCCGACGTGATGTTGTCGACGGCATCCGGCCACAGATCGCGCAGGCGAGCCCGCCGCATCCGGGCCCGTCGACGCACCAGGGCAACGGGGGCAAACGAGGCCATGAGGGCGAAGCAGCCAGCGATCGGTAGGACCCCCACGGCCGCCTGCACGAAGGCCAGCACGAGGACGAAGGCGATGACGCACGCGGCGATCAGTGTGCGAACCGTGAGTCCGGTGAACCCCGCCTGGACGATCTCGTCGGACAGCCGCTCAAGGGGGCCGACGCGGGTGACCGACCTGGGCTCTCGCGGGGTCGGCACCCAGAGGCTCCACCAGATGAGGAAGATCCCAACGCCGAAGGTCAGGCCGAGCAGCAAGCCGGTCATGGCACACCCGGTGCCAACAGCGCGGAGAGGTCGTATCCCGCGCGTTCGAACCGCTCCTCATGGGGCGGGAAGCCCTCAGCGCGCCGGAGCTCGCCCCGACGCCTGACGAAGAGGTCGGCGATCTCGACGACGTCGCCCTCGACGCGCCCGGGCACGGCGGCAATCTCGCGCACGACGCGTCGACCGTCACGCTCGAGGGCCGCATGGACGACGATGTCGATCGATGAGGCGACGGTCGGCACGACGAACCGGGCCGAGACGTTCTCCCCCGCGAGCAGTGGCAGGGTGCACATCTTCGTGACGGCCTCACGGGCGCTGTTGGCGTGAACGGTCGCCATGCCGGGAAGCCCGGAGTTGAGCGCAATGAGCAGGTCCAGGCTCTCGGCCTGGCGCACCTCGCCGACGACGATCCGCGACGGCCGCATGCGCAGCGCCTCCTTGACCAGGCGGCGCAGCGGGATCTCACCCGTGCCCTCGAGCGAGGGCTGGCGACACTGCATCGACGCGACGTCACGGTGCGGGATCCGCAACTCGAAGACCTCCTCACAGGTGACGATCCGCTCGCGAGGCGGCACCGCGGCCCCCAGACAGTTGAGGAAGGTCGTCTTGCCGGCCTGGGTCCCACCCGCGACGAGGATGTTGAGACCGGAAACGACGGCCGCCTCGAGGAAGTGCGCCGCCTGGCGTGTCACCGTGCCGAGCCGCACGAGGTCGTCCATCGAATCGGCCTTGACCACGAACTTGCGGACGTTGACGAACCAGTGGTCACGGGTGATGTCGGGGATGACGACGTGAAGCCGACTCCCGTCTGGGAGAACGGCATCCACGAAGGGCGTCGAGAGGTCAACCCGCCGGCCCGACGACTTGAGCATGCGTTCGACGAGGTCGCGGACCTGGTCTTGCGTCAACAGGGTCGTCGTCAGTTCGGCCACCCCGTTGCGTGCCACGAACACCTTCGACGGCTCGTTGACCCAGATCTCCTCCACGCTCGGGTCGTCGAAGTACTGCTGGAGCGGCCCGTAGCCGGCGACGCTGTCCCACACCGACCGCGAGGCGGCCTCCAGATCGGCGAGCACCGGCATCCCACCGGAGAGCGAACGCTCGTCGTAGTCCGACACCGCTTCGCCGACGAGCCGGCGCACGGCCACCTCGTCGCGTGAGGGATCCAACCCCGACCGACGGATGAGCTCGCGCACCTCGTTCTCGAGCGTGCGCACGGCATCCATGACCAAGCCCTCCCTCCCCCGCGACCGCCCCTCGACGACCATCAGACTCACATCGAACCTGAGAGCAGCCCACACCGCATCCCGAGAACGTCAACCTGTGGATAACCCCCCGATGCCGTGCGCGTCACCCCGCGCTGCCGTCAGGGCACAGAGACGCTCCGCGCATCCCGTGAACCATCAACGACATCCCCGGGAAGTCCTCAAGAGCCCGAAGAAGTCTCCGTAGCCACTCAGCGCGTTGGCGAAGGGCTCTCGGCGCCCATGTATGAGCGGCGGAATCCACTCCAGGGTGAGGTCGAAGCGGTCCCGAATCCGCGGGGCGCAGTCGGTGCATTCCGCGAGCCTGCTGATCGACCGCTTCCACTTCCCACCGACATGGACGTGAGATTCAAGCCCCGACATGTCATCGCGTGGTGGCTCCGTCGTTTGGGCGAACGCAAACGACGCAGGGTCCTTCAACGTCACCACTGGCGTCCTTCGACCGGCCGCTCCTGCAGAGCCACGCATCCGATCCCCAGCCGGCCCGCGACACCCCACGCGCGCGTCTAGGCGGCGGTGAGACGCACCCCGATGTTCGCGCTCATGCTGATGGAGTGAACGATTGCCAACACCTCGCCGATGGGCCGTCCCCTTCCTAGGTCACCGTCGGGCTACGGTTCGCCGACTTCGACGGCGCCGCCGTCTACCACTGCCACGTCCTCGACCACCAGGGCCAAGGGCAATGATGGGGCTCGTCGACGCGCTGTCAACCTCGGCACCCAACCACTCGATGGCTCCACTTTCCCGTCCGTGAAGGAAGCCGATCAGATGAGCCCACCCACAGAATCCGCCGCCGGGCAAGAAGGCAGCCCGGCCTCTGGTGATGTCAGGACCGCGCGGCTACTGGTCGCTGGCCAGTTCGTGCTGATCGGTGTCCTCGTGGTGCTCCCGAATGGCGACGACTGGCCGGTGCCCACCGCTCTGACCGTTGCCTGCAGCGCGGCCACCGTCCTGGGCATGGCCGTGATGGTCATCGGCGCAACGGGACTCGGCCGAGGTCTGACGGCCACACCGTTGCCGAACGCCCACGCACAGCTGCGTACCGGCGGCCTCTACCGGTACGCACGCCACCCCATCTACAGCGGGTTGCTGCTCATGATGGCCTCAATCACGGTGGCGGCCGGAAGCGGGCTGCGGCTCCTCACCCTCGCAGCGCTGGTCCTGCTCCTGAACGTGAAAGCACGATGGGAGGAAGCCCGCCTGGCCCAACGATTCGAGGGATACGCCGACTACGCCGCTCGCACTCCACGGTTCGTGCCCTTGCAGTTGCGGAGGTCACCGTGAGAACAGGTGCGGGAAGTCCCTGACCGTTGAGCGAGGCGAATCCATGGACCATGTGGTCAGCAGCCGGCGATAGGACGCAGGATCAGGCGTGTTCCCCCGTTCGTGAGCGCCCCCTGTCGCTGATGGCGCACGTGGCGTCATTTCCGCAGTGGTCGTCTGTTCGGTCGACCACCGTGGACTTCGTCCGGGAGTTCTTCGACGTCACCGGAGACAACGCGCTGCCGTTCACGCCCACCGAGCACGACGTCCGGATAGAGCGCGAACAGTGGGTGTACTACGTTCGCGCCGTCCACAGGGGCCAACTGCTCAAGCAGGACCTTGCACCCATCGACTTCTTGAGCCTTGCGTTCTACGTCGTGTTCAGCGGTTTCGTTGACGAGTGGCGAGCTGGTCGTCCGTGGAAGGTGGCCGTCTTGCGCCGACGCGCGCACGGTATGTGGCGGCTGCAGCTGCTCCACAAGGAGATCTTGAAGCCTGGTGAGGAGCCTGACGTGCGGCGTCTTGAGCTCGTCGCCGCCGTGACCTCAGGCAAGTTCGTCGCGGCGTAGTCGCGCCCCGTGCACTCTGCGCCGACGAGCCGGTCAGCTCGTTGCGAAAGGACGCAGCAGCACGTCGTGGCCTTGCCACGCCGCGAGCAAGGTGGTAAGCCTCACTCCTCAGCCTCGATGGTCGCCTGGAGGAGCCATGACAGACCCCGTTGCAACCAACCCCGAGCTCTACTCCGTGGCATTCGAAAACCACCGGTCAGGGTCCTGCGCTACCACGATCACCCCGGCGACCAAACACAGCCTCACGAGCACCCCGACAGTGTGATGATCACCGCCTCCACCTTCGACCGCGGACTCCACCATGACGGCCAGAGCGTCGAGGTGACCATCCCGGCGGGTCAGGTCCGCTGGCTCGGCGCCCAGGTGCATTCGGGGGAGAACATCGGCTCGACCGATACCGTCACGTTCTTCGTCGAACTCAAGGAACCGGGACCACCGCGCGAATCCGGGCAGAACCCTCTCGGACCCATCTCCTGAACCGACGGTGCGATGCACCCGTTTGGCGGCAATGAGACGCATCTGAGGAACATCAACCATCCAGCCGTGGGCTGAAGGTCTTTCAACGCTGGCAGGTTGACGGTGGTTGGCCTGACGTCTCCTGCGAACCTGTGGACAACCTCAGGAACGGCCTCCCGGGCACTTACGGTGGGTCACGGACGGGACCGTGGGGGGCCCTGTCACCGGGGGACCATCTGAGGGGACGACATGGAGATGACGACGTGCGCCTGACCCTCACCGTGCACGTGCCGCGGCGCAGGCCACTACCTGTCGACGTCTGCGTCGAGTGGGTGGGAGAGCACACCGCGGGCGACCTCTGCCGGGCACTGGCGGAGCACCTCGGAGAGTCCGTGGACGGCCTGTCCAGCCGAGGGCAGCTTCTCGATGCGAGCGCCGTCGTGGGGTTGCCACCCCTGGTTCACGGGGCCTCGGTGGTGGTGGCGGGGGTCCCACCACCCGGCGCGGAGGTTGGTCCGCTTGGTCGGGCTGGTACCGCCCACGTCGCCCCAGTCGCTGGCGCCGCCGGTGGTTTGCCTCGAACCGTGACGCACCACGGCCTCCTCGACCTCGTCGTCACGGGCGGGCCGGATGCCGGCCGCGCCCACCCCCTCGTGCCGCCCGGCGTGAGCATCGGCCGTGCACCCGTCGCCGGGCTGGCCCTGGCCGACCATGCCCTGAGTCGAACCCACGCGGTGGTCGACGTCGGTCCGTCCGGAGTCAGCGTGCGCGATGCCGGGTCGACCAACGGGGTGTTCGTCGACGGCACCCTCGTCACCGAGACCACTACGGTGGATGCCGCGTCGACGATCGTCGTCGGATCCTCGACCCTGCGGCTGCGTCGGGCATCAGGGCGCGGCCTGCCCACCCGGTCCCCGGGTGACGGGACCCTGATCGTGCAACCCTCGACGTGGCCCGCCCCCGACCCGGGACCTGTCGAGATCGTCTGCCCGCCGACTCCCGGTGAGAGGCACCGTGTCCGCATCCCGTGGATCGCGGCCCTGGTCCCCGTCCCGATCGGGGTGGGACTGGCGTTCCTCCTCGGCCCCTACCTGCTGATCTTCGCCCTGATGGGCCCGCTCGTCCTGCTGACCAGCGCGCTCGGGGACCGATGGGGGGCGGGGCGGGCCCATCGACGTGCCGTGGCAGCACATGCCGTGGCCGTCCACGCGGCGCGAGACCGCCTTCGCGCAGCGTTGGTCGACGAGACGGCCCGGCTGCACCGGGGCCACCCCGACCCCCACCAAGTGCTCAGGGTCGCGGAGGGAGCACTCCCGGGCCTCTGGTCAGCCGGGCCCTCGGACGGCGCGCTGCCGATTCGACTCGGCACGGGCTCGGTCGCCACCCGAGTGGTCTGGACAGACGGCCCGGACCGGGTCAACCCTGCCGCCGACAACGCTCCGGTCGTGCTCGACCTCGCAGCCTGCCGAGCCGTGGCGGTCGTGGGCCCCCCACTGGTCACTGACGGTCACCTGCGCATGCTCCTCGGCCAGGTGTGCACGACGAGCCCTCCGCAGCGGCTGACCGTCGCCGTGGTGGCGCCGGACACCTCGTGGGCCTGGGTCGACCTGCTCCCCCACGCGCACGATGTGGCGGACCTCGTGGCACCCCCGGGCCCGGCGTCGGCGTCGACCCACCACCGGGTGCTCGTCATCCCCGAACCGGCGAAGGTCGTCGGTGGGGTGCACCCCCTCATCACCCGCGCCCTGGATGCTGACGTGCTCGTGGTCGTCGCGTGCACCGACCGCGCCGAGGTGCCCGAGGGGGTGAGCACGGTGGTGGAACCGGGCGGCAACGGGCGCCACGTCCTGCACCACGACGCGAAACCGGAGGACGTCGACGTCGTCGTCGACGCCGTGGGCCCGTGGTGGGCTGATCGGGTCGCGCGGGCCCTGGCCCCGCTGCGGTCTGCCGAGGGCGGGGTCGGCTCCCTCCCCCGATCCATCTCCCTGTCGCAGGCCGTCGCCGCCGACCTCAGCCCGCCAGCATTGGCCGCCCGGTGGCGGGCACGGGCTCGATCCGGCACGCCGACGGCCGTAGTCGGCGTCACGGCCGACGGGCTGTTCTCGATCGACCTGGTGCACGACGGCCCGCACGTGCTGATCGGCGGCACGACCGGATCGGGCAAGTCCGAGTTCCTGCGCACCCTGGTCACCTCGCTCGCCCTGGCCTGCCCACCCGAGGACCTGACGTTCGTCCTCGTCGACTTCAAGGGCGGCGCCGCCTTCGGCCCGTGCGCCTCACTCCCCCACGTCGTCGGGCTGGTCACCGACCTCGACGAACACCTCGTGTCCCGCGCCCTTCGGTCCCTCGGGGCCGAGCTGCGGCGGCGAGAACGGATCTTCGCAACCGTGGGGGCGAGTGACCTCGAGGGGTACCACCGCGCCCAGGGCCCCGGCACGGAGAGCGTGCCCCGCCTCGTCATCGTCATCGACGAGCTCAAGGCTCTGGTCGACGAGGTGCCCGACTTCGTCAGCGGACTCGTGCGCCTGGCCGCCCTCGGCCGCTCGCTGGGCGTCCACCTCGTGCTCGCCACCCAGCGGCCGTCGGGTGCGGTCACCGCCGAGATCCAGGCCAACGTCAACCTCCGCATCGCCTTCCGGGTCCGAGACCGCACCGACTCCGTCGACATCCTCGAGGACCCGGCCGCGGCCGGCATCCGCTCGAGCACCCCGGGGCGCGCCCTCAGCCGCGGCGGCGACGGCATCCTCGTGATGTTCCAGGCCGCGACCCTCGGTGACGGAGACAGCGCTGCCGAGCCGTTCCTCAGGGTGAGCGCGCCTGACGTGCAGGAGGACGCACGGATGCCGGCTCCGTCGGTGCACGCCGTCACCCCCCTGGTCGATGCGGCGCGGCGGGCCCATGCCCTGCGCGGCGGTGCCGCGCCCCGCACACCGTGGCTCCCGCCCCTGCCCGACCTCGTGCACCCCGTCAGCGAGCCATCGATACCGGCGCACGACCCGGCCCCGAGGGCCACCATCGGGTTGGTCGATGAACCCGAGCATCAGCAGGTCTCGCCGCTCGTGTGGACGCCCGGTGACGGCTCGTGGCTGCTGTCCGGCCGGCCCGGCAGCGGTCGCACCACTGCGCTGCGGACGTTGGTGCTCTCCCTCGCGCGCCGTCTGCCGTCCGACCGCCTGCACATCCACGTCATCGACCCGAGCGCCGCGCTCGCAGACCTCGAGGCCCTCCCTCACGTGGGAACACGCCTCACACCGACGCGTCGGCGCAGCCTCGCCGCCCTGATCGTCCACCTCCGACACGAGGTGGAGGTACGACGATCGACCCCCGATCAGGCGACGGACGCACCCCTCGTCGTCCTGGTGATCGACGGGTGGGAGCAGTTCACCGAAGCGCAGGGGGCCCTCGACCCCGAGGGCGTCGTGGATGCCGTGCTCGCGATCCTGCGCGATGGCGCCTCCGTCGGGGTGGTGGGCGTGGTCGCCGGCGGACGCAGCCTGCTCCAGCCCCGATGGTCGGCGATCGCAGCGACCACCCTGCTCCTCGGCACGATCGACCCCCTGGATGCCGCCCTGGCCGGTTTGCGCCTCGCGGACGTCCCCCGCGAGCCACCGCGGGGGAGGGCCGTTCGGCTGGCAGACCGCCGCGAGGTGCAGATCGCCACCTCGACGGCACAGGACTCCTGCGAGGTCGCCGCACACTCCAGCCGAGGCGGCACCGGCCGGAGCACCGACGCCGGCCAGCCGTGGGCGTGGCGCGACCTGCCGGACATCGCGCATCGACCAGCGGGGGGCCCGAGCGGCGCCGATGGACACCACCACGACGCGACCCCCGGCCCGACGCCCCTCGGCCTCGGCCTGCGCGCGCCCAGCCACGAGGTGTGGCGGTGGGACCCCTCGGACATCGGGCGTCGTCTGCTCGTCTCGGGACCGCCCAACTCCGGCCGAACCACGACCCTGGCCACGCTCGCGCTGTCGGCACAGGCGGCGGGCCTGCCGGTCGCGGTGATCCGCGGCGTGGGCCACGACGACCGGCCTCAGGCAAAGTTCGGCTCGGCGGCGGTGCTGTCCACGCGAGACGTCGCTCAGTTGGTCGAGTTGCGACAGCGCCACCACGACCTCGTGCTCCTCGTCGACGACGCAGACCAGATCGGTGACGACTGCGCCATGCTCCCCCTGCTGACGGAGATCGCCGAGATCGTCGACCGCGACCGAGGTCTGCTCGTGGTGGCGACGAACACCGCCTCGCTCGCCGTGCGGTTCCGGGGGCTCGACGTCGACCTCGCCCGGCGTCGGACCGGCATCCTGCTCACCCCCGAGCGCGGCGACGGTGACCTGCTGGGCGCACGCCTCACCGACGTGCCCCCGCGGTTTCCGGGCCGGGCCCTCGTGGTGGCACGCGGCGACGTGACCGAGGTTCAGGTCTTCACCGCCCCGCCGACAGTTCAGGCTGACTGCTCAGACTGACGTCTCGCCAGGCTCCCCCGGCTCGACGGTGGTCTCCGGCTCCTTGGCCGCGACTGCAGCGAGCGCCGTGACCAGGGCCACGCCCACGACGAGCCACCCCACGAAGGTCTTCGTCCCCTGGATGAGCCCCCACCCGACGGGGAGCAGCAGCAGGCTCCAGACGATGGTGGGGGTGCGCGGCCACCAGCTGCCCCGCACCCATCCCCGCGTCACCACGGCCAGCCCGATCCCGCCCAGGGCGATGACGAGGGCCGACATGACCACCCGCACCGCATCGCTGCCCTCACCGATCGAGAGCTCGTAGATGTAGAAGACGGCGAACCCGACGAGAATCAGTGCCTGGACCCCGAGTGACATCGCGGCGAGTCGGCGGGCAGCAGGGGTGGAGTCGACGGGCACGGCATCCAGCGTAGTGATCCGCTGAGGCGGAACCCCACCCGGTCGCGAATAGTTGAATCAGCAAACCCTCACGGAATTCGACGGTTACCGGTAGTGTTGCCCCACGGACGTCTGTGCTGTGGACGTCCGTCTTGGTTGCGACGACGCACCCAGCGGGCGTCTGCACCACCCCTTCAGGCGCTCGACCTCTGCTACATCCGCGACAAGGAGCACCCTTCATGGACTGGCGCGACCGCGCTGCCTGCCTCGACGAGGACCCCGAGCTGTTCTTCCC
>Ga0116178_10004210_pt1 | contig 10632 bp, 6 predicted proteins | sample AD_STIC12_MetaG_FD_89880 | JGI IMG/M metagenome (GOLD analysis project Ga0116178, IMG submission 89880) | Active sludge microbial communities of municipal wastewater-treating anaerobic digesters from USA - AD_STIC12_MetaG | ecosystem: Engineered > Bioreactor > Anaerobic > Digestate | place: USA...
AGCAAGCCCAGTTTTTCAATCGTGCGCTTGAAGCGGCGCAGTGCCACGTCAAAGGGTTCGTTTTCTTTTACACGGATGGTCGTCATGACGTCAAAGTTTTCTGAAAATGTGCGGGTCGCATCAGACGGAAGATCAGGCCGTTTGACAACATTCCACGCGGGGTTCCCCGCTAAAAATTGATCAGGCAGCGGGGGTTTGCCAGCAAAGCCTTGGATTATAGCGGTTTTTGCTTCGCAGCCAAACCCTGAGCACAGGCATAAGCACTGGCCCAGGCCCACTGGAAGTTGTAGCCGCCCAGCCAGCCGGTCACGTCCACCACTTCACCGATGAAATACAGGCCCGGCTGTTTCGATTCCATCGTCTGGCTGGAGATGTCACGAGTATCAACGCCGCCAGCGGTGACCTCCGCCTTTTTGTAGCCTTCGGTACCCGACGGGGTCAGTTCCCAGTGGCTCAGCGCCTGTGCCAAAGCGGCCAGGGCTTTGTCTGTGGCCTCACTGATCGGGCGCTGCCAGTTGTGGCCGCCAGCCGCGTCCTGCTTGACCCAGGTATCGGCCAGGCGAGCGGGCACCTGGCTGGCCAGTTCGTTGGCAATCAGTTTGCGGGACGTGCTTTTGGCTAGGGTCAGTTTCTCTAAAATGTCGATATCAGGTGCCAAATTGAGTGAAATTGGTGTGTTTGGCTGCCAATAACTTGAAATTTGTAATACACCGGGGCCACTCAAACCCCGATGGGTGAACAACAGATCTTCCAGAAACGTCGCTTTGGACTTTTTGCTGCCAGTCTCGATGCGCACTGGAAGGGAAAGCCCGGCCAGTTGGGCGTAGGGTGACCAGGCTGTTTCATCAAACGTGAGCGGCACCAGCGCCGGGCGGGGTTCCACCAGGCGCAGGCCGAATTGTCTGGCTACGCGATAGCCAAAATCGGTCGCGCCAATTTTGGGGATGGACAGGCCGCCGGAGGCGATCACCACGGAGCGGGTGCTTACAATACCCCGATCGCTACTGATTTCATAGCTACTCGCGCCCTCTGCATGAGGGGTGAAGGCCGAAAAGGCTATGGATTTGACCGCACACGGCTGCCAGCGGGTAACCTGGCCAACGTCGCATTCGGATAGCAGCAGGTTGATGATGTCCTCAGCCGAGCGGTCGCAAAACAGCTGGCCCTTGTGTTTCTCGTGGAAAGGGATGTTGTATCGCTGCAGCAAACCGATGAAGTCCTGCGGCGTGTAGCGCGACAGGGCCGATCGACAAAAGTGCGGGTTGTCGCCCAGAAAATTGGCGGGTGTGGTGCCGGTGTTGGTGAAGTTGCAACGTCCACCGCCCGAGATGCGGATTTTTTCGGCCACCTTGTCACCGTGGTCGATCAGCAAAACCTCAAGGCCCAGTTGCCCGGCCACGCCCGCACAAAACAGCCCTGCGGCTCCGGCGCCGATGATGACGACATCAAAATTTTGCATGGGCTGCAGTGTAGATGCAGCCCATGGGGCTCACATGGTGTCTATCAGGCGGCCTGCCCGAAAGAAGGCGCCATATGTGGTTGTTGAACTGGCTGTTTCAGCGCCAGCAGTCCCTGCAGCACATCACCCACCACGATGACGGACGGGCTGGCCAGCTGCTCGCGCACCACCATCGCGTGCAGGTCACCCAGCGTGGTGACGGCGTGGCGCTGGCTGGTCAGGCTGGCGCTCTGGATCACCGCCACGGGTGTGTGTGCGGGCAGGCCGGTGAGCAGCTCGTCCTGAATGCGCTGCGCACCACTGACGCCCATGTAGATCACCAGCGTCAGCCTGGCGCTATGGGCCGTGGCGGCCAGTGCTTTCCAGTCGGTGCCCTCGTCGCCGGGCTTGGCGTGGCCCGTGACAAAGACCACGCCGTGGGCGTGCTCGCGGTGTGTCAGCGGCACGCCCAGCGAGGTGACGGCCGCCAGGCCCGACGTGATGCCGTTGATGACCTCAACGCGGATGTCCGCCGCGCGCAGGTGTTCGACTTCTTCGCCGCCGCGGCCAAAGATGAAGGGGTCTCCGCCCTTGAGGCGCACGACGTTTTCACCCTCGTTGGCAGCCATGATCATCAGCTTCTCGATGAAGGCCTGCGGTGTGGATTTGCAGCCGCCGCGTTTGCCCACGTACACCACGCGTGCCGCGGGTGCGGCGTGGGCCACGATGTCATCGCTGACCAGATCGTCCACCAGCAGCACCGTGGCGGCCTGAATGGCCTTGAGCGCCTTGATGGTGAGCAGCTCGGGGTCGCCCGGGCCTGCACCCACGAGGGTGCATTTCCCGTTCGCCACAAGGGTGCTTTCTCCATTCGCCACCAGGGTGCGTTGGCCGTGGCTGTTGAAGTGTGTGTCGTGGGTCGTCATAGTTGTGAAACCAGATGCAAGATGTGGACCACCTGCTGCGCAATTGGTGGGGGTACGGGTTGGTCGCCGGCCATCACAGCCCGGATGTACGCCGCTGTGCTGTCGGCATCAATCGCCGTAGGCAAATCGGGCAGCGTGGCCAGCGTACCGGTCTGCGCTTCCTGCAAGTCGAGGGGGTGGCCGGCGATGAACGCACGCATTTTGGGTGTACGCCGCGGATCGGCCACGGCTTCGCCTTCGGTGCCGCGCAGCAGCAGGGCGTTGGATTGCATCAGCTCAAACGTGGCCGCCATGGACTCGGCGTATTCGGGGTGGGTGTAGCTGCTGACGATCAGGCTTTTGCCCGCGCAGGGGTTCATCAGCTTCACCAGGCTGTGCGCCGGGTTGCGCAGATTCACCACACGGCGCACGTCCAGCAGGCGCTGCAACCCGGGACACAGCAGCTCGGTCGGGGTAAACGCCAGTTGGCCAGATGCTATTGATTCAATAGCTTTTCGCGCAGGTATATCAAGGGCCAGCAGCACTTTTGACGTGAAAACACGGGTTGATTCGGTCGCCGTGCCGTGAATCAGCACTGGCAGCCCTTCGCGCGCCAGCAGCAGCGCCAGCAGTGGTGTGAGCACAGGCAGCTTGCGTGCGCCGTTGTAGCTGGGGATGACCACCACCGGCTTGTCGCAGGCCGGTATTTTGTTCAGACGGGCGTCGGTGGCGTCCAGAAAACCCGCCATCTCTTGTGCAGTTTCGCCCTTGATGCGCATGGCCAGGCAAAAGCCGCCAATCTCCAGATCGGTCACTGCACCGTCCAGCACCTGGCCGAACAGATCGGTGGCCTGCTCACGCGTGAGCGCGCGGGCGCCTTCCTTACCGCGCCCGATCTCCTTGATGTATTTACCAATTGCCATAGACCGGATTGTCTGTGAACGATGATGACTGGGGGCTATGTGCTTATGCAGCGGCCGCGCTCAAACGGCGACAGTCTTTAGAGTGGCGCGCACCATACGCTGCAGTTGCGGCACGCAGGAGCCACAGTTGGTGCCGCACTGCAGAGCCTTTTGCAGGCTGGCCAGGCGTTCGCCCGCGGTGCCCTGGCACCGGCCCAGTTCGCTGGTGATGGCCGCATCGGTCACGTTGAAGCAGGTGCACACGGCCTTGCCGCGCGACACCACCGCAATGGGGGGCGTGGCACCGGGCACCAGCAGCGCGCGGCCATAACTGTGGGCTGGCAACTGGTCTTGCAGCAGAGTGCTGATCCAGGCTTGCGCGCTGGTATCGCCGGCCAGCATGAAGCCTTCCAGTGTGACGGCTTCTTCACCGTGCACCAGGTTCACCGCCCGGCGCTGACCGCGCCTTGTGTCGGCATAACGCAGTACATGGGGGCCGTTGAGGTCCAGCAGGGTTTCGATGGATTGCAGCAACGCTGCATCGACAGCTTCATGGCCAGCAGCGCGAAACAGCACGCCGCTGCGCTCACTGGCGTTGCCCTGGGTGGTCGTGCCATTGGAAAACAGCGTGCAGCTGGCAAAGGGGAATTGACCCATCAGCGCCTGCAGGGCAGAGCGCACCACCAGCACGTGCTCAGCGGGAATCCAGGCCATGCCCAGCAGGGTCCAGGGCATGTCTGCCTTGAGCACCTTGACCGCGGCGTGCTTGAACTCGGGCTGCCTGGAGTCCGGGCAGAAGGCGGAATTGGTGAGTGCATTGACTCCGCTCAGCGGCAACCCGGTGCTGCTGAGACCGCTCAGATGCTCCTCGCCCCAGTGCATCGCCATGAAGACCTGACTCAGGCCCAGTTCGGAGGCCGCCTGCACCGGCGCGACGATGCTGCCGCGCCGGGAGGTGATGTGCACCAGGTCGCCATCCTTGAGCTGGCGCCGTGCCATGTCCTGCGGGTGCATCTGCAGCGCCGGTTCGCGCGCATGGCCAAACAGGCGCCCCAGCGTGCCAGTGCGACTCATGCCGTGCCACTGGTCGCGCAAACGCCCGGTGGTCAGCGCGAAGGGGTAACGCGCATCCAGCGGTTCGGCCACGGGCCGGTATTGCACATTGGCAAAGCGGGCACGGCCATCCGGCGTGGGGAATACGCCGTCTTCGTAAAGACGCGCCTTGCCAAATTGCTGACTGAGGGCCGGCAACGCGGTCGCGTTGCCGTTCGTGTTGCGGCCTTGGGCCGTGTCCGCAGGATACGGCCAATGCTGGGGTGCCGTATCGAGCATGGCGTAGTGCATGCCGGTGATGTCGAGGTCGCGGCCGCGGGTGGATTCGCGGTGCTCATTCCAGACCGACTCGGGGGTGGGGTAGGGGAACAGGCTGGGCTGCGTAGGACGCAGCACCGATTCAAGGCGCTGCGCAAAGTCCACCGCAATGGACCAGTCGTGGCGTGGGCCGTTGTTGGTTGGTCCCGGCGCGGGCACCGCTGCGCGCACCCGGGAGATGCGGCGCTCGCTGTTGGTGACGGTGCCTTCCTTTTCGCCCCAGGTAGTGGCGGGCAGCAGCAGGTCGGCGTAGCGCGCGGTGGCGGTGGTGGCAAACGCTTCCTGCAGCACCACAAACTCGGCACGTTCCAGCGCGCGGCGCACGGTGGCCAGGTCGGGCATGCTTTGCGCGGGATTGGTGCAGGCAATCCACAACGCCCTGATCTCGCCATCGGCAGCGGCCTGGAACATTTCCACCGCTGTCTTGCCGGGCTTGTCGGGCACGGCAGGAACGCCCCACAGCGCGGCCACTTCGGCGCGGTGGGCGGGGTTGGCCAGATCGCGGTGGGCTGATAGCAGGTTGGACAGGCCACCCACTTCGCGTCCGCCCATGGCGTTGGGCTGGCCGGTCAGCGAGAACGGGCCGGCGCCCGGTTTGCCGATCTGGCCGGTGGCCAGGTGCAGGTTGATGAGCGCGCAGTTCTTGTCGGTGCCGCTGCTGGACTGGTTCAGGCCCTGGCAGTACAGGCTCAGGGTGGCGGGCGACTGGGCAAACAGGCGCGTGGCCTCCAGCAGGTCTTGCTTGCGGATGCCGCAGGTCTGCGCCACCACATCGGGCGTGCAGTCGCGTACCGTGGCCTTGAGGGCGTCAAAGCCGCTGGTGTGGGTGGCGATGTAGTCGGCATCGATCCAGCCTTCCCACAGCATCAGGTGCAGCATGCCGTTGAACAGCATCACATCGGTGCCGGGCTGGATCTGCAGGAACAGGTCGGCACACTCGGCGGTGTCGGTGCGGCGCACGTCGCACACCACCACCTTGAGGGCCGGGTTCGCGCGCCGGGCATCTTCAATGCGCCGGAACAGAATAGGGTGGGCAAACGCCGGGTTGGCACCGACGATAAACAGCGTGCTGGCGTGATTGATGTCGTCGTAACAGGTGGGCGGCGCGTCGGCACCCAGCGTTTTCTTGTAGCCCGCCACGGCGCTGCTCATGCACAGGCGCGAGTTGGTGTCGATGTTGTTGGTGCCAATCAGGCCCTTGGCCAGCTTGTTGAAGACGTAGTAGTCCTCGGTGAGCAACTGGCCCGAGACGTAAAAGCCCACGGCGTCCGGGCCGTGTTTCTGGATCATGCGCTCGAACGTACGCGCGGCCACACCCAGCGCATGGTCCCAACTGACGGCCTGCGGTGCTGCACCCCGCTGCAGCCGCTGCATGGGTTGCAGCAGGCGGGTTTGCAAGTTGACCGTCGCGCTGGCCGTGAGGTGCAGGGTGCTGCCCTTGGAACACAGCCGCCCGAAGTTGGCGGGGTGGTCCGGGTCGCCACGCACCCCAGTGATCTGTGCGCCCTCGGATTCAATAATGACGCCGCAGCCCACACCGCAGTAGGGGCAGGTGGAGCGGGTTTCCTTCATGCCGTGGCGGTGCGGCGGACGGGGCCGGCGATGGGGCGCGTCTCACCCGTGGCGTGGTTTTCCAGCTCCGCCGTCTTGAGAAAGACCGCGCCCTCTTCGAGCTTGATGCTGAATTTGGGCGTGCAGCCTTCATCGGGCGCACTGGCCTGGCCGTCGCACAGGCCGATTTGCCAGTTGTGCAGCGGGCAGGCCACATGGGTGCCAAACACAATGCCCTGGCTCAAGGGGCCGCCCTTGTGCGGGCAGCGGTCCAGCAGGGCAAACACTTCATCCTTGTCGTTGCGGAACACGGCTACGTCCAGCCCCTGTGCGCGGCTGACGCGGCGCGAGCCCAGTACGGGGATATCGGTGACGAGACAAATCTTTTTCCATTCGGTCATGGTGCTATTCCTTTTGTAGCTGCTTGTGCATATCCGGCGAGGGTTGCAGGCCTTTTTTATGCAGTAATGGCGTCGAACTGGCGTGTATCCACCGCCGCCTTGTCAAATTCAAACCAGGGGTCGGGCTCGCCGTCCAGCGCAAATTGCAGCTGCTCCCACAGCGCCTTGCGGCCGGCTTCGTCTTCCAGAATGCGCTTCTTGATGTAGTCCAGGCCCACGCGGTTCACGTAGTGCACCGTGCGCTCCAGGTACCAGCCTTCCTGACGGTACAGCTCGCAGAAGGCGCCGGAGTACTCCAGCACTTCTTCAGCGGTTTTCACCTTCACCAAAAAGTGCGCCACCTCGGTCTTGATGCCGCCGTTGCCGGCGATGTGCATTTCCCAGCCGCTGTCCACACCGATGATGCCCACGTCCTTGATGCCAGCCTCGGCGCAGTTGCGCGGGCAGCCGCTCACCGCAAACTTGACCTTGTGCGGGGCGTACATGCGCCACATGGCGCGCTCCAGGTCCTTTCCCATCTGGGTGCTGTCCTGCGTGCCCATGCGGCACCATTCGCTGCCCACGCAGGTTTTGACGGTGCGCAATGCTTTGGCATAGGCGTGGCCGCTGGGCATGCCGATGTCTTTCCACACATTCACCAGATCTTCCTTCTTCACGCCCAGCAAGTCGATACGCTGGCCGCCGGTGACCTTGACGGTGGGGATTTTGTACTTGTCTACCGCGTCGGCAATTTTTCGCAACTCGCTGGCCGTGGTCTCGCCGCCCCACATACGCGGGATGACCGAGTAGGTGCCGTCCTTCTGGATGTTGGCGTGGCTGCGCTCGTTGATGTAGCGGCTTTGCGGATCGTCCTTGGCCTCTTTGGGCCAGGTGGAGATCAGGTAGTAGTTGACGGCCGGGCGGCAGCTGGAGCAGCCGTTGGGCTTTTTCCATTCCAGGAACTTGAAGACATCGGCAATGCTCAGCAGTTTGCTGCTGCGGATGGCATCGCGCACCGCCTGGTGGCCGTGGTCGGTGCAGCCGCACATGGGCTTCATCTTCGGGGTGGAGGAGTAGTCGCCACCGGCAGTGAACATCAGCAGCTGCTCCACCAGGCCGGTGCAGGAGCCGCACGATGCGCTGGCCTTGGTGTGCTTGCGCACCTCGTCCAGCGTGAACAGGCCTTTTTCCTTGATGGTCTTGCAGATGGCGCCTTTGGTCACGCCGTTGCAGCCGCACACCTCGTCGGTGTCGGCCATGGCGGCGGCCTTGTTGTGGCCTTCGTGGCCACCTTCGCCGATGTTGGACTCGCCAAACATCAGCTTGTCGCGGATGTCATGCACGCTGCGGCCATCGCGCAGCAGCTTGAAGTACCAGCTGCCGTCCACCGTGTCGCCATACAGGCAGGCGCCCACCAGCTTGTCGTCTTTGATGACCAGCTTTTTGTAGACACCGGCATAGGGGTCGCTCATGACCACTTCTTCGGTGCCGTCGCCGCCGGTGAAATCGCCTGCGCTGAACAGGTCGATGCCTGTCACTTTGAGTTTGGTGGAGGTCAGCGAGCCGGTGTAGCGGCCAATGCCAAACATCGCCAGGTGGTTGGCTGCGACCTTGCCCTGCTCGAACAGCGGGGCCACCAGACCGTAGGCAATGCCGCGGTGGGCAGCACATTCGCCCACCGAGTAGATGCGCGCGTCGGTCACGGTCTGCATGGTGTCGCTGACCACAATGCCGCGGTTCACATGCAGGCGCATTGCTTCGGCCAGCTCGGTGTTGGGGCGAATGCCCACGGCCATCACCACCAGGTCGGTCGGGATCTCGGTGCCGTCCTTGAACTGCAGCGCCATCACCCGGCCACTCTTGCCGCCGTCCTTGTCGCCAATCAGGGCCTGGGTCTGTCCGCCCATGATGAAACGCATGCCGCGCTCTTCCAGCGACTTCTGCAGCATCTTGCCGGCCACCACATCGAGTTGGCGCTCCATCAGTGTGGGCATCACGTGGATCACCGACACCTGCATGCCGCGCTTCATCAGCCCGTTGGCCGCTTCCAGGCCCAGCAGACCGCCGCCAATGACCACAGCGCGCTGGTACTTGGTGGCCGCCTCGATCATGGTGTTGGTGTCGGCAATGTCGCGGTAGGCAATCACGCCTTCCAGGTCTTCGCCGGGAATGGGCAGGATGAACGGGTTGGAGCCGGTGGCGATCAGCAGGCGGTCGTATTCGGCGCTGATTTTTTCGCCAGCAGCGTTTTCGGCATGCACCACGCGGCGCACCCGGTCTACCTCGGTCACTTTCCAGCCGGCGTGCAGGGTGATGTGGTTGTCCTTGTACCAGGCCCAGTCGTTGAGCACGATCTCGTCCAGCGTCTGCTCACCAGCCAGCACCGGGCTCAGCAGAATGCGGTTGTAGTTGGGGTGGGGCTCGGCACCAAAGACGGTGATGTCGTACAGCTCGGGCGCCACCTTGAGCAGCTCTTCCAGAGTGCGCACACCGGCCATGCCGTTGCCAATCATTACCAGTTTCGATTTTTTCATAGTGGCCACTCCAGAGAGCAAGAATTCAAATAGGGGTAGGGGAGATCCGCGCCGCAAGCCTGGGCGCACCAGAACACACTGGTGTGGGACAGACTGCAACTGGGCGACGTCGTTGTGCGCAGAATCGGTCAGACTGTCATCTCGTTCGGACGCGTCGTTGCGCCCTGATGGGACTTATGCAAAAGCTGTGCCATATGATCGCAACCTCAGCTCAGGCAGCCGCCAAACCGGACGCATGGCGTGCGACTTGCATGGCTGCCAAGCCAGTTTCCCCTAGCTACCACTGATTTTTATGACTTCCGCCCTGCTGTGTATCAACCGCCCCCAGACCGCCCCCACCCTGGCGGCGGACCTGTCCGCGGCGGGCATTCCGGTCGTGGCCACGGTGGAAGATTGCAGCAAGTTGGTGCAGGCCGTGGTGCTGCACGCACCAGATGTGGTGGTCTGCGATGTGCCCCTGCCCACCAGCGCGTGGTTTCAGGCACTGCAAACGCTGGAGCAGACGCTCCCTTGCCCCACCATCGTGTTTACCCATGACACCGACGCCACCCACATCACCCAGGCCGCGGAATGCGGTGTGCATGTGTATGTGGTGCATGGCTATGGCGCCAACCGCCTGCGCGCACTCATCCATCTGGCCCAGGCACGGCACAAGAAGGTGCAGCAGCAGCGCCAGGCCTATGACGAGATGGCCACTCGCTTTGAAGAGCGCAAGTCGGTGGACCGGGCCAAGGGCATCCTGATGCGCGCCCAGAGCCTGTCGGACGATGACGCCTTTCGCACCCTGCGAACAGCCGCCATGAACTCCAACCAGCGCATGGGGCAGTTGTCGCAGCACATCATCCAGTCGGCCCACTTTGCGGAAGGCGTGAACCGCGCGGGCCAGTTGCGCATGCTCTCGCAGCGGCTGGTCAAGCTGCACCTGCTGCAGGCGGCCGGGGTGCAGGCAGCCCACCACGCCGCGCTGCTGCAGGAGTCGGTGCAATGGGTGGATGCCAACTTTGCGCTGCTGCGCAAAAACCTGTCCCAGCCCACCTATGGCGACCTGCTGGAGCAGGTGGCGCACACCTGGGAGCAGCTCAAGGCGGCATTGGCGACCGGCCACACCGACGCGGTGGAAGACTGCGCCGAGGCCCTGCTGCTGGGCGCCGAGCGCCTGACCACCAGCCTGGAGGGCTCGGGTGCCGCGGCACCCCTGCAGGTGCTGAACCTGGCCGGGCGTCAGCGCATGCTGTCGCAGCGCTTCGCCAAATACGCGTTGCTGGCCGCTGCGGACGATATGCGCACCGTGCAGCAGGAGTTTGAAGCGGCACTCACCTACCTCAACGGCATTCCCCTGAGCACGCCCGCTATCCACGACGCCCTGGGCGCGGCTGGCATCGCCTGGCTGCAGATGGTGGCCGCGGCTAAAGATGCGCAGCGTCTGCCGGCGGCCCAGCGCAGTGCGCGGCTGGAGGCGCTGGCTACTGGCAGCGAAACCCTGCTGGGCCTGTTCGAGCAGCTCTCGGTTCACTACGAGCGCAGCATGCAAATGCTGATGGGCGAAGCGTG
>Ga0116178_10004216_pt1 | contig 10626 bp, 7 predicted proteins | sample AD_STIC12_MetaG_FD_89880 | JGI IMG/M metagenome (GOLD analysis project Ga0116178, IMG submission 89880) | Active sludge microbial communities of municipal wastewater-treating anaerobic digesters from USA - AD_STIC12_MetaG | ecosystem: Engineered > Bioreactor > Anaerobic > Digestate | place: USA...
ACCTTTTTATCTGATTGGCCAGGTCAGCGGTGATCAGCTGCATAACCCGCTGCCCGGCGGGGGCGGAGGTCACAAACTGCTGATTGAATCTCGCTGAATCAGGAACATCGGCCGAACCGGAGCCGGCGCTCTGATGAGCAGCAGGGGGTGGAGAAGGTGGAAGCACCGGCGGGGCCGGTGGTGCTGAAAATGGTGGTGGATCGGCAACTGGCGAAGAGTCTGCCGGAACAGACGATGCCGGCGCTTCAACCGGCGCCGGAGGCGGCACCATCGGAGCAGAAGTCTGAGGCTGAGCTGCGGGCGTTTCAGCCGGCATAGCGGTGGCGTTGCCGACGTTTCCAGGAGGTGGTGGCGGAGGCGTTGCAGGCGAGATCTGCGGCAGAGCAAAGCTATAACCTGGTGGCGGCGGTGGTGGCGTGATACTTCCTTCACTCAGCAGCGGGTAATCCCCGGTATTGCCGCTTTGTGCCCCGGCAATGTTGACGGTGGGCCCTAAAATGCAGGCCAAAACCACAAGCAAATATCTGTATTTCATATAATCCCTGCTCCTGATCGAAAATTCCAGCTCTTTCTTCGCCTTCGCGACAACCATCGGCACCGGCGCAAACCTTCTGAGCCCGACCGACACTGTTTTTTGCACCGAATCGAGTCAGAGGTTAAAGTATCTAAAAGCATAAAAATATCCAGTAAATTTCAATCGTCAATGATAATCATTGAATTAATTAGATTTAAATCAATTCAATCAAAATTTAACACCCAATCAACTGCCGTTGTCTGCGGCCCGCCAAAAACAGACTATAAGCTTATTGAAGCCGTACATCGTCAGCGTTAGAATTGCGCTGTTCAAATAACATATACACCAGCTCCAAAGGCAACAATCCACAATCTCCCCCACCCCTGTCCCAATTGTTTCATTTTCTGCTTTGAAAGGAACACTATGATCCATCCCTCGACAGAACTTCGTTTCATCAATGATGAGATTGGTTACGGCGTTGTCGCAACCAGGTTTATCCCCAAAGGCACCATCGTCTGGGCTTTTGACAAACTTGACCGCGAATTCACCCCGAACCAGCTCGATCAACTGGCCCCGATGTATAAAGAAATTCTGTTTAAATACTCTTTCCGCAACAGTAAGGGGAATCAGGTTCTCTGCTGGGATAACGGCCGCTATGTCAATCACAGTTTCCATTCAAACTGCATGACCACACCTTATGACTTTGAGATTGCAATTCGCGACATCAAAGCTGGCGAAGAGCTGACCGACGATTACGGCTACCTGAACGTCGAAGAGCCCTTCAGGGGCATTAACGAAGGCACCCGCCGCAAGATCGTCTACCCCGACGATCTGGTCAGATACCACAAAACCTGGGACAAACAGCTCATCAGGGCAATGAAGCACATTCACAAGGTTGAACAGCCCCTCAAACCGATTCTCACTCAGGAAACCTGGGAAAAGGCTGTTGCTATCGCCGAAGGGCGCGAAGAAATGGATTCGATCCTCAACTGTTACTATGATGAACACCAGGTTCTGCCGCACGATTTCAAACCGACCAGCATGATGGTCTCAGAAATCCCGTCACGGGTTCACGACAATTCTTCAAGAACCAGACACCATCACAAATAAGCTTTACCTGGCGCCGGCCTTTTCTCATCAGGGAAAAGGCCGGCGCTGCTTTTAGCGCGATCAGCGCCGGGTACGCTTCTCCGCCTGTTTTCTCGCCGTCTTAAGAGCCTGCGAAAATCCTGGCGAACTGCTGTTTTCTGGTGGCTGAACAGCGGCGGCTGGAGGTTCTGTTAGCGTCAATTCTTTTTCTGTGCCGTTTTCAGGGGCTTTTTTCTCTTTAACGCCGGCAAGCGGCGAAGAAACTGCAGCCGTGGGCAATGTGGCGGCTGGGGCCACTTTCAGTTGTTGACGGCCACCGGCAAACGTTCTTAACCTGGCAAGCAGTATGGCGAGCAGGCCGGTGCGGCGTTCGGCAACTTCGATGATAAAAAGCAGCAGTGCCAGAAACAGCAGTTCTTCGGCAAGACTGCGAAACTGGATTTTTGCCGGCAGAGATTTCCAGACCTGGCCCAGATCGATGACTTCTTTGCCACCGGTAACCGATGCCAGCTCCTTGAGCTCGGCCAGACCATCACGAAAACGCGCCGGGGCGAACTCGGGCCCATAAAGCTGACAGACCGGCGACAGCCGTTTCTGCTGCCTGCCTGACCTGATCACCCCCGAAATCACCTCGTTTCCGCGCAGCATGGCCTCTGCCCGCAGCGAATCAGCTGAATCCCAGTGCAGATTCAGAGTCTCCTGCACCGGCTCCTGGCCTTCGGCAAGTCTTATCAGCCTCACTTCAGGCGTTTCTCTCAGACTGTCGCGTTCACGCTCAGGGTCGAGAAGCAGGGAAACCTTCCAGACACCATTATCAATCTGCTGCGTGACCGCCATTTCGCCAAAACTCTGGCGGTCGTCGAGGGCTGCCCAGCGACTGGCACCGAGCAGAACTGCAGCAGCGTCTTTATCGCCGGCAAATTTGCCGGCATGCGGCCCTCCGGTGACTCCCATATAGCAGACCACACGGCCGAGACCAGACTGCCACGCCGCCAGTAACGGGGCCTTGTTTTCGTCTGTCGTCTGCAGCGCCGCAAAGGCCTCATTTCTCAGGTAACACAGGTTGTAGGCACCGATCTCAGAGCTTATCAGCCCAGGGTTTTCGATAAATCTGGCGACGCCGGGCAAAGACACGATTCCGGCCGGCTCTTCGATAAAGGTGCTGCGCGCCGCCACAAAAGTATCCTGCGAAAAGAGCCGAGGCAGCTCTTCCGGGTCACGGGTAAAAAATATGCGCCCCTTGCCCGCTTCGGCGATCTTGCGCAGCAGATTCGCGTCAGAATCTGTCTCGCTGCCAAGCCCGATGACACTCAAGGTCAGGCCGGCGCCGGTGGCTTTATCGAGCAGTTCCCAGTAGCGGCCAGGCTGCTCTGAGTCAGAAGCGTCGGCAAAAAGTATGATATGCCTGGTCTTTGCCTCGGCATTCAACAGCATTTCGGCCGCCTTACTGATGCCCTCGAAAACATAGATCCCGCCCCCCGAAGACTCGACCCGCAGAATACGGTCGCGCCATTTTGCCTTCTCGGTCATGCGCTGCAGAGGAACGACTTCGTGTGCCTGAGTGTCGACGGCCAGCAGCCCAAACTCATCGAAAGGCGAAAGCAGGTCGAGAGAACTGGCGGCTGCGATATTCGCAAGATCCATTTTGGTGCGATCACCACGGGCCGGAGCCGCCATACTGCCGGAACGGTCGAGCACCACCATCAGCGCCAGGGCCAGTTTGCGGTGCTGACTGCGAAGCTCAAGTGAAACCGGCAGTACCGGCTCAATTGGCGACTGATAATAGCCGCCGTTGCCATAGGAATTTTTGCCGCCGGTCAGCACCAGACCACCACCAACATGGTGAACCCAGGCAGCCAGCAGCTGCATGCCGTGCATGGAAACCCTTTCGGCGGCGACATTCTCAAGAATTACCGCCGAATACCCGGCAAGAAATTCAAGACTCCAGGAAATCTGCCCCGGAGCCTGCAGGTCGACTGCAAGCCCCGACTGCTGCAACAATTGCCACATCGGCGAATCTGCATTTTCAGAAACCACAAGAAATGGCTTCTGGCCAATGACCTCACTGATGGCCTTCGCATTGTTGTTTTCGGGCATCGGGTCCGGCCCCTGCCCGTTAACCTGCAGGCGAAACCTGATAACAGAAGCTTCAGGCGCCTGCAGACTGAAAGCAAGGCTGTTTTCGCCCGGCCGCAGCAAGCGTGAAAAACTGGCAATCAGACGGTCAGACGCGAACAATGAAACCTGGCCGGCCTGCTCGACCGGCGAAAAAACTCTGGCACCGGCCATAAAAGCCTCGCCCGGGTTCAGCAACGCCGGCACCTGAAATTCAGTAATCGCAACATCACCGGCCAGATCACGACCGACCAGACGAAAGTCGAGTGGAATGCCACGGGCAGCTGCCTGAAAAGCAATATTGCGCGGATCATTGCCGGTCCAGAGACCGTCAGAAATAATCAGAATTCTGCCGGTAAGATCGCCGGCAATCAGCGATAAAGCTCTTTTTAAACCTTCATCGAGACGCGAAGCCGCACGCCCGACAGTTGCCGAGAAACCTGAAAATGCGCTTCTGGCCGGAGCCATTTCGACCGCCGCCTCTTCGCCAAAAGTTACCAGCCCAAGCGAAGCGCCGGCCGACATACCGCTTTTCAGCATTTCCATGGTTTCTGCAATACGCTGATCGGAGTTGCCTGGCATCGACAGACTGCGATCAGCGACAATCACCAGAGTACCGGCACGGCCTGGGAATCGCAGCTGCAGACCGGCCAGAGCCAGAACCACCAGGGCTATCACCAGAACGCGCAGAAAGAGCAGACGCCGGCTCAGCGGCCGATAATACCAGACCAGCCAGAGAAGCGGCATGAACAGCAGCAACCAGTGAGGATCAGAAAGCAGCATCTGCAGACCTCCTGCGCATGGTCAGAAACTGGTGCAGCACCAGCAGCAAAAGGGCTGGTACGATAAACCACCAGCGGACGTCGGCAAAATTAAGCATTGTTTCAGCAGGCAACGGCAGTTCCGGCAGCCCGCTGGCACCGGCGGCCCGCAAATCAGACTCCTTGGCTGAACAGAGATTGACGGCAATCCGCCAGCTGGCAGCACCAGCCCTGACCTGGTAAAGACCGGGCGGAAGCCCGGGAAATACGGCCTGACGTCGCCATCCGACAGCTTCAGCGACCGACGAACCATCTTCAGAGAGAATCTCGGCCCGCTCGACCTCCGCCGGCAAAGATACTGCAATGTCGGAGCCACTGCGAAAATTGAAGGCTGCCGGCCCCGGAGAAAACTGCTGTCGCCAGGCAAGAAGGTTATAGAACAGGGCCGGCCATAGAGCACTTTTGTGCAGATCGGAATATTCGGGAGTATAGTTGAAAACGGCCGTCAGATTTTGTTCGGGTCTTCCCTGCACTTCGAGCAGCGGAACCGTTCCGGCTGACATGAGAACCTGACCTTCTGCCCGCACGGCAGAATCGACGGCCCAGGCGGCCCGAACCGGCGGTAGACCGGCCGTCAGTGGATGTATCTTATCAAGAGAAACGCTGCCGGAAAAAGCAGCCGGTTGTGAAGCAACCTTGAATACGAACTGCCAGAGGCTGTCATCAGCAGTCGCAGCCAGGCGAGTTGTAAAAAGCAGCTGAGACGAAGAGCCGGTGACTTTTGCCAGCCCCGAAGCTTCAATTGCCCGGGTCACCGTCTGCTGCAAAAGTTTAGAGCCGAGATCGACCGCGACATCGAGTGGCACACGCCTGATCGGCAGCAGCCAGGCGACATTATCAAAAGTGACAGGGTCATTCTTGATGTTTGCCTGCACTGCCAGAGCCGTTTCATTGATCACAAATCTGACGCGGCGCGTTTCGCCGGGTTGCAGCATGGTATCGATGCTTTCAATCAGGCGATTCTGCTCCGGCACCAGAATTTCGGCCTCGAGCCGGCAGGGCTCGGCGGCAAAACTGGTGAACTCGATGAAGCATCTGTCGGCAGCACCAAGCGCGTAGCGACTGGCAGCGGTGATGGCAACATTACTCAGGGGCCTGCCAAAAGACAGCCATTGCATTCGCCCTTCGGGGTTCTTTTCTGCTGGGCGGTCAGTAAAAACGAGAACGCTGACGTCTGACGCAAAACTCTCTGTGACATAGCGTAATGCCTTGAAAAGATCAGCGTCAGCCGCATGACAGCGCCACTCGGCAAGCATTGTCGCCGCTTCCGCCGGTGTCATGTCGTGCCGGCCAATTACTTCGGGTTGGGCCCCTGCCTTTATCATGGTAATCCGCGTCGAAGTAGCGGCAAAAACCACCCGTTCAATATATTTCAGCGCAGCGGCTTTCGGGCTGTCAGGGGCATTTACCCCCATCGACAGCGAATCGTCGAGTATCAGTATCACCGGAATCAGCTTTTCTCCGGTGATAGCACGTGGATTTGCAGCGGCAAGCACCAACAGTATCAGAATTGCAATTTCAACCAGCAGAATGAAAGGCGTCTGTGGCACGGTCAGTCTGCGCCCTCCCTCGGCCGGGGTCTGGCGACGACCGAAAAACATCAGCGACGACACCTTAACGTCTCTGGCCTGTCTTCTGAAAAGATAAACCGCGGCCAGAGCGCTTATGGCAAGTAAACCCCAGAGAGCCGCCGGGCTCATGAAAAATGGCATCATCTGCTCCTGGCCATGAGAATTTCGTTTTTCAGCAGCTCTTCCGGCACCATTTCGTGCAGAAAACTGCCGGCGACGCAGCGGGTAAAAACTGCACCGGCTCTGGTACAGCTCCGCTTCCAGTATTCCTGGTGCCGGGTAAAATTCGCCTGATATTCGCGCAGCAAACCCTCTTCAGCCACCACTTCGACCGCCTCCCCGCTTTCGCAATCGAGAATTCTCACATTGCCCGACAGCGGTGGCAGAATATCAGTCTCGGCAAGCAGCTGCACTATAACCAGCAAAGCTGCGTTATTAGAAAGCTGGCGCAGAACCGCCTGCGGTTCCTCTTTCCAGAACAGGTCACTGATCAGCACTCTGACACCCGCAGGCCTTAAGGCTGGCGGAAAACTGACGAGCGTCTGCCCGATGTTACCGCTGAAATCGCAGTCATTGCCAGGCCAGTCGTGAATTGGCAGCGAAGCCGGTTCAACTCTGCGGCAACGGTCTTTGACGATCCATGCTGACACAGTATAACCGGCATTGATTGCCGCAGTTCGCAGAATTGCCGTCATCGCGTAGAGAGCTTCGCGCTTGCGGCTACCGTCAAGCTGCATCGACAGTGAGGCATCGACCAGCAGATCGAGATGCGGCGAAACCTCTTCGCGAAACAGCTTGACCGTAAGACGATCGGAACGCGCCATGGCATTCCAGTCGATGTGCCTGACGTCATCACCGGGCTGATATTCACGGTGATCGACAAATTCGAGCGAATTGCCGGTATTGCGACCGAAGCGGCCGCCACCCTGCAGCCCGGAAAAACGTGAAGAAACGTTGAGGTAGAAACGCTGGCCGGCAAGCTCAGCAGCGCTGACCGTTTCCTTGAGACTGCTCATTTATCGGACTGCCCGGCGGTCAAAAATTCATCGACCTGCCTTTTCAACCACATAAAATTGATCAACAGACCGAAAAACAGGACACCAATGCCGGCGAGCACGCCTTCGGCAAGTTTTGAAGAAGCCACAAACGGGTTACCCATCATTATAAGATCAGAATTGCTGCCGACAAAGACTCCGAGAAACATCGGCAACACAGAAAAACCCACGAACACAAGCAGCATGATTACCCAGTTGTTGCGAATCTCGACCATGCCGCTGAAGAATGCACGCCTGATAAAAGCGGCAAACAGGCCATAACCTATGCTGAAGCTCATAAAGGTCAGCATCGCTATTGAAGCCTCGTTGAGGTCACCACGGTAAGGAACGCGTGTCAGGCCGGCAAAGAGATTGACCACCAGAACGGTGAAGGCGGTCATCATGGCCACCCAGGCCAGGCCGCCGGCAGCACCTGAAGAGATGATAAAAGCAAGGCGACGACCTGTCTGCCCCGCAGGCAGGTCACGCGCCACCCGTTCAGATATCCGGTCGCGTTCAGAAACCGCCACCATGGTCATTAAGACAAGTATGGCGCAGACAAGGCCGCCCCAGAGAATTATGAACCGTGCCGAAGCGGCCTCAAGCGCCCAGTAAACGGCCATTGCAAGGGTCAGCAGCCAACCGCCAGACGCAGTCAGGCGAACGGCCCGCATTCTGTCGGCGCCGGTCGGTTGAATGACTGCGACTGCAGCTCTAAACAGCAGATAGATCAAGAGCAGAGAGCTGGCGAGAATTATGGCATACAGGCCCGGACCGCCATTAAAGCCCCAGAAACGCACGCCGCCATAGCGAACCAGCTCAGACCCCATTCCCATCAGACTGAAATAGCTGGTAACCTGAACAAAAATGCCGGCACCCCTGAAAAACTGTTGCGAGTGGGTATCCTGTGACAGCGCAGCGCAGCAGATCTGCACCATGGCGCCGATAGAACTGAAGAGAAGGGCGACCAGAAGCCCAATCAGGGTCATCGACAGATCGACGCCGCTCAAAAAGAAAGTCATGAACATGAACGGTGAAAAAGCGCTGAAAATAAGCAAAATGAACACCATGCCAGCTGCGAATTTGCCCATGATGATTTTCTCTGGTGTGATCGTAGTTATGAACAGCAGCTCATCAGAGCCTTCGGTCTGTTCCTTCGCGAATTTCATGCCGTTGAAAACCGGTATCAGCACATAACTGGCGAAAAACAGAATGCCGAAAAGAAATTCAAGCGCTTCGGCACCGACATGCCGGCTGCTCATGCCCTTTTCAGCAATCGAAAAACTCAATACCAGGCACTGAAAAATCAGAAAAAGAATCAGGACACCCCAGAAGAAACGGCCACGCACTACCTGGCGCAGTTCTTTTACGATTATGGGGTTCACCAGGTCATCGCAACGGTCAAACACGTTCTGCAGGCTGCTCATTGCACTTCACCCCTGGTAATGTTCATGAATACCGACTCAAGATTCTGCTGTCTGAACTTGAATTCGACAAGGCGGTGCCCGGCCGCCAGAGCTCTCGCAACGATTTCGGCCGCATCCTCATCAGTGCCGGCAAAATCACACTCAAATGTTTTGCCGTTGGCGACAAGATTTTCGATGCCCGGTTCGAGAACAAGAAAACGACTCACACCTTCCGGATCGGAAAGCGGTCTGATGATCAGCTTTCGAGTGGGCTGATCGTGATTGGTCACCTCTTCGATAGTGCCGAATTTCAGCATCCGCCCCTGCTCGATGATCAGCGTCGAGGTGCAGATCTCTGAAAGCTCACTGAGAATGTGCGAGCTGATAAGAATTCCTTTGCCCTGCCGTGACAAAACCCGCAGCAATTCGCGCAATTCGATACGGGCCCGCGGATCGAGGCCGGCCGCCGGCTCATCCATCAGCAGAAACTTCGGGTCATTGATCAAAGCCCGGGCAATCGAAACCCGCTGTTTCATACCCTTCGAAAGGGCCACGATCAGCTTTTCTCTTATATTGGTCAGATTGGTAAACTCTTCGAGGTCGTCGATGAGCGAACGCCGCTTTTCTGATCTGATACCGTAAGCGCGGGCAAAGAAATCAAGGTATTCATGCACACTCATATCGCTGTGCAGAGGCAGAGAGTCCGGAACAAAGCCGACCAGCTCGCGGGCCCGCTCTGGGTGAGTGATTATTGAGTGCCCGTCGATTTCGACCCGCCCAGAAGAAGCGTCTTCGATTGTTGCCAGTATGCGCATCGTCGTGGTTTTGCCGGCGCCGTTAGGGCCGACGAAGCCGGTGATATCACCGCCAGAAAGGCTGAAGCTCAGCCCCCTTACCGCATGGGTGTCGCCAAAGCTCTTGTAGAGATTCTCAACTGAAAGCATCATAATGACGGTTCCTCCTTGAGAATACCGATGAGGCAGGCACTTTCTGTTATTTCGGCTTCTTCATCGATTGCCTGGCGCAGAAAAGGCGATCGGTTGAGTCTTGCAACATACGTGCCCGGCTTAAGGTAGGCATAAGGACTGACCTTGATATGGTCGAAAACATTGAACCAGCCGCGCTTGCCAACTTCAGGCAATGAGCTCCAGCTGGCGCTGACCCCTCTGACTTCATCCATGCCTGCTGCTGCGCCGGCACGAATGCCCGTGCTTCTGAAAACCCGACCGCCCGAGGTCATGAGAACCACCTCTTCAATGTCTGCTCCAAGGCCATTCATCGCTTCAAGGGCACCGTTTTTAGCTGTCAGGGCCAGACGTTCGCGCCTGGTCTGAATCGAGCGAAGATGCATGTATCGCGGGATCTTTGGCTTGATCCAGCCTTCGCGCAGGTGCTGGTCTTCATCGAGCACAATATACTTGCCGGAGTCGTTCGAACGGTAATCGTTGCGATTTACCGGAAAAACCTCAGTCTGCATGTCGAAACGAAAACCTTCGGCACGGCTACGGGCTGAATAAATCGAGTAGTTCGCCAGAGTGATGGCACGGTTATCGCGCTCATCGAGCAGAATCAATGCGTTTCTTTTGCCGAGCAGGGTCGAACTCTCGAAAATAACGTAGTAGCCATAAATAAAAACGCAGCAGATAAACGAAGCGACCGGAACGGTCACAAAAACAAGAATCCGCCGCCCGAGGCGGTGCAGTACAAAAACATTCACCGGCCCGATCAGAAAGGCAAAAAGATAGATGATCAGCATAAGCCAGCGCGCTGAAACGGTTTCGACCTCACCTTCGTCGAAAGGCAGAGGTGAATCGTCCTGAAAAGAGCGGTCTGAGAAGATGTCAGAAACTTCAAGTCCGTTGAGATTTCCAGGTTTGCCTCTCGCCGGTTTTGGGATCTTATCACCATTAGGCAGCGTAAGCTCTGGCTCAGATGCAGCGACGGCATACTGCATGAAGTCTTCACGAAAAGTCATTACCCGGCCAAAACCGCCCTCATAGGTTGTAAACATCGAAGCTTCAGCATTATCTATTCTGACAAAATCTTTTGGCAGAACAGGCTCACCGAGAACCATGA
>Ga0116178_10004218_pt1 | contig 10624 bp, 7 predicted proteins | sample AD_STIC12_MetaG_FD_89880 | JGI IMG/M metagenome (GOLD analysis project Ga0116178, IMG submission 89880) | Active sludge microbial communities of municipal wastewater-treating anaerobic digesters from USA - AD_STIC12_MetaG | ecosystem: Engineered > Bioreactor > Anaerobic > Digestate | place: USA...
GCTTTTGCATCTCTAGTCTCTAACAACTAATATACCCTCAAAGCGGGGTGTAAAGATTATGCCTGATTGCGGTCCGTGTTAAAGCCTTTTGTAACTTGATTGCCGATGTTGTTTGGCGGAAGTTTTCTGAATAATAAATATTGGAATGGCTTATTTGTAAAATTGACCTCCATATTTAATATGGGGCGTTTTTCCTGGGTTTGTCGACCCCGTGATTGGTGTCGTAAGTTGTGGATTGTAGAGAAATAGGGTCAATTATTTATTGATCTACTTTCATTACGATTCATTTCCTGGCTGAATGGATCGTGCCGTCTAATTCGATCAAGCCAGCTGGAAAGTTTTCGCCATACTTCTTTTTGCACTGGTTCATTTGAGAGTGTCAGGTCGTGCAAGCCATCCTGGATGGCATGCATTTCAATCTGTTTTCCGAGGCCGGGCGATAGTCTTTGTATGTCGGCGACATTCAGCACTGTATCGCAGGATTGTGCATCTACAGACCACTTTTTCAGGCGAAGGCTGCGGTAGGAATGCATTACGAGGCAGGGGCATTGGATATGAAGTCCTTTTGCAATTTCTACGTGCGCCTTGTGAATTGCCCGGAACCACCCAGCGTAGACCGGAAAACCTTTGATCGGTTTCCAGTCGGTTCTGAACTGCCACTGTCCGTGATGGTCGGCATGTATGCTTTCGGCATATATAGGCGATATACCGGGATAGCGCAGATAAGGAAATACGCTGCCGAGCCAGGACAGCATCGGTAACAGAAAATGTGCTTGCCATGCCGGGACATTCATGTCGAGAAAGGGGCTGTTGAGAAAAATGGCATTGATGCTTTTCCGATGTAAGCCTCGATGTCCATAAAGTGCAGCAAGCAATCCACCGGTGGAATGGCCGTTGAGCAACAGCCAATCGATGTCCTCGCAGGTTTGCAAGTATGCAATGGCGGCATCGAGATCCAGAAAGTATTCATCGACATTACGAGTGAAATTTGCACGCTGTCCTGGATGCAGGGAACGGCCATGTCGACGCAAGTCCAATGCATAGAAATGAAGGTTCTGCTCGTTGTAAAAATCGGCCAGATGGATTTGAAAAAAGTAGTCGATGAATCCATGGATATAAAGTGCGGCTGCCTTGGTTACTTCATTGCAGCGTCGGCGAACCAGCACGATCTCGATGGAATCCGCGCCGTTGGCCGGCAGTAGGCGGAGCTGCTCAAAGCCAGGCAATATATCCTCACGCCACTCAGCAGGACTGGTTTTATTGATGAGTGCCGTGTGCATAACCTTCTCTATGAGTGGAATCGCATGACGGAAGTCACGGAGGCTTACAGCACATTATGTGCCGGATTCGGGATCCTAGAATATGGCCCAATCAGGGAGGTTTGATGTTATGTCCATCATAGACAAAACAGGATTTCGTGGAGCCGGAATGGCAGCCATCGGGATTTACATCCTCGTTTATTCCGCTTCCTTGTATGTACTTTCCGGGCAGGAAGGGTTTTCGTTGGTCGAACCTCTGTTCGTGCTCGCAACATTGGGCTTGGCGTTCCCCTTGCTGGCAATTTTTTTGACGGGGAATGCCCGCATGCCGGAGCCATTGATTACCAGGCCAAAGCAGGAATTGGCAGCTGTTCTGATGTATTTGACCTGGTTTGCTGTCGGTGTGCTTGGCTATGGTTTCACGGTGCTTAAAACCTCTATTGTCGAGCCGCAGTCCCAGTCAATGGCTTTGCTGGCAATCAAGTCAGTGAGCATGGTGATGATGCCAGTGGCCCTGCTGGGCATGTTCGGACATCGCTGGCAGGATGTGTTGGCGATGCGGTGGAACGGCGGCAAGCATTGGAAAGCCCTGTTGGGTGTCGGTTTGGCATTGCTCGCGTTTCAGGCTGTATTCGGGCGTGGCCTCATAACGATCGGCGAACTTGCACCATCGCCTTTGACGCTTGCATGGGCAATTCCCGCCTGCTTTGTTTTTCTCCTGCTGGAAGTAGGCTTGTGCGAAGAAATTCCCTTCCGGGTCATTCTGCAATCACGACTCTCGGCAGTGTTGAACTCGGAATTGGCAGCCGTTTGTCTGGCATCATTATTGTTTGGCCTGGCACATGCGCCGGGTTTGTACCTGCGTGGCGCATCTTTGATGGAAGGTGCAGACGCACATCCGACGTTGATCTGGGCCATTGCCTACTCGATCGCAATCATTTCACCGGCGGGAATATTATTTGGCGTGTTGTGGTCACGTACTCGCAGTCTCGGACTCTTGATTGTGCTGCATGCCTTGACCGATTTGCTTCCAAATCTGGCCGAATTTATCGAGACCTGGAGTCAATCGAGTTAACTGCATTTTTTATAATTCCTGAATACTGGATGTCGATGCTTCGGCATCATTCGCTGAATGCCGATGGATTGAGCAATATATAAATTCCCGCCAAGGATAAAAGCCAGAATAAACAACCGAATGCGAGCCATGCAAAATTTGCAGCGGTAAAGTTTTTATTGGTATTGCCTTCGGGGTCGCCGCAGGCCGCATTGGCGGCGCACTGTATCCGGTATTGAAAATACCCGGTGGCAAATATCGTCAGCATGCCGAGAATATCGGTAAAGGGCGAGCCTATGTCTGCCGCGCCCAGGCGGTCGAGGATGCGACCGGCAATCATCAAGATCACGACCATGGCGGAAAACAGTCCTGGGTGCCACGCATGTTGTACGTTATTGCGACGCAGTGTGTGATCGATTTCTTCGGCGAGCGAGTGAATGAAAAACACCGGAAACAGCGTCCGCATTACCGGCCATTGGTCACCTTTGGTGGCACGCTTGAATTGCGTCCAATGTTTATAAACCCAAAATATGTCGTAAAGGCTGAGAGTGCCAAAATACAAGACAAGGAACTTGAGTGGCGAAACGACATAGAAACGCTGGTTGAAAGTACCAGGCGTTTTTAGAAGAAGATCGCTGTCGGGGGCGGCGTAGGGGTTCGTGTCCACTGTCAATGACTTCCATGTATGCAGGTGCGGGCTAGTTCGCCATCATAGCGAAGTTGGGATGCCCGCGAACCAGCAAAGATGTGATGCAGCTTGCGGATTTATTGCAAGATGGTCCTGGACTTTGCTGATTGCCCGTTTTGGATCAACGAAGGCTTTTCCGCAGATCGACGAGTACCTGATCCGCCCTGTCTATGCGTATCAATCCGAGCCGGGGAAATTCGAGATCGACAATGACGTAGCTGGCAAGCGAGATGACGGCGGCAAATGAAATCGCATGGAACCAGCTTCGCTCCCGGTTGGGTGACATGTCATAACCCACCAGCATTGCTCCAATCAGGCTAAGGCCGGCCAGCAACAGAAACACGATGATCGGCGGATGGTTTTTTGTTGCGGTCGCCCTTGTCGTCGTGATGTCAATCATGTCGTTCAAAGCGGGAAGCAACAGTTTGGCTGCGTCGGGCGAGGCATTTTCATGTTGACTGGCCGCGAGGGATTTTTTCCAGATAGCCGATTGAACTTGAGCGGTGCTATCGGTATTTTTCCGGGCCTCGACTAAGTCGTCGCCGGCGTGGTAAGCCACCGAGCGAAGATCCAGATAGCGGCGAAAGAGCGTACGAATTTCCGCTTGGGATTCGGCGGGCAACAAATCGATTCGCAGGTAGGCGGTGCCAATTGCGTTTGCCTCTTCGTTAATCAGATGCCTGCGATCTTCGAATCGCGTTGCCGCGCCGGAAAATGCAAAGGCCAGGATCAGGCCGAGCAATCCGAAAACGGCGCCTTCTGCAGCACTGGTACCTTTGGACAGACCTTCGGGGTCACGCTTGAGTTGGGCGAGACCACGGCGTCTGCCCAGCTCGAAAAACATCAACATCGAAACGAACAAACACAGTGTTGATAGTGAGGCAATCAAGGTCAGGTTCATGCGCCAGCCATGGTCTTTGATGGATGCGGCAAGAATATCACCGGATGCGTATATGGCGCAGCAGACTATCGGGATTGATGCCAGATCAGTTGCCGGCAAGATCCGGTTTAGTTGGGATCGCGCAAAAACCTTGCCATCGATGGCTGCGCGTTACGCAAGGTTTCAAACTCGGCGGCAACGTCGACGAAGCCGCGCACGAGTGCCAGCTCGTGCGGCGTGCGTCCGAGCGAGTCACGTGCATTGCGATTCGCGCCTTCGCGCAGAAGCCGGTTCACGATGCGCGACAGGCCATGGGTGGCAGCGAGATGCAGCGCACTCATGCCGCGTTGGTCCTGCGTGTCGAGATCAATGCCTTCGCTTAGCAGCCGTTCCATTGCCGCGATCAGTACATCTTCATCGCAACTGGCTCCGGCTTCGGCGCGGGCACCCAGCAGGAAATGCAAAGGCGTTTGGCCGCTTTTCGTGATGCTGTCGAATTCGACATCGGCGAACAGCAACATGTCGAACATGGCCAGCACACGTTGTTTATCGCGAGAACTGAAGCCATGGATCGCGGCGCAATGCAGTGCGTTGAATCCCTGGGCATCGCAGGTATTGGGTTCTGCACCGCGTGACAATAGATGACTGATGATGTCAGGCAAGCCGAGTGCACTGGCCAGCATCAATGGCGTGACACCGCCAGGCAAGCTTTGTTCGGCGTCGGCGCCATTACGCAACAAGATATCGACGACCTGCGCATGTCTCATGCTGATCGCGGCCGACAACGCAGTCGCTCCGGTACGGGCTGCAATGCGATGGTCTGCACCATTGTTCAACAGGTAGCGGACGATGCTTTCATGGCCTCCGCCGGCAGCTCGCAATAAGGCCGTGCAAGCCTGCATGTCCTGGGCATTGATCGGCAAGCCCAGTTCGATCAAGCGGCTCACGGCCTGCGTATCGCCTGTCATCGCGGCGGCGGGCAAATCGAGATTCAGTAATTTGCGGCCCGGCGGTTGCCAACTGCGCCATTCAAGCCAGGCACTTAAATCGTGTTGGCCTGCAGCAAGCGCAATGCCCAGCGCCGATTGTCCGTCGGCGGTTCGTGCATTGAGATCGGCACCGAAATACAACAGTTGTTTGATGCTTTTTTCGCGGCCGAGATGCGCAGCCAGATGCAAGGCACTGAAGCCGCGTGCATCACGCTGGTTGGGATTGACGCCACTTTGTAGCAGCGCCTCGGTTAGACGATTCCACCCCAGATGGATGGATTGCAATAGCGGTGCATCCTGTTTTTCCGGATGGCCAAAGGCATCGGCACCACGCTCCAGCAATTGCAGCGCAAAGTTCTCGTAACTGCGCGTAACGTATTCGTTTTTCATGCAAACCGCTAGGTAGCGAGCCAGGCCGCCGAGTCCACTCGGCGATGTGCCGCGATCAAGCAAGTAAAGCAATGCCGGCTGTGCATGACCGGCCCGATCAAGCAAATGGAAGAATGCACAATCGCCATCTTCCAGTGCTATGTCGGCACGTGCGCCATGTTGCAATAACAATTCCATGCGCGAAACATCGGCGTCGCCGGCGAATTCAAGCAGCATCGAGGAAAGACTATTTGTATCGCAGCCGCGCAGATAACCGGCGACATCGGCAGCATCGTTTTGCAGCAGGGCTTCGCGAATCAGTTGGCGCGGCGAAGGCTGCAGCTGGTGTTCTTCGAACAGATTATCGGTCAGTGTGCTCGGGATTTCGTGTTGCGGATCCAGTATCGCGACCAGCGGCCAATTTTCCTTTCCAATCGCAATATCGATTGCACGAAAACCCTGTGCGTCAACCTGATCCGCGGCAACGCCGCTTTGAATCAGCAGTTTGACGAAGTCTGGCGAAGCGCCATGTTCGCAGGCAAGATGCAATGCATTTCTGGCCTCGGCATCTATTGCGTGCAAATCGGGTTTGGCCTGCAGTAAACGCGAGAGCGTTTCGATGGAACCCTGGATGGCAGCTTCGAGCAAGGGAGTCCGCTGGAATTCATTGCGTGCATTGCGATCCGCGCCGGCATCGAGCAAGACGCCGGCAATATCGGTATTACCAAGCGAGCAAGCCTGCAGCAGCGCGGTATTCTGATGTATGCCGCGTGCATCGACACGGGCTTTATGTCGCAGAAGTAATTGCACGCCGGCAGGATCGTCTTCACCCATGGTGGCGGCGATCAAGGCCGATTGGCCATTCGGCGGTTCGCTCTTGCTGCCGCGTTCCATCAGGAATTTCGCAAGACGCCAATTATTCGCGATGCAGGCAACGCCGAGTGCGTTGAAGCCTTCGTTGGTAATGGCCTCATGCGATGCACCGGCATCCAGCAACAAGGCGGCAACGGCAGGATCGGAACTGCGTGCCGCATGGTGCAAGGGCGTATAGCCGTCGTTATCGGCAATACGGGTGTCGGCACCATTGGCAAGCAGCATCATGACGGCTTCGGGACGACCGTGCCAGCTGTCGCGTGTCGCCGTGAGCAGGGCGGTCAAACCTTGATGGGCCTTGTTGATATCGACACCACGGGCAATCAATTCGCGCAACAGGCGCTGATCACTGAGCAATGCTGCCAACATCGGCAAACTGCGCTGGTCGATATCACTAGCATCAGGCAGTGCATTCACATCGGCACCATTCTGGATTGCCAGCAGTGCGGCATCGACCTGATTTCGGCGTGCCGCGGCATAGAGGGAAACAGGTTCGGCAATGGCTGGTTTTTCGTTAATCAGATTGCTGGCCTTCGTTGGCAGCAGATCGTCAGTGGCTTTTCGCACGCTGGTGATTTCGATGGCATGCAAACGCCAGTGCAAGACGGCACTGATCACAAAGTGCAGCAACAGGATTGGGAAAAACAGGGTTTCCGGGATGAAATCGCCGATGCCAAAACTCAGCCCGAGCGCCATCACGGTGAACCAGAGCAGGGTGGTGAACAGGCCCGGTATCAAGCTATAAGCCTGCGGCGCGGAGTCCAGCGCCAACCATTTCGATACGCGATCACTGCCTTGCTCTGCCAATGCCAGCCACGGCCAATGGCGCCAGTAAATCAATATCAACAATGCGACGGCGGCACTGAGCCAGAGTGCGGAAATCAATGCACCGCTATAACGCAATGACTCCAGCGGCCAATACAGGAACAGCGCCATCAGCGCATACGCCAGACACCAAAGACCGATGAACACAATCCACTCGGGTTTTGCCTTTGATTTCGCGGAAGTTTTTTGATCGACACTGGTCAAGCGCCAGCCAAGACCCAGAAACAATTGCGTGGCGATCAGCCCGAGAATGGCCAGGCTCGAATCAATCAGCGCCGGCAGAGCGGCACAAACAACGGCAAGTGCAAAAGCAGTCAACTGACGCCAGCGTATCCCACGGGATAACTCAGCCATCGCCAACGCCTCCGGCGACCAGAGGGTCCAGAACGGAAGGCGGCACTTGCAGGTAATAACCACGTTCGATCAGGTTCGAGCGCACCACGGCGGCATCCGCTCTTGCCAATTTGCGCTCCGGAGACAGCTCCAGGCTCATCACGAAGGACAGTTCACCCAAAGGGCTTCGAACCGAGTCGGGCACAATGCCGAAGGCATCCTTTTCGCGAAGATAAAGGTAGGCATCGGGCTTGCGTAATGATTTGTAGATGTGGGTGATCATGGAAATATCGTGTGGCAAGGGTGAATTGTCGCCGACTGAGGCTAAAAACAATAGCTAATTTGTTACTCTAGCAACCTTTCCATTCATCGGAGTTTCCATGCGAGTTCGCTTGTTTGTATTGGCTACGCTGGCCAGTTTGTCCGTTCAGGCACAAACCACCCCCATCACGCTCGACCAGGCGATGGCGAATCCCGATTGGATAGGAACCCCGGTTGAAAAGGCCTGGTGGGCCTGGGATAGCCAAAATCTGCAATACACCCAAAAAAGAACCGGATCGCCGATTCGCGATATTTTTGTGGTGGGTCGTGCCGGTGGCAATGCCAGAAAAGTGGAAGCGGCTGAAATCGCCAATCAGGATGGTGAAAACCTTGTTTTTGATGCCCGTCACCAGCAAGCCCTGTTCGTGCGCAACGGCGACGTGTTTCTACGCAATCTGAAAACCGGATCCCTGCTGCAAATTACCCGCAGCAATGAAACCGAGGCCGATGCCCGTTTCAGCGCCGATGGAACGGCGGTGTTGTATCGCGGTGACGAGAATCAATGGTTCCGCTGGTCGCTCGATAGCCATCTGCTCGAGCCGGCGGCGTTGCCGGTTGCTGAAAATGATCCGAACAAGGCCCCGAAGGCGGATGATTTTCGGGATATGCAATTGCGCTTGATCAGTACGCTGAAACGTATCAAGAATGATCGCGACGAATTGAAGGCGAAGTCCGAGGCGGATCGCAAGGCTGACGCTACCCGTGCCATCGCAAAATCCTATCTGGGTAGCGATATACAGATCGACTGGACATCCTTGTCGCCCGCGGGGCAATGGTTGCTGGCGGTGACGTCGGCCAAAGGTGCCGATGAAGGCCGAGTGGGCAAGTTGCCGAAATACGTCACCGAGTCGGGCTACGAGGAGTTTGAAGACGAGCGTACGCGTGTTGGTAGAAATTCGCCGACGCCACAAAGCCTGAAATTGGTGAATCCGCGTACTGGTGCCGTACTGGATATTTCGCTCGATGGCCTGCCGGGTATCGCGATCGATCCGATGGCGGAATTCCGCAAGGCGCAAAAACTCGACGCCCTCAAGGGAAATCGTCCCGTGCGCATCGATGTTGCCCAGTTCAATGATGCCGGTACGCAAGTGGCCGTGATGTTGCGTGCAATCGACAACAAGGATCGCTGGATCGCCACCGTCGATTTTGCGAACGGCAAACTTGTATCGCAACATCGTCTCAACGACAAAGCCTGGATCAACTGGAATTTCAATGATTTTGGCTGGCTCGACAACGACACGCTTTGGTACTTGTCGGAAGAGAGCGGCTATTCGCATCTTTATGCCCAGAAACTCGGGGCAAAAGCGACGGCATTAACCAGCGGCAAGTGGGAAGCCTCGTCGCCGGTCTGGTCCAGCGACAAGGCAACGGCCTATGTTTTATGCAACCGCGCATGGCCGGGCGATTACGAAGTCTGTGCGGTAAATCGCAACGGTGTCCTTCGCGAAGTAACGGCACTCGATGGCGTGGAGGATTTCAGTCTGTCGCCGGACGGCAACACCCTGCTTGTGCGTTACTCGGGCAGCTATCTGCCGGCGCAGGTCGCTACCGTGGGCATTTCGGACGGTGCAATGGTGAAATTGACCGATACCCGCACGCCGGAATTCAAGGCACGCAACTGGATTGCACCTGAGTTTGTGCAGGTGCCGTCGAAACACGGTGCCGGGAAAATCTGGGCAAAGTTTTACAAGCCCGCCAATTACGAAGCCGGCAAAAAATATCCGATCGTGATGTTCGTGCACGGTGCCGGTTATCTGCAAAACGTGCATGCACATTATCCCGCCTATTTCCGCGAGCAGATGTTCAACAATATGCTGGTGCAAAAAGGCTATATCGTTCTGGACATGGATTATCGTGCATCCGAAGGTTATGGCCGCGATTGGCGTACCGCGATTTATCGCCAGATGGGGCATCCGGAGCTGGAAGACTATCTCGACGGTCTTGATTGGCTCGTTGAAAACCAACAAGGTGATCGTGCGCAAGTCGGCATCTATGGTGGCAGCTATGGCGGCTTCATGAGTTTCATGGCCTTGTTCCGCGCGCCGGAAGCCTTCAAGGCGGGTGCGGCATTGCGACCGGTGAGTGATTGGACTTCCTACAATCACGAATATACGAGCAATATTCTCAATACGCCGCAACTGGATCCGGAAGCCTACAAAATCTCTTCGCCGATTGAATACGTGGAAAACCTTCGCGGCAATCTGCTGATCAGCCACGGCATGATGGACGACAACGTGTTCTATCAGGACTCGGTTCGCCTGTCACAGCGTCTGATCGAATTGAAGAAAGATAAATGGGAAATGGCGAGCTACCCGCTTGAACGCCATGGTTATGTGCATCCGGAAAGCTGGTATGACCAATATCGCCGAATTTACGAATTATTCGAGCGCACTTTGAAGCAGTAAAATTTGGGTGAAGGCGGGTGCTTTCTTGCAGAGCACCCGCAGGCTTTCCCGATAACCGGCACTTTCCTGATGACACAAGGCGGCGATATGCCCGTCAACGGTGACAAAATGCCGGATCAGCCGCTTTGGGGGAAGCATGGATGGATGTCGCCGGCGTCAAACACAGCCATTTTCATATTCGGCCCATCACGACGGCAGAAGATCTCGACGCCGTTGCGCGTTTGCGCTATCAGGTTTACGTGAATGAACTGGGTCGTCGTCCCGAAGGTTGCGACGATGATCTGCAGCGATTGCAGGATCCCGAAGATGCCTATTCCATCGTGCTGGCCGCTTTCGACCACAATAAAATTATCGGTACCTTTCGTATTACGCCGGTAAGCGAACTTGAGAAAGACAGTAGCTGGCGAGAACTTTACGCCAACAAGAAATTTCCGGTCGATGCCGACAAGCAATATATTTTCTCGCGCATGATCGTCACCAACGAATATCGCGGTAAAGGCCTGGCGGCGGATTTTTTCAAGACGGCATTCGATTGCATTCGCGAAACCGGAGGTGAGTTGGCATTCCTGCATTGCCAGTCGCATCTCGTTTCCTTGTACGAAGTCATGGGTTTCCGTCGTTATGCTCC
>Ga0116178_10004225_pt1 | contig 10617 bp, 10 predicted proteins | sample AD_STIC12_MetaG_FD_89880 | JGI IMG/M metagenome (GOLD analysis project Ga0116178, IMG submission 89880) | Active sludge microbial communities of municipal wastewater-treating anaerobic digesters from USA - AD_STIC12_MetaG | ecosystem: Engineered > Bioreactor > Anaerobic > Digestate | place: USA...
CTCAATATTGGTGAAGAAATCATCAAAGGGAACGAAACCATCAAAAAAGCGGGTGAATTGTTGCGTTCTGCCGCTAAAGCCGGTGATTTGAATTTCTTTGGAAATGTCGAAGGAAACGATATCTTCAAGGGCACAGTGGATCTGGTGGTCTGTGATGGCTTTGTCGGAAATGTTGCACTGAAGACGAGCGAAGGCCTTGCAGCCATGATTGGTGGCTTTTTGAAAGCAGAGTTTTCACGCAATGTATTCACCAAAATTGCTGCAATTGCTGCGTATTCGGTGTTAACAGCTCTTAAAAATAGAGTTGATCACCGCCGATACAACGGTGCGGCGTTGCTGGGATTGCGGGGGTTGGTTTTCAAGAGCCACGGATCGGCAGACGTGATGGGTTTTGGCTTCGCGCTGAACCGGGCGTATGATGCAGCCCGAAACAACCTGCTTGACCGTGTACAGGTTCGGATTGCGCACGCTGCACCGCTTCTGGCGGCAACTGAAGGCGTGCAATAGCCGGTACAAGAGTTGGCAAACCCAGCATGAAACGATATTCGCGAATTACAGGTACTGGCAGCTATTTGCCTGCGCGCAGGCTCACCAACGCCGATTTGGTCGCACAACTGGCGGGCCAAGGGGTGGATACGTCCGATGAATGGATCGTTGAACGCACCGGAATTCGTGCACGGCACTTCGCAGATGATGGTGTATTCAGCAGTGACCTTGGGCTCGAAGCTGCCAGGAATGCGTTGGCTGCGGCCGGTCGGGTTGCGGCGGACGTTGATCTCATTATTGTTGCCACATCGACACCGGATATGGTGTTTCCTTCCACCGCCTGCATTTTGCAGAACAAGTTGGGCGCCAACGGCTGTGCGGCGTTTGACGTGCAGGCCGTTTGCAGCGGTTTTGTTTACGCGCTGGCGGTGGCCGACTCCATGATCCAGACCGGCGCTGCCCGATGTGCGTTGGTGGTGGGAGCCGAAGTGTTTTCCAGAATTTTGGATTTCAAGGACCGTACTACGTGCGTTCTGTTTGGGGATGGCGCGGGGGCCGTGGTTTTAGAGGCATCCGAAACCCCTGGCATTCTGGCCAGCGACCTCCACGCCGATGGCAAGCATGTGGGTATTTTGTGCGTCCCCGGGCATGTTTCAGGCGGCGGCATTTTGGGTGACCCTTTGCTCAAGATGGATGGCCAGGCGGTATTCAAGTTGGCCGTGGGATTGCTGGAAAGTGCCGCGCGGGCAACGCTGGCCAAGGCCCACTTAACAGAGTCCGATATTGACTGGTTGGTTCCGCACCAGGCCAATATCCGCATCATGCAAAGTACGGCCCGCAAGCTCAAGATGTCGATGGACAAAGTGGTGGTGACTGTCGATCAGCATGGAAACACATCAGCTGCATCGATTCCCCTTGCATTGGATGCGGCAGTGCGCAGCGGTCAGGTCAAGAAGGGTGAAACCCTGATGCTTGAGGGCGTTGGAGGTGGCTTCACCTGGGGTGCGTTGCTCCTAGTTTTATAGCGTCTCATGACCTTTCGACGAGGGCTAGAGGCTTAAATCGTATATATATTTATGAAATCGTTTGCTTTTGTATTTCCCGGCCAAGGATCTCAGTCGGTAGGTATGCTCGACGCCTGGGGAGACCATCCTGTGGTTGTCCAGACGTTGCAGGAAGCGTCGGATGCGCTGGGCGAGGATGTCGCACGGTTGATCCACGAAGGACCCAAGGAAGCGTTGGGTTTGACCACTAACACGCAGCCCGCGATGCTGGTCGCAGGTGTTGCGGCCTATAGGGTCTGGATGGCGGAGATGGGTATTGCCCCCAATGCGGTGGCAGGTCATTCGCTGGGGGAGTATTCCGCCCTCGTGGCAGCTGGGGCGCTTACCTTGCAACAAGCCGCGCCACTGGTGCGCCTGCGCGCGCAGGCTATGCAGGAAGCCGTGCCAGTGGGAGTGGGTGCCATGGCCGCCATTTTGGGCATGGAGGCGGCGAAAGTGACTATGGGCTGTCAGGAGGTAACCCAGTCGTTTGGTACTGACTCTGCGGAAACCGTGGAAGCGGTCAACTTCAATGACCCTGCACAGACCGTGATTGCTGGCAGCAAGGCTGCCGTTGAGAAAGCCTGCGAAGTACTCAAAGCCAATGGTGCCAAGCGCGCTTTGCCGCTACCGGTTTCTGCGCCGTTTCATTCCCGCTTGATGAAGCCCGCTGCGGAGAAGCTCAAGGAACGACTGCTCTCGCTTGAGATTGCCACTCCACAGATTGCCCTGGTCAACAATATTGATGTGAACGTGGAAACCGATGCCAACCGCATTCGCGATGCCTTGTACCGTCAGGCCTTTGGCCCGGTGCGTTGGGTAGAGTGCGTGCGGGCCATCAAGGCACGCGGTTTGACTACGCTGGTGGAGTGTGGCCCAGGCAAAGTGCTGGCAGGCATGGTTAAGCGTATTGACCCTGAAATGTCGGGGTTGGCGCTGTTTGATCCCACTACGCTACAAGACGTCAAAGGTGCATTGGCATGAACGAAGTGAAATTTGAAGGGCAGATTGCCCTGGTGACTGGGGCTTCCCGCGGAATAGGCGCCGCCATTGCGCTTGAGCTGGCTCAAAAGGGCCTGAAGGTCGTAGGAACTGCGACGAGCGAGACAGGGGCGGCCAATATCCAGACTGCATTGGCTGGGTTCGATGGCTGCGCCGGCCGCGTATTAGACGTCACCCATGCCGGCGCGGGCGAAGCGTTGATAGACGCCTTGGTCAAGGAATATGGCGCTCTGCAGGTGCTGGTCAACAACGCAGGCATCACCCGCGATAACCTGGCTATGCGCATGAAGGATGACGAGTGGGATGCCGTCATCGAAGCCAATTTGAAAGGAGTATTCCGAATGAGCCGCGCCGTGATGCGCACCATGATGAAGCAACGTTACGGCCGCATCATCAACATCACTTCTGTGGTGGGTGCATCTGGCAATCCGGGTCAAGCGAACTACGCAGCGGCCAAAGCCGGTGTGGCCGGTATGACGCGCGCTTTGGCGCGTGAGCTGGGGTCGCGTAACATCACCGTCAATTGCATTGCACCCGGATTCATTGAAACTGACATGACTGCTGGCTTGTCTGATGAACAGCAGAAGGCGCTTTTGGGCCAAATCCCGTTGGGTCACTTGGGCAAACCCGCTGACATTGCCCATGCTGTTGCATACTTGGCGTCTCCTGATGCAAGCTATGTGACAGGGCAGGAGTTGCATGTCAACGGTGGCATGTACATGTAGACCATTGAAATTGCGCCGATTGTCCGTTCGGCGACCTGGTTAGAGTTGCGGCTCTAAGCACGGGTAAAATTACGGATTCTTTTACAACCCTTAGAGGGAAGCCATGAGTGATATCGAAGTCCGCGTCAAAAAAATTATTGCCGAACAGCTCGGTGTGGAAGAGTCCCAAGTTACCAATGAAAAAGCCTTCGTGGCCGATCTGGGTGCTGATTCTCTGGACACCGTCGAATTGGTGATGGCGCTGGAAGATGAATTTGGAATTGAAATTCCAGATGAGGACGCAGAAAAAATCACCACGGTGCAAAACGCAGTCGATTACGCGACCACCCACAAGAAAGCCTGATGGGGGCGTACGCGGCGCAAGGGTGCCGCGTGGATCGGGGCTAGTGCTTTTTCTAAGTTCAGGCCCGCTGATCTGAATCAGGGCCGTTGATGACGGCTTTTTTTTGACCAAATCTGAATACTGATTGCTATGTCCCGTCGTCGCGTTGTTGTTACTGGTTTGGGTTGCGTGAGTCCTGTTGGAAACACGGTGGACGAAGCGTGGGCCAACGTCCTTGCCGGCAAGTCTGGTATTGGAAAAATTTCCCGCTTTGACGCATCGGCGTTTTCCTGCCAGATTGCCGGAGAGGTTCGTGACTTCAATTTGGACACGTACATGTCGTCCAAAGAAGCGCGCACCATGGATACGTTCATCCATTATGGTGTCGCTGCATCCATGCAGGCGGTTGCCGATTCTGGCTTGCCAACGGGCGATGCACTGGGCGAAGAAGCTGCAACGCGCATTGGTTGTGTGATCGGCTCTGGCATTGGCGGGCTGCCCATGATCGAGGGCATGCACACCGAATATTCCAATCGTGGGGCGCGCCGAATTTCACCATTTTTTGTCCCTGCCACGATCATCAACATGATTGCGGGTCACGTGTCCATGCGGTTTGGTTTCAAGGGACCCAACATCGCTATTGTCACTGCATGCACTACCGGTTTGCATTGCATTGGCGAGGCCGGTCGCATGATCGAGTATGGCGATGCGGATGTGATGATTGCCGGCGGCGCGGAAGCCACCGTGTCGCCACTGGGCATAGGTGGATTTGCTGCCATGCGGGCCTTGAGTACCCGCAATGATGATCCCGCCACCGCCTCACGTCCATGGGACAAGGATCGCGACGGCTTCGTGCTGGGCGAAGGTGCGGGTATTGTCGTGCTGGAGGAATATGAACACGCTGTGGCACGCGGAGCAAAAATATATGCTGAGCTGGCCGGTTTTGGAATGAGTGCGGATGCCGGTCACATGACTGCCCCCAATATGGATGGCCCGCGGCGCGCCATGCTGAGCGCATTGCGTAACGCGGGTGTCAATGTGGATCAGGTGAATTACCTGAACGCGCACGGAACTTCTACTCCATTGGGCGATCTGAATGAAACCAATGCGATCAAAGCCGCGTTGGGGGATCACGCCAAGAAAATTGTCGTGAATTCAACCAAGTCCATGACAGGCCACTTACTTGGGGGAGCGGGCGGAATTGAGTCTGTCTTTACCGTTCTTGCTCTGCACCACCAGAAAAGTCCACCGACCATCAATATTTTCAACCAGGACCCCGAATGCGATCTCGACTACTGCGCCAATGCTGCGCGTGACATGCGCATCGACGTGGCCGTCAAAAACAACTTTGGGTTTGGTGGCACGAACGGTACCCTGGTCTTCAAGCGCGTCTAGGGACGTCGTCGCACGCAACAGGACATGAACCGGGCCCCAGCGGTCAGCTTTCCAGCGACCCGGTCCCGTTGGCATTTGCGTTGTATCGTTGTACTGTTGGTCAGCGCAGGTGTGGTAGCTGTGGCATTTGCTCTCAAGCAACCCCAGTCAGGATGGGCTATTTTGACAATCGCCAGCACCTTGCTGATAGCATCTTTCTTTGCACTGAACAGTTGGCACCATTTCGTTGTAGGTCAATTACGCTGGGATGGAAGGTGTTGGCATTGGTCCGGGTTCAGTGAGCCATCGGTGTGCGATTTGATGGCACGAATGGATTGGCAAAGTGGTATGTTGGTGACGTTGAAAAGCAAAGACCAGCCAACCGTCTGGTTATGGCTTGACGCTCCATCCGATGCAGCAAACTGGAACCGCTTGCGCAGGGCTGTTTATTCTGGGCACTTAGCTTTCGCTGCAGAAGAGCATCCCGGTCAGTTGCCTGGAGACGTTGCGTGAACCCGGCTGTGCCTACCCCCAAGCAAGACAGTGATACAGAGCTGGTACAGCGTACCGTCGCTGGAGACCAAAGGGCTTACGGTTTACTCGTCTTGAAATACCAGCGAAGAATTCAACGGTTGATCGGTCGTATGGTGCGTGATGTCGATCTGGTGGAAGACATCGCACAGGAGACATTTGTTCGGGCCTACCGCGCGTTGCACCAATTTCGTGGCGACGCCCAGTTCTATACCTGGCTTTACCGGATTGCAGTCAATACTGCCAAGAAATTCTTGCTGGAACTCAAACACGATCCAACGGTTTCTGAAAATTTTCATGCAAACGATGACGATGATGAAACTTCCTGGAAAAAAGCCGAACCAACCACCGATGAAGGACCTGAGTCCATTTTGGCTGCCAAAGAAATTGCCGTGGTGGTGAATGCCGCAATGGACGCATTGCCTGCGGAACTGCGTCAGGCGGTTGTGTTGCGAGAAATCGAAGGCATGAGTTACGAAGAAATTGCCATTGCGATGGCCTGTCCAGTCGGGACCGTAAGGTCACGCATATTTCGTGCACGGGAAGCAATTTCCTTGCAGGTAAGGCCATTGCTTGACCAGCAAACGGGCAAACGGTGGTGAGGTTTTCAGATGGATGATTTGAAATCAATTTCTAACGAAGAACGCATTTCCGTGATGATGGACGGAGAACTCTCTCAGGAAGAGTGCGGACGCGTGCTCGGCGACATAGTGGCGGACAGGCGCGCGATCGAGACTTGGCATGTTTACCAGGTCGTGGGCGATGTGATGCGCAGTCCGGAATTGGCGCCTGCGCGCGATGAATTGAAATTTCTGGAAAGGCTTGAGAAACGCCTTGCACAAGAGCCCAAACTGCCGCAATCAGTACCTACTGCTGATTTGAATGCCGGAGTTTCGGATAGCGCCTGGGCTGCAACAGTTGGCAGCGCAAAGCAGTCAGCGAACGCTCCAGTGTTTCGCTGGAAAATGCTCGTGGGCGTCGCCTGCTCGGCTGTGGTGGCAGTCGTGGGCGGTGGTCTGTGGAATCAGTCAGAAGGGGCGCGCGGCGATGAATTCTCCAAGACCAAGCAGATCCAGACGCAGGCTCCCTTGGTGGTTGCCGCTGAGACCCCTGTTGGACCCATGCTGCGTGATCCCAGGCTTGATGAGTTGATGGCCGCGCACCGGCAACTGGGTGGCCATTCGGCTCTACAGGTACCTGCGGGATTTTTGCGCAACGCCACGTATGAAGGGGCGGGCCGGTGATGCGCTTGTCAGGTCAGCGGTGCCTTTTGTTTGTCGTGTTGTGGCTGAGCTCTTTGCATGGCGCAGTGGTCGCGCAGTCAGCTGCGGTCGATGTGCCATTGACGCCATGGTTGATGCGGGTGCACCAGGCATCTCGGCAAAGTGTTTATACCGGCACGTTCGTGGTGTCGGCAGGGGCGAACATGGCCAGCGCGCGTATTTGGCATGTGTGTGATGGCACGCAACAATTGGAGCGGGTAGAGCCTCTCAGTGGTACCACCCGTACGATTTTTCGCCGAAACGATCAAGTCATCACGTTTTTTCCCCAATCCCGGGTCGCCATCGCAGAAGTTCGCGAGTCGTTAGGGTTGTTTCCTGGATTGCTCAAGTCCAGCGACTCCGCTATTGGTGACTCGTATCGACTAAAGGCACTGGGTACCGAACGCATCGTAGGCTTTGACGCCGACATATTTCAGCTGGTGCCAACCGACAGAATGCGCTATGGGTACCGCGTGTGGAGTGAAAAAAAGACCGGCCTGATCATTCAACTCCAAACGCTTGACCTCGATGGCAAAGTTCTGGAGCAAGCCGCTTTTTCGGAGTTGCAACTAGACGCTGCCGTGAATGTTGGCAAATTGGCCAAGACGGGAAGTACCCAGGGCTACCGGGTGCTGCGCCCGGATTTGCAGAAGACCACAGCCGACGCACAAGGCTGGGTTCTGCAAAAGGCGGTTGATGGGTTTAAATCAACGGCCTGTTTCCAGCGACCGGTTGCACCCGCTTCCGAGAGGCAGGGTGGCAGTGGTCACAGTACGATGCAATGGGTCTTCTCGGATGGAGTGGCCACCGTCTCATTGTTCGTTGAAACCTATGACTCCCAACGCCACGTGCGCGAAGGCTTGACTGACCTGGGCGGCGCGACGCATACACACGCACGGCGCATTCAGGATTGGTGGGTTACCGTGGTTGGTGAAGTACCTGCTTCCACGTTGAGCGCATTTGCGAATGCCCTTGAACGGAAGAAATGAGACCCTATTTGGAACCTTGTCGGGAAAACAGGCTCCATGACAGGACCAATTGATTGGAAAAAGGAAATGAAAAATATGCTACTCAAACCTCTGCGCACTGTTTTACTTGCATTCGGTATGGCGACCACTGCATTCGTTGCGGTCTCCCCGTTGCAGCCAGCCATGGCACAAGCACGCGCACTGCCTGATTTCACGGATCTCGTGGATCAGGTGGGTCCTTCGGTGGTAAACATCCGAACAATGGAAAAGGTCAATCTTCGCACGGCGCAAGGTGGCCAGATGGATGAAGACATGCTGGAGTTTTTCAAGCGATTTGGCTTGCCGATGCCAAACATGCCCCGTCAGGCGCCGCGACAAAACCACCCGCAACAAGAAGAACAACCGCGCGGCGTTGGGTCCGGTTTCATTCTCACCGCTGATGGTTTCATCATGACGAACGCGCATGTGGTGGACGGTGCCGATGAAGTGTTGGTGACGCTGACGGACAAGCGCGAGTTCAAAGCCAAGATAATTGGAACCGACAAGCGCAGTGACGTCGCAGTTGTCAAGATCGAGGCAACCGGCCTTCCCGCAGTGAAAGTAGGTGATGTAGGTCGTTTGCGGGTTGGCGAATGGGTCATGGCCATCGGATCTCCCTTTGGGCTGGAAAATTCGGTCACCGCGGGCATCGTGAGTGCCAAGCAACGCGATACCGGTGACTTTCTGCCCTTCATTCAGACCGATGTAGCCATTAACCCCGGCAATTCGGGTGGCCCTCTGATCAACATGCGGGGCGAAGTGGTCGGCATCAACAGCCAGATCTATTCCCGCTCGGGCGGATTCATGGGCATCTCTTTCGCGATTCCGATGGACGAAGCTGTGCGCGTGAGCGAGCAGTTGCGAACCTCCGGGCGCGTGGCGCGCGGCCGTATTGGGGTTCAGATTGAACAGGTCAGCAAGGAAGTCGCGGAGTCCATTGGTCTGGGCAAGCCCACGGGCGCATTGGTGCGAAGTGTTGAGGCCGCTGGACCCGCTGACAAGGCGGGCATTGAGGGTGGCGACATCATTACGCGGTTTGATGGTAAGGCCATTGAGAAATCCAGTGATTTGCCGCGCATCATTGGCGGTACCAAGCCGGGAACCAAGAGCACGATTACGGTGTATCGCCGCGGCAGTTCCAAAGACTTGAGCATCACGATTGCTGAAGTAGATGCCGACAAGCCGACAGTGAAGGCTTCGGCGCGCGATGAGAAGCCCAAGGCATCTTCTGTTGGTCAGTCTGTTGGATTGGCGGTCGGCGAGTTGAGCGATGCCCAAAAGAAGGAGTTGAAGATCAAGGGCGGCGTGCGCATTGAGAGTGCCATCGAAGCCGCTGCGCGTGCTGGGCTGCGGGAAGGCGACATCATTTTGTCCGTGGCCAATGTAGAGATTTCCTCTGTGAAAGAGTTCGAAGCGGCGCTTGCCAAGCACGACAAGACAAAGACGCTGCTGGTTCTGTTTCGCAGGGGTGAATTAGCACAGTTTGCACTGATCAAACCGGCGCGTTGACCGGGCGGGCCTTCGAAAAACCTTCAAATCTCACAGGGTTTTGAGGTTTTCTGGCCTGCAGACGCGATTATTTTTTTATATCGCATAGACGTCATACTTGAAATGTGTGCGCTCGCTAACTTATATCCATGGATCAGAATTGGTTAGAATGCGCACTCGACAACTGCCGCAGCGGGTATATGTGGCGACAAAAATCCATCATATGGGATGTTGGTGAGTCCCCCACAGCTGATCCACAGATCACCCACAAGTTGTACAGAAGCTTTCATTTCAAATTGTTAACAACCTGTGCATAAAATATCTGTTGCTGAGTCGCAACGACACCAACATGCCGCTATTCGTGCTTTGTATTCAAGACTTTTTGCCTACAATGAAGTTCCAACCTTCGCAGTTGCCAATGATTGTTGGTTCAGGGCGCGTCACTAACCGACGCGCCCTTTTTTCTTGCCCATACCAAATTAATTCAATCACTTAAGCGTTCTCGTTGATGAATCACATCAGAAATTTTTCGATCATTGCGCACATTGATCATGGCAAATCCACTCTTGCGGACCGTTTGATTCAGCGTTGCGGAGGCCTCGAAGCGCGCGAGATGGAAGCGCAGGTTTTAGACTCGATGGACATCGAGAAAGAGCGTGGGATAACTATCAAAGCGCAAACCGCAGCGCTGCAATACAAGGCCAAAGACGGGCAGGTCTACAACCTCAATCTGATTGATACACCCGGGCACGTTGACTTCTCTTATGAAGTGAGTCGGTCGCTTTCGGCATGCGAAGGAGCATTGCTGGTGGTGGACGCCAGCCAGGGTGTTGAAGCACAAACAGTTGCGAATTGCTACACGGCGTTGGACCTCGGTGTTGAAGTTTTGCCAGTGCTCAACAAGATCGACCTGCCCAACGCCGATCCAGACAATGCGCGCAGTGAAATTGAAGATGTGATCGGGATCGATGCAACCGATGCGATTGTGTGCTCTGCCAAAACAGGCATCGGCATCGATGACATATTGGAAAGCATCGTCGCCAAGATTCCGGCACCCAAGGGCGATCCGAATGGTCCATTGCGGGCCATGATCATCGACAGTTGGTTCGACAGCTATGTGGGCGTGGTGATGTTGGTGCGTGTCGTGGATGGGCGATTGGCCAAGGGCGAACGCATCAAGATGATGGCCTCAGGCGCCATGTACAACGCGGACAGCCTGGGAGTGTTTACTCCGGCGACACAACCAAGGGGCGCGTTGGAAGCGGGCGAAGTGGGCTTCATCATCGCGGGCATCAAGGAGTTGCAGGCGGCGAAAGTGGGCGATACCGTCACATTGATCAAACAAGGCTCCGGCGGTGCTGCGTTCACCGCCACAGA
>Ga0116178_10004226_pt1 | contig 10616 bp, 17 predicted proteins | sample AD_STIC12_MetaG_FD_89880 | JGI IMG/M metagenome (GOLD analysis project Ga0116178, IMG submission 89880) | Active sludge microbial communities of municipal wastewater-treating anaerobic digesters from USA - AD_STIC12_MetaG | ecosystem: Engineered > Bioreactor > Anaerobic > Digestate | place: USA...
ATCTTCTTTGTTTCTCCAGACGAGTTGGTTATCTTTTCCAATCGCGCCATCGAGACCACATGCAACTATAAGTTTAATCATTTTCTCTCGAATTAAATAGATCTAAGAGAGTTTTAAACTGAGCATCCTTAATTAGGATCTGCGTTTTCGAGTTTGATCTTTCTGCAAAATACATAGCCTTCCAATTATTGACATCAGTTTCTTTTTTTGGTTCTGAATCTTGTTCTTCTTCAGTTTCAAGATCGTCAAAGAATGGATCTCTTTTTTCGAAAATTAATTTCTGAGCTTTACTAAGACCATCTTTATCTTCAGCAATATTAGTAAGTAGTACACCTTTATTTTTAGCGACCGCATCGACACTAGCTTTTGCCGTTGAGTTTTCAACGGCCATTTCAAGATGTTTAATACGTTCTTCTAGCCTTACATTCTCTCCGACGAGACGTTGATGTTTAGCAACTAATTCTGAGTAATTTTCATCAGCATTCGTAAGACACAATTCTTCTTCGAACTTTTCTTTGTATTTTGCTTTAATCCACTCGTTAAAAGTGCGGAGATCGCAGTTTATATCGATTGATGTAGCATACACATCGTATTCTTTTTCGCCTTCTCTTTTTGGTTTGAAAAAATTGTAAAACCATATTCCAGTTATGTCTATCGCTAGAACGTAGCGACCTTGCTTTCTTATACCATTAAAGAAATCAGTACGCTGTTGCCAGATCGTGGAATCAGTTGAGTCATAATTCCATAGTAAATTCGCTTCATTTTTCGTAAGAAAATATACGTCTATTTCTGATAGTTCAATTTTTGTTTTTTCCATTAGTCGTTCCTTGAGTCTTGTAAATCTTTATCCAACATCTCTTTGATTTCAGGATATAAGTCTTCGGATATAAAGACCTCTTCCTTTGCTGGTAGCGTAAACTTGCCTTTCAGTTTCCTTTTGATGATTTCAATATGACCACCTTCCGCGAGTTCACGAAGTTCTGATATAACCTCTTTGTCAATGCCATCGGCTATTTGTTTAGCCATATTATTTGTTCCACGTTCAATCGATTCTCGCATCAATTGGGCGAAATCATCTTCACTCTTATCACTCATACTGCTATCGGAAACTCAATCTTAGGATGAGATTCGTATCCTTCTATTTTGAAGTCATGATATAGAAATTCATCGATGTCTCGAACATCTGGATTCAATACTATCTTTGGAAACGGAAGAGCGTCACGTTTACATTGTTCCGTTAATCCTTCCATATGATTTGAATAGACATGAGTATCGCCACCGATAAAGATCAATTTCTCTGGAACTGTATTTGTAATCTGTCCGATCATGTGTGTAAGCAAAGCGTATGAAGCGATATTAAACGGAAGTCCAAGAGCTACGTCAATGCTTCGCATATTAAACATACACGATAGGTAATTTTTAGGAATGTTTGCTTCGTCTAAATGCTTTTCTTCGATTTCACCTTTATGCTGAGGAGATGCTTTTGATCCCATAAACATAATCTTTCGATCAAGAAGAGAAATCTCTCTGCAGAAGAATTGAAATGCGTAGTGACATGGTGGCAAACCCATTAGATCAATATCTGCCGGATTCCATGCACTAACAAGATGTCTGCGTGAAGCTGGATTATTGATGATACTTTGAATTACGTTTTTTATCTGATCAATGTAAGTTACGCGAACTCCGTCTTCGATTTCTCGGTATTGTCTCCACTTTCTCCACTGATAACCATAGATTGGTCCAACGTAATCTTTATCGTCTGCCCATTCATCCCATATCGTGACACCATTGTCTTTCAAATATTTGATGTTGTCTTGTCCTTTAAGGAACCAGAGAAGTTCATGTATGATTGCTTTCGTGAACATCTTCTTAGTCGTAAGAAGCGGAAGAGTTCCGTGCTTCAAACTGAATTGAAGTCGTGTTCCAAATAATGCTTTTGTGCCTACTCCTGTTCTGTCCATTCGTTCAGAACCAGTTGCCATAATCTCCTTAGCAAGGAGTAAATAATTTTCTTCTTCGTTGTTTACCATTGTATCACCATTTTAGAGTCACCATTACCAATATCATGCATGCAATCTGCTTTATAACCTTGTTCTACGAACTTGGTAATGATTGGAATTTTGTATGCACTGGGAATATCTAGATCAGTTGAATCGTATCCAAGTTTTGCAGCTTGAGTTAATTTCTTATTGATCGATTCTAGATTTTTATTCCACCATTCTGAAACAGCACTATCCATGTAGGATAGTGTCGTGTTTCTAATTTCTTTTGCAGAAATTAAATGGCCTTTCTTCATGCTACAAATACCTTTATTGTACCTACTTGATCTCCTTTTCTGTCTCTTGGAGAATATTCATATTGGCACTCGATAGTTTGTTTTCCATCTTCAATGAGTTTAGCAAGATTTTGCAAATGATCTATCATATTTCGTTTGTCTCTTTCTCTAAACTCAATGAGCTTTTTCGTTCCTTCAATATCTGGAACAATAATATTTTTAGTCATGGATTTCTACTAGAAACTTACGTCCTGAGAATCCACCCTTTTCTTTCTTGATTGCTGTCTTTATTTTCTTGACCTCAGCTACTGATGTTCCCATCGCTTTGGCTGTGTCATCTACAAGTTGTAGCAAATCAGCCAAAGAATCTGGAATACGCTGCGCAGAGAATTCTCTTGCTGCCTGTTCTATACGATCGGCCAACGCTGAAAGATATTCAGCATCTTCTTTGAGCTTCTTTACCTTTGGTTTTTGTCCGCCCGCTTTAATTACGTTCGGCTCCTTGTTTCTTACTAGTTTGTTTACTGGAACTGCTGCCATTTTGTTTCTCCTTAATTTGTGATTAAAATTCCATTTACGATCAAGCCGTATGGTGACTTTATCATATAGTTACTCATCTTACCTTCATCTTGATTTATACCATTATCAGTAGAGAATAGTGGAAGTTGCTCACCCTTTTCTGTGGTAAGTGCTCGTATATTTTCTTCTCCATTTTCTGTAATGGACATCTTATCAATTAGTTCTTCAGATGTAATCTCTTTTCTATCTGCGTCATAGACGATTAATTCATCGCCTAAAACAATATCATCAAAAGATCTTTTTGACAATCCCTTCTTCGTTCTTACAACAAAGCAAGAGTTCTTAGCAAAATCTTGATACATGATATTACGTGTTCTTGTTGCTACGATCTTTAACGGTAGCGTATTAGCGAAATCAATTTCGCCTCGTGGAATCATTTTGAATTCCAAAGGTTCATGAACCCATTCGATTTCACTTGTAGTCGAATAGATTGGTAAGTAAAATTTCTTGATTGTATTATTCTTTCTCTTTTTAAGAGCGAATGCAACTCCTTCGTTATCTATGAAGGTAGTTTTGTCGTCAAGTAATCTGATATATAGATCCATTTTTTTCCTCTTAGTACGAGCATTCCTTTCCTAAAATTTTTCTGATTCCTTCTTTTAACTCTTGATTACTAATGAGTCTGAATTTTGCTTGTCTCAGTTCACCTGGATCGACGAGGTCTCTTGCGAAGTCTACATCAAGAGATTCATACATCTTCTTAAAACTCTTCGATGCGGCAAGAAAAACAAGCGGAGCACCAAAAAGATATTTGTAAACTGTTGGAACATACTGTGTTTCACGTTCTTTGTAACTCATGTATGCTTCAATACTTTCCGGAAGGCCAGCTTCTTTAGCTAGCGTTTCCAGCTTCTCTTTAAAGGAGGCAACTCTGCTTAATTCGACGTCGATCATAAATCACTGTATTAAAAATTTAGATCGATGTCATCGGTAATTGCAAAGTCATGATTTTCTTCTTTTAATTTACCAACACTTTTGCTGGCTTTCTTTGCATCATTTGTGAAGCTCTTTGGAACTTCCAAACCATTGACTATTAATCTGACTTCGATATCTGAACTGATTTCGTTATTGTCAAACGTATACCCAAAGTAGAAAGCAGAATTCTTGAAGTTCTTCTTAAGCATACCTAAAACTTCATTCACTTTCTCTATTAGACCAGAGTTTTCTGCGTTAGTCACTCCGTTTCTAAAGAGGACTTGTACGGCGACTGCTTTCGCTGTCATCGTTTTGTACTTATCAGAGTAGATATACGAAGCATATCGTACATCTTCGACTTTCGTGTCTTTCTTAAGTGGGATCTTGCAATAGTCAGCAATTCCTTTTCCCCAGAAGAATACACGCTTACGTTCATTAATATCTAATGACTGGTAACCTTGTGAGTTACGTGCAACTTTTGATTCATCAAGAATCTCTTCGATTGTTTTAGCGATTTCTACGTTGATGTTCTTAAAGTCGAATGAGTCGTAGTTCCCGAACTTTTCGTAGAACTCGTTATCGAATAAGAAGAACGAATTGAGTTTATCATACAACACATAGTTGTTGTAAATATTCATAAATGCTTTGATTGCATTCGGTAATGTACTGACGCCTTCTTTGTTTGAAGGTAGCACTCCGAATACTGAGATTGGTATCTCTTGATTTCTTAATAGATCGACAACGTATGGTGCAAGTGAAGCACCGGTCCCACCACCTAATGATGCGACTACGACGATCTCTCCGTATTTTCCAGCTTTAAGAACTCCTTTAAGAAAGTTTTCAATCTTAGGTAGATTCTCTTGAGCCATTTTCTTTCCGACATTCGGATCTCGTCCCGTACCGCCTAAGGGCAAAATAAACTTTTGCCCTTTAACTTTGTCCGAAACGTCGGTAGATGCAAAGTTAATGTATATTGCTTGTTCCTTGTCTTTTATTAAGGATGTTTCCTTCTGAATTGATTCCAGGATGTTGTTTCCTGCGCCACCTAGTGACAAAAATAATCTATTTGTTTCCATATGCTATTATATTTCATTTCCTGTACTACCATATAAAATTTGTTAAAAGAGGAACTGGGAGGAATATATATTATGTCTAATTGCTTTTATGTTTATGCATATCTAGATCCAAGAAAACCAGGTAAATTTGAATACATGAATTCTAAATTCAGTTTCGATTTCGAGCCATTCTACGTCGGCAAAGGAACTCGTACGAGATTTTATGATCATATCAATGAATCGAAACGAACACAAAAATACAAGAATGCATACAAGACTTCAAAAATACTAAAAATCATAAAAGAGACCGGCGATATTCCAATCATAGTTTTTATAAAAAAAGCAATAACGAACTCAAGCTCAAAAAGATTAGAAAGACTGCTCATATCTAAAATAGGAAGGGCAGACAAAAAAATTGGGCCTTTAACGAATATGACTGACGGCGGCGAAGGATGTTCTGGAAGAATTGTATCACAAAATGTAATAGATAGTTCTAGGAAAATTGGATTAAAATTTAAAGGAGAAAAAAATCCAATGTACAAAAGAACTATCTATGAATGCTGGGTAGAAAAATATGGTAAACAAATAGCAGATGAAAAAATGATTTCATACAAGAATAATATGTCAAAAACACTTCAAGAGAGACCGCACGATCCAGGAAACAAAACAAAACTATCACAAGAACAACTGAGTCATATCTTAAATTTAGCAAAAAACAATAATTCAATTGTTGCAATCGCTAGCGAAACAAAATTGTCGACAAAAATAGTTTGGAACCGTATGAAGACATTCAGAAAGGAAGGTTTGTTACCATTATCAATTAAATCTGGTCCAAAACCAAAAATTTCGGCCTCAAAAGGATTTTAAGAAATAAGATAAACAGCCTTTCTCCCCCTCTCAATCTCTAATGTATTTTTTTCGGGACAGCGACGCACGGAAAAAACGACGGAGAAAAACTCATGCGCTCAAAAAAACTGTGCACTACAATATCTCAGATGAAAAGTACAACAATCGGCCTCTACTCTGATACTCACGTAAAAGTTTTCAAAAAAAATTCTCGTTTCTATGACGATCACATCGCACCCGCCTTCCAAAAATTCTACAGGGAATGCGCCGAGCGCAAAGCAAAAATCAAAATCCATCTTGGCGACTTCTATCATCTTAAGGATGTAGTATCAACTGAAGTACTAGACAAAACATTTTCTATGGAATATGAAGCGTCAGAAAACTTCGAGCAGTCAATTTATCTTGTAGGTAACCATGACTCATATATGAAGCGCGATCATTCAATCCATCTTCTCAAAACATTCCGCCCGTTCGCGAAGGTTGTTGATAAAGACTATGAATACATTGACATCGACAATGGACAAACACGATTGCATCTTTGTCCATACACGTCAGAAGACGATGTTGTGCGAATCGTTAAGAGCGTAAATATGGGTACAGGTAAAAATCTATTCTTCGGCCACTTCGGCTTGAATGGATTCATTATGCAAGCCGATGGATATACAGATCAATATACGAGTATCAATAAGCATTTGTTCTCTAAATTTGATTTCGCTTTTTTCGGACACTTTCACTTCCATCAGCGACAAGGTAACTGCGCATACGTATCTTCCCCATTCCAAGCTCGCCACGGAGACGAAGAAGGCGAACATGGTTTTGTATTCTTTGATACCGACAAACCAGACAAGTTTGATTTCGTAGAAAACGAATTCTCTCCTAAGTTCGTCACGCTCGATCTTACAAAGAAGAATGTCGAGAAGATGCTGAAACTTGAAAAGCACTTTATACGAATCAATAAGAAGTCAGACGTCGATCCATCTGTTCTTGAAAAACTAAAGTACACGCTGCAAAAGAAAAACTATCACGTAAAGTTTGTAGCGGCCGAAGCGACATCAGCATTGACTGACGATTTTCAAATCGCTTCAATACAAGAATGGCAAGACTTGGTCTATAAAGATCCGGAAGAAGTCATAGAAGAATTCGTCAAGATGAATGAAAAGAAATTCAAGCATACGCCTGAAGAAATAATGGCTGAGATGAAGTTATGAAATACTACACCGGAATAGGATCACGCGAAACTCCGCCAGGTATTTGTGCGGAAATGATTTCAATTTCAATATGGTTGGCTAACAAAGACTACGTCTTAAGAAGTGGTCATGCGTTCGGTGCAGATATGGCATTCGAACATGGAGCGGAGTTCGGAAAAAAAGAAATCTATATTCCTTGGCATGGATTTAATAATGCTGGAAAAGGAATGCTTCACACGAATTTCATCGTGCCAAGATTTGCCGACGAGTGGATTCATGAAAGTGTAAATACATTTCATCCTAGTCCGTCTAGTCTTACACAAGGAGCGTGGAAAATGATGGCAAGAAATGCGTGTCAAGTTCTCGGTCTTCACGGAGTGACTCCTTCGAAATTCGTTATATGTTGGACTAAAGAAGCAAAGTTTGTCGGAGGAACTTCACAAGCAATGCGAATCGCTCAGCATCACGATATACCAATCATCAATATGGCTCGCGAAGAATTTTCGACAGCGATCAAAGTTATCGAAGTTTTAAAGAAAGGAGTGATATAATAACCATGCCATTATACGATTACAAATGTCCAGATTGCGGTGATGTCGAAGAGAAACTTATGTCTTACGACGATATGAAAGCTACCGACGGAAAAGTTCCATGTTCGAAGTGTGGTAAAACAAATTGCGCTCGAACACTTGAAAATCTTACGACGCAAGCTGTAAGAATTGACCCTGGCGGAATCTTCGGTAAGCCTTTCTGGAGAGGCAGAAAGAAGTGGCACTAGAATACGATAGAACAAAAGGTTTAGCAAAAACATTCAAGGAAAACCTTGATAAACACTCGATCAATCGTTCTCTTCAAAGAAAGATTCATGGAATCGAACTCTTTGATGGCCTATCACTTAAAGTAGGTAGCAGAATATCTATTGGAAAGTTTCCAGAAGATACTATTTATTGCTTCGATGTCTTTCCAGAAATAAAGAAAGATCAGAATGGAAATGAAGTCCAGATCGTTTACATCCGCGCTCTCACTGAAGAGTACGCGAAGACTGGAATTGAATCATTCGATCGCCTCAATGCACTCCGTTTTCCTGCCGACAAAGTCAAAAAAGTCTGGTGGAATTAAAAGTGTCCTGTCATATTATCCAATACAATAGCAATAGATGCTAAATTTTGAAGAACTTCGGGTAAAGAATTTTCTTTCTTTCGGTGAAGAAGAACAAGTCGTACGCTTCGACAATTTGTCAGGAGTCAGATGGATCTACGGGGAAAACCTCGACGAAGGTACATCAAGTGTTTCTGAACAATATGAAGAAGAAGAAGCCAAAGCTGGTAACGGAGCTGGTAAGAGCTCGTTCCCGATAGCGATTGGTTGGATTCTGTTCGGAGAAGTTCTCAAACGCAAGAACATCAAACTCAATCGTATTGCAAACAGAAAATCCGGAAAACATGTTCTCGGTCATTTGACATTCGTAGCGAACAACGTCAGATACCGAATCGAACGCTATCGTCAATATAAAAGTCTTGGCAATGGATTGTTCTTGTTCAAGCAGACATCGATAGGCACGGAAGATGGTTCGGTGCCTGAAGAGTGGGAAGATCTTTCTCGCGATGAAACAAACGAAACACAAGACCTTATAAACAATATCATCCTTATCAATCATCAGACGTTCATGAAGAGTATTCTCTTTGCGCGCGACGACATGACTGATTTCTTGGAAATGAATCAGACCGATCGCGGCAAAATCTTTGAGAACATCATTCAGTTAAGCAAGTTCCAAGGATTATGGAACAACAACTACAACAAACTTCTCGCTATCAAGAAACTTCTCACTGGTCTTTCAGAAGAAATCACATCTCTTGAGAAGACTAAAGAAAAGACGAAGATCTTCTTCGACAAAGAAATCATCACATTAAAGCAGAAAAAGAAAGAGAATGCTGAAAGTATTGCTGAACAAGAATCCATACTCAAAAAGTTTGGTAACATCGACACTGCGGTCATTTCAACAGACCTCAAACTCTACGCAGACCTCAAGCAAGATGTAGCGAACGGTGAAGCAGACATCAGAGTCTTTAGTGAAAAAGTTAAAGACATGAAAAACCGGATCGTTGAACGCACAAATAAGATCGCGAAAAATGAAAAGAGAATCAAAGATCTGCAAGAAGAAAATGCGAATCTTAAACCAGAGACTTGCGAGAACTGTGGGCATATTCAGCATCAAAACGAATGGAACAAAAAGAAAAAGCAATTTGCAATCGACATAGAAGATTGGCAATCAGAAACAGAAGAGCACAAAAAAGAACTCATCAAAGATGAAGAATATCTCATTGAGATAGAACTAAAACTCGGAGAATTATCTTCAAACTATCAAGTCAAATATCAGCAATTCAAGAAGATCGCTTTAGACGAATCTCTTCGTAAGAAACTCGACAAGAGCAAAACAGATGAAGCGATGAAGAATATCATTGATGAAATCGTTGGTGCTTCTGATAAGATCAATTCTCTCAAAGCATTTAAGATCGATGCAACAAATCTTCACATGTATCGCGAAGAGATCAGAAAAGACTCTAAAGAACTGGCTGAATTATATAAGGATAGAAGTGCCAAGACTAAGCGCAAGGAGATCATGGAGATCCTCCATGCGATCCTGGATGTGAAGGAAGAGCATAGTATCAAGAACCATCTGGTCTCGCAGATCGTTCCAGTATTCAATACGATACTTCAAAAGAACATGAGTACGATGTATGAAGGTAAGGTCGACCTGTCTTTCGATTCAAATATGAAAGAGACATTGACTGTAAACGATTATGCCATGTTCCCAGAAGAATTCTCTACTGGCGAAAGAAACAAGCTGAATTTTGTTATCAACCTTTCGATCTTCGATCTCACACGAATCAATCTCAATGGAAGCAATATCATTTTCTTCGACGAGATATTCACGAGCCTTGACAAACCGACGATTAAAAAGATGATTGCTTTGATTTTAGCTAAGTTTGGAACAGATACGTTGATTCATATCGTCAGTCATGATGACTATGTTAAGAGTAATGTGAAACCAGTTCAGACTCTCAAGATCGTCAAGAAAGACGACGAGAGCCGAATCATTATAGAGAGTTAAGATTTTTTGATTGCTGAAATGACAAGAGCTTTCACCTTGTCAAAATAATGTGCTTCTGTTTCAGAATCTAATCTTAGTTTTGAAAGTCCACTTCGTATCCAAGATATAGAAGCCTCGGCAGCATGATCAGCAATCTTTTGCATTGCCTCATCATCAAAATCTTTTGTTGATGGAGCATTTTCTTTTTTGGCTTCAAAAACTTGTGCTTGAATATCTTCTAAGTATGTGTCTTTCATATTATTTCTCGTATGGCTTCAATACATCAAGAAGAATTTCTTCAAATTCACTCTGACTTTGTGGTTCATGAGAACGTGATTCCCAGTCTAGTCGTGTAGCTTTGGCCAGAATTTTTTGTTCGTCTTTTGGAATCTTAGACATAAAAGCTTTAACCGCAATCTTGACTCTTCTTTCAACAGAAGACATGTTCGCTGCAGAACGAGCAACGCTATATAATTTTGATTGGTATTTATCGACAACCATATCTTCTTTGTCTTCATCCATTTCGTCAGCATCTGGAGTAGGAAGCGGTTTTTTCTTAGGAGCTTTCGCAGCCTCAAAAACTTGTTGTTGCAATGATTCTAGATAAATATCTTTCATAGTTTACTCTGCGTTCGTTGGGGCTTCGGCTTTTGCTTTTTCAGAGGCTG
>Ga0116178_10004234_pt1 | contig 10603 bp, 8 predicted proteins | sample AD_STIC12_MetaG_FD_89880 | JGI IMG/M metagenome (GOLD analysis project Ga0116178, IMG submission 89880) | Active sludge microbial communities of municipal wastewater-treating anaerobic digesters from USA - AD_STIC12_MetaG | ecosystem: Engineered > Bioreactor > Anaerobic > Digestate | place: USA...
CCCGGTTGATTATACGGTAACTGCCGCCGATGGGACGACGAAAATCTATACCGTTACCGTTATCGTGGAGCCCAATGATGAAAATGATATCACGGCGTTTTCGATTGGTGGTTATGCCGGAACCATAGGAACCGATACGGTGGCCCTGATACTGCCGTATAACCACGGGCTCCTGGGTTTGACGCCAACAATAAGCGTATCCGCCAACGCAACTATAAATCCTGAATCAGGCGTGGCCCGGGATTTTGAGAGTCCGGTCACCTACACGGTTACGGCCGAGAACGGCGCTGCGAAAACATACACCGTGACCGTTACGGAAGATCCCGGTGACGATAAGGATATCACCGGCTTCTCGATAAACGGCAGAAGCGGGACCATCGGGACAAATACGATATTTCTTAATCTTCCATACGGAACGAGTAAAACGAGCCTTGTCCCGACAATCACCCATACCGGCGCCGGCATAAGCCCCGCCTCTGGAGCCGCGCGAAGCTTTGAAGGCCCGGTTGAGTACACCGTGACGGCCCTGAACGGCAGCACAAAAAATTACACCGTGACCGTTACGGCCAATCTGAGCGGCACCTATGCGGTCGGCTACTATCATGACGGGATTAATTACATCGCGTGCCTGTGGAACATCAGCGAAGCAGCGCCGTCGCGGATAGACCTGGAGAGTTCGGACTCAACCGCCGTCAGCGCGTCGGTTTCCGGCGACACGGTGTATATAGCCGGCACGTACGGCGGAACTCCCTGTTACTGGAAGATCAGCGGCGAAAGCGCGACGCGGCACGACCTTGACGGCACGGGTACGGTTGTGGTCTCTGATTCGCTGATCCTCGGGAGTGATCTCTATATCTCCGGCATAAACGACGCGGACGCGGCCAGTGAAGCATGTTACTGGGTTGTTGATCTCGACACGGATACGTCTTCGCGGGTATCTCTCGTCGGCGGGGCGGGCGGATCGGCCCATGAAATGACTGAATCGGGCGGAATACTTTATATTGCAGGTACTGCTTATTCCAGCTATGATACGCCCTGTTACTGGAGCATTGAAGCCGGGGCCGACACGCAGCACCTGGTGTATCACGGCATTGCCTACGGGAAGACGGTGATGATTTACGGGTCCAACAGGATTATCGGCGGATGGTTTGACTATAACAGTCCCTATACTCAGGCGCTGACATGGACCTACAGTTCGGCACAGGTCCCGGCTGTTGAATTACCGCCCGTATTCACGGGCGGATCATCGAGCTATTCCATCGTTTCAGCATCGCTGAATTCGGGAGGAGACCGCTATTTTGCCGGACAGCGGACCGGCATGGCGTGCTACTGGCTCAATGGCGTGATTTACAGCCTGGACGGCGATGATAGTTCCGCCGCCTACGGCATCAAGGAGTTTGATTCGGAACTATACATGGCGGGATATGTCGATGCGCAACAGACCGGGATACCCCCATCGGCGGCGATCTCTTTCTCGACGGCCTGCGTCTGGAAAAAGACGGGGCCGACAGTGACGCGGATTGACCTGGACCCGAGCACCACCGGCGAGGCCGCGGCCCGGGACGTATTCGTAAAGGATTGATTATTCCCCAGACACTGCTGATTGGTTTAATATGGGGGAGGGGAATAGAACATGTATCTCTCAATCCCCCGTCAGGTACTTCTCCAGGTACTCCGTCAGGTCGTTCAGGTTCTTCCGGATCATCGACTTGAACTCGGGCGGTATGTTCTGGGACATGACGACCTTGTAGTAGTTGATGGCGTCGCGCACTTTCCTCTTCTTTATGTATTCGTCGGCCTTTTCCAGCATCGGCTTGTACTTGTAAAAGGCGTACTCGATGATGTTCTTTTCCCGGGAAAGGCCGATCTCGTCGGGAAGCTTCGAAAAATCGTAGCTCACCTTCAGGATCGGGAGTTCCTTGGTCTTGCGTTTCGTGGTTGAGAGGAGGCGGCGGTAGAACGATTCGTCCTCCCGCTTTTTCAGGTCTATCTCGTCCGTGGTGGTGACGTCCTCGCCCCGGCGCTCCTTCTTTTCCCCGAGGATCTCGAAGTCTCCCTTTTCACGCTCCTTCTTGTCCTCGCGGAGGATCTTCTCGAAGATCTCGTCGTCCGTCAGCTCGTCGCCGGACTTGTCCTTGCCGTATTCGCTCAGCAGCTCGAAGTCGTCCTTTTCCTCCGCGTCCTCCATGGACCTTTTCAGGTGCTCTGACGATGATATATCGGCACCGCCCGTTGACGATGAACCCGGCTCCGCAACTGCGGAGGACCCGGGAGCTTTCTGCTTGGGGATTCGGTCCAGCAGGTCTTTGAGGGAACGGGACTCTTTCGCTGCCGCGAGGGAGGGCTCCCGGTCCGCTTCGGGGATGCTGGCCTCGGCCATGTCCCTGACCGCCCTGCTCAGGCTCTTGAATTCACGCTTCAGGTCCGATAGCTCGTCAGCGCTTGCCGCGCCTCCGGCACCCCCGCCTCCGGCCGTGCCGCTGCCGGCCAGGTCCCGGGCCGCGTCCACTTTATCCAGCCGATCGCTCAGGCCCGACAGCGCCTGTGCCAGCTGGGTCTGAGCCGCGGCAGTCTCGCCGGCCGCGCCCTCGCTCCTGAGCCTGTTCAGCTCCTCGCGGACATCGCTCAGCTCGCTTCTCAGCTTCTGCGTCACGTTCTGCACGATGGAGTCCACGTCCACGTTCTTGGACGGGTCGACGATGCCGATGTGTATGGTTTCCGGCAGAGAGTCTATCTGTATGGCGTTGGAGGGCATGCCCCCGAGCTTGATCTTGATCTCGTCCCTGCCGGCTAGGGATCCTCCCTCGCCGCTGATACCGCGCTTTGCCTGTTCCTCCTTACGCTTCGCTTCATCTTCCTTTTTCTTCTTGAACTGCTTCAGGTATTCAATGTCCGCGTCGATCTTGAACCTGGTCTCGATATCCTGTATCCGGGACCTGACGCCTTCAAACAGGGATATGGCGGTGGAGAAATCGCCCTTGGCTGCGTATATCTCCGAGTTGACCAGGGTCCTCCGGTATATCCTGAATCGCGACGTTTCCGGTATGATCTCGTCGGCGGGGTAGGGGAGCTTGAAGGGCGCCTGCTCTTCCTCTTCCGCCGCAGGGGCCTCGGGGGCGGCAAGGTCGCTCCTCCTTCTCCGCTGGGGTGAGGCGCTTTCAGGAAACTCCTTTTCGATCTCCTTGTCGCTGGCCCTTCGCCTGAAGGTCTTGTCCTCCTCGGTGGCTCCGCCGGAGACTCCCTCTCTCCGGTCAAGGACGTCGCCTTTGCCGCCCATGAGGGCCCAGATGAGGAGGAGGATGATAACAAGGAGTATGATGATTAATATTATGTTCATGAGTTAGTTTCTTATTTCTCTATAGTTAAAGTATATAATTATACTTATTTTGTAAATATAAAAAGTATGGATATCCATAGCTATCCTTATCCATATTTTCGACAAAATCATTTGACTTTGGTTGACAAAATGCTATATTTAATAAAAAAAGGTGGACAGTTCCACCGGGTAACCGGTATAGGTTCCAGACATCAAAATACCAACGAGGATGACACTATGGCACAGGATAAAATAAATAAGGATATGACCTTCGGGGACCTTTTACGTCAGTTTCCCAAGGCAGGGCCGATCCTGATGGGATACGGCATGCACTGCATAGGCTGCCACATTGCCGTGACCGAGACCATCGAACAGGGCGCCCGGGCCCACGGTATGGATGACGCCATGATCCAGAAGATGATGCAGGACCTCAATCTGAAGGCCGCGAACTAAAGGAGTAAAAGGCCCCCAATGATGATCAGGGGGCTTTTTTATGCCCTGACATCACGCCGGTAATCAATAATACAACTACAACCATTCATTTGTCATCTACAGGAGATAATCATGTCAGAATTCAAAAATGTATCCGTTGTCAAGAAGGCCAATATTTACTTCAACGGTGGAGTCACCAGCCGGACAGTAATCTTCCAGGACGGCTCGAAAAAGACCCTGGGCGTCATGCTCCCCGGGGAATACGAATTTAATACCTCCGACAGGGAGGTCATGGATATCTATTCAGGCGAAATGGATGTGCTTTTGCCGGGCGAACAGGATTGGAAAACAATAAAGGGCGGGGAAAGCTTCCAGGTCCCGGGCAATTCCAGATTCAACCTGAAGGTAAAAGTCGTTTCCGATTATTGCTGCTCTTTCATAAAATAAAACTTATGCAGAGAAAAAGCCCCTTGGCAAGAGGGGCTTTTTTGTGGATCTCTCGCAGAGGCGCTGAGACGCAGAGGTTTTTGGGCTGCATTTCATGAGTTTATAAAAATACACTTCGCATCATCATTAAAACCGATACTTTCATTATTTAACAAATCCTCCGCGAACTCTGCGCCTCTGCGTCTCCGCGAGAGGTCTTGATGTTATTTTATAATACTACGCCATCAGAACCACGGTCGACATCTTCTTCACATAATACGTGTTTCCCTCAAGATAAGGCTCCCTGCCGGCATCGAAGATGTCCCCCGGCGGCTCATTGGCGGTGTCAACAGCCACTCTCCATCTTCCCCCGGACGGGGCGGGGGGAACCTCGAATTTCCGGTTAACCCTGCCGCTGTGGAATATGATGTACAGGTCGTTGTCAGGTTTTCCGTCGGCGGATTCGCCGTAATCACCGCAGAGCAGCATTGCGATGGACCGGCTCTCGGGCTTCCAGTCGGGCTCCCCGGCCCGGAAACCGTGCCACGAGATGTCGGGATGGGCCTTCCCGTTATGGGCTTCCCCGGTGAAGAAGCTTCCCTTGCGGAGGACCGGGTGCTCTTTCCTGAAGCGTATCATTTCCTTCGTGAAGCGGAAGAGGTCCATGTTGGCGTCCATCAGCCGCCAGTCGACCCAGGAGATCTCGTTGTCCTGGCAGTAGGCGTTGTTGTTCCCCTTCTGGGTCCTCCGGAACTCGTCTCCGCCCAGGAGCATCGGGATCCCCTGGGAGAGGAAGAGGGTGGCGATGAAGTTGCGGATCTGCCTCGTTCTCATCCTCGTGATGAGCTTCGTCGCGTCCGGGCCCTCGACGCCCAGGCTGCAGCTCAGGTTGTAGTCCTCGCCGTCGGCATTATCCTCGCCGTTTTCGATGTTACGCTTCTTCCGGTAGCTCACCAGGTCGTTCAGAGTGAACCCGTCATGGCAGGTGACGAAGTTGATGCTCTGCAGCGGACCCTTGCCCGCCGTGCCGTACAGGTCGGAGCTGCCGGTGACGCGGGTCGCGAAGTACCCGACGCTGTTCGCGTCGCCGCGCCAGAACCGCCGTATGTCGTCGCGGTACTTGCCGTTCCATTCGGCCCACCGGCCCGGGAACTCGCCCACCTGGTAGGCCCCGGCGGCGTCCCACGCCTCGGCGATGATCTTGGTGTTCCTCAATATCGGGTCCTCGTGGATGACCTCTATCAGGGGCGGGTTGCTCATGATGTTGCCGTTCTGGTCCCGTCCCAGGATCGAGGCCAGGTCGAAGCGGAACCCGTCGATGTTCATGTCGATGACCCAGTAGCGGAGCACCTCGAGGATGAATTCGCGGACCAGGGGGTGGTTGCAGTTGAAGGTGTTGCCGCAGCCGGAGAAGTTGGTGTAGAAACGCCGGTCATCTTTAAGGATGTAGTAGATGGAATTGTCTATCCCGCGGAAGGAAACCGTCGGCCCGGTCTCGTCGCCCTCGGCGGTATGGTTGAAGACAACGTCGAGGATGACCTCAATGCCAGCCTCGTGGAAGGCGCTGACCATGTCCCTGAACTCCTCCACCTGCTGCCCCATGCTTCCGGCCGATGAGTACGAGCCCTTGGGCGCGAAAAAGGCCATGGTGTTGTAGCCCCAGAAGTTCTTGAGGCGCTCCCCGGTCCGGGGGTTCACGTTGGTGTTGTCATTTTCATCGAACTCCTGCACCGGCATCAGTTCGACGGCGTTGATCCCCAGCTCCTTCAGGTAGGGGATCTTTTCCGTGAGGCCGCGGAAGGTCCCGCCGTGGGCAACCCCGGACGATTCATGGCAGGTGAATCCCTTCACGTGGAGCTCATAGATGATATAGTCCCGCTCAGGTATCCTGAGGGGCATGCCGTGAAGTATCTGCGGCCTGTCCAGGGCGATGCAGCGGGGCATGTAAGGGATGCTGCTGACCGGTGAAAAGGAAAGGTCCAGGTCAGGAGACCCGGCGTCGTAACCCAGCGCCATGGTGAGGTCCCACCGGCGGTTCCCGGTTATGGCCCGGGCGCAGGGGTCTATAAGGAGTTTGTTCCTGTTGTAGCGGTGCCCCTTTCCCGGTTCGTAGGGGCCGTCGATGGAATAGCCGTAGAGCTGCCGCTCAGGCAGGCCTTCCACCAGTATGTGCCAGATGTCCCCGGTGCGGTGGAGCTCAGGGTCCAGGGGCACCTCGATGAAGGGCGAGTCCGGTTCGTCCGACTCGAAGAGGAGCAGGGTAACGGAGGAACAGTGCCTGCTGAAGATGGCAAACTGTATGCCGTTCTTGGTGACATGGGCCCCCAGGGGCAGGGGGTGCCCCGGCATGGTTTTCAGGTTCCGCATGGCACTCTCCGCGTTACTTGACCTCAACCGTTAGTGTCAGCTTGATGGTGTTCTGCTCCGGGTCATTGGTATAGACCATGACAGACTTGGTCATCTTTCCCGAATGGGTCCCGGTTTTTAGTGTTACTTCAATCTCTCCGCTGCCTCCGGCAGGGATGTCCTTCTTGGAAAGAAGGACCCCGGTGCAGCCTCACCCGGCCGAAATTTTATCGATCAGGAGCGTGCCGTCGCCCAGGTTTTTAAAGGTAAACACATGCTTAACTTCAATATCCTGTTCCTGTTTCCCGAAATCATGGGCCAGCTGGTCGAACTGAATTTTCGGCTTCCCGTTGCAGTACAGCGCCGCGGGCAGCAGGAGCAGCAATAGCAGTTTTTTCATAGAGAAATGCCTCCTTAAACGCATAGGATAGATGTACCCTGGATTTCTTTTTAGCAAGCATTTTTTTAACCGACCAGGGAGGTATTTGCCTATCTTATATACCCTCATCCCCTGTCCCGCGTTCTCAGGATGAGGTTGATGCAAACGCAGCCACAGGATGTGGCGAAAGCGTTTGCCTTCTACCATTAAGAATTGAAAAAAGGAGAAGGGGGACTATACATATATTATTTCCTATTGAGCCCTCTCCTTTTTTCAGGCTTCATGGGAGAGGGCGCGCCGGAGGCGGGGTGAGGGTGGTAATTAAGGTATTTTTTTATTTTTTTGAAAAATACTATTAAGTATTTTTTCGTCTCATCCGACCATATAGATGATTATTATTGATACACTCCTATCAAAATTTACCAGGTTGAAGGCTTTTGCAGCTCGCACTCCTGCAAAAGCCTTTTATTTTCTCTTCACCTGCCTGCCTGAAGCCCGATTTTGTTTAATAATATTTTAGCGCAGTATATACGATAATATATATAACATTTTATATAGTAAGGAAGGGCCTCCTCCAATGAGTTCAACGGGAGTCCTTGAAAGAACAGGAAGCATGATATTCGTCATCAATGAACAGAACCCCCAGAAACGGCTTATCGACAAGGCCGTTGAAGTGCTGAGGCAGGGGGGCGTCATCGTGTACCCTACCGATACCGTGTATGCCTACGGCTGCGACATCAACGATAAAAGGGCCATTGAAAAGATATACTGGATCAAGCATATCGGGCGCAACAAGCCCCTGAGCTTCATTTTCAGCGACATCTCGGAGATCAGCGAGTATGTCAGAAACATTTCCGACAGGGCCTTCAAGATAATGAAAAAGGCCTTCCCGGGACCCTATACCCTTATATTCAACGCCACCAAGCTGGTGCCGAAGGTGGCCATCACCAACCAGAAGACGATCGGCGTCAGGATCCCGGACAACAACATAGCCATAGAACTGGTGAGGACCCTGGGGCGGCCCATCATGTCCGCCAGCGTCAGCACCTCCACCGGTGAATATATCGTGGACCCCAAGGACCTCGAAAAGATATACCGGAACGAGGTAGACCTGGTCATTGACGCGGGTCCGAAGGTATCCGAGGTCTCCACGGTCATTGACCTGACCGACGGAAACCCCGTCGTGATACGCGAAGGAAAGGGTGAAATTTTTTTTTAACTGGACAAGGCGGCGAGCCTATTAATTATAGTCACGGATTTGAGGCAGTGGATCGTCTGATTGATCCCCCCACTCCCCCCGGGGGGCTTTAAATAGAATTGAGCTCGAAAATCCCCCTCCGGGGGATTTTGGGGGGCTGAATCAAGCCACCGATTAACATTGAGAGGTATCAGTATGGAAGGTTTACGTGATTTTTTAAAAGTGGTGATAGCCATCGCTATTTTCCTTGGGCTTGGAGCGATCGTATCGTTCATATATTACAATATCCGGAAGAGGGATCTCTTCGGAGGCTATATCGGCGGCCTGGTGGTAGGCTTCATCGGCGCCATCATCGGCGGCTATATTCTTGATTACCTGTTCTACAATATCGCCGTCACCATCCTCGAGTTCCTTTCCCGCGGCATCGGCGTCAATGTTATCGCCGGCTTCATCGGCGCCTACGCGGCGCTTTACATCATGAACCGGCTGAGCCATGACCGTGAACGTAAAAAATACTGATCTAAGATTTAGTAAGCGCGGTCACGTGACCACGCCTGCTTAATATTCGTGCTCGCTTCAGGGAGCGGAAGGTATAAAAAAAGAGGGCTGACATCCGATGCCAGCCCCCTCTGCGTTTCAGTTGTTTGAGATGGTCCTCTCTATCCAGGCCTGTTACGCGCCTTTCTGCAGCTTCCTTCTCCTGATATTGATCAGCACGACCGCGGTTATCATGACGCCTATCAGGGCGCTGATGGCGGCGATGCTGGTGACATGGCGGTTCTTGATAAGATACGCCGTCAGGGCTGAGCCGCTCGGCACCGGGAAGGTATAGGCGGTGTCGGGATTGCTGTACCAGTTCTGGTATTCCTTCCCTTGCGACTGATACCATTTCTCGAATTCCGGATAGGCCTTGAATATGTTGCTGCCTTTCTTGCCGGAGCTTTCATACGGCCACATCCACTCATCGGGCACCAGCACGGCCCAGGGGAACTTGTCGGTGTCAAGGACCTTCCCTACGAACTTGGTGGTCACGAAGGGGAGGTGCACCTGGTTGTTCTTGTCGCTGTTTGCCATGATGAACGGGTCATAGGGCATCGGGGCGATCTCGGTCCTGGCAACCGGGTTCTCGAACACTATGTCGAGGGAATGCACCTTGGCGTCGACATACTTCTCGTTTTCCTTGGCGTTCCATTTCTGGTTCAGGTCGCCCTTCGGGTCTTCGATAAGGAGATAATCGTTGCCGAGCACGTTTATATAGAACTTGTTCTTGTATCCGGCGCCGGCGGCAAGGGTCTTGCTCCGGATGTTGATCTTGCTGATCTTGTTTTCCGGGTTGATGTACTCCGTGATGCCGAATTTCACTACCAGGTCGTTGAAGTCCGCGTCACCCTTGTTGGGATACAGGTCTTCAAAGGCTATGGTGTACTGGTTGGTTACCGAGGCGATGAGGGCCGGGTCATTCGGGAACTCGTCCTTGTCGTCGGCAACGCCGTCCTTGTCGCTGTCAGCTATGGCCTCTTCTGATTTCTTCTTCTCAAGATAGATGACGCGGGAAATAGTCGCAAGATCCTGGGCATTCTCAATCGTTATGGTCTTGGAAACATAGTCCGGGTGCTCCACGACGATTTCCAGAGCACTGGTGGTCTGGTTTATCGTGGCAGAGAAGGCGGCTTTGCCCGCATCGTCCGAAATGGAAGAAGTGACCCCTTCGCCCTCAGAGTTTACATTGACGCTGGCCTTGGCTATAGCGGCGCTGGCGGCGTCCATGATGGACAGGTCGAAATTAAGGGTCTTGACCGTGGCATACTCGAACCCTTCGTTTGAAGTCGTGTCATTGTTCTCGTCTGCGGGGGGCTGGGTGGCCGCAGGAGGAGTGGTTTCCTGTGTTCCGCCGGTAGATCCCTGCTGTTCCTGGGTCTGCTCCTGGTTTTGATTCTGCTCACCGCTGCCCGAGCTGCTTTCCTGCGTCGAGGTTTCGGTGTTTGCCGCGGTTTCTGTGGAAGTTTCACCGCTCACCGTTGACCCTGTCTGCTCTGTAGAAGCAGGCGTAGTGGCCGGGGTGGTCGGATTTGAGCTGGAGGAGCCTTTATCCGTTATCGTGGTGGTTTCAACGTTTGACGGATCCACGCTATAGAGCGGGAAAGCGTCCTTTTTGGTATCCTTGCAGGCGATCATGGTTGCCGATACAACCACAACGGCGAGCATAAATAATTTTTTCATTTAAAGCCTCCAAAATGGATTAGTGTTCTGGGATTAAAGTTATCAAGATCAAAATAATAAAACTATTTGTATTTGTCAATATAAAAACCCACCCGAATGGGCTTTTTTTATGTTTTTTGTATGCAGTATTCAAAAAAAATTTATTTTAAGTGAACATAAATTTAAATATGACCATAAATAACGCAATTATTTTTAATTAAAAATAAAAGTTTTAACAATTTCTTTTGACACATTTTTAAGAAAGTAATTTACATCATTCAATGAACCAAAGGGCCTCTTGAGTATA
>Ga0116178_10004235_pt1 | contig 10603 bp, 9 predicted proteins | sample AD_STIC12_MetaG_FD_89880 | JGI IMG/M metagenome (GOLD analysis project Ga0116178, IMG submission 89880) | Active sludge microbial communities of municipal wastewater-treating anaerobic digesters from USA - AD_STIC12_MetaG | ecosystem: Engineered > Bioreactor > Anaerobic > Digestate | place: USA...
CCTGAGGGAAAACCCAAAACCCAACAAAACAATACCGGCAACAATATTTAATGATATTTTATTGGGTTTTATCAAGAAAAACGCAACACAAATAAAATATGCGCTATAAAAAACAATACCCCACAAAGAAAGAGGAACTCCTATAAATTTTGAATAAACGGAATAAAGAACGTTATCACAACCCTGTCCTATCAAACACGGAACAAAAATATTCCCCGATATCTTCTGATAAATTATTAGAGAATTGGCTAGTCCAATAGCGGCCAAAAGAAGAAGGGATATTTGGAATATTTTTTCTTTTGTAAACATAGTGGCAATAATACCACAAATCCCGCCATTAAGCGGGATTTTTTAGATAATTACGGATTAAAGCGAGCACGTTTTGCATTTAGCCACTCCCGTATAATCAATAATATCATCACCAGAATTATCCACTCCCATTAATTCAATCGTTGGCGAAAGACCCAAAGAATCATCGGATGGATTTGATGCTGCTTCTTTATAAACAGACAACCCTTTAGCTTTTTCATCTTTAACCGAAACAAGATCTTTATTGTCTTTTTTCCTATCATCTTTCTTTTTATCTTTTGAAGATACCAACACTTGATTACTTATAGAGCCATCTCTATAAACGGTTACTCCCTTACAACCGAGTTTGTAAGCCAAAAGATATGCCTCTTTAACATCATCTACTGTAGCATCGGCTGGAAAATTATTGGTTTTTGAAATTGAAGAGTCTGTCCAGCGCTGAAAAATTGCCATCGCTCGGATATGATCTTTTGGTGATATATCATGAGCTGTAACAAAAAACTTTTTGAATTTTTCCGGTATATAAGACAACAAACCAAGACTTCCGCCATGCGAAGCTACGTCCTTAATAAGAGCATCGTCCATAAGTCCTTCTTTTTGCATTTTTTCCTCAAAAACCGGATCGACATAGTAAAAATTACCCACAGTCACATGCTTTTCAAACACAAGACTATAAACGGGTTCAATTCCCGAAGAACATCCGGCTATCATAGAGATGGATCCTGTTGGGGCAATAACCGTGGTGTATCCGTTTCTAATTCCGAATTTTTTGGCATCTTTGGATATTTTATCCCAATCAAAACTCCAACTAGATTTATCATAAAATCCGGATATCGGCAGTTTACCTTCTTGATAAAATGATTTTTTATAATTAGGCATAGATCCCCTGTCTTTAGCCAAATCTATAGAAACAACTTTGGAATGATAGTTCACAAATTCCATGAGTTTCTCCATAAAATCCTGCCCAGTCTTTCCGTTGTAAGGTATTTCCAGTTCATAAAGAACATCCCCGACTCCCATAACACCCAAACCCAATTTACGAGTAGAAAGAGTCATTTCCTCTATTTCTTTAAGCGGATATAGATTTACATCAACAACATTATCAAGAAATTTGGTTGCCACTTTAACGGCTTGTTCAAATTCAGTCCAATTAATATGCGGTTTACCTCCGTTTTTCTTTTCAATAAATGACCAAACATTTAATGATCCCAAATTACAAGATTCATAAGGATACAAAAGAACTTCTCCGCAAGGATTGGTGGTTACAACCGGACCAAGCCATTTATAGAAGGGGTTGTATTGATTAATTCTATCCTCAAAAAGAACTCCCGGTTCAGCTGATTCCCACGCTTGATAAGCAATTAAATCAAAAAGTTGTCTGGGTTCTACGTGAGCTACCACTTTTCCGTTGCGAGGATTAACAAGAGGATAAGGCTCTCTTTTCTCCAAATATTTCCAAAAATCTCCCATTATAAGAGTTGAAATGTTGAAATTTTTGAGCGCCTTATTTCCATCTTTGGATTTAATAAATTTTAAGATATCCGGATGGTTGGAATTCATTATACCCATATTAGCTCCCCGTCTTATGCCTCCCTGTTTAATAACATCGGTCATATTATCAAACATCGACATAAAGCTCAGAGGTCCTGAGGCAACTCCTCCCGTGGTTTTAACATAATCCCCCTCTGGACGAAGTTTGGAAAAATTATAACCAACCCCTCCGCCTGATTTGAAAATTATAGAGGCGGCTTTAAGTTTATCCATAATATCATCTATGGAATCCTCAACGCTCAAAACAAAACAAGCACTACCCATTCCAAGATAATTTCCAAAATTAGCGATAGCCGGAGTATTGGGCATAAACTTTCGGTTAACCATTAAATTATAGTAACCGGTCACCTCCTGTTCATATTTATCAAAATAGCCGTTTTTAAAGAGTTTTAGAAAACTTTCCCAACCAACTTTTATCCTACCCTCAGAAGCAAATCTGTTAAAAAGCCTGATCAAAGCATCACAATGAAAACGATTGAGTTTATATTTGCCAATAGTTAATTTGTCTTCAAGTTTTTGGGGATCTACTTCCACCAACTTGAAAGAATTGCTTGGAGTTCCGACTTTACGATAAATTTTTGAATCATAAAGCAAAGACGGCAGCGTCCCATGAACCGATACTCTGGTAAAAAGTTGTTTGGGTGATTCTATAACCCGACCCTCATCATCTTTCCTTAAATATCTGGCAACTAAAACTCTTAAAGCATTGACATCAAACTGCTTATCCACTTCGTCTATCTCTTCCTTATTAAGAATTTGAGATTTTTCCTGTCTGATTTGAGCTCGATGCTGACGGTAAAGAATATATGCTTTGGCCACCTTAGCCAGACCGTGATCAATTAAAACTTTCTCCACCATATCTTGAACCTCTTCAACGGTTGGCAGAGTTCCTTTCTTGTGTTTAGTATCTAATCTTTTAATTATTTCTTTGGTTAACTCTTCTGCCTTTTTCCAATCCCCATTACCCACAGCCATAGACGCTTTAAAAACGGCGTTAGTAATTTTTGAAACATTGAATGGAGCTTTTATACCATTTCTCTTTACTAAATATTTGAACATAACTAATTGATTATACTTTCTGAGGCTTTTCGACAAAGCCCGGGGTTCTAGAAACTCAATCGGAATTTAATAATAGTGGTAAGTGTCCAGTGGTTAGTGTTCAGTCTTTATTGATTGATACGCTAATCACTAATCACTATTCACTGGCCACTATCTGTTTTACTTACGTTTTCCTTTTTTTCTCATAAAGGCCGGGACATCCCACGCCTCATCTTCGTTAAATATTTCTGTTTGAATATTGTCTGCTTTTTTTTCTTCGGTCACTTGTTCTTTGGCAGGTTTTGTTTTATCGGTTTCTTTTTCATTTCCGAATATAGCTGCAGTTTTGCCGAAAGAATCGAATTCCGAAAACAGTGAATAATTTCTTCCATAAGAAGATCCAAAACCGGTTGCTATTAACGTTACTTTGATCTGACCCTTGGCAAGTTTTCTATCATAGTATGTTCCAAAAATAATTTTTGCCGTTGGATCAACATTTTCCGAAATTAATCTGGCAATTTCGTTTATTTCACTCATCTTCATATCCTTATGACCGGATACCGAGAAAAGAACCCCCTTAGCTCCATCAACCGCTGATTCCAAAAGTGGCGAATTGAGAGCTTGAGTAACTGTGTTTACCGCCCTCTCCTTGCCACTAGCCACTCCCACACCGATAATTGAGACACCTGAATTTTGAATAATTGATTTAATATCTGCAAAATCAACATTAATCACTCCAGGAGAAACAATCAGTTCGGTAACTCCCAATACGGCATTTTTAAGAACCTCATCTATGGCCTCAAAGGCTTTATGAAGAGAAGTTTCTTTATCAATAATGGAGAATATCTTGTCGTTTGAAATCGTAATATAGGAATCAACTCTGTCTTTTATTTTCAAAATTGCATCTTGAGCTATTTGAGCGCGTTGTGCTCCTTCAAATGAAAATGGTCTAGTTACAACTGCTACCGTGAGAATACCCATTTCTTGAGCAATCTCGGCAATTACCGGAGCAGCTCCACTGCCAGTACCACCTCCAAAACCAGAAGCAAGAAAAACCATATCCGCGCCATTCAAAGCGGAGATTATTTCCTCTCGGCTTTCTTCAGCCGCTTGACGTCCAAGATCCGGATTCATTCCCGCTCCAATTCCTTTTGTAACTTGTTTGCCGATTATAATCTTTTTCTTGGCACTGCAATATTCAAGATCTTGAGCATCGGTATTGATCGCTATCAAATCAACTCCTTTAGGAAAATATTCAAACATTCTTGATAAAACATTTCCCCCAGCTCCACCGACTCCCACAACTTTTATTTTAGGAAGTAATGATGTTTTTCCCTTGCGAGATTCCTTTGTAAAAACTTTAGAAGTGGGGGTGTTAATTTTTATCTTTTTGGATTTAGATAAAATTCGAGGAGTTGTCACTTTAATATTTAACGATTTTTTTAAAGTATTCTTTTTGACCGACTTCTTTATTTTTTTTGATTTCGGTTTGAAAGATTTTTTAATCAATCGCTTTTTGCCTCCGTTATTTTTTTTGGAAATTTTATTCTTTTTCATATTTTAGTCGGATGGAATTAAAGATTTTAAAAATCTCTTATACCACGATTCGTTTAAAGATCCGGGTAAAGAAGATCCAAAAGAACCACCCTTTTTAAACATATCTATCTTATGAAGAACCAGTCCGCAAGCAACAGCCATCTCAGGATCGTCAATTTCATTTGTTATTTGGGCATGAGAAGACTCAAATTCTGTAAGGTTAGGTAGGCCTATTTGAGCAGGCATTTTAAGTTCATCACGAACCAGATCCAAAATTCCTCCCAATTTTGCTCCACCACCACACAACACTACGCCAGCCGGTAATTTACCGGCTCTACCTAATGATTTTAATTCCTCAGAAACCAACGAAAAAATCTCTCTGGCGCGCACCTCTATAATTTCCGCAATATAACGACGGGACACTTGATTGCTTTGTCCTTCTTCAAACTGAGCCAAATCAGCTTTGTCTTTCGTAGAAACTTCGCGTGAAAATGCGCACCCGAATGATAATTTAATCGCTTCAGCTGTTTTTATGGAACATTTTAATCCTATAGCCAGATCATTGGTTATATTTCCCGCTCCCACAGGAAATATTTTTGTGGACAACATTTTCCCATCCTGATAAACAACCAACGACGTTGTTCCAAATCCAAGATCAATCAAAGCTACTCCTAATTCTTTTTGTTTTTTTGACAATATCGCTCTATCGGCCGCTAGTGGAGAAAAAATTAAACTACCATCAAAACCACTCTTCTTTCCCAAAACCAAATTGGCCACTTTAAGAAAATTTTTATAGACAGTTGAAAAAAGAGCAATCAAAATAACATTAGCCTCAAGTTTTCTTCCTGAAAGTTCTAAAATATTGTCATCCCCAACTTCTATATCATCAACAATAAATTCTCTTGGAAAAGAATGAATGATTTGCCAACCTGGAGGAAGATTAACCGCCAAAGATTCTTTTATTACTCTATCAATATCTTCTCTAATGATTTCCAAATCAGGTCGAGGAATAGAAACAGCAGCTCGAGAAACAAGAAATCTGCTCTTTGTACCCGAAATGCCAAAAACTATGTTTTTAAGACTACTCTTATCAAAATGTTTTATTTCACTCAAGGCCTCAAATAGTCCCTTGACCGTTTCTTCAACGTCAACTATTTCTCCTCTCTTAACCCCATCGGATCTTTTTTTGAGAGTTTTGACCGCAACCAATGTTCCGTCCTTTTTAACATCAGCCACTAAACCTTTGATTTGAGATGATCCGATATCAATTGCGGTAACAAGCATGATAAATAATTAAAAAATAGAATAAAAAATAAATAAATCGTCCAACAAACCATAAACTTACTAATACACTAAGCCAACTATTAAACTCTATATAAGCTTGCTTCAATTTTAGATAAAAAGAGCTTTATACGCAAATATTATGGCAACAAAAAAAGCTTCATAGAATGGGGCTTTTTTATACTTCTTAACAGTTTGAAAAAATGTTTTAGTTTTTAATACTGTTAAAAAATATTTTTTTAATAATTTATGGAGTTTTAAACAAGTAGTCAACCGAACTAAAAAATTTGATTAAATCAATCTTAAATCCCGTAAAAATTAAAATTTTGAAAATATTTTTTTTAAAATCCTATCTTCTATTCTCTCCATATTCTTTTGATCTTTAATTGTTTCATGATCATACCCCAATAAATGAAGAATGCCGTGAACCAACATATGTTCTATAGATTGAGAATGACTTCTGACATAGTCCAGACTGATATATATTTCTCCTAGAAAATTAAATTTGCTTGGCGAGTGTATAAAATTTTTCGGTTCACAAAAACTCAGGACATTGGTAACTTTATTTTTCTTGCGCCAAACACGATTTATTTTTTTTATTGCAAGATTGCTTACTAAAAATATTTCTATGCAACAATTATCTTTTTTAAGAAGAGAAAGAATTTTTTTTGTTGTATTTTTTACCAAAATAACACTTGAAGAAAAATTCTTATTCAAAGGACTCACGGAAATACGATTCATATTTTTAAGAAATATATTTCTTTATAATCAAACTAACCGCGGATCCATCCGCTTGTCCGGAAACCTTGGTCATCACCTGTTTCATAATTGTTCCAAAATCTTTTTGAGTTGGTGAATTAAAACTGGAAACTACTTCTTTGACAATTTTATCCAAATCTTCTTCGGAAATTTGAACGGGAAGAAGAGATTCAATAATTTCCGCCTCTCTCAACTCTTTTTCCGCCATCTCATTCCTGTTTCCCAACTTAAAAGCTTGAGCAGATTCTTTGCGTTTTTTTAATTCTTTACGAAGTGTATCAATAACATCATCATCGGATATTTCTTTCCCCTTGCCTTTTAATTCAATCTCTTTATTGCGAATAGCGGATATAATCATACGAGTCAAAGATGTTCCAAACTCGTCTTTAGCTATCATTGCTTCTTTTAACATTGCGTTGATTTTGTCTAGTAATTGCATGGTATAAATTTAATGATTAATTTTATTCAAGTATACACCTACCCTAACCCATTTGTCATTACTGTTTAAATAAAAATGACCGTAAAACGGTCATTTTTATTTAAAGAATAGACGTATCAAGATTAAATCTTTCCCAATCGACGAAGCTTAAGAGTTTCCATTTTTTTATCAAGCCTATAAAGAGCCGATTCTTTTTTAGCTCTGGTATTTTGAGTTCTTGAGTGAAAACGGCCCTTTTTGGACTGCTTTAATATCCCAGAATGCTGGATTTTTTTGGTAAACCGATATAAAAAAGCATTTACCGACTCGCCTTCTTTTCTTTTGATTTCTATCATAATACACGAAAGCCACAACCACGAATGTGTTTACACGAATATATTCGTAAATTGTGTTTAGTTAATAATTTTATTTTTAATTTCTTCAAGTGATTCTTTGGGTGGACTATTCACAATACTATGAATAGAACCTCCTCCATCACCATCAAAGCGAGGAATGATATGAATATGAAGATGATCAATAACTTGTCCGCTCACCTTACCATGATTAATGCCGATTGTAAAGCCATGAGGAGACAATTTATCTTTCAATAGTTTTGTTACCGTTTGAACGCCGTCAAAAACCAGACCCATTTCATTGGCAGAAAGTTCTAATATGTTTTCCACATGATGACGAGGTAAGACAATCACATGCCCCAAAGATCTTGGAAAAACATCTAAGACCGCTACCACTGATTCGTTTTGATAAACAATTTGAGCCGATTTTTTTCCATCAATAATTTGGCAAAATAAACAATTGTCCATATATGTCACGTTATAATCTTTTCTTTAACGTCTCAACTAATTTTTTTAATGGAACGTTTTCTTGAACACCGCTTTTCATATCTCTAACAATAATTACATCTTCAAAAACTTCCTGCTGACCGAGAATAAGCGCTATATCAACCCCTTCTTTATCGGCAACGCGCAATTGAGCTTTTAGAGAATCTTTTGAAAAAGCTTCTTTGACCGGAATACCCGCATCGTAAAGTTCATTGAGAATGCCTAAACTTTTTTTCTTAGCCTGATCTCCCATATAAACAAGAAAAACTTTAAAACGATTTTTCATTGAAGGGGAAATATTCTGAATTTTAAGGGCTTCTATAAGTCTTTCCACTCCACAAGCCGCTCCAACCGCAGCTGTTCTGGGACCCCCTAATGTCTCGGATAAATAGTCATAACGCCCTCCTCCACCCAAGGCAAAATCCAATCCTTCTATAAACATTTCAAAAACCGTTCGGGAATAATAATCCAATCCCCTAACAAGAGTCGGGTCTATGAGATAAGGGATCTTCATTTCATCCATATATTCCAAAGTTAGTTTAAAATGGTGTTTGCAAGAACTGCACAAATAATCAAGTGTTTGAGGAGCATCATTTTTAAAGGGCTGACATTTTTCTTCCTTACAATCAAGCATTCTCAAAGGATTATCTGAAAACCTTTTATTACAATCTCTGCATAATTTACTCAATTTACTTCGATAATAATCTTTGAGCTTTTTTACATAATTTGTTCTGCAGGTTTTACAACCTATACTGTTAACTCTCATCATAAGACCCCTTAGTTTCATCTCCGATGCCACTCTAAAACAAGCTCCTATAATTTGAGCATCATAGGCCGCATCGTCAGAACCAATAACTTCAAAACCAAATTGATAAAATTGTCTAAATCTTCCATGTTGCGGTTGTTCATACCTAAACAACGGGCTCAAATAGAAAAATTTTGCCGGAAAAAAAACATGAGAAAGACCTTTTTCTATGTAAGCTCTCAAAACTCCGGGAGTCATTTCAGGGCGCATTGCCAGAGCTTCTTCGCTGTTAGTTTTTACAACAAACATTTGTTTCTGAACAACTTCGGAGGTTGTTCCTGTGCCGCGTTCAAAAAGTTTTAAATCTTCCAAAATTGGAGTTTCTATTCTTTCATACCCGGAAAATGAGGCGACTTTTTTAAGAGCCTTTTCAACTTTGTCAAAGTAAAGAAAATCAGCAGGAAGCAAATCGTGCATTCCTTTGGGTGAATGATAATTGAATTTTTTTCCTCCTTTGGGTTTATTTTTTGAAACTGATTTTTTAGGAGCCCTTGGAATCTTTATCGGCATATCGGGTAGCAAAACCGTGATTCTCTTTTATTTTATCGAAAGATTTTCACGGAATAATTTAATTAATAATAAAAACCCTGACAAACCGGGTTTTATTACCCGGTGTAATAAATAATTTTATTTATTGATTAATTGATGATGTTGAATAATTGGGTGACTCAAAAAACGATAAAGATTTGGGAGGCCAAAGTCTAACCTTGACCAAACCAATCATATCTTTTCTGTCCAAAGGACCCCAATATCGGGAATCAAAACTATTGATTCGGTTATCCCCCATTACAAAATACTGATTTTCTTTCAATTTAAAAGTTGCGCTTCCAGACCACTGACTCCCAAAACCATTAGAAAGATATGATTCTTTAAGCACAAAACCGTTGGAATTTGAATCGTTGTATACTCTCACATCACCCCCCTCAACATCAACTTTTTCCCCAGGAAGAGCAATAATTCTTTTAATGTAGTAGACCGATTTATCTTGAGGAGATCGAAAAACAATCACATCACCTCTTTCTGGGTTTTCAAATCGGTAACTTATCTCATCCACCAAAAGATAATCCCCATCATAAAAATTAGGCTCCATACTGGCACCGTTAACTATAAACGGCTGGATAAGGAAATATTTTATCGCCGCAACTGCTATAAGAGCAATCAAAAACACCTCAGCGATCTCCCAAACGGTAAAAAGTATTTTACGCATACCAAGTAGTGAAACTGGGATTTTCTTTTTCGATTTATCGGAAAAGATCTCCACAGAATATTATTAAAAATTTAAAACAAATAACACTTGTGCTATTATAATTACAACTTATGAAAACGTCAAACGGAGAAATTAAGGTCATAATTGGACTTGGAAATCCGAGTTCTGACTATTCCAATACCTATCACAACATAGGTTCTCTTTTTGTTGATTATTTAATTAATCAAAAAAACAACAATATTTCCGATTTTAAACAACCGTCCCACAAACATTTTGAATTCATATCAGGAAAAACAACCTTCGTAAAACCTCTTGTTTTTATGAATGAATCCGGAACGGCTGTTAAAGAAATGGCATCTTTTTTCAATTTTAAACCTGAAAATATTTTAGTAGTTCATGATGATTCGGATATGCTTATAGGGAATTATAAATTATCTTTTGACCAAAATTCTGCCGGACACAAAGGAATTCAATCAATAATAAATAACCTAAAAACCAAAAAATTCCATAGACTAAAAATAGGCATTCGTCCACAGGAAGAAAAAGTTAGATTAAAAGCTGAGGAATTTGTTCTTAAAAAAATAAAGAAAAAAGACGTAGAGTTATTGGAAAATGTCTTCAATTTGATGGTTAAAGACTTAGATTTATAAAAAACAGACTTGGAAGATTCCGAGTCTGTTTTTATTAACGATATTAATCTAATAACTCGAGCTGTTATCTTGGTATTATTTCTCTAATAACCGGGATAAATCCAACGTTAACTTTAGCGGTAACATCATCAAAACCAGTACAAGAAAGCGTATAAGTAACTGTTTTTGTTAATACTTTAGTTGAAACACTTCCCCCAACCGGAGGTTCAA
>Ga0116178_10004236_pt1 | contig 10602 bp, 8 predicted proteins | sample AD_STIC12_MetaG_FD_89880 | JGI IMG/M metagenome (GOLD analysis project Ga0116178, IMG submission 89880) | Active sludge microbial communities of municipal wastewater-treating anaerobic digesters from USA - AD_STIC12_MetaG | ecosystem: Engineered > Bioreactor > Anaerobic > Digestate | place: USA...
GACATCAAGGACATGCAGAAGGACGCCAAGGACATGTTCGAGATACTAAAGGCCTGCGCCGCGGAGGACCCTCTTCTGCCCGACCCGACGTGGGAGCAGTTCATGAACGAGGCGAAGCAGCTTTCCAAGCTGGCCGACGAGAGGCTGATACTAGTAGCTAGGAGGAAAGAGGACAGGAAGCCCGTGGCTTTCGTGGTGTGCATGCCCAACTGGAGCGAGGTGCTTAAGAAGATGCGAGGAAGGGTCTTCCCCGTCGGCTGGGTGCACGCTCTCGGAGCGAAGCGCAGGATCAAGGGCATGAGGGCGCTCATGCAATTCTGCGTGCCGGAATACAGGGGCTCGGGCATAATGGCAGTCCTTTACTGGAAGATATTCGAAGAGGCCGTGAAGGCGGGCTACTCCTACGGCGAGGCCGGGATAATAAAGGACGACAATCATGGCTCCAGGAGGCCGATCGAGGCCATAGGCGGCAGGAAGTACAGGACGTACAGGTGGTACGGTAAGCAGATCCGAACGTTTGCCGGCACACATGATACCGCACGGTGAACAATCCGGACCGCCAACTTGTATAATCATCGTATGGAGCATAGGGGGTAACCCTTCCATCAGGAGGTGCAGATGTCTGTTTCCAAAGGAAAGGCACAGCTGACCACCTTGCAGAGGATCTGCTACGGCGCGGGGGAGAGCTCGGCGACGCTCGCCAACACCACCATAGGGTTCTTCTTCCTCTTCTTCATGACCGACGTGATAGGCCTCGCTCCCGCCCTCGCGGGCGCCGTCGTTATGATCGGCAATATATGGGACGCCGTCACTGACCCCTTCGTGGGCTGGCTGTCCGACAGGAGCCATAACAGGTTCGGAAGGCGCCGGGTATGGATACTCGGATCCGCCATACCTCTGGGTATAACGTTCGCCCTCATCTGGAGCTCGCCCGGATCGGCCCTCGGACAGTGGGCCACCTTCGCCTACTACACGGCGTTCTACATGGCCTACATCTTCGTCATAACCTCCTTCATGGTGCCCTATACTACGCTGGGCATGGAGCTTACGAACGACTATGACGAGAGGACTTCCCTCGCCATGTGGCGCATGATCTTCAACATCGGCCTGTCGCTGCCGGCGACAGTGCTCCCGAAAATCCTGGTGGACATGTTCGAGCAGCCGAAGCAGGGCTATTTCACGATGGGATGGATAATAGGGGCCGCCATAATGCTCTTCCCCTTCCTCGTCATCTTCGCGGGCAGGGAAAGACCGATGAAGACGGACGACACCCCTTTCTTTAAGAGCTTCGTCGAATCGCTGAAATTCAGGCCCTTCAGGCAGGCGGTCCTGATGTACATATTCGCCTGGCTGCCGATCAAGCTGCTCATGGCCGTCATGCTCTATTATTTCAAGTATTACCTTAATATGGCCCGATCCTTCGAGCTCGCGATGGGGATAATGATGGTGGTGGCAACCCTTGCGCTGCCGTTCTGGAATTACCTGTCCGGCAGGCTGGACAAGCGCCGCGCCTACATGGTGGGCCTTGCGTCGTTCTCCTTGATGATAATGGTCCTGCTGCTGCCCAAGACGTTCCTCGCAAGGCTGCTTCCGGTCATAGCCTTCCTGATCGGCTTCACCGTCTCATCGATGCACATCATGCCCGTGGCCATAGTGCCCGAGGCCATAGACGCCGGCATCGCAGCCGGCGTGCCTGCCTCCGAAGGTATCTGGAACGGCGTCGTGACGTTCGTCCAGAAGACATCGTCGGCGCTCGCCATCTTCATGATAGGCGTCGTCTTGGACCTCGTCGGATATAACGCCGGGGCAGCGGTGCAGACGAATGCCACGCTGGTCGCTCTCAAGGTCCTGGTCGCGGTGGTGCCGGCACTGCTGACGGTGCTCGGCATAATCGTCGCCTCAGGATTCAGGATCGGCCGCGGCTCGCAGGCTGCAGAAAAGGCCGGTGCCAGATGAGCGCGATCGAGATCAGAAAGCTGGGTCCAGAGGGGGCAGCCGAATTCGTGCTGCTGCCGTTCAAGCTGTACAGGCATGACAAACACTGGGTCGCGCCGCTCATCGCGGAGCAGATCCGCCTCCTGAGGGGGGGGCAGCCATTTCATAGCTTCCACGGAGCATGCCTTCCTAATGGCCTACAAGGACGGCAGGGCTTGCGGGAGGATCCTCGTGGGAAGATACGACGGCATGCGCAAAGACGCCGCCGGCCTCGCCTATTTCTCGCTGCCGGCCGCGGACGATCCCCTGACGCTGGGCTACCTGCTGGAGGCGGCAGAGGGCTGGGCCCGGCTCAATGGGCTTCCCGGCATCGTGGGCCCGTGGTCGCCTACGGATTCGGACGATGACAAGGGCCTTCTCGTCGAGGGCTTCGAAGGGCCGCCTTCTCTCATGGGATCCTACAACAAGCCGTGGTACAAGGATGTGTTCGACAGCCACGAGTACAGGAAGCTCGTGGATTTCGTGTCGTACACGCTGGTGAAATACCCTGCGGGAGACGAGAGGGTCCAGAGGATGCTCGACTTGGCCTTCAAGAGGACGAGGACCGTGGTGTCGACTCTGAACAGGAAGGACCTCCTTAAGGACTTCAGGGACATCCACTCGGTGATGCTCGCCTCCGTCGGCGACAACCCCGACCTGCCCTCGCCCACGTGGGAGCAGTTCCTCCCGGAGGCGCAAAGGCTTGCGAAGATGGCGGACGACAAGCTAATCCTGATAGCGAGGAGACAATCCGACGGCAGCCCGGTCGCGTTCGTCGCCGCCATGCCCAACTGGAGCGAGGTGCTCAAGAAGATGCGAGGCAGGATCCTTCCCTTCGGCTGGATACACGCATTGGGAGCGAAGAGGCGCATAAAGGGCGTCCGCGTCCTGATGCAGTTTTGCATCCCCGAATACCAAGGCTCCGGCATACTCCCCGTTCTCTATGCCAAGCTGCGCGAGAAGGTCGCAGAAGGTGACTACGAGTACTGGGAGGCCGGCACCATAAGGGACGATAACATCCACTCCATGAAACCCGTGGAGGATGTCGGCGGCAAGCTGTTCAGGGTATACAGATGGTATAAAAAGGTGTTCGGCCCGACAAGCGGTTCATAGAGGGCCGGAAGCTTCCGTGACTAAGGTTCGCAAGGGCCGGTCGGCGATATTTGATTTGGTGGGTGGAGAAGTGAGTTCTAGAGGATCTCTGATTGTAGAATCGATTCCCGAGGAGCGCCTCGGGGAGTTCATCGGATTGGCGTTCAGGCTGTACGAGGGCGATCCCAACTGGGTGCCGCCGCTGGTCGCGAACCAGATGGGCATGCTGAAGGGCAAGGACAACGCGTTCCTGTCGGAATCTGAGCACACGTTCCTCATGTGTTTCAGAGACGGTCTTGCGGTGGGCAGGATGATGGTGGCGGTAAACGAGCCAATCAGCCGTAAGCAGGGTGTGCCTACGGCCACCTTCAGCCTCCTGGAAGCGGAGGACGGCGAGAGCTTCAGTCTGCTCGTATCAGAGGCGATGCGATGGGCAAAAGGCAAGGGGATGAAGAGGATCATAGGCCCCTGGTCGCCCACCAACGGCGAAGACGGGATCGGGATGATGGTGATGGGCTTCGACGACCCTCCCGTCCTGCTGAATTCCTACAACAAGAGATGGTACGTGCAGTCCCTGGAGGCCATGGGCTTCTCCAAGCTTGCGGATTACGTGGGATACAAGATAACCAAGCCCGACCTACCGCTGGAGAGCCTGGCGAGGGCCTCGGAGATAACGTTCCAAAGGGCGGGCGTCATACCTTCCAAGATCGACATGTCCCGGCTGGATGACGAGCTGGCGGGCATGCACTCGGTGATGAGCTCCGTGTTCTCGGAGGACTGGTACAACGAGATGCCGTCACTGGAGGAGTTCATGAAGCTGGCAGCCCCCATCTCGAAGCTGGCATACCCGGAGCTGGTCTGGCTGGCGAAGGACGCCGTGAAGGGGAAGACCGTGGCCTTCGTGGTGGCCCTGCCCGACTGGAACCAGGTGCTGATAAGGATGAGAGGAAGGGTATTCCCGTTCGGGTGGTTCCATTACCTGAGGGCGAAGAGCGTAATAACGCGTGCGAGGCTCATGATGCAGTACTGCCTGAAGGAGTACCAGGGTTCGAGCGTTATACCGGCCCTATATGCGAAGGTGGTGGAAAGCGCCGAGGCGCTTGGGCTAAAGGAGGCGGAAGCGTCGGTGATACTCGAGACGAACCTGCAGTCGAGAAGGGTCCTGGAGAGGCTGGGCGGCAAGCTGACAAGGACGTACAGGTGGTACCTTAGGGATATCGACTGAAAGCCCCCACGGTCTGAGCGCGTTAGATGAATATATCGGAAAGGCCCGGGCAGCTGCCCGGGCCTTGGTTTGGAATCGTCCGATATGGCTATCAGAATCCCCTGGCGGCTCCGTCCCTCCTGGGGTCGGCAGCGCCTACGAACTCGTTGGTCTTCTCGTCGAAGAACACGCCCTGGGCTCCTCCGAAGTAGAGGTCGTACTCGCCCTTCATGTTCTTCCCGTCGATCGTATAGCCCTTCGCCTTCAGGCCATCGAGGGTCGAGGCGGGCATGCGGGATTCGTACTCGAAAGTGATGCTCGAGTTGACGACATGGAAGCGCGGCGCTTCGATGGCTTCCTGCAGTCCGAGTTGCTGGTCCACTATGGCGTGGATGATCTGTGTGAGGGCGGGTGCTATGCGGCCCGCGCCCGGGGTGCCGACCGAAAGTATCGGCATGTCGTTCTTGTCGACCATGATGGTCGGCACGATGGTCGTCCTCATCCTCTTGTTCGGGGCTATGTCGTTGATGTTGGGAGCTTTCGAGAAGTTGGCGTTCTCGTTGTTCATGATGATGCCCGTGCCGGGTACCGTAACGCCGGCCCCCCAGAAGCTGCTCAGGGTCTGGGTGAGGGCCACGGTGTTGCGGTCCTTGTCCATTACGGAGATGTGCGTCGTGCTCGGCGACTCATATCCCGTGTCGGCGAGCTTGAACTCGGTCACCGTTGCGAACTGCATGGGATCGCCCGACGTGATGCCCTCGAGCGGCGTCATCTTGGAGGGGTCGATCGTCCACGAGCGGAACTTGGTGTAGTCCTTGTTCTGCAGCTCCTTGAGCGGCACGTCCACGAACGCCGGGTCGGCGCAGTACTGATAGTGGTCGGCGAACGACCTCTTCAGGGACTCTGCCATTATATGGATGTTGTAGGAGTCGAGGTGCGGTTTCTTCGAAAGGTCGAAATTCTCCATTATCGACAGGGCCTCGGTCAGGATGATCCCGCCGACCGGAGGAGGCGCCGTATAGAAGTGGTTGCCCCTGTAGCTGCCGCTCATGGGCTCCCTTTCGTATACCTTGTACGCTTCCAGGTCCGACTTCCTGAGAAGGCCGCCCTGCGCCAGTGACGCGGCTTCGATCGCGTCGGCCAGCTCGCCGCGGTAGAACACGTCGGCGCCCTTGGTGGCGATTAGCCTCAAGGACTTGCCGAGGTCGGGGTTGGTGAGTATCTGGCCCTCTTCCTTGGGAAGGCCGAGCGGATCGAGGTATACTTTCGCAAGGTCGGGGTTGGCCGTGATCACAGCGAGGCTGTCGGTGATCGACTGGGCGAGGTATGCCGTGATCTTGAAGCCCTTCTCGCAAAGCCTGATAGCGGGCCACATCACCTCGGGAAGCGTCAGCACGCCGTACTTTTCCTGCAGCGTGCACAGTCCGAGGACGAGGCCGGGCGTCGCTACGAGGTCCCAGCCCTTAACGCCGGAGAAAGTCTTCCCGTAGTACTTCTCTGCCGTCAGCTTGGGGGCCGCAGACCTGTAGTCTATGGATATGGCCTTCTTCTCCTTCGCGAGGTAGGCCACGACGTAGCCTTCTCCGCCCAGGCCAGACGCGTTGGGTTCGCAGACGCCTATGGCGAACGCTGTCGCTACCGCTGCGTCTATGGCGTTTCCGCCCTTCTTTAGGATCTCTACTCCGGCCTCAGCCGCATACGGGCTGGCCGCCGCGACCATTCCGTTTACCCCCCTGACTTCCTTGTTCAGGGTGGCGGCGCTTACTGTCACGAACGACATGGCCAGGGCGGCCACCAGCACTGCTATCATGGCGACCCTTCTGAACTGCCTGTACATCTACTTAGTCCTCCCTTCTATTGTATGGATTGCTCCGCTAAGTACGTTATAGAAGACCTTTCGCGGCCTATCTGAGGAATTTGCCGACGCCTTCCTTGGCCAGCTCGTTGAAACCCGGCATGCCGGTGAGCACGGGCGCGTCGCCGCGCACGTCCCTTTCGGCGTCGAAGACCGATAGCAGCGTGTTGAGCGCGACCGCCACTCTAAGCCCCAGTGGCCTGGATGCGTCGTTGACCACGTCCGCGGTCATCGAATCCTTTCCCATGCCAGGGTTTCCGGTCTCGATAAGGTAAGGGTCCAGGTCCTTTACATAGTCGCCCCATTCCCTGTGTGTGAGGCCCCTTACGTCGGACGAGGGTTCCAGCGTCTTCAGGGAAAATCCGGCGTTCAGCTCCATGTACACCATCGCCATGGCGCCTATCTGTATGTTCTTGGGGTTCGTGACCAGCATCCACTCGAGCCTTCCTCCTGGGTCGGCCTCGTGGAAGTCCATCCCGATCGTCACCCCCTCGGCGGATATGAGCTGCATGATCGCATAGGCCAGCTGCTGGGTGAGGGTCCCGTCGGCCTTGCCGGGGTAGTTCCTGTTGAGGTTCCTCGCCTCGTTGCCGGCCAGTTCCTGGCCCGTGGGGTAATGCTGGTACTTCTCGGGGTCCGGCTCCTGGAAGTCCGCCCTGGTGTCCCTTGCGCCGTACTTGAACTTCCTCTCCCCGCTGGGCGTCGTGAGGCTGATCCACTCTATGGGCGTCCTTGTGTCCTTGTTCGCGGACGCCGCGTTGTTCGCATGAGTCAGTACGATGAGCCTTCCTCTCGTGACGATGCCCCTTTCGATGATCAGGGTAGCCGTCATGATCCCGGAGATCTCGTTGGCATGGGTGCCGCCTAGCACCAAAGCCGTCGGGCCGGGCTTGCCGCTGTCCATGATGTAGACCTTGGTGTCCACCGGCGTGCGGGCTATGGGCTCGAAGTAATCCGAAAGCCACCTCATCCCGGTGACGCCCACACCCGGCCTCTCATCGTGTATGATAGGCTCCGGCAGCGTGCCGGCGGCCCCGGCGACGAAGGCCGACAATGCCATCAGCACCAGGATCGTCGCTATGATGCATCTTGAATAGCGCATCGGGGTATCCTCCAATCGATGAATGACCTCTCGTTATTTCGCCAGGACGGCCTTTAGGGCCTGGGCCACCAGTGTCCTTATGGAACCTCCGTCCGGGATGTCGACGATGACCAGCTCGGCGCCCTTCTCCTGTGCCATCTTGTCGAAGTAGCCGTCCTTGTTGCTGTCGGGTATCGCCACAAGCATGTGAGCTCCCACCGCCGCCAGCTCCGTGTACTTGTCCGAGCTCGCCCCGCGCCTGGTGGCCCCTCCCATGTGTACGATGATCACATATGCGTCGTTCTTGACGGCGAGGCTCGTCAGGGCCTTCACCCTGGCCTCTTCGGCCGCGTCGTTTATGCTGGCCGCGGTCATCCCCTTGCCGCTGTAGCCTACCACGAAGATCAGCGTCTTCATGTCGGCGCAGTTCTCCGCCTTGAGGACGGTGTCGAATTTCACCGGCACGCCCATGGCCTTGTTGAGAAGGATGTCCAGCATCATCCCGTCCGGACCCTGGCCGCTCGTAGTCATGTAGATCGGCTGCGAAGGCTTCGGTGCCGCCGCTGCCGCTCCGACCATGGTGCCCAGGATGAGGATAGCTGACAGTAACACGATGATTCTACGCAAGTCGTTCTCCTCCTTATGGTATTGTTCTTCATTCTCATACCCATTAAATATTAACCTACCGTGCCCCCATTTCCTCCTAGCCGAGGAACCCGGAGCATACTTTTGCGGCCTTCTCCAATACTATCGGTATCTCCTCGGCCGTGAACATCCGGCTCGTGACGGCCCTCAGCTTGTAAGGCGGCCTCGTGGTCATCTTGACGCCCTGCGCGGAAAGTCGCTCCGCGAATGCATCGGATCCTATGCCCAGCTTCGATACGTCGAATACGACGATGTTCGTCACGACCGTCGAGAGGTCCACCGCGATTCCCGGTATCTTGGACAGTCCTTCGGCCAACGCCCTTGCGTTCGAATGGTCCTCGGCGAGCCGGTCGACCATCTTCTCCAGCGCGACGATTCCCGCCGCGGCTATTATGCCCGCCTGCCTCATCCCCCCGCCGAGCATCTTCCTGTACTTCCTTGCGCGGGATATGAAATCCCTCCTTCCGGCGAGGACGGAGCCGACAGGAGCGGACAGCCCCTTCGACAGGCAGAACTGCACGCTGTCGAAATAGGAGGCGATCCGGGAAGCGTCTACTCCCAGCGCGATCGCGGCGTTGAATATCCTGGCGCCGTCAAGGTGCATAGGAAGGCCGTGCCTGTCCGCCACATCCTTTATGCCTGCAAGCCTTCCGAGGTCGTATACGGTGCCGCCTCCCCTGTTGTGCGTGTTCTCCACGCAGATCAGCGCCGGCGGCGCATAGTGGATGTTGGCCCCCCTTATAGAATCCTCTACCTGCTTGGGGTCCATGAGACCGTTCTCGCCTCTTACCGACCTGGGGACCATGCCCCCCAGGGCCGAGAGCCCCCCTACTTCGTAGTAGTAGATGTGGCACTCGGATTCCAATATGACCTCGTCGCCCCTCTTGCAGTGGGTGAGCAGCGCGGTTATGTTGCCCATGGTGCCCGACGGGACGAACAGCGCGGCCTCCTTGCCCATCTTCGCTGCTGCCAGGGCCTCCAGGGCGTTGACGGTCGGGTCCTCCCCGAAGACGTCGTCTCCGACCGGGGCGGAGCCCATCGCCTCCCTCATCTCCTCGGTAGGATGGGTCGTCGTGTCCGACCTCAGCTCTATATAGTCTTTCATTCCCCTTCTTCCCCCTATCCGCCGGTGGCCCCGAGGCCGCCTCGGCTTTACCGCGGACCTAGTCCACGGGTATGGTCGAACCTATCGCCATCGCCATGTAAGCTGCCGTGACGACTATCCTGAAGGCCGCAGAGCCGAACTTCCCCATGCTCCAGTCCGCCGTCCTTTGCTCCCTCGAGTTCTTGAACGCCGGTATCAGCGTGAATACCAAGACGAGCGCCGTTGCGCCTCCCGCCAGCTTGAGCATCTCGATGAACTCTCCTCCGAAGAAGACCATCGCGACGGCCGGCAGCGTCGAGCACAGCCAGGCGAGGATGCCGCTCTTGAAGCCGAGCTGTTCCATGGTTATGTCCTTCATGGCGTACGACACGGACCAGAAGCTCGTGGCCATGGCGAGCCAGATGAACGCCGAGCCTACCAGGCCGGATATGCCCCCTACCTCCCTGGACCATCCTACGATGGCCACCTGGGTCGCCCGCTCGTTAACGCGCATCACCGATGCCGCTATAACGACCGTAATCGCAAGGTTTGCGAGCAGTCCCAAGAAGATGGCCCTGCCGGCCCTCTTCCCGTCCCCTCCCAGGCCCTGGACCACCTGCGGCACCGCAAGGTACGATCCCAGGCAGAACATGAGCATGCCGTAAAGCGCAAGCCATGCGTCCCCGCCGCCTTCCATGACCGCCACTTCCACGGCCCCGTTCGAAGAAGCCAGGGCTATGTACGCCGTTATGCCGGCCATGCCCATAAGCGCCGCCTTCTCGCCGATGCCCATCGACTTGATGCCAAACAGCACTATCAGCGCGCAGACGACGTAGAAACCGGCGGCTCCCGCCCAGACCGGCACACCCCACCCGGCGCTTACGGAAGCGCCGCCTACCATGTACGCGGCGAGGTTCGAGAGCGTGCCTATGAAGATGAGCCCGTAGAACAGGTATATGAGCGGCTTCCTGCCGCGAAACAGGAACTTGTCCAGTATGGAAAGCACCTGTCGCCCCGGGGTCTTCAAAGAAGCCTCCAGTACCATTAGGTGCAGCAGCAGCGCCGACGCGAAGGCGACGAGCGCGACAATCGCAAGAGGGACCAGGCCGACCTTCGATGCCAGGTATGGAACGGCCATCACGCCTGCGCCGATCCCGTTGCCGGCGACGATGGCTACAGCCTCAAAGTCGGTTATGCTCTTCCCCGCTTTCATGTCTACCCCCATGCTCACTGCCGGCTATACCAGCCTGATGCAGAACCTCTTGCACGCGAAGCCGCAGTATCCGCACGCGACGCACAGGTCCTGGTCGGCCACGGCTTTGCCGTCAGCTATCCTCATCGCGCCCGAAGGGCACGCCTTGACGCAGTCCCCGCAGCCAGCGCAGGCCCTGAGCACGAAAACCCTGAGGCCTTCGCGCTTGAGCCTTACGGCCTCCCCGTCGACGCTCCCGCCTCCGAACAGCGCCACATTGTACCTGATCTCATCCGCGGTCGTCATGCCGACAGCTATCGAAGAAAGGTACGGCCTTGCGAGCGCGTAGGCGAACGCCTCGTCGCTCTTCGGTATGAGCAGTCCCCCGGCGAGGCTCTTCATCCCGAACAGCCCCTTACCGGCATCATAGGCCCGCCTGCACGCCTCGTCCATGTCTTCGGCCGTCCCGTCGGGA
>Ga0116178_10004250_pt1 | contig 10585 bp, 5 predicted proteins | sample AD_STIC12_MetaG_FD_89880 | JGI IMG/M metagenome (GOLD analysis project Ga0116178, IMG submission 89880) | Active sludge microbial communities of municipal wastewater-treating anaerobic digesters from USA - AD_STIC12_MetaG | ecosystem: Engineered > Bioreactor > Anaerobic > Digestate | place: USA...
CACGATTTCTTTCACCGCCGGAAAGCATACTTACTTTTTTCTGCTGATCTGCGCCTGAAAAATTAAACTGTGCAACATAAGCGCGCGAATTAACTTGTCGGTTGCCAAGCATTATTGTATCCTGTTCGTTAGAAATTAATTGCCAGATACTTTTCTCAGGATCAAGTGCATCTCTCGATTGATCAACATAAGACATTTTAACAGTTGCACCGATTTTAATATTTCCTCTATCCGGTTTTTCAAATCCTGTTATCATCTTAAACAATGTAGTTTTACCGGCACCGTTTGGCCCGATAATTCCAACAACAGCACCGGGAGGAATTGAAAAGGTAAGATCTTCGATCAAAATATTATCGCCATAAGCTTTGGTAAGATTTTCAACTTCGATTACAATATCGCCCAATCGTTCTGCAACCGGAATATAAAGCTCAAGCTCCTTTTGTCCTTTTTCCTTTTCTTCTTTAAGGAGATTATCGTAAGCAGTAATTCTTGATTTTGATTTTGCGTGCCGTGCTTTAGGACTCATTCTTATCCACTCAAGTTCACGCTGTAAAGTTTTTTGTCTCTGACTTTCTTGTTTTTCTTCAACACGAAGTCTTTCTTGTTTTTGTTCAAGCCAGGATGAGTAATTTCCTTTCCATGGAATTCCCTCACCGCGATCGAGTTCAAGTATCCAGCCGGCAACATTATCAAGAAAATATCTGTCGTGAGTTACTGCAATTACAGTTCCTTCATATTTTTGCAAATGGTGTTCGAGCCACGCAACAGTTTCAGCATCAAGATGATTTGTTGGTTCATCAAGTAAAAGTATATCCGGCTTTTGAAGAAGCAATCTGCAAAGTGCAACTCTTCTTCTTTCACCGCCGGAAAGAACTTTGCATAAAGTATCTGATGGAGGACAGCGCAAAGCATCCATTGCCATTTCAAGTCGGGCATCTAAATCCCATCCGCCCATTGCTTCAAGTTTTTCCTGAACTTCACCTTGTTTTTCCAAAAGCTTTGTCATTTCATCATCGCTCATAGGTTCAGCAAACTTTGCATTTATTTCGTCATATTCTTTCAGAAGATCGACCACCTGCTGAACGCCTTCCTGCACAACTTCTTTAACTGTTTTGTTGTCATCAAGTTGAGGTTCTTGTTCAAGATAACCGATAGTAAAACCGGGAGAAACAACTGTTTCGCCGTTAAAGTTTTTATCCACGCCGGCAAGAATTTTTAAAAGTGATGATTTTCCTGATCCGTTAAGACCGATAACACCGATTTTAGCGCCGTAGAAATATGAAAGGTAAATATCTTTTAATACTGGTTTGTTGTTATAGAATTTACTAACACCAACCATTGAGTAGATAATTTTATTCGGTTCGTTGCTCATTTGTTCTCCTTAGTATGGAGTCCACCTTTCAGGTGGCCTCCATTTTTTACTTCCTTTTGTTTTTTAATGCGTAAAAATAAGGAAAGCTTTTTACATAAATTTATTTTTGTTTTGTGAAGAATGGAATAATAAAAAGGCGATTCATTTGAATCGCCTTAAGTAAGAAAAGTGATGGATTTATTTTAATAAAATCATTTTCTTACTTTGTACAAATTCTCCTGCTTGTAATTTATAATAATAGATGCCAGATGATAAATTTACAGCGTCAAATTTTACTTCATAATTGCCTGCCGGTTTATATTCATCAATAAGTGTTGCAACTTCGTTCCCAAGAACATCATAAACTTTCAAACTTACCTCTTGCATCTCGCCTCTTGTGTCTAACAGAATCGTATAGCGTATAGTTGTATTTGGATTAAACGGGTTGGGATAATTCTGATAAAGAGTATATTGTTCCGGCTTTATATCATGTTCATCAACATTAACCGGTGAATCAATGATATGAATGATAAAATTTTTGCCAAAGTTCCATTTATCAAAACTATTCGGATTTCCATCTCCGTTTACACTATTGCCGACAGAATACAATGTATCGGTGATAATTGAATCGGGAGCGGTATAATAGAAGCTCCACGATACCGTATCATTCTTAAAAGGATTTGGTGCTGAATGTGTCAGTTCACCTGCAATTCGAGTTACAAGCGTATCAATAGGACTTAAAAGACCGATATTACTTGCAATGTTAAATCCTCCTTCCACAGCAGGACCGCCAGTCATAAAGAGTTTGAATTGAGCAGTGATATTTTTTTGAATTGAGTCAGGCCCTTCAATCCATACATTTACTGAATCGTCAAGAGAAAAATTATGGCACACACATCCTGTCCCGCCATCTCTCATTGTTAGTCCAACGATTCCATGTAAGTAGTTGCTGTTCGCATAAAGTAAAAATGATAAAAATATAAGACCAAGAACTATGTTAATTTTCATTGTTTGCCTCATTTAAAAAATCTCTTGGAACGCAATTTTATAATAGTAAAAAAATATAATTTCATAAGTAATAACCTATTAACGTAACAACAACATTTTTCTGGTTGACTTAAAGCGTACACCATTTACTGTAGATGCATCGAATGTATAAATGTATGCGCCGCTCGTTAAATTTTGTGCGTTGAAATTTATTTGATGATTTCCTGCCTGAAAACTTCCGTCCGTAATCATTGCAACTTCCTGTCCCAGCATATTGAACAGCTTTATTGTAACATCTGCTTCAACTGGCAAGGAGAAGGAAATAGTAGTTATAGGATTGAACGGATTCGGATGATTCTGATAAAGTACAAAGTTGTCCGGCATTGGTATTGAAACTTCGATATAATTGTAAGTTGTTGATGATCCGTTAAAATCAATCTGCTTTAATCTGTAAAAAAGAGTTTGATTATGATTAAGAGTGAGATTATCAACAAAAGAATATGTATGCGATTCTGATGTAGTACCGAAACCGGGAACAAAACCAATTGTTTCCCAGTTCTGTTCAGAAGGAATCCATTCGGATGATTGTTCAATGTTGCGATTCTGTAATCTTTGTATTTCAAATCCTGAATTATTCAACTCAGTTGCAGTTACCCAGTTCAGTGTAACAGAGTTGTCCGATATGTTTGCAGAAAAAGAAACAAGTTCAACCGGAACAACTGAATTGCCAAGCTCTCCATTTGGATTAATATCCTGTGCATAAATTCCGCTTGCATCAAGTCTGTTATCTCCCCAGGCAAGCTTACAGTTTTTATAAACATCAACAGTTGAAACTAATTGTAGTTTATCGCTTGTAGGATTTGATAAAACTGTAAAATTACCGGGCCACAAAAAGTTTCCATTGCCATCACAGGCAAATCCTTCAACCTTATCATTTAAACCGGATGCGTTGCCTTCAAGATAAAACAGATAAGCTTTTCCATTACCCATTTCTGCAGTAAGATAGCTTATTGAGGTTGTATTGGGTGCGCTTAAGTCTTTGAAAATTTTTGCATTATCTGTCCATTGCCTTGTTCCATTAGATGAAAGTTTTTGTCCGCTTATTCCATTTTGATTTTGGTTTGGTTCGGTTTCCATCCAGAAAACATAAGTTTCATTTGTTGTGTTATCAAATGCTACGACAGGATTAAACTTATGCCTGTTTGCAAGCAATGAAGCTTCTGCACCGTTTACCGGAAAATAAAGTGAGCCGCTCGATGAGATTCTTTGAACAAATGCACTCTGCAGATTATTATTATCACGGTCATCGTGCCAGGCAATTAAACCGCCATTATTGTTATCTGAGTAAACTTCAGGAACTGTGAATGCAGCAATTGTTCCGATATTCTGAATACTTACATCCCAGCTTACTGTTCCTGATAAATTAATTTTTTTTGCACGAAGTTTAACTGTTTGTGCCGGAAAATTTCCGGTAGTTGCTGTATGAAACAAGATAACTCCGCCGCTGTCTGATGTTACTATATCAGGATAATTAAGTCCTTCTGTTGCTGATTGAAGTATAATTGGATTTGTTCCCCATAATTTTACACCGGCAGGAGAAATTTTTTGTAATCCAACTTGCGATCTTGCTGCACTTATTATCCAGGCAACTACAATATTTCCATCGTTAGTTTTTGCGAGTTTAGGACTTGGTTGAAAATCTGAAGTTGGATTAAGAACAATTCCATTATTCCCCCAGAGAAAGTTGCCGGAAGGAGAAATTGCATAAACAACCGGATTAAGATTACCACCATTTCTGATATCACTAAAAGCAATAATTGCATTATCATTTTCATCAGCAAGTAAATCGTAATCTGTAATCCACGTATCCTGAGGATTATTGCTGACAAGTAATCCGTTCGGCGCCCAAAGTTTATTTCCCGTTACATCAAATCTTTGCAGATAAACGGCATAGCTTCCACTTCTCGTATCAAACCAGGAGATATAACATCCGCCATCTGAAGTTGAAACTATCTTTGCAAGCGCTTGTTCACCGGTTGTATCGCAAACAGTAAGATTAACAGCCGGGTTAGAAGGCCATTGAGCAGGGATGCTCAGGTTTAACAAAACAAAAATCAGAAGAAAATTAATTGTAGTTTTCATAGCATACACACTCCTTTTAAATTAAATAAATATATCAACCAACAGCTTCGTATTAACTTAGAAAATTCTGATTTCAGTTACAATTAAAATTTTATATTTGTACTAATTCTTTTATAAAAAATTGTTTTATAATGAAGATAGTTATCTAATCTTCTATTTTGGTTCTTACAAAATAATTATGTTTAATTTATTTGTGTAGAAATATGATTGTGAGAATACAAAGTATAATTACAGTAATAATTTTGTTTGTTGTTTTTTATGCAGATCAGCTATATCCGCAGAATAATGATTTGCAGGATTTTGCAGAAGATAATACAGAGCAGACAGTTAGAACCTCAAACAGAGTTATTGGGGCAAGCTTTCTAACCGGATATATGATCTCGCATGCAAAAGAAGTAATAAATCTAAGAGGCTTACATCCGCAGGTTTACGAACTTGATTTTGGCTGGCATTTAAATAATGATGAAGTATGGAATGATTGTCATTGTTATCCGCGTATAGGAGTGTTTCTCGCATATCATAATCTAATCAACAAAGAAGTTCTTGGCGAAGGATTTTCCGGAGGTTTATCTTTTACATATTTCTTTGGAATTCCCGTTTTTTTTAATCCGCACTTAAAAGGAAAAGCAGGTGTATCATTTTTAACAAAACCTTATAATAAAGACACTCATCCCGATAATATGGCTTATGCTACTCATTTAAATTTTTTATTGTCGGTCGGTGCAGGAATTTCCTTAAGACCAATGGATGATTTGGAAATACAATTTGACGGAAGCATGAATCATCAATCAAATGCCGCAATACTTGAACCAAACGGAGGCATAAACTATTGGGCAATTTCTCTTTCTACAAATATTTTTCTGGATAAGCCGGATTTTTATGAAAGAAATATTCCTGATCCTTATTTAACAAGTGAGAAAAAAAATCGCTGGGATGTTTCTCTTTCTTGGGGAATTTCTTCAATGCCCTTTCCAATGCCCGGACAAGTGCCGATGTATGGACTTACGATTTTAAGGAGCTGGCAGTTCGGAAGGGTTGCGGCATTTACACTTGCCGGAGAACTTGAAAGAAACGGAAGAGCTGTTGAGATAACAAGACGCAGAGAACCGGGAACCACCGTTGATCCGTTCAGAGCTTCAGTTTTAACAGGAGTTGAATTTTTAATGGGAAGAACAATATTCAGCATACAAATTGGCGGATATGTGCATCGTCCATTCAAAGAGAAAGATGATTTTTATCAGAGATGGGGATTAGTTTATAACATCTGGAAAAATTTTTACGCGGGTATAAATTTTAAATCTTACCGAAACTCTGCTGATCATGTTAGCATAAGAGGAACATATTCATTTTAATTAAACAGATTTTATGATTTGTTTAATTATTACTTGTGTGAAAGACATCATCAAAAGACCTTAAAGCTTTTCGTTTGAAATACAACTCCTTTAAGATTCCTTTATTAAATAAAGCAAATTATCTTCAACATTGTAATACACCGGTGCAATCTGTACTTTGGGATAACGCCGCCTTAATCTTAAGGTTTCACTTAGAACAAAATCTATTTCATTGTTAATCTCAAACATCGGTGCATAATTGTTAAAATGTTCTTCAGCTTGCTCTAAAGTCCAGCCGCCGTTTTTAGAAAGCTTCTGAATGAACTGTTCTTTCTTTGACATCAGATTAACCATTCCGCAATCACTATGAGCAATTAAAGCAATGTGTTTTATTCCTCCAATTGATATTGCATAAGAAACTTTAAACTCACTATAACGAAGATTAGCCCCGCCAGTCCGGATTCGATAGGAAAATTTATCCGGCAGGTTAAGATTGTTCCGATGATCCATACACATACCGACAAGTATTTGTGCGTTTGTATAATTTTCAAAGCGTCGGTTTAAATTATGATATTCAAACAACAAACTAGTTGGAGTGTTTTGATAAACAGCAGGAATATCAGAAACCTTACTTATTTGAATTAATCTATCCATAAAATTTTAAAATTATAATCTCTATTAAGTTATTTGTTTTGTTTAAGTAGAATATAAAGCGATTAACAAGGATTAAAAAAACCAATACAGGTTTACTCCGTGAAAACCCGCGTGATCCGCACTATCCGTGTTCTATTATCCTTTATTCGTTAACAAAATCTTTTCCAAGAAAATTCTTAAACCAAAATCTTACATATTCGGTTTGCGCGTGAATCCATTTTGGAAATCTTACTCCGTGTCTTTCATTTGGATAAAGCATAAGTTCAAAATGTTTATTCATGCTTGTAAACTTATCAATTAGCTGTATCGTGTTTTGCATATGAACATTATCATCCATTGTTCCGTGGCTAATGCGTAACAAACCTTTGTATTTATTTGCATAAGTTAAAGCCGAACCATTTTTGTATCCCTCTGGATTTTCTTCAGGCGTATCCATGTATCTTTCTGTATAAACATTATCGTAAAGTCGCCAATCAGTAACAGAATATTCGGCAAGGCCATAATTAAAATATTCAGCTCCTGCAGTTAACGCCATACAAGTAACATATCCGCCATAGCTTCCGCCGGTTATTCCAATCTTTGTTGAATCTACAAAAGATTTTGTTTTTAGCCATTTAACCGCCTGTGCATAATCATTTATTTCCCATTTACCAAGATTACGATGAGAGAACTCTTTTCCTTTGCCGCCAAAATAACCTGAACCGCGATGATCAAAAGCAAAATAAATAATATCATTTTGGGAAAGGAAATGTCTATCAAGGTATGGTGAGAATGAATTTCTTACACCGATAAAACCGGGAGCACCATATATAGAAAATAATACGGGATATTTTTTATTCGGATCAAAATCTGGTGGAAGAACCCACATTGCCGGCAATTCTATTCCATCATCTGTTTTGATGTAAAATAATTCTGCTTTCCCTAATTTATATTCATCAAAGATTTTTAATTTACTATCAGCGATATTTCTAACGAGTTTTCCGCTGCCATCATAAACATCTAATTTAGCCGGAGTATTTATATCTGAATATGAATCATAAAAATATTTCCCGTTAGTTGATACTGAAGTTCTGTGAGTGCCTGGAATTTTTGTAAGTGCAGTAATCTTTCCGCCATCAAATCCAACCACATAAAGTTGATTATCCAGCATATAATCTTTGTTGCCTTCGAAGTAAATCTTTTCGTTTTCTTCATCAACCAAAACGATGTTTGCTACATTCCAATTTCCGCTTGTCAATTGTTTTTTTAACTTACCATTCATATCGTAAAGGTAGAGATGATCATTTCCATCAGCCTGAGATCGTAAAATAAAACCTTTGTTGTTTTTTAGAATGAATACATCTTCAAAAAAATCCACCCAAGTCTTGGATTTTTCTTCATATATTAATTTGTTTTTTCCGGTTTCAGGATTTGCAGATAATATCTGCAGATCATCTTGTCCTCTGTTTAATACTTGATAAAACAACTCCTTGCTATCAGGTGTCCAGAAGGGCCACGCAGTGTATTGATCAATACTTTCATCTTCATCAATCCAAACAACTTTATCTGTGTTGATGTGTGCAATGCCCATTTTTACAAGTGGATTTGGATCGCCGGGTTTCGGATAGTGTTCCCATTCAAGTCTTCCGTGAACTCCGTTTGCATCAAACAAAGGAAATTTGGGAACAGGGGAATCATCAAATCTTAGAAAAACAATCATCTCGCTATTTGGCGACCACCAAAATGCGCGATAGTTTAATGATCGTCCGATTATTTCTTCCATATAAACCCAAGAAGCATAACCATTATAAACAACATCGCTTGCATCGTGTGTTAAGCGTGTTTCAACACCGGTTTCTACATTGACCACATAAAGATCTTTGTTTTTTGTATAAGCAACTTTTTTCCCATCAGGTGATAAAATCGGATTTACTTCTTCATCCTTGTCGTTTGTTAAGCGAGTAATTTTCTTTTGTGGAACAGAATAGAAGAACAAATCATTATCATTATAAAAAAGTAAGCCGCTGTAATCTTTTGTTATACCAATATTTTCTTCAGCAGATAGTTCGGCTTCATCCAGATTAGGATTGATTGCATTGAAATCCAATACAACAGTTTCATCACCGTTTTTAGCATTAACTTTTACAATTGCGCTGTTTTGTGCATCGCGTTTTTGTAACAAATAATTATTATCATCAAACCAGCCCTGTAAGCGCGGCATCTGATTTAATATGCGCGGTTCACCAAACATATAAACCTGATCGAATGAAAGCTGTTTATCCTGTGCTTTTATACTAAGCTGAGTTGGAATGACTAATACACTAAACAACAAAATCAAAAAGAAAGTTTTAGATGTTGAATACATTGATAACTCCCGACGATAATAAATAAAAATATTTGTGCCTTGTAATATAAAAATTGTCTGATGTTTAGAATTTTGCAAATGATAAATATTAAAAAATTCAATTAGTAATTACTGTAGAGCTGAAAAATGGCAAGATTACATTTAAGGAATTATTTTGGAGTGAATAAACTCCGCGGCGTAAAAGCCGCGGTAAAAAACATCAGATAGTTTCTCTATCTTAATTAAATATTTAATAAACAGATAAAGTTAAAATATCATTCACTTTTCTTTTGCTTGCCAAACAAATCAATACCAAGAAATTTAAAAGGCGGAGCCTGATATCCCTTTGGTAAATAGTCTTGCGGAATTGTAGTTTGATTTCCGTCCCGCACTGCATTGTAATGAGGTGACATAATTTCAACTCCGGCTTCATTAAACTTATCCTGGATTTTTGAATGCAGTTCAGAATAAATTCCACCCATTGAGCCCGAATTATGTGTATAAGCGTTAAGTTCATACGAAACAGAAAAATCGTCCAGACTGGCTTGTTCAACAAAAGGCTTTGGCTCTTTTAAAATAAATTCTGTTTCATTTGCAGCAGAAATTAATAGATCGTGAACTGTTCTCCACGGAACATCATATCCGATTGTTACAGTAGTGTGCAGTATTAAGCCCTTATCCTTGGCTGATGAACTATAATTAATTATATGACTTCCCAACACCATTGCATTAGGAATTGTTATATCGACATTTTTGTTTGTTCTGATTCTCGTTACCAAAAGAGTTTTATCAACAACTTCACCCATAGTATCAGCTATTTTGACTTTCTCTCCTAATTTGAAAGGGCGCATATAGGTTATTAATATCCCCGCAACAATATTTGAAACTGCTGATGTGGAACCCAAAGAGAATAAAACGCCAACAAAAATAGATATACCCTGAAAGAATGGCGAGTCTGAACCCGGTAAATATGGAAATATTACTATTGCTGCCAGGATTAAAATCAGGAATCGAACTATTTTAAAAGTAGGCATTGCCCACTCGCGCGGAAATTCCGGAAACTCAATTCTACCGGTATGGATTTCCATAAATAAAAATTTTACAAACCGGATTATGTATCTGAATACAAAAACCAGAACAATTATGAAAAATAAATTTGGTAGAAAACTAACAAATGAGTTTAAGACAGAGCTAAGCGGTGTTAAGATATATCCGAAAAGTTTGCTTGCCCAGGTTTCAGTAAATTTAAATAGACTGAATATTATCGTGATGTAGAAATATAAAAGAATAAGCTGGATTGCAAAGCGAAGCACTTTTGTAATCAAAGTTAAAACCTCAACTGTCCTTTCAGCGGATAACAATTCAATTGATTTGATTTTTATCGGCTGAATTTTTGTTCCTTTCCAGCTTTCATATTTATTGTTAAGATAACTGACTAGTGAGTTGACACTCTTAAATAATGTAAAGAAAAGAGCAGAATAGAAAATAAACAGCGCTAAACTTTTAACGATCGGTTGAATATCCCATTTATTGGTATGAGGCCAAAGTAATAATGTTTGTGTTATAAATAGATAAACTGCTAACAGCATTAAAACAAATCTGATTCCTTTAGTTAATGCTAAAAGAATACTTACAATTGTAGATGATTGAACAATTTCCTTATCCTTAAATGTCAGGTCTTTAATTTTAGATTTATCAAGCTGCTCAATCTTTTTGTAAAGCCAGGGAAATATTTTTGTAAAAAGCCAAAGTAATAGAATTAACACAACAACATAGACAAGTGTATATATTCCGTTC
>Ga0116178_10004259_pt1 | contig 10568 bp, 15 predicted proteins | sample AD_STIC12_MetaG_FD_89880 | JGI IMG/M metagenome (GOLD analysis project Ga0116178, IMG submission 89880) | Active sludge microbial communities of municipal wastewater-treating anaerobic digesters from USA - AD_STIC12_MetaG | ecosystem: Engineered > Bioreactor > Anaerobic > Digestate | place: USA...
CCGCTGCTGGCTGCCTTGGAAGAATTTCCGCTGCTGGCTGCCTTGGAAGAATCTCCGCTGCTGGCTGCCTTGGAAGAATTTCCGCTGCTGGCTGCCTTGGAAGAATCTCCGCTGCTGGCTGCCGTGGAAAAATCTCCGCTGCTGGCTGCCTTGGAAGAATTTCCGCTGCTGGCTGCCGTGGAAGAATATCCGCTGGATTTATTTTTACCGCACCACGCCTTAACACAAGCATCAAATCCACTTCGCACTTTTCTCATTACGTCGCCGAACGACGCTTCCATGCGAATCACTACACGACGGGCCTTGCATTTCGCACCGTCGTCAAGTTCGCCGACAACATCCTCTGGCTTTGCGCCAAGCACAAGCCATATATCGCCGATTATATCGTAATCACTTCCTTCGCCTAATCCGAATCCCCAGGGCCAACCGTGCAATCCGCCGCCGCATTTTGCCTTTGGATTCCAATCGGGACACTCGACCGCCGTACCAATTCCGGTCGGCCATTCAAAACCGCCGTAGGTCTTGCGGTCTTTGCCGATTCGCTTAACGATGAGAACTTCTCCGTTCTCGTCGGTCCATTCGTGAAAGTTCATAAAGCCTCCTGGTTTGGTTAGTGGTTATGGTATCATCGCGGCGAGTGTATTATCGCAGGTCGCGCCCATTGCCTTTGAAATGCTCTCCATTCGTCGGATACCTCGCCTTGTTGATCGCGATATAACATTGCCATCGGCGTTATACCTAGTGCCAATACCTGTCGGAGTCTCGATTCTGCTTGGCCGAATGAATCTTTCGGATAACCAATCAGCACATAACACCGCACGGCATGGGATGCTTTTGTGAATCCCGCGTCAAAAATCTTCCTTGCGGCCACAACCAACGGCTCATAGTCATCCGGCGTATCGTAGGCGAAAAACATCACCGGCTTCGGCTTGAGAAGGCAAAGTAAATCGACATGCCAATCTTGCAATAGTCTAGCTTCTAATCCTCCCGTAAACCCAGCCCTTTGATTTTGCTTTTGCAGCATTGCAAACACAGCCCGGATATGCCGCTCGCTACATGCGAGTAAGTTATCGTCGAGTACGTTCCAACCGTTGACGATCGGCAATTCTTTGATTCCCTTTTCACGCCGCCAAACCGAGCAAAACCAGCAGCGTTTTGGACAGCCTCGGCTCGTTATCACGTATCCGGGCTTTAGGTACATCCCCGGTATAAAGTCGCCGCCAGATAATCCGTAAGCTGGACCGCCTAATCGCACCGATGCAACTCGACTCCATTCCTTTACTAATTTTTCTGCCTTCGGAATGTCGTAGGTAAATGCAACGCTGATATGGATTTCGTCGGCCTCGGCAAACATATCCGGGCCGCCGACATACGCCAATTCGTCTGTCGGAGTCGCTCTTGTTCTTCTCGGAAATACACGAATGATTTTTTTCATCGTATCATCGCGGCGAGTTTGTCGGCGTCATTCATCGCGGCATGGGGGTTGAGTTGTCAAGTAATCCTTGACGACTGGATTTTCCTCACAGCATACCTCGGCGTTACGAACCGCCGTCCATCCTCGAACTCAACGAGGATGTTTCCGTTCCGGCTCCATGCCAGCACTCGGCACAACTGGCCGTGTCTGTCGGGGAGCCATTTTTTCCATCGCCAGGCGTAATTCATTGAATTGCAGCGCTCTTCACCCGTTCGCGCCTAACTCCTTTCCGTCGTTATAAAGGTGGATTTTGGTGAGTGCTTCACGGCTCGCTAGGTCCGCAGCTATTCTCACCATCGCCCGACAGGACGGGCGGAAAGGTGTGCGCTATTCGCTCCTCGCAGTCCATGCCCCAAACTTTATGCGTGATTCGCTTTCCAGGCCATCGGATAATCGGTAGGCGTAAACGTCCACCCTGTCCATCCCAAACACGGCGTCGGCAACGCGCCAAAGCTGATCCTGGTAGTGGATTAAATTGCACCCGCCCCACTCGTGTTCGATCTGCACGGTTCCTGTTCCGCGAAAATGGATGTAGGTTTTCATTGGATAGGCTCCTTTTGATTATTTCAACTCCATCCATATCAGTTTAGCCACTTCCGCCATTACCTCTTCCTCCGTGATGGATTCGGGTTGCCTCCCCCTCGCTACGTTGCACAGCTCTCGATTGTAGTTCTTACCGTCCATGATTTTCTTGAGTGCATATTGCTTGGCGATTGGCCAGCCGTCGATGATGCCGTGGCAGTGTTGGCAGCACCGTATCCAGGCTCCGGGGATGTTCAATCCTTTCTTCCGGTTGACACCGCGAATTATTTCGTGGGTGGTGAGCTTTGGCGGAAATACTTCCCACGCCTGCTTGCCGCATAGCCAGCACTTTGTTTGCTTCTCGGCCCATTTCGCTCTTGCCTTCATATTCGCTCCTAAAACTGCATCGACCGCTTAGCTTCCTCGGCAAACTCTGCTATACCTTTGATGACCGCCACATTAAGCAATCGCCCTTGTTCGTCCTTGACGCTCACCTTGCGCGGCGCGGCCGTCGTCTTGTAATAGACAGGCCAAAAAACGTCGCTTGCCCACTTCGGTAATCTCGATTCCATGTAAGCCTCGGCGAGTTTCCGTTCGCAGTCGATTAGCTGTTCGATATGTACCATCACTTTTTTGTTGGAGTACACTTCGATAGTTCCCGTGGAGTCCATGACTATGAGAACCGGTATCCTTCTGGCGTGTTTGCATTTCTCGCAATGCTCCTCGATAGCCTGGGGAAGTGCTTCCTGTACCGCCTCGTTCAGGATGCGCTTTCCTTCCCTGGACCCGGTAAGCCATGCCTTGATTCCGACCGTCGGTATCCGCTGATCCTTCTTTCTCATTCCAATGGTCCTCGTTGCGCTCCGCGCTTCGCAGCCGAAACCGCGACGCGCTGCAATCCGTTTTCCGGTAGCGACTCCTTGATTCGCCAAACACGCTCTGCGCGCAATCCCGCCTACCCACACCGCAGTACTAGGCCCTGCATCGCCAACGAAGGCTCCTCGGCACCGGCAATCCTCACACAACAACACTCGTTGCGGCGCGGTGGCATCCGCCACTTCCGCTCTCCGGCGCGGCCCTCCGGTTGACGTAGCTTCAATCGAAGCGCATCGAATCGGAATGCCACGGCGGCGCGGCGCGTATCCGGCTTTGTCGTTGCCTGTTGTCGGCCTCGGCCGGTCGGCTGGCAACCTTGGCAGCCGTGCGGTCTTTTATACTTGGGGGAACCGCGTCCCTGCTAAAAAACTACGCATCGAACGGAACGTCCGCCTTTGCCTCGATCTGCTTGTCGATTTCCATCGAAAGCAAGAGATTTCCCGCCGCCTTCTCCAATTCGACCGCCTCATGTTGCGATGGGTGGGCGAATTGTCCGAGTTGTCCGGCGATGACCTGCGCTTGGCGGATGATGTCCCGCTCGCGCTTGTGCATCTTGATGGTGATTCTTCCGTCGATTTTCGTGGTAATCTGCATTTTATTGCCTCTCGTATAATGGGCCGCGGAGTTTCCAGCCGGATTTTGCAATCCGGTCGATGATGCTGGACGCCTCCTCGAAAGAAACGTTGGACTCGAATCCGTGCTTGAGCAATATTTTCGACTGCTTGAACGTGGCGAGGTGCTTTTGCCTGCGCTCGATTGCCTCTTCGATTAGCTGGGATGCCTTGTGGAACGAAAGTCCGTCGGTCGGCACTCCGCATTTTTCCAGGTAGGCCAGTTGCTTGGCGGTCGGTTGCCGTCCGCGATGCCAGCCCGGTTCGCGTTTCGGCGTAATGTCGAACACGTCGAACGGGTCGATTCGCTTGGTGGTGAACTTCGCCGTTGGCGCGACGTGGGCCCGCTTCTTGAGCCGCGCGATTCTGCGCCGCTCTTCGGCGGCCCGCAATTCGGCAAGCATATCGGCGCGTTCGCTCCTGCTGCTCTTGGCTTGCACGGCCCTGGTTGCCGCGGCGACGATTTCATCGTCGTAGTTCCCTCCGAGAATGTCCGCCGTGTTGACTAGCTTGTGCCGCCCGGAGTTGCCCACGAAGTCGAGCACCAGGACCGATGGCTTTTCGCTCAGCGCGATGGCCGATTTTCTGGCGACGGGATCGCTCAATCCGTCAACCAGGCCGTCGATGGGCCGCGTTCCGCGCCCGATCATTTGCGCGTAGAGCGCGCGGCTCTTGGTGGGCCTCGCCACCGCAACGCAGCCGATGTTGTCCTGGTCGAATCCCTCGGTCAGCACCATGCAGTTGAAGAGGAAATTGAATTGCCGGTCGCGGAAGTTCCGCAGGATTTCTCTGCGCCGGTCGAGCGGGAATTGGACGGCATCGCCGCATATCCATTCTGCGCTTCCGGGATTGTGCCGGTTGGCGATTTCGCACATTAGGTCGGCCTGGGCCACCGACGCCGCGAAAACGAGCGTGGGAACATCCTTGGCGATTTGCACGATGGCCGATACGGTTTGCAGGCAGATTTTTTCCTGCTCGACGATTTTCGACAGGTCGCCCTGGTTCAGGTCGCCCGCCGTAGTGCGGCATTGGGAAAGGTCAAGCCCTTCGATGCTTACGAATTGCTGCTCGACGGGCACCAGCCAGCCGTCGTCTATGGCATCCAGCATGGAGTATTCGCAAGCGACTTCCTCGAACACCCGTCCCAAGGCGGCTTCATCCGCGCGGTCGGGAGTTGCGGTAACGCCGAAGATTTTCAGGCTAGGATTCTGGCGAAAATACTCGAAAACCGCCTGATAGGTGGGCGCGGTAGCGTGGTGCGCTTCATCGACGATGAGCAGAGTGAACTCTTCCGGGTGGAATCGTTCCATGCGGCGCGGTCGGCTCATAGTCTGCACCGAGGTAACCAGCACCGGGGCGCGGCGGTAGATGGCGCATTGGTCGGCGTAGAGGTCTCCCTTTTCGATATCGCACTCGAGTCCGGTAACGCGATGAATCTTGTCGGCGGCCTGCTGAATTAGCTCGTCCCGATGCGCCATGACGATCACCCGCTTCTCGCCGATCATGCTGGCGATGAGCGAGGCGAAAGTAATGGTTTTACCCGTTCCGGTGGCGGCGACGTAGAGCGTGGAATTGACGCGCTCGAACGATTCCAACGTCCGCTCGATGGCGTTCTGCTGGTATTCTCTCAGCGCGCCGAACTCGACGGCATACGATTTTTCTTGGAGTTCATTCATGGACGCCATCCTTGATCTTATATACCGCGGCGTTCAGGTAACGCGCGCCCTTGCATCGCGGGCACGATCCGTGGCAATTGCAGGGTACGCACGGGGCGGCGAACTTGACGGCATGGTGAGCGTTGCTCAGGTCGGTTTTTACCGAGTTTTCGCAGTAGAAGTTCGCCTTGGATTGCGAGAGTTCGATCCATTCGGTGCGGCATTGTGCGATCTTCTTTTGCAGGGCGACGAATCGCGGGCGGAGCGCGAAGATTTCACGGAGCGATTTCGGCACCGGCTTCTTTTCGGCATCCAATATCTCTTCCTCTTTCACGTCGGAGAACGGGTCGTTGGCGCATTCCAGTTCCTTGACGGCCTTGCTGACCGTCTTTTTTCCGGCCTTGACTTCCTTGATGAGATTCTTATTTCCGCTCTGGAGAATCTTCTTTCCACGCATAACCGAATCGCGCGAAATGCCGTATTGTTCGGCTACTTCCACCGCCGTTTTATCCCCCACCTCAGAGGGAAAATTGTCGCAATTGCTACAATTTTTTTTTGGCCTGCCGACAAGCCTTTCTGAGAGCATTGCGGCGAGTATCGCTCGTTGCGATATCGTGATATTCCGCCTTCCCAACTGATTGCGGATAATCCAGGTCTTTACCTCTTCCCGGCTAGAGAAGGATAACGCTTTGGTATGGTATTTGATGCCGTGCTTTTCGCAGATTTTATAGCGGTTGTGTCCGTCGATGATGGTGTCTTGGTGGCCTGCCCAGGTGATGATTGGCTCCCGGCAGCCGTCCTCGATGAGGTTCGCTTCCAGCGTCTTGCATTCTTCCGCCGTGAGCGGCGGGCACAGTTCGGCAAACTCTTTGTCGATCTTCATAATTTATCCTCCTAGGCTTGCAGTGCTTCGCATTCCGCGAGCGCGTTTTCGAGCAGTCCGATGAGATACTTGCAATTCTCTTCCGAGACGCCCTTGAAGGTATCCGGGTTTGAAAACTTCTCTTCGATCCGGCGCAGTTCCTTATAGTTTCCCTTGGATTCCTGGATGCGTTTTTCGGTAAAGGCGATCTTCTCGGATTCGGTGTAATCCTCCCAGATTTTCGGCCTGCCGGTGCTGGCCTGTTTTGCTGCCGCCTTCGGTGCAGTCCGCTGGGCCTGTTGAGGCTCGGCGATGTTTCCGCAAGCCGAGTTGCCGTCGTCATCTTCATCGGCATGGAGCGCGAGAAGCGCGGATACTCCGTTGCGCTTTGCGTAGGTGAGCGCGCTTCCCCAGCCCTGTGCGTTCGCGCCTGCATCGACGATGATGGGAAAAGAACACTCGATCCACTGGCCGGATGAGTGCATGAGCCGCGTGGCGCAGAGTTCGCCTTTATCGTCGGCGTGAAGGTAGCAGGCCAGCGAAAGCCCGTTTTCCGAGAGCGGCTTTCGTACCGCTTCAAGGATCGAATCGAGCGTTGCGTACTTGAAATTATACGAGCCGCCGGATTTCATCGTTACCTTGACCGAGCGGTTTCGCGGAATGTCCGGGAACATTCCCTGGGCCTTGGCGAGCGCGGCGGCGAGTTCGTTGATTTGTTCCGATTGGTTCATAATTCCTCCTTAACCCAGTAGGGCGGATCGAGCGTTTGGATTTCGAGCGATAACGGGTGCTCCCAGCGGTTATCGGCGATTGAGCGCGCGAGAGCGGCCGCGCTTTCCGCGTAGAGATTCCAACCGTGCGAAAGGAATCGGCGCGATGCCTCGTAGAGGATCACGTCGAACGGCTCTTTATTCCCCACGACCACGAAAATGAAGTTCGCATCGAATCCGTGATCGCTGGCTTTGATTCCGTCTCGATACATGGCGGCCTGAGCATGGTATTCGTAATCCCAAGCCTGCCGCGCGAATTGTGCCGGATCGCTCGACGTTTTCAGGTCGATGCACAATCCGGCCATCGGCAGAAGCAGGTCGGGCTTGCACTTGCACGGCAATTCGTTGATCCCCGTGAAAAAGATCGGCTCTTCCTTGACGGCCTCGGCGGATTCCCAATAGGCTCTAGCCTCGCTGCGCAGTACGGCTTCGGCGATGATCTTCGCCGATTCGACTTGCGATTCGAGCACCGGCGTCAGTCCCTTTTCGCGGGCCTCGGCTTCCCCGGCTTCCCATGCTTTGCCGGATCGAATCTTGCATCCGGCAACCGGAAGAAACTCTGTTTCGACAGGAAAGCCGCCAACCATGCAGTGAACGAGCGAGCCAAGCATCATTTCCGGCGAAGGCGGCTCGCGCTCGATGGTTCGAGATACATACATTTTTTCGTAGAGCGCAGGGGACCGGCGGTAGATTTTCAGCATCGAATTGGTAATCGACGCCTCGGCGTGGTATTCATTGTTTGTCATTTTCGATTTCCCGGATTCTTTTCTGTTTTTCGCGTTCGATTAGGCGGACTGCCTTTCCTATTCCGGCCAGTCGCTCCGCGCGGTAGAACAGCCTCAGGTTTTTCGGGTCGGTCTCTGCGCGAATCGCGCCGATGAACTCGTGGATTATTTTTTTCATGGCGTTGCTCCTAAAATGCCGCCGCCGGTATTGTCTCCGAGCACTTCGCGTGAACTTTCGTTTCCATCCGGCAGGCGGCTTGCTGCAATAAGATTTCCTTCATTATCGCAGCGGTATGCGACGTTAGCCTCGATTCCTTCGCCGACGTATCCGACTGCCAGTCGCCAGCGATATCCGTCATACCAAGCGATGACGATTACGCCGCCTTCTCCGGCGGTTGCCGTGCCACGGTCCCCTGCGGTCGCCGTGCCGTAGTCTCCGGCGGTTGCCGTGCCGTTGTCTCCGGCAGTTGCCGTGCCGTTGTCTCCGGCGGTTGCCATGCCACGATATCCGGCGGTTGCCGTGCCGTAGTCTCCTGCGGTGGCCGTGCCGCGGTATCCTGCGGTTGCCGTGCCGTTGTCTCCGGCAGTTGCCGTGCCGTTGTCTCCGGCGGTTGCCTGACCGTTGCGCCCGGCGGTCGCTTGGCCGTTGCGCCCGGCGGTCGCTTGGCCGTTGCGCCCGGCGGCTGCCGTGCCACGATATCCGACGGTTGCCATGCCGTAGTCTCCGGCGATGGCCATGCCGTAGCCTCCGGCGGTTGCCGTGCCACCAACGATAGGTCCAGTGCATCCATGCGATGAAAGATAGCTCGTTGCGCTGAATCTGTCGCCGCAGAATACTACATTTCCACGTCGGAATTTGCACTTGTCTTTTAGTTCATCTTTGCCATAGAGCAAGTCGGATTCATCGACTTCGACGACGAGCCACTTGGCGTCGGCATTCCAATTGATGCAATTGCTATCACCTACGCCTTCGAGCAGGCCATGCAGGCCATGCCCGCACTTGTAGGTCGGCTCCCAATCAGGGGCTTCTACCGGGCCGGATTCCGGCCAGACGAATCCATCGCGCGAAGTCATATCCGCATTGCAAGTTCGCAGAACAAGTTTAGTTCCCATGTCAGTTCGCGTTTCCGTAGAGGAATATCAGCCTGACTATTCCGGCGATTACCGCCAGAACGAGGAAGTATTCCAGATTATTCCAAATTGTTTTCATGGTTTTACGCTTCCCGCCGGGTTGACGGCTTCGGCTTCAATCAGTCTCTCGACTCTCGCGTCCATGCAATTCTCGCGATGATCCAGCGCATCCTCGATCTTCGACCATTCTTCGCCGCTGCTCATGCGACGCACGATTTCCTCGCGCATGATCTTCAGTTCCGGCGGGGCCGTGATTCCTAGGCGAACTTGACCGCGGCATCGCAGCACGTCGATGGTGATGGTATCACCGAGCAAAATCCGCTCGTTCTTTTTGCGGGTTAGCACCAACATGGTTCATCCTCCTTGAATAAAAACCCCCGGCTGGAAACAGCACCAGCCGGGGCACCCTACTCTGCTTGCGCCTACGAGGCGCAGAGCAACGTCGGCGGATCGAACGCCGAGGCCGGAGCACTTGATAGCCTGCCGCTCCATTGCGGCACGTTGCATGTTAGAACAATTCTCGGTAGCCATTTATCTTCGCCTTGTGTTGTCTATGTTGCATCGGCATCAGCGTGTATGGGTTAAGCTCAAAACTTAATACCCTTTCCAGGGTGCGAATATCTATCAGTCTTGGCGATTTTCGGCGGCGGCGAGATTAGGTCCAGGTCGGCGGCGTGATTCCAGAGTGAAATGATGTTCACCCGATGGTGGTTGACCGACCGCGCGGCTATTTCCTTTCCGCTCCACGTCATCCAAGCGAGAATCGTTTGCTTGTTCAGGTCGGACAAGCTCGGCTCGTGGCAGAGAAAACGCCGGAAGTTGTTGATTGAGTACCCCAGATACCGAGCCGTGCAAGGCGCGAGGTCCGGCCGTTCCGCCGCGTAACTTGCGAGTAATTCTGACAAGAACATCTCTCGCCCCCTGGCGTGCTACTCCGTTGGTGCTCCTTCTACTGGAAGAATAGCATACGAAAATAGCTTGGGATGAGAGCATCTTGCGCGAGACTCCGATTCTCACCCGGTCGGCTTTATGCCGCCGTGGTCTGCTTCGATAGCGAAGCGTTATGCACTTCAGAGCGTGCTAAGAAGTGCAGTTGTTCAGGATGCTCTAAGTGTAATCTATGTATTACATCCTGTCAACTGCCGAAATGGAAAAAAATCAAGAATTTTTATTTTGAGACGGAAGTTATTGCCTCGTCAAGACTTATGTTCAAGGCGGCGGCGATCTTTGCTGCGGTTTCCAGGCTCGGTTCGGAATGGCCTTGGAGGATTTTATTGAGAAATACTCTTGATATTCCGGCCTTCTTTGCAACCTTTTCTTGCCTGCCTTTGCAGAGCGCGATGATAGACAAGCGAAACGAATCAACGGCGTTTTTGGGCATTGCGGTCATGCTCCTATAGTAGCACATAGATTACAAACAGTCAACACCCAAAGGATTCCTCGGCCAACTGCTAGCCGCCGGTCCTCACGGATTACGGATTCTTTGGGTGCTGACAGTGCCGAAGACAGGACTTGAACCTGCACAGCCTTAACGGCCACATGGTCCTGAGTGCTTAGCGCATACTGCCAGAAGAGGTATTGTGGTAATCCACAACCATCCGCACCCTACCATAGGTAGTGTTTTATGCTAGAAACGCATAGGATGCAGCGTAATCGCTTCCAATCTCACGGGTATCTTTACTCAAGAATCGAAAAGGAACGCAACAGAGAGCGTCATGGTGCGTCTATCTTGCAGCATGAGAGGCACGAGCAATGATTTTCGCAACCAAAGCATGGGCGCCATGCCATTTTCCACCACGGCGGGTGGTTCCCTCTCGGTCGAGTATTCGGCATATAGCGCGCGCCGAGTGATCCTTGGAGAGTTCGACGATCCGCTCGATGACGCGCTGCTCGTTTTCGTCTTTGACAATGACCGAGGGGTTATCGGTTGCCTTCCATCCGA
>Ga0116178_10004263_pt1 | contig 10561 bp, 6 predicted proteins | sample AD_STIC12_MetaG_FD_89880 | JGI IMG/M metagenome (GOLD analysis project Ga0116178, IMG submission 89880) | Active sludge microbial communities of municipal wastewater-treating anaerobic digesters from USA - AD_STIC12_MetaG | ecosystem: Engineered > Bioreactor > Anaerobic > Digestate | place: USA...
ATAGAGATTGGTTTTGGATGATATTAAATTGGTAACTAAAAATCTTGAATCTTGCTGGATATGAGACCTGGTTTTAAATACTTCTTCTAAAACAGAAGGTTGCTGAGCAATTGTCCATCGCATTCCACCTAAAAGCAGACAAATTCCAAGTATCAGATATATACGCGCAGATTTTAAAAAAATAGCCAGAATAAAAATTACCAGAGCTATAATTGCTTGCCAGATAAAGGGAATAGCTATTGCTCGGGATAAAGTAATACCTACACACCACAAAAGAACAGGAAGGAATAGAGGTGCAGGTTTTTCATGCTGAAGCATATCTATTTAATCCCAAAAACAATTGTAAAATAACCTATCAAAAAATCCATTTCAGAACTGCACCTAAAAAGTTATCTCTCTGTATGTTAAAGAAATAAAACATTTACTTATTCTCATAGATGTTCTTTCTCTTTCCTAAAGTTTGATAATTTTAATTTAATTTTATTTCTTATTATAATCTGTCAATAAAATTTACGATTAGCATCATAAATCCAATTAGGGAAATTGCCTCTTGGTATCTTAACAATCATATTTGAAATAATAAAATTTTATACCTATTTTGATAGTACACTAAGTATATTATATCTAAAGATTTACTACATCCACACTTTTATTAGCTAATTCAAATCTACCTTATGGGTAACTTATGTCCACTTTCGGACATGAGCTGGACATGAGCTGGACATGAGCTGGACATGAGCTGGACATGAGCTGGACATAAGCTCTACATAATCTGGACATTTATTATTTATTTAGATGGAATAATTAAATAATTTGCAGTGGAATATAAAGAATAGAGTAAATTATAAGTTCTCACCCGAATTTTCAAATTGATATCATGTGTCACAGAGGTCTTAAAGGTTTATAGGGTGCAGAGTTAGATAGGACTGGCTTTAGACTGTGTCACAGTGGTTTTTGGACTTTTTTGGAAGTATCACGATTCTTTCAATTTTGTCCTAATTTCAATATCTCCTTTAATGTATTTTGTGTCAACTTATTTAGGACACCACAGTGAGAACGCATAGATCTCTTAGGAGATCCTCTAACACTTCCTTAACGGGACTAAAGAAACTTTAGGGAAAAGTTTAAGAAATGTAATTGGTGGTTGTTGGTGAGGGTAATTATTTTATTTTGATTATTTTAGCAATTACTTTCTCTTTACCTGAGGATACTTTCACGAAGTAAATTCCAGAGCTTGTGTTTCTTTCTGTAGTATCTTTGCCATTCCAAGTAAATTGCATATCCTGAAGAGGATATCCATTAAAAATAGTTTGAACTACCTGTCCTTTAAGGTTGTAGATTTTAATATTCATTAACTTTTCTGGATCGGCATTTTTCACAGTGAAAGTTGTTTCATTTACAAAGGGATTAGGATAATTTGGCAATAATCTAAGTCCTGTTACTGGTGGTATTGGAATATCAGGTTTGGTCGATTCCTGAAAAAGGTTAGTAAAGACATAATCAATCAAATCTTGGGCAGATGACGCCTGCATATTGTAGAGAGGGAAACTTAAACATAATACCTGACCTTCTCCATAGTAGCGATGAATACCTACACTTTTTCCGTTTAAGGAGCCCTGGTTGCTTTCTGGGCTATAATCGGAACCATACAGATAAATACTCTCTTCCGGATTTACCGGTTCCATTCCCTCCACGCCAAAGATATGACTATGCCAGGAGGATATGGTTTTTAAACTGTCAACTTGGAGAGCAGGATAATTTTCATTGTTAGGAATTGCATATTTAAAACGGCTTTGCACACTGTAATTTACCCCTCCGATGCCCAAAGCCTCATTGATAAAACTGTCTTCAGAAAAGGATGCCGGATATCCCGCATTCAATTCAAATGCCTTACCCGGATAATAGACAGTGAAAAATATATTTCCTCCCAACCGAATATATTCCCCTAGAATATCACGAATTTCGTAAGGATAGGTATTATCGCCAATATCATTGCCATGCCACAAAATAGATGAATAGATACCGATATCTGCCAATTTCAGGATTCCGGTTTGTTCTTCCAGGTCCAATAGGGAGACCTTTTCATAATTCTTTAAAAGATCATTGTAAAAATTATCTACTGCCTCATCAGTCGGTTGAAAAGGAGTTGTCCCGCTGAAATTCTTGCTCTCGTCTATCACATAAATACCTCTATCCAAGGAAACCATTCTACTTGCCAAAGGTGAAGAGAAGGGACTTTGATTTCCCTCCGAATCATTGGCAGTAAGGCGATAGTAATAATATTCCTCATTACTTTTTACATCCGTATCGGTATAAGAAGTATCAGGGACAGGAACAGTAGCAATCATTGTTTCCGTTGTGTTTGAACCCAGAGAACGATAGATACTATAGCTTGCTATATCCAATTCCGAATTGGGTTGCCAAGTAATAGTTATAGAATGTCTATCTGGAAAATCGGCAATTAAATTTGGCGCTGCAGGAACCGAAAAAGGTGTGCCGCTTCCATATTTACGGATACTTGTTAAGCCGGCATCATTTACATTACAAACAGCTATGTAATAAGATTGCCCTTCCTCAAGTCCGCTAATAATACATTGGTTTTCATTTATATATTGCCAAAAAGTCATTGAATCGATTTCTGTTCCATAATACACTGCATATTTAGTTACTTCCGGATCGGAAGAACTATCCCATATCGCCAGTAAAGAGTTTCCTGTTCCGGGATTATAAACTTGAATATTATTCACCGGAAAGGGCTGATTAGCAAATATAACAGTAGCAGCAGTAGCTGCCCGAACTATTTCACTGGCATACTGAAAATCCAGATAATCAATCAAATCATCACTGCTATGGAGATAGGGATTGAGATAGCGTTCAAAGAAAAATACGGCATTAAAGCCGTTTTTTGAAAAGATACCGCTATCGGAACCCATATCCGTCTCTCCCAAAACCGGTTGATAAGAACTATATTGTTGGGCGATTCTTATTGTTTCATAACTATATTCTTCAGAACCTTGATAAGGCATAACCCGAAACTCTTGGCTGGTCTGCAAATTATTCGCTATCATATCCAGATTGAGCATCACTCTTATTTCCTGATTCGCATTGATGGCGTAATTGCAATACGCTTCAGAACCCAAACCATTAACTTCTTCAGCACTAAAAGCGATAAAACGAATGGAAAATTTTGGCTGATATCCTATCGCCATCATCACCCTGGCAATTTCTAATACACCTGCCGTGCCACTGGCATTATCATCTGCACCGGGAGCAAAGACATAAGAATCGGAATTGGCAGAATATGAATCATAATGTCCTCCTACGATGATATAAAGATCCGGATATAAATATCCAGGAATAGTGGCAATTACATTATATTGAGTAGTATTATTATGCTGATATTCCTGCATCCAAGTATTGGTAAAACCATAACTTTCAAATTGACCTTTTACCCAATTTGCAACCTCTAAATGATTATCTGCCAGAGCATAACGGGTTTGATAATCCTGCAGGTGTTGAACATAAGCTCTTAAAGTATCGGCATTCACCAAGGAAATTAAATCTAAAATATCTGAATGCGGGTCCGACAACTGAGCGAACAGGAAACAGATTGCTAAAATGAAAGCCAGTAAAAAGCAAGTCTTTTTCATTGTTTCTCCTATACAGTATATTTACCCGAAAAAAGTCCTCTTTTTATTTGATTTATTCTTCTCGTTAGGAAAGTGTCATACACCGGAATAATATGGTTTTTTAGCCAGTTTATCCATTTGCCGTAACTATTTTTCTTCATAGAGTTATTTAGATATTCTAAAACTTATTTGTCAATTAAAATATAGTTAAACATACTTTCCCTAACTAAATCTATTGTAATGTATCAGTGAACTTCAAATCGTATCACCGAAAATTTCAAACTTATATCACTGAAAACTTCAAATTGGTTCTGCATATCAATAATAAAACTTGGGAAACACTGTCAGCATACCACATATCATATCAGAGGGCATTCTATGTAGGGTCTGTAGGCTATGACCATAATCGGATTTGGGTGTCTCCAAGTCAAGTTTGAATATCTTTCATCTTTCTTCTGGATAAAGAGTATCAGGAGCTGCCTCACATCATCCTGACCAACGAGTGCGATGTTTTCCTCTATATAGCCGCTGTTAAACTCAATGTGAACAGAGTCACTATCATGATCGGGATCAGTCAGGTCTATACCACAACTAATCCTTTCTACAAGCTTCTTGCCCTCGCCAAATAGAACCAAGCCAAAGATAAAACTCAGCAGAAACGAGTTAATGAACTGGATAGATGTTGATTATCGCTTCTTTTCCATCCTGCAGATTAACTCTGCCAACAAGTTGATCATCTCCTTGTAGTCTCAATATTCCCAGGCATCATCGACTCTGGTTTTGATCTCATCTTCGGTCATCTTCTCTGACTGCAAACAGGGCTTTCGGAACTGATTCCTCCAGCTTTTGTAGAGGTATTCACCAGCATAGGGATCGGGCTTGTTAGGCTCTTTATCAAAGCCACTCTTGGTCATCTCGATTACCTTCATGGTTTTCCCTAACTTCAGTGTGCCTGATTGCTTGGTTAATACTTCTACTGGCTGCTCCATCCCCTCGTCAGGCTTCAAAATAAGTTGGCTGCCAGATTTCACTATCTCCTCCAGCATTACTTGGCTTTAGCGATTCTTGTTTTGGTTAGTCATCTTGATCTCTTTCTCGGTTACCCAACTTTTAATTTATGGGTGCTACTCTGCACCCCTCGCAAAGATGGTCAAATACTTTTCGCTCAATATGATAAGAAAGATATATGTCTCAATAAACAATCAGATTGAATGAGCACCTATCATAATCGCAAGTCATACAATGCAATACGAAATACGATTGAAAAAATCGTGATATCGCAGACCAGCAAAAACGCCGATTTGAAAAATATTTGATACAATTTGAAAAAATAAGTGAGAACGCATATAAATAAAAGAAGAGAATAGAGAGGAATTTGTCAAAAAACTTGACAGAAATCTTAGATTAAAATTTTTTGATATTTTAGACGCGAGGTAGAGCAGCTGGTAGCTCGTCGGGCTCATAACCCGAAGGTCGAAGGTTCGAATCCTTCCCTCGCTACCATTTTTTAACACCGGTATAATTACCGGGTTTTTTCTCTTTAACATATAATCGGGCGGTGTAGCTCAGCTGGTTAGAGCGTCGGAATCATAATCCGCAGGTCCGGGGTTCAAATCCCTGCACCGCTACCAAAAAATGCGCCAGTAGCTCAGCAGGATAGAGCAGCAGCCTTCTAAGCTGCGGGTCGGGGGTTCGAATCCCTTCTGGCGTGCCATCTTAATAGATACTTAAAATTATCTTTACGGTGGGTGTAGTTCAACTGGCAGAGCACCGGATTGTGGTTCCGGGCGTTGTGGGTTCGATCCCCATCACCCACCCCATTCTTTAGTATGTCAACATCAGATAAATATTTCTTAGGAATAGATATTGGCGCATCCAGTGTCAAATATGGATGGGGGAATAGTAAAGTAGGTTTACAGTATTTCAATAAAAAAGAACTCAGCACCAAAACCCTTCCATTCTTGAAAAATATTATCTCCGAGATTCTAAATTTTGCTTCTGATAATCCTATCTGGCAAAAAATCAAATCTATTGGTATTGGGACTCCAGGAACAATAGACCAGAATATTCATCAAATAGTTGGAGTAAATCCTAATCTACCTTTTCTGGTAAATTTAAATATAGAGAATCTAATTCCTGAAAATATAAAGATTCCCGTTTATTGGGATAATGACGCTAATTTGATGTGTTTTGCTGAAGCTTGGCTCAGGGATTTTAAATGTGATATTGTAGGAATAACTATTGGAAGTGGTATTGGATGTGGATTTGTTCAAAAAGATAGAATATTTCACGGTTCTCATGGTTATGCCATGGAACTGGGACATATATGTATAATACCTGGTGGAGAATTATGTTCTTGTGGTAGAAAAGGTTGTGTTGAAGCATATTCCTCTGTGGACGGTCTGAAAAGAAGAATAAGTCTACTGGAAATACCTTTCTCCAAAACAGAATCTTCCTTAAATGTTAAAGATTTGCTCTACCTAACAGCAATAGACTCTAAGGCTAAGCAAATTTTAGAGGAAGGATTATATATTCTGGCACAGGGCATTACCAACCTTAGTGTGCTTCTTGACCCCGAAATTATTGTCATAGGAGGAGGTGCAATGGAAGGTTCTCTATATGATTGGAAAAAACTTCAGAAACAAATTATAGATTTTATGCCCGCGATAAATGCTGAACATACCAGAATTGAAAAAGCTTTAGCAGGAAATAAAGCAGGTGTCTTGGGTGCTATCATTCTGGCAGAATCTGTTAATAAATTTGTTTCGGAATGAAATATGCATATATTATATTTGTGAAGATTAGAGGAGAGTGAAAAAATGAAAAAGATATTATTTGTCATAGCAATGGGTCTTTTAATGCTGACTATGTTGTCAGCAAAAGAGATGAAAGATTATACGGAAATAGTGATTGATCCCAATCCAATGGATAATTTTACCAATATAACCGTAAGTTTTAGTAGTCCCGTTGAGGTTCAAATAAGTATTGAAACTGGCAGTGGTAAGGTGATTAAAACACTTTATAGTGGTATGATAAAAAATTATCTTCGTATTGGTTGGGATAGAATTGGGGATGATGGCTCTTATACGCCCTCTGGTGAATATTATTTAGTAGTTCGTTATGACCAGAGATTTACTTCTATAAAGAAGACAATGATACTCAGGTAAAGAAATAGAAATAGAGAAATTTATTTACTCAATAATCCAAAAGCGTAAGCTTTAATTTTTTTTGCAACTAACTTAGTTCTGCATTATCTTTTTAATTGCATTATTATCTATAAATCAATAGGTTAGAATATTGTACCCCTCTTTTAGATAAGTTATTTCTTGACAGATTTTGAGAGTTCTAATTTTATAATATTCAGATGGGGAATTGTTTTTTTAATTGAAGAACAAATTCCCTTGATGGTATAAATGATTCGTTATTCTTATAAATATATAGAAAGCGGAAAGTTATAATATTGGAATAGTATGAAGTTATTCACAAATGTCTCACTTCCGACATCCTCGGCAGCTTTTAAACGGGTTAATGTCCTGTTTAATGAAACTATAATCAAAATATCCAGTGATGAAATCCAATCAGATGAGTTAACCGAGATTATAGATCTTAAGGGGAAAATATTACTTCCAGGAGCAGTTGATGCCCATAGTCATATTATAACTGAAAAAGACGCTGAAAAAAACCTTGCTCATATCACTAAATCCGCATTATTAGGTGGATGGACAACTTTTGCTGAACTGAGTTACTTTAATCCAAAGCCCATTTTCCACTTAGAAGATATTAAATACTGGCAAGAGCTTATAGAAAAAAATTCCTTTTTGGATATGGCACTTTGGGGAAATGTTAATATTGCCTCCTATCCTTATCACGCTGAAGCAGCTCAAGAATTATGGTCTCAGGGAATAGTAGGTTTTGCACTTTTACATCCTTCTCCCAATAAACACATTCCTACTATATCTCTTCCAGAAATAATGGACCTTTTTCTGGATATTTACGAATCTGATACTCTCTTTGCTTTTCAAGGTTATGATTTTGAAGATGACCAGGAATTCTCATTCCAATCCCAGGATAATGCTATAAAGAAACTTTTACGACGCATTCAAGAAAATCCTATCCATCTCCCTTATATTTCATATTATCCTACCTTGGAATTTTTGAACAGTATCTATAAACGCACAGATATCTCTTATGCCCTAAATATTGCAGATTTGATGAAGTTTTTCTCTGGCATTGACCTTGGTCAAGAGATTGAGCTGGACGACCCGGAACATCAACTTTTTGAACTTTTACGCACCAATAAAATCTATATGCTTTCCAATAATGTTGAAGCTTCATCTGTTCCTGAAAATGTGAGTTTAGCTTTTCGGGGTACAACGGAAAAATTGTTACCCTATTCCTATCTCTGGACACTCTCAGAACTATGGAAAAAGCGAAAGGTTCCACTGGCTACAGTGATAAAAATGACTAGTGAAAATTCAGCTAAAAGATTGGGGCTATATCCCACTAAAGGTTGTATAGCTGCTGGTTCAGATGCTGATTTTGTGATTTATAACCCGGAAAAAGAAACTCTGTTTAAGGCACCTGATGGCAGTATAAATAAATTGGAAGGAAGCATAGAAGAGGTATATCTAAGAGGAAATAGAGTGGTTCAAAAAGGGAAAGCAGCAACTGCCAGTGGTTCTTTTCTCTTTCGTAAAAATTCCCCTAAGAGACGATATAATACCACTTCCTGGATTTAAAAAATATATTAACTGGAGGATAAATGGAAAATCTGGAATACCTGAAAAGCCTGCTGGACATACATCCTGAGCTCCAATATGAGATTATTGAACAATACTGGACAACGGATTTCCTGCGCTTTTATCATAGCCAGACCAATTACAACATCAGCAAGGAAACAACCACGCTGAGTGCAACTATCTACAAGGGTAAAAAATCATTTAACTTTATGCTGGATAATGCAACTTCTGAAAAAATTGATAATGCTGTCCACAATGCCCTGACAATAATAGATAAATTACCCGAAGACCCTTATTTTGTAGACTTGGAGAATGACAAAACCCTGGCAAAACCAAGAGAAGTAAAAAACAATATTGAAGCAATCCCCTTAAAATTGAAAACAGAAATCTTATCAAGAATTGCAGAAGCTGTTGCACCACATAATTTTGATATATTTGGCTCCTTTGTCTGTAACCATCAAAAATACAGACTCATTAACAGCAATGGATTAGATAAAACCAGTGAGAATTCTCCTTATTATCTGGAAGTTAAAGCTGTTCATAATAAGTCTCAAGTGACCGTGATAGAAGCATTTGGGGGAGAAGACTTTCAATATTTCCAGGAACAGAACTTTATTGAACATTTATTACAAAAAATTGGCTATTGTTTTAACGATATTGTGGACATTGAACCAGGAACTTATGATGTAATTCTTGCTCCACGTTGTCTGGGTGAATTTGCTCAATACCTTGCATATGGTATGCATGCACGCTCTTTAGACCAGCACAGTAGTTTCTTTGAAGGAAAACTCAATCAAAAAGTATTTCCGGAATGGGTTAGCATCTGTGATGACCCGGATGACCCGGAAATAATTCATAAGGATTACGGTTCTAATGGTCATATCTATCGTTATCTTTCTCTGGTGGACAATGGAATATTCCGTAACTTTATGTGTGATAACTATTATTCACACAAGACAGGACTTCCTAAAAACGGAAATACCGGCTCTTGTTTAAAAATTGAGGCAGGAGACAAGACTCTGGATGAAATGATAGGTAGCGTCAAACATGGACTGTTTATATCCAGTCTTCACTATATGAATTTTATCAATCCTAAAGAAACCTCTATAACTGGTTTAACCAGAGATGGAACATTTCTTATTGAAAATGGGAAGATAACTAAAGTAGTAAATAATCTTCGTTTCACGGAAAAAGTTGCCCGTATCTTTGAACATATCCAGGCTCTGGAAAATCGCAGTCATCCTGTTCCTTTTTCTGGAAATTATGAAATCTTTGATATTGAAACGGTGAAATCTCCCCATGCTTTAGTGCGAGATTTCAATATATCTTCATCTACTAAAACAATCTGAGGGTAATAAAATGGAACAAATAATAAAACAAACTATACAAAAATTATCGCTTCCCGAAATCACTTTTGCTGATGTACGTATCACTCGCACAGATAATGAAGGCATCTTTTTCCAGAATGGCTTTCTCAGAGGTTATAGTACCAACCTTGATTCTATTGCTTTGGGTATTAGAGTGTTGATAAATGGTTGCTGGGGTTTTGCTGGAACCAGAGATTTAAGTAGTTCTTCCATAGATAAAGCTATCCATACCGCTATCTCTAATGCCCATTTTGGAAGCCTTTTCCAGAAGACTAAAGTAGAATTCCCTCCTCTTTCTCCTGTCCAAGCGGAATATGAACATCATCCTGAACAAGATCCTTTTAAAATGGCAAAAGAGGAAAAGATTGATTACCTTCAGAGATTGGCGGAAGCTATTAAACCACAGGAAAAGATTGTACATTCTATCATTTATGCTGCTTTTATGCGTCAGGAAAAATACTATGCTAATAGTGAAGGCACTTATGCGCATTACACCTTTTATAATACCCTTCCTATGATGTCAGTCTTAGCTTCAGATGGAGCTCAAGTGCAATCTCGCACTTGGCCTGGACATATGGGTGCTGGAAGAGCTGGATTTGAGATATTTCATAAACATAAATTTGAAGAAAACACTGAACGCATAATCAAAGAAGCCACTGACTTGCTGTCTGCTCCAACTATTGAAGAAGATAAAGCAGATATCATTATTGGAAGTGGTCATCTTGCTCTCCAATTACATGAATCCGTAGGACATGCTACCGAGGCAGATCGTATCTTTGGAATGGAGATATCCTATGCTGGAAAGACCTTCATTAAACCTGAAATG
>Ga0116178_10004264_pt1 | contig 10560 bp, 13 predicted proteins | sample AD_STIC12_MetaG_FD_89880 | JGI IMG/M metagenome (GOLD analysis project Ga0116178, IMG submission 89880) | Active sludge microbial communities of municipal wastewater-treating anaerobic digesters from USA - AD_STIC12_MetaG | ecosystem: Engineered > Bioreactor > Anaerobic > Digestate | place: USA...
GCGTCTCCCTATGAGGTTGAATCGGTCAGCAGGCCGAGGCCCGCCAGTTTCGTTAGCAGGTCGGCCAGCGCGGCGTTGTCCCCACGGCTCCCAGTGATTGTCGGCTTCGTGGTGGGCGTGGTGTTGTAGAAACCTAGTGTGCTGCCCTGATGCGCGAGCGCATCCCTGACCTCGGTCGTGCCGGACGGGCGCAGCACTAGACAGGCCACGGCGGTTCCGGACGAGTTGCGCGAGGCGAGCGTGATCCTGCACGGGACGTTGTCTCCACTGACCGCCCCTTCCTGCGTGAACCGGATGACCGCGCTGTCGCGATAATCACCGTTCGCATAGCCCATCGCGATGATGTCGAACAAGATGTTGGTGTCTTCTGTGTCGGTTCTTGCGTCATACGTCCCATTGGCCCGTACCCCCTTGAACTTCGCCTCGGCCCCATACCGCACCGTGATGTCCTGCCCCGCCGCCAGCGTCTTCGCGAGACTGCCGCCCACGGTGAACCCGATGTTGGCGGAGTCCATGAACAGGCCCGTATTGGACGTGCCCATGTTGATCGCCGGAGCAGCCGCCGTCCCCGCGCCCGTGGTCAGCGTGGTGACGGTGGCCGCGCCGGAACAGGTGACGGCCTCGGTCTTGATCTTCGGGATATAGCGTTCTGTGTATGTCGGTGCCATGTGCTGTCTCCGGTGTTATTATACCACGGCCCCGCTAGGAGGCCTCGTAGTCCTCGGCGTCAATGTCCCACACGGCATGGCAGGTGGCGTCCATCGAAATGATCGCGCCTACAAGGTTATCCCCTGCCACCAGTTCGTCCTCAAAATAGAACGGGCGGGTCACTGTTGACTCGAATTCCACCTCCTCGACCGCAACACCGAAATTTCCCTCCCATCCTGCTGATAGGTCACCCCGGTCGGTAGTGAATGCGGCTGTGGCCCCAAAAGCATCATTGAACGTCAAGTATCCGCGCATGACGGGACGGTCAAACGGTAAAGACTCAAGGCCATCATCCCCGCGAAAACCCACAACAAAAGACTCATCATCCGACAATTGCACCACCCTATTGCCAGAAAACACACCGCTCGCATATATTGTAGAACGGGCCTCAGATGACGCGGGAGGTGTTGTGTATACAGGCGCGGCCCACATGGAAGCGAGTGCGGCATTCACAGAGTCTTTGGTTATGCCAGCCTTAACCAACCCACCACCCCTCTGCGCGATTAGGGTGTTTTTCACGCGCCCCCTGTAATACCGCAACTTGCCAAACGCCTCGCGGATAGCCGCCCATGCGTCCACCTGTTGCGGGCGGGTGAGGCTGTCTTCATCGAAGTCGCCCAGCCCCAAGTATTCCATCGTGAGCGCGGATTCATAGTCGTCTTGGAGAAATTGGGGCAGGTCTTCGGTCTGCGCCTCGCACAGCGTCTCGAACATGCCGAGCGCGGCGCGGTAGTTGTAGCGCATGGGGTCGCCTATCCAAGACGGCTCTGTACTCCCGCCAACAGGCTGATCATCAAACCATGACGGTTGGGCGTCTATGCCAGTGCCTAACAGCGTGACAATATCAAGAGTGCTTGGCCCTTTTTTGAATCTTAAGGGGGATAACGGGTGCGTGCCTCCAAGCGGAAGGCCCACTTTTATTAGCCGGTACACCTCGTCCGCAGCATTAATGACGTCCGCCATGATATGCCCAAGACGGCGCACGGGAACGCCACCCCAGTCGCCGCCGTTGTACCAGTCGAAAATCATGTCTCTGCCTCTAGGTGAGATATGCACGCCCAGACCATTGTAGACTCCTCCAACATCGCCGCGTACATTTTCAGCGGCTTCCCGTTGCTGTCCACCTCGAACCACAGGCACGGCGTGTCCGGCACCGTGGGCGCGGTGGTCTCCGTCAGGATGGGCACGCCCTTGTGCTGGTGGTCGGCGCGGGCAACCTTGTCAGACGTGCCCGCCACGGCGTCACCAGCAACAACGGGCTTGATGTCGGCCTGTTCGCCGTAGTCCAAGACCACTTCGGAGTCTTCGAGGTTCTGGATGCGCGTCTCGTGGTCTTGGAGCGCGTCCGCGATGTTGTTCTCGTTCGGGCCGCTCTCGGTGTCGAAGGGCGGGACATAGTTTTCCAGTAGGTCGCGGAATGCCTCGGTGAGGTTGGAGCCGCTGGGGCTTTCTGGATCGTCCGCCGCCTCCTCCAGCACACGGGCGACCATGCGCCCGATATGCCCCTCGTAGTAGTCGCTTTCGTCCTCCCAGAAGTCCAGCAGTTCCTCCTCGTCTAGCGTGGGGTTCAACTGTCCAAGGATGCGCTCGAAGATTTCCGCGAGACTCTTGGCGCGGTTCGCAAGTTTCACGGAGGTCGCCAGCGGGTTGGACAGGTCGTAGGTGACGCTCTGGGCGGTCAGGTAGACGCCGGACAGCGGGGAGGCTGTGTCGTCATCGATTAGGTACTCAGTCCCCGGCCAGAGGTCTACCACGCCATAGTCGCCGTCCGCCTTTGCCAGGTCCACCGTGTCGACCTCTACCTCGTAGTAGGGCACGCTGGTTTCGGAGAGTAGGCGGTTCGCGGTGGCCAGCAAGGTTTCTGGGTACTTGATGCGGTTGTCAATTTTCCGCGCCGACCGGATGCCGTAGGTGCCCGTATTGGCCTGGACGTAGGGCACGGCAAGCCCAGCGTCCTCCAATGACAAAAACTCTTCGGTGTTCTTCAACCCGCCGTAGAGATAGACGCGGGTCGCCATTTCATCAAGTTTCATGCGCACGGTTGCACCGCGCAACGCGGGGGCGGGGAGGCCGCTGGAAAGCGTCTGGCGGTCCACACCGATCTTGAGCCGCCACTGGAGTTTGTTCTGGTCGTCAATCCACAGGAAGCCCCCGCGCCCTGCTGGCGTAGTGGACTGCAACTGCCGGAGCGCGTCCATGACGTTGCTATCCTCGAAAACAATCATGCGCATGGTGTTGCCGATTGCGCTGTCAATGACGCCGATTGAGACGGCGGGGGTCCGGTTCTGGAAGGCGAGAAGTCCCTTCACGATGTTGCGCGTGGTATCGTAGCGGCGGGTGCGCGTCTCCTTCCCGTCCTTGTCCACCTTCACGTCCACAGGCGTGGAGTAGAAGGCGACAGGCTCCCGCGACAAACGCGCCACAAGCCCCTGCGCCACAACGCGGAAGAACCGCGCCGCGCCCTGATAGACGCGCTCAACATGGACGATCTCGAAGCGGCCCATCAGGTGGCCGCGCCAGTCGCGCAGCCAGATTTCACGCTGGCCCACTGTGGCGAAGTTGTCAAACTGATCGTCGTTCGTGGCAAACTCTAGGTCGGGTGCGCGGTCCACATTGAACACCGCAGTCCCCGCCCAGTGTTCCGTGATCTCTTTTACCAGCGTGCCGCCAGACGTGCGGAGTTCCAGTTTCCAATACTGCAAGTTGTCCAGGGTGTAGGTGCCCGTCACTAAGTCGCCGTCCGCGTCCTCGTAGACGTAGGTTGTCGGCGGCGTGGTGTCTCCCGGCCCAACGCCCCCCGGCACAATCACGGGCGGCGGGGTGGACGGCGTGCCCGCCAGTGGAATGTCTCCGGACGCGGTGTCGTAGCCGCTAATATTGAGTGTTGGGAGTTCCCCACTAACAGACGCGCCAAGCGCGTAGTCCGGCGCGTCCCAGCCCCACGGCACGGCTTCCCACGGCGTGTTATTCAGGAACTCCGCAGAGTCCGCCGCAGACGGCGCAAGTGCGAAGTGCCGAACCGTAGCCAACAAAGCCATGCCGTGACGGTTGAACATTAGAGGATGCTCCGGCGGTCGGTGATGTCGCCCGCAATGAGTCCGGTATCGTTCCAGTCCACTGCAACGTCCGCGAGAATCGTGTACCCTGCGGGGGCGGGGTCTCCGGCTGTGTCCAGCACGGCGGACAGTGCGCCGGTTCCGCTCACTAAAATCTGGTAGTTTACTGTGCCAGAACCGGGGGGCGCGAGCGTCACGCTGCCAGCCGAAACCACCACGGGCGCGGAGTCCACCACAGCAACCCCCGCCGTCACGTTCACAGCAACGCCCGTACCAGCGGAGACGATGCACGCGGTATCCGTTGGGCCGCGCAAGACACCGGAGGTGCCGCCCAAAGTAGCGAGTACCGCAGACCACGCGGCGAAAGCGGCGGCGTGAATCTCCGTGTACTGTTCGGCATAGTTGCGTTGGGCGACGGGAATGCCCGCGCTATACACGCCAGCCGCGCCGTAGACCGCCCGCGTGACATTCCAGCGCGTGGTGCCGGGGGCGGGGGTGTCCTCGGTGACGGTCGTTACCTCAACAATCTCCCCGCCAAGGTCCGCGAAAAACGGCACTGTCAGGTCATCAAGGCCGGAGGCCGTCACGTCAATGGCGGTGTCAATGGCCGCAACGTCATCGGCCAGCAGTGTGTAAAGGTTGTTCCCGCAGTCGTGAAATGTGAGCGGCATGTCAGGTGCCTTCCGTGTAGGGTGTGCCCGTGGGGTCTGGGGCTATAAACTCAAGGTTGAAGGTCGCACCGTTTAGCGCGGCCTCAAAACGAATCTCAGACACGAGCCGCGCCTGCCACTGGACCGTGGGGCGGTAACCAAAGACCAATTGCTTCAGCCCGCCCGCCGCGTGCGCCGTGGCGAAGTGGTCGGCTATCGCGTCTAGCGTGGTCTCTAGGTTGCCCGTGTTGTCCTCTACGGCGCACTCCACGCGGAAGATGCGCGGGTCGAAGTTGCGGCCCGCTGTGACGGCCCCATTGGCGTCTCCAAGGTTCTCTACCCACACGCGGGGCGCGGGCATGTAGGGCCAGTCCCGGCGGGTCACGCGCACGCCCCAGGTATCGAACAAGTCCACGCCGTTGAATCGGATTGTCGCCGCGTTCATGCGAAGGCCCCCGCCGCCCGCAACTGTCGGGTGGTCAGTTCGGCGATGCGCTCGGAAAGCGTGCGGATGTCGGAGTCATTCCGCACGGAGACGCCGCCCATGTTGATGTTCACCGAGATGCCGCCCGCCGTTCCGCCATTAGGCACGATGGACCCGTTACTCTGCGGCACAAACAATTCCGGTCCCTCTTCGCCCACGAGGTAGGGCTGGCCGCTGTTCACGGGGCCGCCGGAGGCGCGGGCCTCTATGGTGCCGCCCGTCAAGCCGAGCATTTCACCAATTCCGCCGAACAGCCCGCCCACCGCGTCCGCGATCTGCGCGAGGATGCCGGAAATCCAGTCCCAGCCTGCGGTGAACACGCCAACAATACCATCCCAGACGCCGCCCAAAAAGTCTACCACGCCGCCCGCCGCCCACTTGATGGCGTCCCAGATCACGTCCAAGCCCTCTTTGATGCCTTCCCAGTTCGCAATGACTGCGGAAACGGCGAGACCGACCGCAACGGCGGCGAGAGTAACAGGCGCGGCGATGGCGGCGGCGGCGGCGGCAACGCCTGTCGCGGCGGCTGAAAAAATCGCGCCAAGGCCGCCAAGCGCACCAGCAATCGAGCCTACCGCGCCGATTATGGCGGACCCCGCCATGAGAAAACTTCCCAGAGCGATCAGAAGCGGGCCCAATGCGGTAAGCACAATGCCGATTCCGCCGCCCCATTTTATCAAGCCAAGGACAAGCGGCTCATTCTCGGATACCCATTTCTGGATTCCGGCCACCGCGCTTGTAATCGCAGGGACAAGGTCTTCGACAATCTGCGCTATCATGGGGCCGATGGATATAACCACGCCGCGCATTGCCGCGTTCAGGGTATCCAATGAGTCCCCGAACGCCTCAGCACTGGCCGCGCCTTCGGTGTCATAGACAAGCCCTAACTTCTCCGCCTCTGCCATCTGCGCGGCTATGGCGTCTTTGCCTTGCATCATGATGGTGAGAAGGCTGGAGCCGGAACGTCCGAAGATGTCCATGCTAAGGGCGGTGCGCGTGTTCGCGCTCTCAACTTGCCCGATAGCCCCGGCAATCGCAAGAAACTGCTGTTCCGGATTCATCATGGCGATGTCTGTAATGCTCAAGCCGAGCCGCGTCAGCGCGTCAGCCGCCGGACCTGTTCCGGACGTGGTGGCCTCGTCCAGATTTCGGCCCATGAACTTGAAGGCATTCCCCATTTCCTCGAAGGACACGTCCGCGAGTTCGCCGACATACTTTAGTTTTGACAGCGTCTCAGTCGCAACGCCCGTGCGCGTGGACATGTCCTGTATAGCAGACCCCGCGTCTGCCCAAGACTTCAGGGTGCCACCGAGTGCGCCCGTAATGAGCGCACCCATTGCGGTTGCTCCCGCCCCTGCAACCGCCATGCCCTGCCCGATGTTCCGCATGCTGGCCGCAACGTTGGACGTGCTGGCTGTTACCGCGCCCTCCGCCTGCGCGAGGGACTGTTGCAGTGGTGTGGAGTCGCCAGTGATTGTCCAGACGGCATCGCCCGCAGAGATGCCGCCGCCGATTCCTGCCGCCATGTTACAAGCCCTCGCAGTATGGGGCAGTGGTCACCCCGCCGCGTTTCGGTTGCGCCGCCTTGTGTTCCGCCTTCAAGCGGTCGTTCATGCGCTCAACAAAAAGGCGATACTGCCGCTCCGTCCATTCGTTTTCGATAACGTGGAACGGGATGTGCCACTGGCGCATGACGGCCTCCATTAGGATGGACTCGGCGTGTTCGTCTCGCCGTCCGGTTCGGCCACGGCGGCGGCTTGCATTGCCACCGCCTCCGCCACGAAAGGGGCGCTCACCATCTCCGCCACCGCGTTGAACGCCGCGCAGATTTCGCGCTCTGTCGCCGTGGCGTCTATGGCCTCCCGGTCCCGCTTCGCCTCAGTGTTCCAGCGGTAGAGGAAGTCCAGGCACTTGTCCACCGCGCGAAGCCGAGAGGCAGGGGCGGGGTCTGCGAGTGCGGGGGAGATCTCCATGATCTCGCACAGCATCGCCCGCCCCTGCCGCCTCGGCGGCTCCGGGTAAGTGTACAACACCCCGCAGAGTGCTACGGTCACGCTGGACCCTTGCATGATTTCGAGGTCACTTCCCGATTTGAGCATGTCGCGTGGTCTCCCTTTGTCGGTTAGTGTCAGCTACCCGCCGCCGCCTTGTACGCGCGCCAGCAGCCGGACTTCACATAGGCACCAAGCGCGCCGGCAGTGCCGTCATAGTCCATGACCTTCGCGGTGAAGGTGAGCTTGCCCACAGCGTCATCGCCAGGGCCATAGCCAGCCGTGTCGCCCGTGATCGTCAGAAGAACGCGTGGATACCAGTCCACGAGAAGCCCGTCAATCTCCACCGCAACGGAGCGGTAGACCTGGGTTCCCTGCTGTTCGTAGACACCCGACCCCGGCGCGAGCTCGGCCACGGTGGAATCGAGCGCGAACACGCCAGCGTCAATGTCGTAGGCGGTGAAGGTGAACTCATCCACGCCGCTTTTGCGCATGATGAATCCCTGCCGCGTCTGCGAACCAGGCGGGTTGATACTCACGCCCTCATTGTAGTTGGTGCGTTCCACGCTTTCGGAGTCAATGTCACCATCGTCTCCGTTCTGGATGCTGCCGATGGTGAACCAGCCCGCACCCTGAAGCGTCGCCACGTCGAAGTTTGCGCCACGCGCAGGGAGGGGCGGGAGTTCCGTGCCCTCAGTGGCATGGACCGCGATCCTATGAACAACAGAAGTCGCCATTGTCACGTCCTTTCATTGATGCGGGCGGTCGCCCGCAGGTTGTAGGCCGGCCACCCCGTGTCCGGTTCCGGCGGGAGTTCCTGCCCGTTCAACTGGCCGATTCGTAGCACGTCCCCGGCGTTCGCCGCGCTGATCTTATCCAGCAACTGGGAGTAGACGGCCCCCGCATCGCTGGCCTTTGCGCTGCCACCGTAAACGCGAAACGAAATAGACGCCCTGCGAGTCGCGCCGCAATCCGCGTGCGCGTCCCCGTCAAGCGTCACAACAACCGCAGGCGCGGTGTTCTTGAATCCGGCAGGGAGACGGCCCCGCCAGACTTGAACCCCAGGCCACGGCAGAAGCCCGTCAGTTATGAGCGCGAGAATGTCGTTCACAGCGCGTCCCCTCCGTTGATCAACTTCACCCGCGCGACAAGACACGTCAGGCCCATTGTCGGCTCCCCCACCACGCGGTAAAGCTCAGGCGTGGCAAGGGCCGCGCCGTCCCGCGTTGTGACCTGTATGCGGTTCGCGGTAGACACGGAGACCGTCAGTGGTATGCGGATTGTGCCGTCCGTCAGGGACGCGCCGGACCCGTCAACAGTCTCAGAGGGCCGCGAGGTGTCCACACCAAGCGGGACGGTGGACCCCCATGTCCATGCAATGTCCGTGGGGTCCGCGCCTGTGGGCGTGCTGGCCGTGCCAATTTTGCCGGAGTCGCGGAACAGTCCAACGGCCTGCGCCCGCAGGGCTGCGATTTCGGCGAGTGTGACGCCGCATCCGATGACGCTCATTACTCGTTCCCCGTTCCGGTGTTGAGGTTCTCTTCGTCTTCAATCTCTTCGATGATGTCCTGTGTCCCGCGCCTGTAGACTTTCAGCACGCGGGGGCATGACCGCGCACGCCAGCGGGTGGCCATCTTGCGGTAGTTGTCTGCGATCTGGGAGCGTTGCAGGTTGGCACCGTCCCCGCTGTAATCGAAGCAGCACGCTGCCGCCGCCGCCTTCTCGTCCCACACGTCCGCCACAAGCCGCGCGATGTCGTATGTAGTGGTGTAGTCCGCGTCCCCCGGTGCGCGCCCGTGTTCGTCAAAGGTCAGGCACTCGCCCGCCATGCTTTCCAGAAGCGAGTCACTGTAGTTGGTGGCATCCGCCTCGCCACACTTCCTGCGGATGGCGTCATAGTCAAGCGTTGTGCTGGGCATGGTAGCCTCCTATGCTGTCTGGTAGAATCGGAGTGCGGCAAAACAGTCAAAGAGCATCATCTCGCCACCGTGTTTGTGGTGTATCTCATCCACAGCCGCGATGACACCGGGGTGGTCTCCGCAGTAGTCGTGAAACAGGATGTGGTGTGTGTGTAGCAGTGCAAAGGCGAAGTCCCGCATGACGTTTTCATAGTTATGTGTCGCGTCTATGAAGCACATATCGAACGCCCCCCGCACAAGTGGCCGCACAAGTGACTGCGGGCCGACCATGCGAACCACGCGGTCCCCAACGTCAAGAGCCTTGATGGCCTCGCCTGTGCCCGCGCGCGCGTCAATGTCAATCGTGAGCACGCGCCCACGCGTGGCGAGAATGGCCGAAGAAACGCCCCGGCATGTGCCGACTTCCAGAATATTGAGGTCTTTCCCCGTGCCACATAGCCAGTCCACAGCATCCAAAAGGAACACATCAGCATCCAACGGAGTGCGCTGGTAGATGCTGGAAGCCAGCTCCACATTAGCCCCGGCGAGCCGCGTGTATATCGTGCTGGGTTTTTTCATACCCTCACCCCTTCCCGCATCTTGCGAGAAAATCTGGCCATGCTTTCTGCCCGTCCCTTCGTGTAGGGCACCCCGGTCCAGTGCGCGAAAAACACGCCCGTGTCCGTCTCCGCCTTTTCCAGATTCTCGGCCTTGTGGAAGTGCCCGAAGTTCCACGCGCGGGGGAGACGCCAGACCGCAAGGTCACCACGCGCAACCGCGAGGGCGAAGGCGTTCTGATCCTGATAGCCGACCGTGCTTTCCAGCGGCTTGAACGCCCGCATGCGGTCGGTGCGGTTGAACACCATGACCCCGCTGTTGATGTAGGTTCCGGCTCTGTAGCCAACAGGATACACCTGTCCAGTGTCCGCGCAATAGGCCGCCACCTCGCGCGCGCCCGCACCGCGCATGTAGTCAAGCTCCGCGCCGCTGTCGAATGCCGCAATATCCCAACCGTCCCCGGCGGGCAGGCACCATGCCAGGTTCGGCGCGCCGGGCTTGGGAACCACGTCATTGTCGAGGTAGACCACGAGGTCGTAGCGGTCAAGCATGGGCACCGCGTCCAGCCGCGTCCACGCGGGGCTGATATGCTCCCCTGTCTCCTCGAATAGGTGGAAGTCGTAGCCGTGCCGCTGCGCCCATTGGCGCTGGGCTGGCTCGCTTGTGTTTGCACAGTCGTTTGCCGCATCGCCAACGCACACAGAGACAACGCACACGCGGCGGGGGTCGAAGTCGCGGCGGTTGAGGCGGCGGTTGGCACAGTCCATTTTGAACAGGTGCGGCGCGGTGGCGAAATGCCAGAAGTGGGCGCGCTGGCCCATGTCGCGCTCCCGGTCGAAGTCACTCATGAGCGCGTTCCACTCCGGGCCGATCTCGCCGTAGGGGATGTTGTGTTCCATGCGAAGCCAATTGAACCACGGCTGATTCTTGACTACCTTTGTCCCATACCATACGTGGGCCGCGTCTGTCACGTCCCACGGCGGCATCGTGTACATGACGCGGTGCGCGCGGTCTGACAATTGAACCCCGCCGTTGAAGTGAATGCCGTCAAAGGCGTGCGCGGTCTCCGTCCACTGGCAGACGCGGTTGTGGTACTGCATCGCCCATCCCTCGGGCTTGAACGCCTGTTCATTGCGCGCATAGAACCGCCCTGGCGCAAACGTGCGGAAAATGTCCGGCGCGGACGGCTTGACTAGCACATCCGCATCAACATAA
>Ga0116178_10004265_pt1 | contig 10558 bp, 6 predicted proteins | sample AD_STIC12_MetaG_FD_89880 | JGI IMG/M metagenome (GOLD analysis project Ga0116178, IMG submission 89880) | Active sludge microbial communities of municipal wastewater-treating anaerobic digesters from USA - AD_STIC12_MetaG | ecosystem: Engineered > Bioreactor > Anaerobic > Digestate | place: USA...
AATGACCACCTGATTCAGCCCCACGCTCGACAAGAGCGTGGCGGGCGTAAGCGGTCCCTTTGCCAAAGCGCGAAGAACCGGCCCCGGCAGCGGCAGTCGCAGCAGCCGAGCGGTGTCCGCTTCCGGAAGGCTGACTCGTCTCAATCCGCCGACGCCTGCCTCAGCCCACGCCTGACCGATACGAGTGTCGATTGTCGCGGATACGGCGTCCCGCCGGTCGATGCCACCCTTTGTATCAGCATTCATCTACGTCCCCTCCTGCGGATGAAGATGCTCCCACACCGCCCTGGCTGCCGGGGCGGTCATGCCCTTCACTGAGGCGATTTCATCCTCCGTAGCTTCCGCCAACGCCCCGAGCGACCCAAACTCCCTCATCAGGGCTACCAGTCGCTTCTTGCCTATTCCCGGAACTTCGGCGAGCTCGGAAGCGATTCCCTTCTTGCCCCTGAGAGCCCGATGGTATGCCACAGCGAATCTGTGCGCTTCGTCCCTCATGTGCTGCATGAGGCGGAGAGACTTCGACTCGCGAGGCAGCACGAGCGGCGCGGATTCGCCTCTCCGAAAGACCTCTTCATTGCGCTCGGCCAGACTGACCACTGGGATTGGGGGCAATCCCGCCGACTGCGCCATGCCATCGACAACAACGCCCGCCGCGTTGAGCTGGCCCTTGCCGCCGTCAACCACGATGAGGTCGGGCAGACGCACGAACTTCGGATCTGGATTTTCCCCGGTAGCGCGGGCAAGTCGCCTCCCGATCACCTCGCCCATCATGGCAAAATCGTCCTGCCCCTCCACCTGACGAATGCGGTACCTCCTGTACTGCGACTTCGCCGGACGCCCCTCTTCGAAAACCACCATCGACCCCACCGCATCCGTGCCCTGCAAATTGGATATATCATAACACTCGATCCTGGCGGGAGGCGCATCCAGCCCCAAGTATGCCGCAAGTTCGGCCAGGCCGTCCATGCGCGTCCGCATCTCGCTCTGCTCCGCCGCGCGCGCCCGCGTGAGGTACTCCCGGGCATTATCGGCGGCCAGCTCCACCAACTTGCGCCCGGCGCCCCGCTGCGGCGTCTTGATCGACACCGCACCCCCGCGTCGGCCGGCCAGCCACTTTTCCAGGATATCGGCGTCTTCTATCGCCGCCTGCAGAAGCAGTTCCCGGGGAACCACAGAGTCCTCTGAGTAGTATTCCTTGATAAATGCCGACAGCATCTCGGCGTCGTCCGCCCCGTCGGCGCCGCCCAACATGAAGTGCTCGCTGCCCACGATCTTGCCATCGCGGACGAACATGACCCGCACACACGCGCCCCAGGGGTCAGTGGCGAACGCTATGACATCCCGGTCGGCGCCGGCGTCGGAGACGATCCTCTGCCTCTCGACGACCTTCTGCACAGCGCGCATCTGGTCGCGGAGCCGAGCGGCCTGCTCAAAATCGAGGCCGTCCGCCGCGGCCTCCATGCGCCGGCGTAGGCTCTCAATCAGGTCCACCTGCCTTCCTTCCAGGAAGAGCACGACTTCCTCGACCATCTCGCGGTAAAGACCGGGTTCCACTTGCCCGCTACATGGCCCAAGGCAGCGCCGGATGTGGAAGTTGAGGCATGGGCGGCGCGCGGGAGTCTCCGGGTCAAACCTCCGTGAGCATTGCCTGAGCGGGAAGAGCGTCTTGAGCATCCGGAGCGTCTCGCGTACGGCCGGGACGTCGGTGTAAGGACCGAAGTAACGCGAACCGTCTCTCACGACCGTTCGGGTCATAAACACCCTGGGGTAAGGCTCGTTCACAGTCACCCTGATGAATGGGTAGGTTTTGTCGTCGCGCAGCCTGACGTTGTAGTACGGCCTGTGCTTCTTGATCAGGTTGCACTCGAGTATGAGGGCCTCCAGCTCCGACCCGGTGACGAAGTAGTCTAAGTCTGCGATGCACTCTACCATTCGCTGAACCTTGGGTGAATGGCCGCGCGATGACCGAAAGTAAGACCGCACTCGGTTTCTGAGGTTTATGGCCTTGCCCACGTAGATAACCTGCCCCGTGTCGTCCTTCATCAAGTAGACGCCCGGAGACGTGGGAAGGCCCAGAACGGTGTCATCCAAGGGCACCAGTCATCGCCTCCAGCCGGTGCTCGGGCGTCGCCTCAGGCCGCAGAATCCTGGTCAGGAACTGACCCGTATACGACCCCGGAATGGTTGCCACCTGCTCCGGAGTGCCCTCGGCTACCAGGCATCCGCCCCTGTCGCCGCCTTCGGGGCCAAGATCTATGATGTAGTCGGCAGTCTTGATGACATCCAAGTTGTGCTCGATCACAAGCACAGTATCGCCGCCGTCTACTAGTTTCTGTAGCACTTCCAGGAGCTTGCCGACGTCCGCAAAGTGCAACCCGGTGGTGGGCTCGTCCAGTATGTACAATGTCTTTCCGTTAGTGCGCCGCGACAGCTCGGTGGCGAGTTTCACACGCTGAGCTTCGCCGCCTGAAAGAGTCGTGGCCGGCTGGCCAAGCTGGATGTAGCCAAGGCCGACGTCGTAGAGAGTTTGCAGCTTACGTCGGATCCCAGGGATGTTGTAGAAGAACTCCAGCGCCTCTTCGACCTTCATGGCGAGTACGTCTGCAATGCTCTTGGACTTGTACTCTACGTCCAAGGTCTCTCTGTTGTACCGCGCGCCCCTGCATACCTCGCATGGAACGTACACGTCCGGCAGGAAGTGCATTTCTATCTTGATGATTCCGTCGCCTCGGCACGCCTCGCATCTGCCGCCCTTGACGTTGAAGCTGAACCTGCCGGGCTTGTAGCCTTTTGCCCTAGCCTCGGTCGTCCGCGCGAATACCTCCCTAATGAGGTCGAATACACCAGTGTAGGTAGCCGGATTGGATCTTGGCGTCCTTCCTATCGGCGATTGGTCGATGCCGATCACCTTGTCGAGGTACTCAGTGCCCAGTATACTGTCGTGCGCGCCCGGCTTGGCATACGCCCTGTTCAGGTCGCGCGCCAGTCGCGCGTGGAGTATCTCATTGATCAAGGTACTCTTCCCGGATCCGGAAACGCCCGTCACACACACGAACAACCCCAGAGGTATCGACACATCCAGGTTCTTGAGGTTGTGCTCGCGAGCGCCCGTTATCACCAGCGACTTCCCGTTGGGTTGCCTTCGCGCTGGCGGCACGGGAATGCTCCGTGCACCTGACAGGTACTGCCCTGTCAGGGAAGACGGATTCCTCTCAACCTCGCCTACAGTGCCGGCCGCTATCACTTCGCCGCCATGGGCGCCCGCGCCCGGACCTATATCGATGACATAGTCAGCCGACCTAATGGTCTCCTCGTCGTGCTCCACTACGATGAGGGTGTTGCCCAGGTCGCGCAGTTCTTTCAACGTAGCGATCAACCGCGCGTTATCGCGCTGGTGCAGCCCGATGGACGGCTCGTCCAGAATGTAGAGTACGCCCACCAAGCTAGATCCGATCTGGGTGGCCAACCTTATCCTTTGAGCCTCGCCGCCCGAAAGACTGCCTGCCTCCCGATCAAGAGTAAGGTAGTCCAACCCCACGTTACTCAGGAAGCCCAACCTAGCTCGGATTTCTTTCAGGACCTGCCGAGCTATAAGCGTTTCGCGCTCTGTGAGCCGCTGGCCGAGGTTCTCGAAAAAGACCAGAGCATCCGCCGTGGACATCGAGGCGACCTCGGCAATGGATTTTCCGCCTACTGACACGGCGAGCGCCTCCGGCTTGAGCCTCGCGCCATGGCACTCGGCGCATGGGCTCGAGCTCATGAATCGCTCCAGATCCTCCCTGATGTAGTCGGACGTCGTTTCGCGGTAGCGCCGCTTAAGGTTGGGAATCACGCCTTCAAACTTCGACTCCCACACCTGTTCCCGGCCGTGCGAATCCCGATAGCGGAAGCGGAAGCGTTCCTCGCCGCACCCGAATTCCAGCATCTCGCGGGCGCCCTCGGGCATGGACGACCAGGGAACCGTAGTATCTATCCCCTTCACCCGAGACACCTCGCGTATCCGACCGATGTAGAAGTCGGATATGACCCCGTTTCGGTTGTAGGGCAGCACCGCCCCTTCGTCAATGGAGCGCCCGGCGTCGAAGATCAGCTCCGGGTCGAACTCGATGCTCACGCCCAGGCCGGAGCAAGCCGGGCAGGCGCCGTAAGGACTGTTGAACGAAAACAGCCTGGGCTGCAACTCCCCAAAACTCAGCCCGCAGTCAGGGCAGGCCAGCTTCTCCGAAAAGACCATATCGCCGCTGTCAACCACGTCCACCAGGACCAGGCCGTCTCCGAGTTTCAAGGCCGTCTCCAGCGAATCGGCCAGCCTGCGCTGTATGCCGGGCCTCACGACCAGCCTGTCCACAATAGCCTCTATGCTGTGAGTCTTATAGCGCTCTAGGTCAATCTGGTCGGTTAGTTCACGTGCCTCTCCATTGACCCGTACACGGGCGAACCCTTCGCGCCTAAGATCGTCGAGGACCTTCTTGTGCTCGCCCTTCTTGCCGCGCACAACAGGGCCCAAGATTCGGATGCGCGTCCCCTCCGGCATGTCCATGATCCTATCGACGATCTGGTCTACGGATTGCTGGGTGATCTCGCGACCGCACTCGGGACAGTGAGGTATCCCTATCCGAGTGAAGAGCAGCCTCATGTAGTCGTAAACCTCGGTAACCGTGGCCACGGTGGACCGCGGGTTCCTGCCGGCCGCTTTTTGGTCTATGGAGATCGCAGGCGACAGGCCCTCTATGTAATCCACGTCCGGTTTGTTCATCTGCCCCAAAAACTGACGAGCGTAAGCCGACAGCGATTCCACGTAGCGGCGCTGCCCCTCCGCATATATCGTATCGAAGGCAAGCGAGGACTTGCCCGAACCCGACAGGCCGGTCACGACCACCAGCTTGTCGCGGGGAATCTCCACATCGATATTCTTGAGGTTGTGCTCGCGCGCACCTCTGATGATGATCTTGTCTTTGCTCAAAGCTGGACGAACCTCCGCCTGAGATCTCTGATGCGATCCCGTATTTGGGCTGCCTGCTCGAACTCGAGCAGGCCGGCTGCTTTCTTCATCTGCTCTTCTAGATTCTTGATGACCCTGGCGAGCTCGCGCTCGTCCATTACCTCGGTTTCAGGCATGGTCCCAGGCAGAGCCCGCGCGTCGTCCGCGCCTGCTGCACGCTGGGCCGCGCCCTGGGCCGCGCCCTTGGCCCCGCCCTTGGTCGCCGCAGCGCGCTTACCGTCGGCGCCCGCGGCACGCTGAATCTCGGATAGGTCACGGACCGCCTTCTTGATCGACTCCGGGGTTATGCCCCACTTCTTGTTGTGCGCCATCTGGATCGCACGACGCCGGTCGGTCTCGCCTATGGCTTCGCGCATGGACCCTGTCACCTCGTCGGCATACATGATGACGCGCCCGTCCACGTTGCGAGCTGCCCTGCCGATAGTCTGTATGAGCGACGTCGCCGACCGTAGAAACCCTTCCTTGTCGGCGTCGAGGATAGCCACCAGCCCAACCTCGGGCAGATCCAGGCCCTCGCGGAGCAGGTTTATCCCTACCAGAACGTCGAATTCGCCCAGGCGTAGCTCCCTGAGTATCTCGATCCGTTCCAGAGTGTCGATCTCAGAGTGCAGATACCTCACTCTGATCCCGAGCTCGCGGAGGTAGTCGGTGAGGTCCTCGGCCATCTTCTTGGTGAGCGTTGTTACCAGCGTTCGATATCCACGGTCCGCCGTATGACGGATCTGGCCTATCAAATCGTCGACCTGACCTCGAACGGGCTTGAGCTCGACCGCCGGGTCTACGAGGCCGGTCGGGCGTATCACCTGCTCCACTACTTGACCGCTCATGGTTCTTTCCCACTCGGCCGGGGTGGCCGAGACGAAGACAACCTGGTTGATGCGTTGTGTGAACTCGTCGAAACGCAAGGGCCGGTTATCATAGGCCGACGGCAGCCTGAAACCATATTCCACAAGGCTTTCCTTGCGCGACCGGTCGCCATTGTACATCCCGCGTACCTGGGGCACAGTCACATGCGACTCGTCGATGAACATAAGGTAATCGTCGGGAAAGTAATCTAGCAGAGTTGCAGGAGCGGTGCCCGCCTCTCTGGCGGCCAGGTGGCGCGAGTAATTCTCTATCCCCGAGCAGTAACCCACCTCCTGCATCATCTCCAGATCGAACCGGGTGCGCTGCTCCAGTCGCTGCGCTTCAAGGAGCCTGCCGGCGCCCTTCAACTCCGCGAGCCTGGCTTCCAGTTCCTCCTCAATCGCCGCGACTGCGGCCTGCATCCGCTCCTGGTTGGTCACCCAGTGCGATGCGGGGTAGATGAAAGCAGACTCCCTCTCGCCCAGCATCTCCCCTGTTATGAGGTCAACATCGGCGATTCGGTCGATTTCATCGCCGAAGAACTCGACCCTGATGGCTTGCTCTCCGCTGGCAGGGACTATCTCCACCACATCGCCGCGCACTCTGAACGTGCCGCGAGCAACGCCTATGTCGTTTCTACTGTACTGAATCGCGACCAACTTGCGCAAGAGACGGTCACGATCATGCGCTTCGCCGCGCTTCACAACCACCGATTGCTTGAGGTATTCCTCGGGCATGCCCAGCCCGTATATGCAGGACACACTGGCCACGATAATGACATCGCGCCGCTCGACCAACGCGGCTGTGGCTGCGTGCCTCATCCTGTCGATCTCATCGTTTATCTGCGCATCCTTTTCAATGTAGGTATCGGACTGGGGTATGTAGGCCTCCGGCTGGTAGTAGTCGTAGTAGCTGACGAAATAGTGGACTGCATTATTCGGGAAGAACTCGCGAAACTCCGCGGCCAACTGCGCCGCAAGCGTCTTGTTGTGCGCAATGACCAGCGCAGGACGGGCCAGACGCGTGATCACGTTGGCCATGGTAAACGTTTTGCCGCTGCCCGTCACGCCCAGAAGCACTTGCCCCCGCATGCCTGAAAGCACGCCCCGAACGAGCTGATCTATGGCCTCAGGCTGATCTCCCGTCGGAGCAAAATCCGACTTGAGCTGGAAATCAGGCAACGCCCATCACTCCCCTACCTTGCGAGCGGGTGTTGCGTACAACGCCGCACCCCCACAATTATAGCACGAGCCGCGAGCCTCGAACGCTCGCGGCCGAACATATATTCGCCCCTGGTACTCAGATTCCTTCTTCATCAGAGACAAGGCCTTCATGTGAGATCGAATTAGGTCAGTGTAGTGACTGTCGACATTGCGAAGTGGCAGTGTGGGTGGAAGTTGCCAGACAGCAGAGCGCGGTCGACTGCGATTGCGGTCACCGCCAACCGGGTTCATCGGATCCTGAGGGCGCGCTGCCTACTCCAGGCCCCGCCTCATTCTGGGCTCCACTGTCGTGATCGTGCCCGTCGTCCGGCAAGGGCCGCACCCCGGATTCCGATCCGACCTCGCTCGCCGGGGCGGACTGCACTTGGATCGGCTCCGCTTCCTGGCCTATCTCTGCCGGGATTGCAGGCGGTTCCTCAGGTGGTTTCGCAGTCGATTCCGCGGTCTGGCCTGCGTGCGATTCCGCGGTCGGGCCTGCATGCACTTCCGCGGGGGGCTCAGCGGTGGGTTCCGCGGTGGGTCTACGCAACTTGGCCACGGTCGACTTCCAACCTGAGGGCATCAGCTCATCCAGCCTCACAAGCTCGACGCCTGCAGCCGCGAGTTCCGGTATCATCCTAGCCAGCGCCCTCACCGTGGTGGGCCGCACGTGGCCTATGACCGCCGCCGACCCACGCGATAGCGCAATGCGTGCCGCTGCCCTGATCTGGTCGACTACGTACTCCTCGTCAGCGACATGGTCGAGAAAGCGCGCGTTTTCAAGCAGCGGCGCTCCCATCTCCCGGGCCACGCGCGGCGCTGCCGAGTTCGGGGTAGTCCTGCTGTCGAAGAAGAACAGTCCCCGGCTGAACACCTCGTCCATAATCGTGATCATCGAGGCGCGGTCTTCAGTGACCTTGGATCCCATGTGGTTGCTGACTCCGATAGCATTGGGCACGGCTGCTAGGTTCTTCGCAAGGGCTTGCCTGATCCGCTCTTCGTTCATGCCGGCCATGATGGCGCCGCCTCCCGGGCGTTTCGCAGGGTCGTGCGGTTCCATCGGCTGGTGCAAGAGCACTGCGAACCCTCGCTCGCCCGCGGCAGTCGCCTCGCTCTTGGCGCGCTTGCCATCAGGAAGCACAGCCACTGTCAGCGGAGCCTCTATCCGGAACAGCTGCTCAGTTCCGGCCACTCCGTTGCCCAAGTCGTCGATGACAATGGCCAGCCTTGCCCGGGTGCGCGAAGCCTGACCCGGCTCGATCACTGCCAAAGGCTCCTCCTTCGGTACATACTCCTCTGATTGGCTGGGCTTTTCGCCGCCCACCAGATCCTGATATACTTGCGAATCACTACCGTTCTCAGCCGGAGTCACACCTGTTCCCGCAGGAACGCTCGCGCCGTCATCATAGACAATGATGTTCGCTGACGAATCGGTCGCCTTTCGGACCTCGTCGCCAAGGCGAACCGGCACCACGAGCCTGACTACTTCTAGCGATTCAGCCAACCCTCTGAGGCTGCGGTCGCCGAATCCGATAGTGAAAACAAAGGCATCCGGTGCGCTCATCAGCGGCGCAAGCGTCGCTCCTGCCTTTCGCACGGCGCGCGATACGACGTACGACAGCAAGTCCGCGCTCGCGGACCACGCAGGAGCGTCATACGTCACCAGGTTCCACCTCAGGTACACGTCGCCTTTGGCCGATGGACGTATCATTCTCTGAGCTGCCGAACGAGGCAGCGCGCCGGAATCGAGTACGCCGGCCGCCTGTAGCTGCTGCACAACGGCTCTGGCCGCTGCGTCAGACTTATCGCAATAATCATGTACCTTCTTGTCGCCCTCGCGTGATACTGCAGGCTTGTCATTGGAGCACCCTGCGATGGTGAGGCCCAGCAGGAGAAGCGCTATCAGCGCCATGCAGAGCGCGCGCTCGGGAATCGAGCGCGTCAGCGACCCACTCCCCCCGGGGGCAAGTATCGAGGAATCAGTGCTGTTCATGGCAGTGCTCCTACTCACATCCTCCGCCGGCCCGAGCGTGCCCCGAGACGTCGCGCTATGATCGACAGCAGGCCGGCGCGGGTCGAACGTACGTCGGGGTATTTACCCTCATGCGGTACCAGGCAAAGCCCCAACCCGGACTGGGCGCCCCTTATCTGGACAGTTCTTGTATCCCGTGACGCGCCGGGGAGAGTCGAGCGCACGTCGATCACGATGGCAACGGGTGAGACGGCTATGGCTTCTGAAAGGTCGTCGCTAGACAGAATGGGCCGGCAGTTGATTGACTCGATGACATCGCCGCGCTTCATGCCTGCCTGCCAGGCAGGCGAACCCCGGACAACATCCAGAACCACGACGCCCCGGCTAGACGTCTGGAACACAGGCTGCCCGCTCATCTCCGTCACTCGCGAAAGATGAACCATCAGCTCATGGCCGACCGGTGAGAATAGCGCCGCAAGCCACCGCGCCCAACCGCGTGTCGATGAAAGCACGGACAGACCCAGTAGGACCAGGCTGAAACAACAGGACATGGCGGCGGTCACACGCGCCTTTTGCTGGGGGAGTCGGGTATAGGTCAGATCGCTGTAGCCCAAGGCCGCTGTCAGGCCTACGAGTGCATACACCGACTGCATCCCTTCCGGAGCAGAAACGGTCGGCTTTATCAGGGGCCACCAATCGGGCATCGCGAGCACCTCAGGAAGGGCGGCCGACAGCGGGTAGTAGAGCATCAGCCCGACGGCCACCGGCGCCGGCCAGAACCTCTCCATGAGGAACCCGCCGGCAGGCCTGCCATCAGGCCCCGAGATCAGCACAGGGATGGCGTTGCGGCTGCCCGTCGCCCAGATCAGACCAGCCTCGATCAGATGAAGCACTCCTACCATAGCGGTAACGGACGCTACATCCAGCTTGGGCCAACCAAACAGCAGATTGCAGATACACGCAAGCCCTGCGGCATATGAAAAGCAGATCAGACGCGCGTCCAGTATTGCCAGCGCGAGCGCCGCTGCCCACAGAAAGCCCAGCCCCATCTGGTCTATGGACGGACCAAGCAGCACAAATAGGAGACTGCCCGCAATTCCGCCCACTACTCCCTCTCCCAGAGATCTCATGGTCCGGGCAAGCGGCGATGGCGATCGTCCGGTCCATTGCCGCTCCATCGCGGAGAGGCGCGTGTACTGAAGGTAGACGATGGCCATCACAACCCAGAAGAGGATCATGGTGGTTGGGTACGAGAGTATCCCCACGATACTTCTGAGTATGACGGCCAAAAGAATCATGCCGCGTTCCGCCCGACCCTGCGCGACTCGATCTGGTCGGTCAGTATCTCCAGCGCCCGGCGGAGTTGCGGGTCCAGAGCCGGGTCAATCCTGAGCAGATCCTCGGCGGTTACGGGCCCGGCCGGCCCGCCCCGTTTCGCCTGCTCGTTCTTGATTTTCTCCAGTTCCTCGGGGGTGAGGGGCTCCACCTCGACGTCTGGCTTGATGGGCGAATCAGGAGTGATCTGCCTGCCCCCGG
>Ga0116178_10004267_pt1 | contig 10554 bp, 6 predicted proteins | sample AD_STIC12_MetaG_FD_89880 | JGI IMG/M metagenome (GOLD analysis project Ga0116178, IMG submission 89880) | Active sludge microbial communities of municipal wastewater-treating anaerobic digesters from USA - AD_STIC12_MetaG | ecosystem: Engineered > Bioreactor > Anaerobic > Digestate | place: USA...
ACACGGCTCCTCCTCTATCACCGGCGGCTCCAGGCATTCGACAACCACCAACGCCTCTCCATATTGCGGCCACTTGGTATATTTCATGCGCGGCTGCCAACGCACAAGGTCGCCGGGCCGAAAGCTTGCGGGCGTCGCTGACTGGATACGACGATACCCGTCCATTAGCAGCTCAAGTTGCAGTTCACGCGCCTCCCGTCCCTCCTCCGCACCGCTTCCAGTTTCACTGGCTAGGCTGAGCAACATAGATTGAAGCTTGGCATCGATTTTTCGGTCATTGCTCATGGACATCTCCAGTGTCGTTGCTCAGTTCAAACCGGCGCCCGTCAAAGTGGTAGCACAAGAAATCGCCGTCCGAATCGTGCAGGCCCAGGACCAGGGTCAGCGGTTCACGAAACAGATTGGAGCCTGCGATGTCCTTGCTCGTGTCGTACACCGGCGGGTTCAGAACGTCCATGACGATCGCGGGCTGGCCATACGCGGGCAGGCGACGGTTTTTCAACCCGGACTTCCACTGGACAATTTGACCTGGGTGAAAGCCGTTGGCTGGACTGCTGGCCAGACTGCGCTGAAACCCAATCAACGCGTCAAAGCGCTCATGGGCTATCTCTTGCGCCAGCTCGCTGGCATGCGACCTGCCGTCCAGAACATGGCTCAGCATGTTGTTGAAGGCGACGTCTTTCCTGTGGTTGGGTTCCATCGTGATTCTCCAGGGTATTGAGCAGACTAGACTTCGAGCGGCAGATCCGTGTGCCGGTTCGAACCCACAAAGTTGTTGCGGTAAAGATCGCTCTCCAAATCACCGCCGTTCTTAACGCGTTGCTCCGCGCGCAGGCCATCTAAGAACTCTGGCGCGCTGGGCGTTCTTGCCAGAAGTCGAAACCGTCGCGTCACGGGCGCAAAATCGCCGGGGGTCAGCCCATGGAGTTGCTGCCGTACTTGGGACTGCAGCGGCTGGGCCGCCGCAATGTCTCCGCCCAGCCGGTGAAACTCCTGCAGGAAGAAGGCCCAACGTTGAGACGCTGTCATGGGGCGAAAACCAATCTTCCAGTCAAAGCGACGCAAGCTCGCCGCGTCCAGCTTGGACAGAAAATTGGTGGTGCAAATGAACAAGCCGTTGTGCTCTTCCATCTGAGTCAGCAGCTCATTGACCTGCGTGATCTCCCAGGAGTGATCGGCACCTGACCGGGCCTGCAAGAAGGAATCAGCCTCGTCCAGAATCAGAACACTGGGCTCGCTGGAGGCCGCCAGGAACATTTCCGAAATGTTCTGTTCCGTGCCGCCGACATACATGGACAGCAGATCAGACCCCCGCCGTTGCACAATGGGCAGTTCCAAGGCCTGTGCAATGTACCGTGCCAGCTCGGTTTTTCCGGCGCCGGGCGGGCCATAAAAGCACATGGACCCGCTCGGCGCATTGCGCAAGGACTCCACCATCTGCGCAATGGGTGCGTCCGTATTCAAGTAGGCGATGTCATAGGCTGTCGCCATCACGCGCCCGCTGCGCAGCGCTCTGTGACCCAGCAGGCGCGACGAACGATCCAGCACCTGAATGACACGCCGCTGCGCGGCTTCGCCGGAGCCACCTGCCAGAGTCTGGGCCTCCACCAGGGTGGCCACCTTGGCAGCCCGTTGCAGCTGGGCCGGTGTCAGGTCCGGGCACTCGGCAAGCCCCTCCAGCCAGAATGGATCAGCATCACCTGTGGCGGCAATATCTGAAAGGTGATGCTGTGCAATCTTCAGACGCACGGACCGTGGCGGCGTGCGCATGTGCAGCGAGTAGTCGAAGCGACGCCGATACGCGGGGTCGAGGACACGGACATCGTTGGTGATCCAGATGGCCGGAATCGGATTTTCTTCTAGTGCACGATTGACCCAGGCTTTGCCCGGTGTTTCGCCTTGCTCCAGCATATCCTCCACCTCATCGAAGAGCACCATCGCGTCTCTCCTGCGGCCCAGCAGCCGTTGGCACAGGTTGTAGGATTGCAGACGCTTGATACCGCGAATGGGGTTCCCCTTGTTGTCGGCATAGCCCACCTCAAAGATGTCTGCGCTGAGCAAGCCAGCGACGGCCAGTGCGAACTCGGTCTTGCCGACCCCCGGTGGACCGTACAAGAGAATATTAGTTCCGGGTATGCCTTGACGCATTGCCTGGCGCACGAGGCCGGCAACGATGCTGATCTCGTCTTGCAAGTGGGGGAAGTGCTCGGTGCCCAAGCCACCGGCAGCACGAGGCGTAAAAAAATGGCATACGAGCGGCTCTGCCGACGCATGAGGTTGCATGAGCACCGACGACAAACCATCTGGTATTTCGAAATAGTCCTCAAGATCTCTCTGTTCGGTGCTCAAAGACAACAAGCCCATTCGCCGTAGCGCGCCGTCCGGTCGCAGTGCCAAGTGCAGCGCGGTAGTCGTGCTGGACGTCATTTCCGACAGCAGCAGGACAAAGTCGACTTCCTTGCTGACCGAAATTGACAGATTGGATAGGCAATCGTAGAAATTTTTGTACCCCTTCATCAGAACCAGAAGACACAGGATGGAGAGTTCGGTGGCGTTCAGACCAAGCAAGTCCGCCATCGTTCTCAAATTGGCAAAGAGGGGGTGCGCATAGTCCGAGGAACGGCCTTCAACATTGGCGTGCGCTTCAGCCAGCAGTTCCGCAGTGCGCCGGAGCTTTCGACGCATGTCGGCGTCATATCCGCGCTCGACATCGTCGGCATACTCAATGTGCTCCTCGCTGCGCGCGCGCCAATACTCCGGCTTACCAACCTTAAACAAGCCGCGCAGCTTGCCGCAGTCAGGCAAGCGATAGGTCTTGTCCCGTTTCACCATCAAGGTCAGCACCCAGTGCTGAACCAATGGCAACAGAGAGTCATCACCGTTGCTCGCAAGGTCGTCAGACCCTGATGGCAACAGGTACGTGGTGAAGTCGGGATCGGTTTTGTCGGTTGGGTTTGACATGGCTTGTTCCTTTTGAGTCAAAGCAAGTATCCGGATGAAAGCGTCATTACGTGACGCACGCGATCATGCCGTTAGGCTTCCAAACGCTCCCAGATTTCCAATGCCCTGTCACCAAAGGTCAGGCCAAATGCATCGCGGCCTGATATGACAATGCTTGGGTTGATGAGTTCGATACCCTGGGCGCCACGTAACTTGGAAAGAGACAGCCGAAGACCTTGCAGCGCGTGCTCTTGCAGTTCTGGTGTACCCAATGCCCGAAGCAATTCATATGCTGCGTTCACGGCTTCCACAGGAGCCAGGTTGTTTTGCGCGCCGTTGTGCTGCAGGACATCAAATTGAACCCTGTCTCTCCCGTCAGCATGTCTTGCCAGCCGCACGACCAGTTCCAGCGTACTTACCCGACAGCGATCGGAATTTTTGACTGCCAGAATCGTTTTGCATCCAAGTGCGCATGAATCTGCATATCCACTTCGGTGGCTTGCATGCCTCAGGCAGATACCCATGGCATCCCCTTGCTTCTTCAAGGCAGCGGCGCTGGTCAGCGTATCAATCACGTAGCCGTTCGTAGCCATAAACGTGCCCCCCAGATAGTCGAAGAATGACGCCTTTGTCTGAAGGAACTCAAGTTCCACACGACGGGTTTCCACCGAGCTAGCGAGGGATTGGCTCCATTTGCTCGACAGCGCAACCAAGCGCCGCCAGGACAGGGTCCCTAGAAACTGGTCGACGCGGTAGTGAACGTCAGCTTTGACCAGATCGGATGGCATGGAAACTGTAAAGTCGGAACAACGAGCCATCAGCACCGTTCCAATGAGCCCCTGGCGGAATTGCTCAATGGATCGCGCGTCGTCAATCCCAAATCCTGGATCGCGCACGGCGCCGGATTTGGCTAGGCACTTCAGGTCATTGCGCAATCTCGCAACGATGACCAGTCGTGCCGAGTCCGACGAACCGAATACTTCCTTGGCCGATGTGTAGCTGCTGCGAAACATGGCCCACATGTCTGGCGACGCGGGCTGATGCTCAGCCGGAATCTGATTCAGGATGCGGATCAGTTCTTCCATGTGGCCAAAGAAGTATTCACCCACATCGGCGCGGTTCACACCGTTTAGCGCACGGACGGCGGAGGGCCGAACATCCAATTGCTGGGCAATGACCTTGACCACGGATTTCCGGTCGTCGATGGCCGCGCGGATGCCCCGCCAGAACTTCGACGCATCATGGGCGAACACTTTGCCAGCCAATGCGGGGAATATCGACAGGAGCTGGCGGCGTTCGAATGCCCTGGTACCGGCAACGCAGTTGTTGACGTCCACGTCAATGACACCGTCCAAGCTGAAACTCAGTGACTCACAGGCCACATGTCGGAATTCCGCTACTGCGGCACTCAGGCGTTCATGGATGTGCTCCCTAAGTTGCTCCTGAATCGCTCTTGGCGAATCCAGCGCAAGATTGGGGTGTTCGGCCAGCCAGTGCGACATGAATACGGTGGTCAGGCGACCGGTATCGACCAAGCACATGCCCAGACCCAGTGGCAAGTGCGGGCCTATCAGCTGTGCAAATGGGGGAACATCCAGATTCTTCAGCGCAAAAATCAGACTGGACCAGTCCATTCTTTCCAGTTTTTGAGACAGGAGGTCGGTGGCTTGCTCCAAGGCATCCATGGTCCAGGCCTGTCCCAATGACTGAAAGACCCAGACCCGTCCGCACCGGGTGATAACCCAGGCATAGCAGGGAGCATGGCGCATGCTGGCCTTTTTCATCAACGATGAGGCGGGGATGCAAAAGGCGAAGCGGATTTGCCCCGTGTTGTAAAAAGTGTCGATCAGTGGACTGGGCACTATTTCCGATAGCAAAGTGGGTGAGTAGGTCATTTGGGAAAATGCTGCAAACGCCAAGGAGTCCTTGCGCACCGGCCAAAGACGCGATGGCGTCGGGATTCACAGATTTCATTGTGCAAATCCAGGCGACAAATTACGTCGCTACGAATGCCCTAGGTGTGATTTCTTGGGAGATTCGATCCTGTGACCAGACCCAAGATGGCGGACGACACGATTTGACGCACCCATCTGGATACTGGCGTTCCACCATCAGGAATCCACCATGGCCAGACATCGCCGCCTTTCGCAAGGCCTTCACGCCTCTGAAGTTCCGCCCATCGTTCGGCTTTGGCTTGTCCGGCTTATGGTCGATTTGGGGGCGCACCGGGAGTTTGTCGGCGAGCACGGCTTCTCCAACGACAGTACCGCACAGGCGATTGGGCTTGGCGACTGGATTGACTGTTCCCGACAGGAATATGACCGCAAGGCAATCCTTTCAGACCTGCGACGGATCCACAAGCAAGTGGAGTCCACCCACGGCGCATCGACCGTGCCGGCCACTCTGCGAAACAATGTCGACCGATTGGCCAAACTGGTAGGGCTGAGCGCCACGGACTGCCGCATCCTGGAGTTTGCGGTGCTGATTCGCAGTGAGTCCGTTCTGGACGAGGCCTGCGACAGGCTCGGCACGCTGACGTCGATCAAGGTCTTTCATGCCCTGTCGATCTTGCTGGACATACCTGAGGTGGAAATTCGTTCTTCGCTCAACGCCCATGCCGTATTGGGGAAGTCCGGTCTCGTCGCTGTAGACCGCTCGGGGGCGACCTACATGCTGAGCAAGCTTGACCTGCTGTCGGATCACTTTGCCGATCTCATTCTGTCGTGCGATGTCGAGCCGGTTGGGCTGCTGCGCGACACTGTGCATCAGGGCGGTCCGGCGACCTTGGTCTTAAACGACTACCGTCACATAGATGAGTCGCTGCAGATCCTTCTTCCCTACCTGAGGAATTCACTGGCAACAGGCCGCAAAGGCGTCAATGTCTACGTCCATGGCTCCCCGGGCACCGGGAAAAGCGAGCTCGCCCGTACGCTGGCAGCAGATTTGGGCTGTGAACTCTTTGAGGTGGCCAGCGAAGACTCTGACGGAGACCCGGTGAATGGGGAGCGGCGCCTTCGCGCGTATCGTGCCGCCCAGAGTTTCTTTGTCCAGCGCAAGGCATTGCTGGTATTCGACGAAGTCGAGGATGTCTTTAACGACGGGGACGGATTTTTTGGACGCAAGAGCACGGCGCAAACCCGCAAGGCCTGGATCAATCGCATGCTGGAGGAAAACACTGTTCCCACTATCTGGTTGTCGAACTCGATCGGTGGTATGGATAGGGCTTTTGTCCGGCGTTTCGATATAGTGATCGAGTTGACGGTGCCGCCTAGAAAGCAGCGGGAACAGATCATTCTGCAGGCATGCGCAGGGCTACTGGACGCGAAACAGGTATCCCGAATTGCCGAGGCCGAAGAGTTGGCGCCAGCTGTTGTCACCAGAGCAGCCGCGGTCGTTCGGTCCATTGATGCAGATCTCACTGCGTTCGGCGTTGCCCATGCTGTTGAGCATCTCGTCAGCGCCACCCTGGAAGCCCAAGGACACCAGCCACTGCAACGCAACAATGCTGACCGGCTGCCGGAGATATATGACCCGCTTTTGATCCATGCCGATGCAGATCTGGTTGACGTCGCCAATGGGTTAATCCAGTCAAAATCCGGTCGGCTGTGCCTGTACGGTCCGCCTGGCACCGGCAAGACGGCCTTTGGCCGCTGGTTGGCCGGCCATCTAGGGGCTCCTCTGTTGGTCAAACGGGCATCTGATTTGATGTCGAAGTGGGTCGGTGAGAATGAAAAGAACATTGCCCGTGCCTTCCGGCAAGCCGAGCAGGACGGTGCACTGCTGTTAATCGATGAGGTCGACAGCTTCCTGCAGGACCGCCGCGGCGCAAAGGCGGGATGGGAGGCCAGTCTGGTCAATGAAATGTTGACCCAGATGGAATCATTCTCCGGAGTGTTCATTGCATCGACCAACCTGATGACAGGGCTAGATCAAGCGGCATTACGGCGGTTTGACCTGAAGGTGAAGTTCGACTTCTTGCGGGCATCGCAGGCAGTTGATCTCTTCACCCGCCATTGCAGTCAATTGAACATCGACCCGCCGTCAGCAACTCATGTGAATCGGATCTCGCACATGGCCAAGCTGACTCCGGGAGACTTTGCGGCGGTCGCCCGTCAGAATCGGTTTCGCCCGATTCGATCGGCACAGGGCCTGCTGATCGCCCTTGAAGCCGAGTGCGCCATCAAGGAAGGAGCGAAGTCCGGCATCGGATTTCTGCAGTAGGCCGCCGGTACCAATATCGACGGTCACTGGCCATCGCTCAAATGCCGAATGGCCGGCAGTCGCGAAGCTGACTACTCAACGCTAACACGGGGCAAACACGCCCATAAGCCGTTCACAATAAGGGCCCCTTATGCGCACCTTTCGAAACCAAACGGCTGTGGTACCGGCAGTGCCAAAAGCGGCTCGCTTCGAAATTTACCGTCATACACCGGGTGCAAACTCACCCGCAATACCGACATGCATCGAGGATTGATACAAGACAAGTGAATTTGCGCGAACTACGCAATGATCGGGCTTTGGACGCTATTCGCATATAGAACAGTAGGGAGATTTGAGACTTATGGCCAAGCGCTCTGACACCAAAGAAACCGTCCTGTTGGCATTGGAGTTGCTGCGGCGCATACCACGCAATAGCAAGATCTCGGCGCCAGAATTGCACGATCAGCTGATGTCCACAGGCGTGGCCAGGAACCTTCGTACGATTCAACGTCAACTGGAGATGCTCAGCGAGCACTTTGAGATCGAACGCGACGAACGCAACAAGCCCTACGGCTACCGCTGGAAGGAACGTGCCAAAGGTCTGGCCTTGCCCATGCTCAGTGAACAGGAGTCCCTGCTGTTAACCCTTGCGGAAAAGCAACTGGGGGCTATTCTTCCGGCCACTGTAATGAAGTCGATGGAGGGTTTTTTCATCCAGGCACGAGCGAACTTGGGGCAAGGCACTAACGCCCAGCGCGAGCGGGAATGGCTCTCGAAGATTCGCGTAGTGAGCGAGACACAGCCCTTGTTGCCCCCGAAGATCAAATCCGGAATTCTGGAAGAGGTAAGTAATGCGCTGTATTCCAATTTATGGCTCAGCCTTGACTACAAGAATGCCGCCGGACACAAGTCCAGTGTAGAAGTCATGCCACTGGGCCTGGCCCAGCAAGGCCCTCGCATGTACCTCGTATGCCGCTTCAAGGGTTATGACAACGAACGCAGTCTCGCCTTGCATCGAATCACTTCGGCAAGGGCATCGGGGTCACCGTTCATTCGTCCAAAAGACTTTGATTTCCAAAAATTTGACGACGATGGACGATTTGCCTTCGGTGAAGGTCAACGCATTCAGTTAACTTTTCGAATCCGAAAGGCCGCCGGGCTTCACCTGTTGGAGTCGCCGCTGTCTGCCGACCAGCAGGTCATAGAGCACGACATGGACTACGAAATCACCGCTACGGTTGTCGACAGCGCTCGGCTGGAATGGTGGCTACGTGGATTTGGGAAGGCAGTGACATCCGTACAGCGGAATTCAGCTGGACACAGTGGCGGTACGCTCGCATGAGCCTGCGTTCAGGCAGATCAAACTAGGCAGTCTTGGAGCATTCATGCACGCACTAGATGGACTGGCCTTCCTTCAGATCAATTGCTCTCGTCTCGCTATGAAGCTCAGCTGGTGAGCTCGTTAGGAGCCACACTGAGTTCCCACGTATCGCCCCAATGCATGTTCCCAACTCCTGAACCCAATCGTCACCATGATTCAACGCAATAACCAGGCTCTTCAGCCTGGGTTTCTCGCATTCCACAGCAATCGATCCGAGGCTTTGGCCGAAGTCGTGATTAGCTGGCTGCGTCGCCACCCCTTAAGCCCGCTTGAGGAAGAAGTCATTTTGGTGCAAAGCAACGGCATGGCGGAATGGGTCAAGATGGAGATCGCCCGCATCGGCGGCGTCTGCGCCGCCACCCGCGTGGAGTTGCCGTCACGGTTCCTGTGGCGTACCTACCGCCAAGTCCTGGGACGGGACGCAGTACCCAACGAGTCTCCTCTGGACAAGGTTCCCATGGTGTGGCGCCTGATGCAGCTTTTGCCCAAGCTGATTACCGAACCCGATTTTTCCCCGGTGGCCGGATTTCTGACGGGTGAAGAGCCTGACCGCATGCTGCAACTGGCGTCCAAGCTAGCAGACCTTTTCGATCAATACCAGAACTACCGTGCCGATTGGCTGCTAGCGTGGAGCAAGGGTCAAGACCACCTGGTTCTTGCCAATGGCTCGGTATCCGAGATCCCAGCGGAGCAACGCTGGCAACCCCGACTCTGGCGCGCCGTACTGCAGACTCTTGACGAAAAACAACAGCAAAGCATTCGGCCGCAATTGCAACAACGGGTCGTGGATGTCCTCAATAGCGGTGAGCTTTTGGCGAGCAAGGTCGCCCAACGTGTCGTTGTCTTTGGCATGAGCCAGATTCCTTTGACCACCCTGCAGGCGTTGGCCGCCCTGTCCAAGCATAGCCAGGTGCTGTTGGCCATTCCCAACCCTTGCCAGTACTACTGGGGGGACATCATGGATGGACGCGAGTTACTCAACGCACAGCGTCGGCGCCAACCCCTACGCCGGGACGTGGACCTGGCCAGCTTGCCGCTCGAAGACATGCATGCACACGCAAACCCCTTGCTTGCGGCCTGGGGCCGTCAGGGGCGGGACTTTATCCGCCAACTCGACCATTTCGACGACGCTGAAAAAGCGAAGCAGCAGTTCGATTTGGCTCGGATCGATCTGTTTGACGACACCGAGGAAGATGCGCAAACGCCGTTGCTGCGGCAGGTACAGAATCGGATCCGGGATCTGGTTCCATTGTCAGAACGGTCCGAATCAGCCATTTATCCGACTGACCAGTCCATCGTATTTCACAGTGCACACAGCACGGTGCGAGAGCTCGAGATCCTGCATGACCAGCTGCTCCATTTGCTGGCCAACCGAACCGGAGCGAACCCGCTGAACCCGCGCGACATCATTGTGATGGTGCCCGACATTGAACAACTGGCCCCGGCCATCCGCGCAGTCTTTGGTCAGTACAAACGCCATGAACAGCGCTTCATCCCCTTTGACATTGCCGACATGAGCGCAAAGTCCGACAGCCCACTCATTGGGGCTTTGGACTGGTTGCTTCGACTGCCAACCCAGCGCTGCCGCATGAGCGAGTTGGTAGACCTGCTCGAAGTCAGCGCCATCGCAAACCGGTTCGGAATCGACCAAGAGTCCCTGCCCAAACTCACCCAGTGGATGGTCGGCGCCGGCATTCGTTGGGGGCTGAATGATGCACACCGCACAGACCTGGCCTTAGGCGCCTGCGGTGACCAGAACAGCGCCTGGTTCGGTCTGCGTCGCATGCTGCTTGGCTACGCGAGTGGCGCGGTGCCCGTTAACAACCGGTTAGCCAGTCTGGAGGCCATTGAACCCTATGCTGAAGTGGGCGGTCTGGAGGCAGAGCTTGCAGGATCCTTGGCCCACTTGCTCCAGGCCTTGCTGAAATGATGAACGGCAGCAAGTAGTTCGACCACACCGGCAATCTGGACTGATCAATGCAAGCAATTATTAGTTGATCTATTCCAATGTAATTCAGACACCGACAAGCAAG
>Ga0116178_10004269_pt1 | contig 10552 bp, 7 predicted proteins | sample AD_STIC12_MetaG_FD_89880 | JGI IMG/M metagenome (GOLD analysis project Ga0116178, IMG submission 89880) | Active sludge microbial communities of municipal wastewater-treating anaerobic digesters from USA - AD_STIC12_MetaG | ecosystem: Engineered > Bioreactor > Anaerobic > Digestate | place: USA...
CTCTTTTGATGTACCCAAATACAACAAAAAAACAATGGGTAGAAAAAATATTTGGAAAGAGCGAAGCGAAAGTTGGCGGTAAAGCAGAAGAAATATTCCCAACAATAAATTTTGCTGGATCAGAAGTCGACCAACTTAAAGAAATATTCAAGCCGGGAGCACCAGGTAAAAAACTAAATTCAAAAATCATAACGGAAATTTATAACAGTGAAGTTTTTTATGCGTTCGTAAAAGGAAAAATTCAAACTAGCGCTGCAGTGCAAGAGAATCCAATTCGCTATCTAGTATCAAGGGTTGCGCCGCTTTGTAAAGAATTAAAAATCCATCCATGGGAAGCTATGCGATACTTCTATTATTCAATGATTGAAGTCGTTCGTCCCAATGTCAAAAAGGGAGATACGAGTGATGGGCCAGCTTATAATTTTATTGAGATGGATTTTGCCGACGTCATCGATTACGGCGGATCAGAATCGGCTCCGGGAGTAATTTCCGGAGATCTTAAAAATCTAATAACTAAAGACAAAAAAACTTTAAAAATGACAACGAAAGTTCTTGGTTATACATCCGAACGTAGTGAAGCAAATTTGCAAACTAATCAAGAAGATCCATATATGAAACTCTTCGCAATACCAGCTGATTCAATATCGGTCGGCGCAGGAACGACATGGGAACAACTCATTCAGTCCGCAGCATCAAAAGTAAAAATTGATATTGGAGAGTTATTGAATAAAGATGACGCAGAAGTTTTTAAAAAGGAAAAAGAAAAATTCAAAAAAGAAATTGGAAAAAAGAAGTCTGATCCTGAGAGTAAGGATAATGTAAAAGAAGAAAACAACATACTCTTCGTAAAGCAATTTGGAAAAGACAGAGGATTAGCTTTTAAATTTGCTAACCTTAATGCTAAAATGTTTTTCGCCAGCGCGCAGACACGAAAGGCAATGTGTGAAACAATTAAATTGATGCTCGAAAGAAAAGGAGCGAACAATTTAAACGCTAAAGAAAGACTGACTCAGATTGAAACTGAACGAGCAAAAATTACTAAGACGGCCGCGGCCGATAATCTTACTACAAAAGCAGACGAAAAAATCGGAAAGGTTATAGATGAATATTTAAAAATGACCACGCCGAATTCTCTGGTGTTATCGTTTTTTCTAGATAGGGCAGGGTGTGTTTTTAGAGAAGGATTCGGAGAAAACAATATCGTTCAAACTTACAGCGTGCGTTTCAAAAATTCTAATGCCGGATTTTCACAAACTGCCGGTGGAGCAAATGGAACATCTCTCAGTATGGAATTTCCCGATGTAGTTTCGTTCAAACCTACCGTTAAAAACCTTTTCGATCACGTTCGTAATATTCTCCCTCTCACAGATATGTTTGCAGTCGACAAAGCAGGACCAAACAAAACGATTTCTAGCACAAGGAAAGATAGTTTTGGAGCAACTGCCTCATATTTAGATGAACAAATTTCTGAGAAAAAGGCAGAACTTTCTAAAGCAAAATCGGAAGAAGAACAGAAGTCTTTAGAAGCCAACCTAAGAACACTTATTACTAGTAAAATAGAAGCGGACCGAGACGCAAAAGAAAGTAGTGATTTAAAAATCTTAGGAAGCGAAGAAGGAGAAGATGGTAAATTTCGAGGTACTGACTCGAATAATTTACGCAGATATAAAGCTCGAGCTAGATTCCCTATACACTGGAATAGCGATCCTCGTCAAGGTAATGGATTTCTTGATGGAGACACGGATGCAGATGCCGCATTGATGAAGACGTCGATCACGAATATGAAGCGAAGAATGATTATTCATTCGCTATCTTATGAAGCAGAGTTACGTATTCTCGGCGATGCAACTTTCGCAGGAACTTATTTCAACGATAAACTTATTTTCATTAAAGTTCTCAACGCAGACGGAAGAGATTCGATTCATACTGGCATATATCGAATCAATGGATATACTCATTCAATAACTTCTGGTAGTTACTACACTACATTCAAATTGATGAAACAACCAGATTTGAATTCTGGTGATTATCCACAATTCGAAGAAGAAATGATTAACTCTCTGTCGAGAGATTCTCTATCTCAAAGCGTCCTTCCGCCTGAAGTCGTATTCGATAAAGCCGGAAGCAATAATGAGCAAACAAAAAGAATAATGCTTGATTCAAAGAACACAATCAAAGAATTGGCGATTAAGAATGATCCACCAAAAGCAACAACTGTTGCTTCAATGAAAGGAAGTATCAAGAAGAAAAAGAAATAGGTTGCGCTTAGGTGACATATAATATACTACAATGAAAAAGCTATTAACAGTTCTAGCAAGCACACTCCTTCTCTTTGTGTACTGCTCAGACTCAACAATTAAAGAGAAAAAACCATGGCCGTACAAACTGACCTATCTAAAAGGCGAAGTATGGATCAACGAAAAACACGCCACAGTCGATTCGACGGTTCAAGAAACAGATACGGTAACAACAAAAGCAAACGCTTATGCCATTATCGCCCTTTCTGATTTTGCAACGATTTCTTTGAAACCAAATACTAAGATCTATCTTAACAATTTAGGCGGTGGAAAATCAGAGATCTTCCAAGAAAGCGGCAAGACATTTTCAAAAGTTAAGACTGGAACTTCGTATGCAATAAAAACTCCAACTATGGTTGCGGGTGTCAGGGGGACTTCTTTTGAAGTGGCCACTTCAGCGAAGACTTCAACTGTTTCGTTACTCGAAGGAAAAGTAGAAGCACAATCGGTTTCAACTTCCGAGATAGTCAATATTGAATCTGGGCAAAAATTAAAAACAAGAGTTGGATTGAAGATTGATAAAGCAGAAATGTCTCAAAAGGAATTGGATTCTATTAAAGTGGTTTCAGTTTTCACGCAGATTAATCCAAATGAAAATGTTAAAGACGTCGATAACCTATTAAATAAAATTGATATCGATGATCACCCGGCAATTGTTAGTCCGGCGAAAAAGACTATGACTCTAGAACAGATCAAGAAAACTTATGGCCGTATCGCTAAAATTACGACTAAGAGCGGGCAAGAATTTTCCGGATACTTTTCGCAAAGCGGAGCAACAATGAAAATAATTACTCCGAATGGAAACGTCTCAGTGGATACTTCTCAGGTAGCGAAAGTTACTCCAATCCCATAACTCATTAAAAAAGCAACACTTTATAGTCGCCATTCAGAAGTATAATTCTAAGAATGGCGACTTCAGTGGGTGGTGCAGTCGGCGGTGGATCCGCTGGCGTTAAAGGTAGAAACGTTGATTTAGAAATAAATCTTACTGGAAATCTACGCAAATACATCGATCAACTCTCATCATCTCTCGATAAACTAAAAAAGCAAAGCGGTAATTTTTCTACTACTGCATCCAAAAGCTTCAAAGACATAGATAACAGTATGAAGGGCGCCGTCGCCTCTACTGACAAATTCGATACCACAGCTTCTCGTGCTACAAAAAACTACGTATCAAACTTCTCAAAAGCACACGGTATCACCGATAAACTATATAGCAAACTTACATCATTCCGTGGACTCTCTATTCTTGGTGTTGGATTCGGAATCAAATCTCTCATTGGCAACGCAAAAGAACTTCGTCAAGAATTCTTAGCTCTGCGTGGTCAATTCGCCGGACTTTCTGATGCGCAAGGAAGCGCGTCAGCTGCAATGAAGGTATACTACGGCGCATGGTCTCAAACTGGTGCATCATTTGAACAAGTCACATCTGCAATGCAGACGCTTGGCGAGAAAGGATTATCGCCAGTTGACGAGAAAACTAAAGGCGTAAGCAAAGAATTTCAAAGCTTAACAGCACTATCTGCACAACTGGGACAAGCCACGGGCGTGTCTACGGACGCCTGGGCGTCTCTAAACGGACAACTAGCATTCTCCAACAAGGCTAAAGTAGCAGACATACGTCAAATTAACTCAGCTCTCATAGCAACAAATATGACTGGTGGTCAATTGACTACTGTCATGAATTTCGTCAACGAATCCATGGATAAATATGGGGCATTCGCAAAAGACGGAACTAGAAGTACAATAGCTCTCACGAAAGGAATTGCAGGAACCGCAGCTGTAATGAATAAACTCGGAATCAATGCTCAGAAGGCAACCGAGTTTATGGGCGGATTGATGGATCCTGAAAAGTTCGGAGAGAATCAAGCGCTATTATCACAACTCGGCGTTTCTTACAAAGACTACGTCGAGATGCTCGAAAATGGAAGTGGTAAAGAGACCTTCTTTGATAAGGTCATGACTAAGCTTCCTGAATTCTCTGCGAAGATCGCTGCGATTCGTGATCCATTCGCGAGAATGAATCTCGCTAAATCTCTTGGTCTTCCTGTCGAAATCATGCAGAAGATGGCTAACGCTTCTCCTGGTCAGATCACGGCGATGATGAAAGAATATCAAGTCAGAGCCAAAGATGAAGAAGCATTAAAAGAAAAGCAACAGAAGATGGCGGAGAACTCTGCGAAACTTGATGAAAGATTCAAGATGATTCGTATGAAGTTATATACTGCGCTTCTCCCAATTCTTGAAAGAAATATGGGATCGTTCTTATCTACTCTTTCTCTTGCAGCAACTCGTGGCGGAAAGTTATTCGAATGGATCGCTCTTCGTTTCGAAGTCTTCTATAAGAACGCGATGCCATTCTTCAATGCGTTACTCAGTGAAAACTTCAGCGCAATACCTGATACGATCACAAAAGGAATGGGTAACGTCACTAAAGATTTGATGACACAAATGTCTACTACGATTCTTCCTGCTTTAGGCACACTGGTAGGAACAATTCTTCCAAAAATTATGGCCGGATTTTTGAACGGCTTTTGGAACACATTCAAAGCTCTCCCTTGGTGGGCTGAGATGTTTGTCGGAATGAAACTCGTTAGTGGAGCAATGGCAGGAATCGGAGCTTTAACTTCTGGTCTTATGGGCATGGTGAACTTTGCTAGAATGGCAACTGGATTTTTTACTAACACGGCAAAAGGCTCGCCTGTCGAAATGGCTCAACTAACTCAGTTGGAGCAAATCAAATTACTTTTAGCAAAACAACAAGGTGTCGCAGGAGCCGCGGATAAATTGGGTGCTGGCGATCTTATGGGAGACGCAGCCGGAAAGGGAAAGGGCGGAAAGGGAAAGGGCGGAAAATGGGGTGCTCGATTCGGAAAGGCTGGAAAATTTCTTGCTCGCAATGGTGGAAAAATTCTTGGTGGGGCTGGCGCTTTAGTAACTGCGGGTTTTGCGGCGAGCGATGTGATGGACACAAATAAAGAAGCTGCCGCTGGAAGAATTACGGAGAAAGAACAATACAAAAAAAATGGATCTACTCTTGGTACGGCCGGTGGAGCTCTTGGTGGAGCCGCGATCGGAGCCGCGATCGGATCAGCTGTTCCTATTTTAGGAACATTAGTTGGTGGACTTATTGGCGGAGTTATCGGCGGCCTCGGCGGTCGCCTCGGCGGTCCTATCGGCGAAGTAATCGCAAAACAAATTCACGCGCAGAAAGCTGGAATATTTCAAAACTCAGAGATGAGTTCCAGAGTAAGTAATGGACAAATTACAGGAGCTATGAATGCCGGCGGCGGATCACAAACGGTAACAAATGAAAACAGAGAACAAGCAAATGCGACTATGGCTCGAGACAAAGAAAATCTCGGAAAAATAGTCATGCAAAAAGGATCTGGCGGATTAGATAGAGAATACACTAGTTATATGTTGAACGTTCAGACTGGAGTATATGAAGCACAAAAAGTGAACGCAAGAAAATATCTTAAAGAGATGACTCAACTAGAGCAAGACGAATTAGAAAAACAAGCAAAAATAGTCGAGGCGAGACAAGCCTCTGGAATAAAATTGTCTGCCGATGACATGGAAATCTTAAATAGAAAAAAAGATATAGGAAATAGAGAAACAGAATACGAATATCAACAATTAGAATTAAAAAAATTATCCGGTGAGAAACTTAATGAACAAGAAACTACGCGATTAGAAAGTCTTAAGTCAATACATCAAACAAACATGAATCAATGGGAGACCGGAGTAAAAAATAAAATGAGTAAAATTTCTGCGGGTTTTAAAGTCAGTTTTGATGATCTTAGTTCATCCGTTCAAAAAGATCTTGGTGGAGCTATGGCGATGGCAGAAAAGACATTCGCCGGCGGAGCAGCGGCGATGATCGCCGGATTCGGAGCTGCAGACCATGCAATCGAAGGATTTAAAAGCGATCTACATCTTAAAGAAAAATTCTTAAGTCTTTTTGGAATGAGTGGAGCAGCCGAAGCAACTGGAACGGCTTCTCTAATATCTAAAAGAATCAGAGAAGCCAGATTAGGACATTTGGCAACGGCTGTCGAAAAAGAAAAAACTGAAGCTGGAAGACTTAATGCTCAAATAAGATCTGCAAAAGGATTTGATGCCGCTAGTAGTTTTCAATCTCAGTTGAATGCTATGGATGCTAACACGAAAAGAAATTTCGAAAACTTTATAAGTAACGGACCAGAAGGCGCGAAACTCAAAGAAGATATTATAAAAAGTTTAGATCAAAGTAACAAAGAAAATATTCAACGTTGGGAAGAGCAACTCAAGTTACAAAAACTATCAAATTCAATAAGCACAGGATCTTTAAAAGAACTAGAAAAACTCAACAAAAAAGAAGAGAAACCAAACGACGATGCATGGTCAGCATTCATGAAAAATTCATCAATGTTCGGTTCATCAATGTTAGGATATTAGGATAATATATGTTAGACTTAAGCAAAATACTTTGGGTACAACAAAACGATTCGGTCTTTTCTTCGGCGGCATCTGGCTTTTCGAATATCAATGCTAGCCGACGAGTAACTGGTGGACCACAACCAGTTCCATTTTACGCAAACGTTTTCGGTCTGACTGTATACGAAAATCCTAGATCAAGCACTAATTACAATTTAGCTCCTCGTATTACTAATCTCACTGCTAAAGAAATTCCATTCCAATATATCGACGCGGTTCCTAACTGGAGCAAAGCAGCGAACTATCAGGACATCAATGATATTCTCGGAAGATTCGAAGGATTCTCGATCTATTCTAACTCTTCTGCTCAAGACTGTCAGTTGACTCTTCATTATCACGCTGAAAGAGAAACTGGTTTTGGTTGGTCTCTAGAAAACATCGAAAGAATAGAAACACTACTAAAATCTCTCGTTCTTCCAACTACGAATAAGCAATATGCTCCACCACCAAGAATGCTACTTAATATCGGGTACTTATGGAGAAGTGTTCCAGTGATAATCAAAAACGTTAACATCGAATTCGTTGGTCCATATATGGCTGATGGATTACGTGCTCATCAAAGAAAAATAACTATTGAAATGAGAACTAACTACGATCTGTCTCGATCAATGAGTCGTGACGAAGTCATAGCAAACGTGGACATCGCAAGAAACAGATATGAATTGTTCGCTGCTCGTCAAACAAATATACCTACGGCTTCTGGTAACAGACTATCGGCAATTTCTTCATTCTTATCAGGCTAACAATATGTTCAACTATTTTCAATTCGCAAACATTTTCACGGATGAAACCATTAAGGATAATATCAGATACCGTGGTATCGCTTATCCTGGTCGTTCTATTCCAATCGATAAATCCGAACTTCTAGAAACAACTGTAGGATCCGACGAGATATTCCGTTCTGATAAAATTGCGTACCGCATTTACGGAACATCGCAGCTCTTTTGGCTACTCGACCACGTCAATAACCACAAACATGGATTCAAAGAATATTATCTTGGAGCTAAAATACTTTACATTGCACCAAATAACCTTCCTATTGATCTACAATAGATATGGAATCTCCTCTTGCTAATTCTCCTATGCAAGCTCTCTTCTGCAGAATGGAAGAGGGTGAAGTTGAAGATGTTGTAGAAATCAAAGGCGAAACTATTATTTTCTTCAGATGCTTCGACAGAAGAATTCATCCGGAAGAATTACCAACTGAACAACTCACTCAGTGTAAGCCACTCAGATTCTTTGGCGGCGGAAGTATTCTCTCAAAAGAAAAGAATAATCCTGGTGTTGGCGATGTTGGCGTAATCATATTCAAAAGAGCAACAGACTTTTCTCAAGCGTATTACATGGGTCAGCTTGAACCACAGAATCAACCTATAATTCTTGATCAAGCTACGGCTTCAGCAGATGACGGTGGTACTGCGATATCTACTGCAAGTGGAAGCGGATTTGTTCTATCGAATCAAAAAAAGCAAGCTTCCTTATTCACAGCCAACTCACGACTTGCTCTTCATGAACGTGGTGTTTCTTTAGGCGATGATAATATCGCCGACTTAGAAATGTCACACGACTCTATTTCTCTTTCACTTAAAAAAGAAAGTACGGTCAACTATGGCACTCTTCAAATGGGTCGCGACAGACTTAATCTGAGAGCTCTTGGTAGTATGCTGATTGCAGCAGACACTGGAACTCTTAACATACTTGCCGGAAGAATAGAAGCAGAAACTCGTGGCAGTATCGAATTCAAAGGTAAAGATATTCAACTCTCTGCAGCGTCACCAGATCTCGGAGAAATTTCTCTTTCTTCTGGTGGATTCAGACAAAATGTTACTGGTAGCGTTCTTTCAAAAACCGCTTATGAATCAAAAATAATCAAAGGTGATTACAACATTCTTGTTGGAGCTGGAGATATTCTCATACAACAATCATCACTTATCGGTGGAATAAAATTAAATCAAGGTGGAGGATTACTTTCGCCCGCAGCTAAGAGTTCTTTAGAACTGACTTCGTTTTCTATGGAACTATCACAGACTACTGCATTCACTCTCAACAGTAAAATAAAATTTGCATCTGGAATCATGGATATATCTTCATTCCTTAAAATGAATTTAAAAAGCAAACTCATTACAGTCGATGGATTGATTGTAGATTTCACACCTTCAAAAGTTATGAAGAGTGGACCTAAAGTTGCGGTGCCAACTGGTACTGGAATATGGTGCGCGTTGCCATTCGATCCAATGACCGGTTTGCCCCAAACATCAGAGCTAGCGATGGGTTAGTAAATGAATCAACATTCTAGAATTTAGAAATATAATAAATATGACCGGAATAATATACATAGCAACTTGTAATGTCAACAATAAAGTTTACATAGGACAAACAATAAACGAGTTGAAATTTCGTATTTATGACCATTTGTATTCTGCAGATTATTGCCAGAATCAAAGAACTCATAAATTTTATAATGCGATCAGAAAACATAAAAAAGAAAATTTTACGTGGGAATCGATAGAGACGATAGAAAAAGATGATGTCGAAGAGTTATTTCATCAATTGGATATTAGAGAAAAATTTTGGATCGATCATTACGATTCCATAAAAAATGGATACAACATAGTATATGGATCTTCAACAAAAAAAGGAAGCATAAGAGATTTAAGATTATTTGGCCCAGATAATCCATCTTATGTAGAAATCAATATTAATGAAGAAGATTACTTCAAAAAAGCAAGCGAAGGATTAAATCGACAACAATTAGCTAATTATTTTGGAATACCAGATCGACATATGAAAATTTGGCGAAAGAGAATGGTCAATAAAGACGCGACATATAAATTGGCCTTTATGAATCTTGAAATCAATAGAAAAAAGAAAAGCGCTGAACATAACAAAGTAGTCAATAAATATTCAAAACACATAGAAGATGTTAAAACAATGCGTAACAAGAATATATCTATGAGAAAAATCAGCGAATCTCTAAATATTCCATTTAGTGGGTTAAGAAGATTAATACACAGAGACTTGCAGATACAATAATCATGGATAAAAAATTTACTGACAAAGACTTTCTCGTTGATCTCAAAACTGTCCTTACTAAAATGCAAGGCGGATTAACATCTGAAATAGAGAAACGTGTCGAGCGATTAAAGAATATTCATGAAGAATACAAAGACGTTGCTGTGCACGCCGGTGTCTGGCATGAGCAAGAAAAAGAACGTGATATAGAAAGAGAACAAAAAATATCCGAACGTCAGAAACAATACGAAGAAGCAGAAAGGTTAGCAAAAGAATATGGCGGATAGTACAGAGTTAGAAGAACCAAAATGGCAGACGATCGAGCTCTCGAAATTACTTGAAGAGACAGAAGTATTCAGAGATTTCAAAGACTCTTTAGAGACTGTCAAAGAGACGCTAGAGAAAGCTGTCGATTTTTTAGACGCGTTAGAAGTTCTTCTAAATATCTTATCAAGATTCGAAAATATCATCGACGATTTTTTCAATGGTTTTCTAGGAGCATTCTTAGAAGAAATCAAACAGATTATCAAAGAAGCAAAAAGCACCGGCGTGTATGCTCTTGATTTGACTAGTCATAATTTTATAGGTAATAAATTTATCAAAACCGGAAGATCAGATTCTGATGATCCGGTTATCAGAGACTACATCGCTAATGAATTCACGTTTCCATACTGGGAATCTCGCACAAATAATACTAGAACAAAAAAAGAACTTAATATCGGTGACACTTGGTGGACTCGATGGATGGGAATATACAAACGTCA
>Ga0116178_10004275_pt1 | contig 10547 bp, 9 predicted proteins | sample AD_STIC12_MetaG_FD_89880 | JGI IMG/M metagenome (GOLD analysis project Ga0116178, IMG submission 89880) | Active sludge microbial communities of municipal wastewater-treating anaerobic digesters from USA - AD_STIC12_MetaG | ecosystem: Engineered > Bioreactor > Anaerobic > Digestate | place: USA...
GCCATAAGGCGCATGTTTGGGGTTGGCAATGGCAATGCGGCTAATTTCTGCGCGAGAGATATCTTCCAAGCGCAATTTAGTTGCATCTAACTGGGCTTTTGGGCTCCATAAAACAATACGTCCAAACGCGTAAGGCTTAGTTGGGCCTGCTGTAAGGCCAGCCGCTTCTAATTTCTCGGGGTAGCTAATATCTGCTGAAAAATATAAATCATAAGGGGCCGCTTGCTGAATTTGTGTAAAAATTTTACCTGATGAACCGTAAATCACCTCCACTTCATCTGCTGGATTGCCCTTTTTAAACCGCGTGACAATTTCGTCCATGGCAAATTTTAAATCTGCGGCAGCGGCAATGTTGATTTTTTCTGCATAGGCGGCAGTCGATAGACCTGCCAGTAAAATTCCGAGTAATAACTGTTTACGTTTCATCAACAAATTTCTAATGGTCTGCATTTGATTTTCCTAAAATTTGAAATAATCATGGGTTAAAAATAATGGGGTTAAAAATCATATTGCGCTCTCAACGCGACGGCTTCCTCAGTATCATCTAATTTTCCATTAACACGAATGTCAGTGTCAAAATTGGTGTGTATATAATTTAATAGAAAACGGGCATTGGGGTTTAACAACCACTTAGCACCAACTGTCCAAGCGTCTGCTTCGCTAGTATAAGAAGTGTTTGCAGTAGCAGCAGGCAATAATGGTTTAAAATCAGACGCGTCAAATTTACTGTAGCGCAGTCCTAACTCAAACGCGCCCCAACCATCTTTACGATCAAAGTTATGTTTTGGTTTAATGCGGCCAAACACACCACTTTTATAAGCTTCAGCATAATTTTCACCTGTGACCAGCCAATTCAGATTCACATACCAAGTTTTAATGTCGTTATCAAACTTAACAACCCCTTTTGTACCTTCAAAATTCGCACTGATATATTCCGATTGAAGTTTAACTGGGCCATAAGCCAAGGCAGCCTCAATGCCGCTTCGGCTTCTATTTGTGGTTGCGGTGCTAAGTATATTTACGACATTGAAAAATTGTATACCACTAGCTTCTGTGGCTTGAGCAATGCCGTTGCCTGAAGATGTTGAGAACCCAATACTGCCTTGACTTGCCGATGAGCCTACATGTAAGACTAAGTTTTCTTGTTTGGTTAATTTTGCTAAGTTTGCATTGACTCTTAAGCCGCTATCTTTGGTATCTTTTACATCATCGTTATTTTGACCGCTACCATTCACTACATAAACATTGTAATTTAGCCATGGCAACGGGTCACCAAACAGCATGACACCGCGATCATAAGTTGATGTGAAAATACTGCCATTATTAGTGGCAAGTGAAAGTTCTGTAAAATCGATGAAATTGGTGCTATAAGCACGCTCTAAGCCAAAAAATGGTTTAAATTGACCTGCTCTTATTTTAGCGCCTGGCCAGCGCGTAAAGTCTAAATAACCATAAGTCAGTGCAGTTGTGCCTTTTGCGCCGGCATTATCATTGGCGTACTCGCCTTCAACGCGCGCAGCAAAATCTTTAAGGAATGTAAAAGTGCCGCCAAGCCTAGCGCGGCGTATGCTGAAGGTGTCATTCTTCCAAGCATCTGGTGTGTAGCTTCTGTAATCTGCCTGTACGCGCCCATTCAATTGTAACTTCCAATTTCCAGTGCCCTCTTCAAAAATAAGACCGTCATTAAAGTTAGCATAGACTAGATTGCCTATACTTGAACCTTTTTCTTCAGCTTTTGCAACATTAGATTGGCTCACTTGATTTTTGATACCAATCAGTTCATTAGTCAACAATTCAAGTTGCTTATCCTGCGCAACTCGTTCCTGCTTGAGTTGTATCATTTGTGCTTCGAGTTCTTTTATTCTGGCAATTTCATTGTCTTCGAGGGCATATCCAGACGCCGGAAAAATAACAGTAGCAATTGCCGTAAATATTGATACTGAAAATGGTTGTGGGGATTTCATCAATCACTCTATCGTGAATTAAAATATCATAGACGCTAAAGGCTAATCATAACATGCGTTATATTTGAATGGGAATAGCGATAGAAAAGACTTGAGAATTTTTGGTAAGAATTAAACCTGAGGATTTAAATTAGTGCTGATTAGTTCAAGCTCTGCAGCGGTTGAGCTATTAGCCTTAGCAACTAAATTACGATAGGTTTGAAGTATTAGATAGCCGAATTCAGTTAATTGCGCACCACCACCGTGTGGTCCGCCCGGTGATGAGCTCACTAATGGCTGCTTGAAACATTTGTTCATCACATCCACCAGTTCCCAAGCTCGTCGATATGACATTCCCATTTTTTTTGCTGCGGCCGAAATAGAGCCACAGCGATCAATCGCTTCAAGCAAATCAGCTTTACCTGGCCCGATGGCGATTAAATTTCCGTGCGTTACCCTTATTTTTAAACCGCTATTAGCCATCAAATAATGCGCTGCACCATAAATCTAACGTACCTTTAACACCATCACTATCGCCAACAAACACTCTGCAATATAAGCAAAGCTGGCAACCCCATGCCAAGTTCTAAACCGGTCTACAAAGACACTTTGCATCACATCCAAAGGTAAGGCGTCGGCCTTAAGCTGTGCAAGTAAAGGTTGAATACCAAAGTGGCCTGCCAGCACTAGTAGCAGCATCAGTAGCACTGCCCAAAAATATCCTTGTTTTAGTGCGCCAGTACCAAACACTGCCATGCGGTGAGTTATTAGAAACGCGCCACTCGCCATGCCAATACAGCTCACCACGGTGAATAATTTTCCGGCAATTGCGCCTGCGAGTTGCTTGTCTTGCAGGGTATCAAATAGCACGTAGGCGCTGACGCCCGTCATCCAGAGCGCCCCCGCCCAAAGGGCGACGACAATGAGGGCGATGCGGTAGGTCATTAGATGTACAACACTTCAATGATTTCGTACTCTTTTACACCGCCAGGTGCGACGACTTCAGCAATCTCACCTTCTGATTTGCCAATTAATCCGCGCGCGATAGGTGAACTCACAGACACTTTTCCATTTTTAATATCCGCTTCGTCTTCACCAACGATTTGGTAGGTTTTAGTATCGCCTGAATCTAAATCTTCAAAACGCACAGTGGCACCAAACACCACGCGGCCATCTGCATTGAGGGTTTGCGGGTCGATGACTTGCAGGTTAGAAAGCTTTGCTTCTAATTCAGAAATACGGCCTTCGATAAAGCTCTGACGCTCTTTTGCAGATTCATACTCAGCATTTTCTGACAAATCGCCTTGCGCACGAGCCTCCGCAATTGCTTGAATAATATTGGGGCGATCAACAGCACGTAAGCGTTGTAATTCTTCTTTGAGTAACTCGGCACCTTTGATGGTAACGGGAATTTGCGTAACTGCCATATTGCTAAACCTTGTAAAAATTAAAGCATAAAAAATAAACCACACCCGCGAGAGTGTGGTTGAACAAATTAAATTTAAATACGATTGTTGAAGTGTATTTTAAGACAGCTTTTTATGCAAGTTTTGAAGTGACTCCACTGTCAGCTCCTGCATATGCGCCATGCCCATGCAGGCTGCCTTTGCGCCCGCAAGCGTTGTGTAATAAGTCACTTTATTTTGCAACGCACTACGACGAATTTCGTAACTATCCGCAACTGCGCGCTTGTCTTCAGTCACATTGACAATAAAACTAATGTCATTGTTTTTTATCATATCAACAATATGCGGGCGCCCTTCAGCCACTTTATTCACAGAGGTAACTTTAAGGCCATTGGCTGTGAGTGCTGTAGCTGTGCCTTTAGTGGCAACCAATGTAAAACCTAAATCATGTAGGGCATGCGCAATTTCAACCACCTTATTGTAGTCTTCTTTACGCACACTTATAAACGCCTTACCACCTGAAGGTAATTTGGTGGAAGCACCTAGTTGTGACTTCACAAAGGCTTCAGCAAAGGTCTCACCTACCCCCATCACTTCACCGGTTGATTTCATTTCCGGGCCTAAAATGGTATCCACACCCGGGAATTTAATAAACGGAAACACGGCTTCTTTCACAGAGTAGAATGGGGGAATAACTTCATGTGTGACTTTTTGAGAAGCTAAACTTTGGCCAACCATACAGCGTGCGGCAATTTTTGCTAATTGCAAACCACAGGCTTTTGAAACAAACGGTACGGTACGTGAGGCACGCGGATTCACTTCTAACACATAAACGGTAGTACCCTGTATCGCAAATTGCACATTCATCAAACCCACCACGCCCAGAGCTTTGGCCATTTGCTTGGTTTGCGTACGTAATTCATCTTGTAATTTGGCTGACAGACTATATGGAGGGAGTGAACAGGCTGAGTCACCAGAGTGAACACCTGCTTGCTCCACGTGTTCCATAATACCGCCAATAATCACATTGCCGGTGTTGTCGCATAACGCATCCACATCCACTTCAAGCGCGTCATTTAAAAACCTATCTAGCAATACTGGCGATTCATTTGATACTTTGACTGCTTCACGCATGTAACGCTCAAGCTGGCTTTGCTCTTGCACGATTTCCATTGCACGACCGCCTAAAACATAGGAAGGGCGTACCACGAGTGGGTAACCAATCTCTTCCGCCAAACGGATAGCTTCTTCTGGCGCGCGTGCGGTGCGGTTTGGCGGTTGCTTTAAGCCCAATTCATGCAACATTTTTTGAAAACGTTCACGGTCTTCGGCTTTATCAATGGCATCTGGCGTCGTGCCAATAATCGGCACACCTGCTTTTTCTAAGCCGCGCGCGAGCTTGAGTGGCGTTTGGCCGCCGTATTGCACAATCACGCCAACAGGTTTTTCAAGCGCTACGATTTCCAGCACATCCTCTAATGTCACAGGCTCAAAATACAAGCGGTCTGAGGTGTCGTAATCGGTTGAAACCGTTTCAGGGTTGCAGTTCACCATTATGGTTTCATAACCATCTTCGCGCATCGCAAAGGCTGCATGTACGCAGCAATAATCAAACTCAATGCCTTGCCCAATACGGTTTGGGCCACCGCCCAACACCATAATTTTTTTATTATTGGTGGGCTGCGCTTCACACTCTTCTTCATAGGTAGAGTACATATACGCGGTATTCGTAGCAAACTCTGCCGCACACGTATCCACACGTTTGTAAACAGGGCGCACTTGCAAAGCCTGACGATAAGCACGCACAGCGTGCTGGTCGGTATCGAGCAATGTTGCCAAACGCTTATCAGAAAAACCACGGCGTTTAAGCTGCAACAATGCTGTTTTGTCTAAATCAGCAATATGCTTGCCTTTAAGCGCTTGTTCACGGTCGATAATGTCTTTGATTTGCACCAAAAACCAAGGGTCAATTTTTGAAATCGCAAAGACCTGATCAATACTTAAACCTGCCCTGAAGGCATCGCCCACATACCAAATCCGCTCGGGGCCAGGTACGCCAATTTCTTTGGTAATGGTATCTAAATCTGTAGTTTTTTCGTCCAGACCATCCACGCCAACTTCTAGTCCACGTAAGGCTTTTTGGAATGATTCTTGGAACGTGCGGCCAATCGCCATCACTTCGCCCACAGATTTCATTTGTGTGGTTAAACGACTATCTGCCTGCGGGAATTTTTCGAATGCGAAACGTGGGATTTTAGTCACGACGTAGTCAATACTTGGCTCGAATGAGGCCGGTGTTGCGCCGCCGGTAATTTCATTGCGCAGTTCATCCAACGTAAAACCAACAGCCAATTTTGCTGCCACTTTCGCAATTGGAAACCCTGTTGCCTTAGAGGCCAGCGCGGATGAACGCGACACGCGTGGGTTCATCTCAATCACAATCATACGACCATCATCCGGGTTGATGGCAAACTGCACGTTAGAGCCGCCCGTATCCACACCAATTTCACGCAATACGGCCAATGAGGCATTACGCATGATTTGATATTCTTTGTCAGTCAAGGTTTGAGCAGGCGCAACAGTAATGCTGTCGCCTGTATGTACGCCCATTGGGTCTAAATTTTCAATGGAACAGATAATAATGCAGTTGTCCGCAGAGTCGCGCACCACTTCCATTTCATATTCTTTCCAGCCGAGCAATGACTCTTCAATCAGCAACTCTTTAGTCGGTGAGGCATCCAACCCACGCTCACATATTGTGATAAATTCTTCACGGTTATAAGCAATGCCGCCACCGCTACCGCCCATGGTGAATGATGGGCGAATAATCGCTGGGTAACCGATACTGGCTTGTACCTGCAACGCTTCTTCCATGCTATGCGCGATGGCAGAACGCGCGGAACCTAAACCAATTTTGGTCATCGCTTCCTTGAATTTTTGGCGGTCTTCGGCTTTATCAATCGCCTCTTTTGATGCGCCAATCAACTCCACTTTATATTTTGCCAACACGCCATGCTTATCTAAATCGAGGGCGCAATTCAAGGCAGTTTGACCACCCATGGTCGGCAATAGGGCATCGGGGCGCTCTTTAGCAATAATCTTTTCAACCACTTGCCAAGTCACAGGCTCAATGTAGGTTGCATCGGCCATTTCCGGATCAGTCATGATGGTGGCTGGGTTTGAGTTCACCAAAATAACGCGGTAACCTTCTTCACGCAACGCTTTACATGCCTGCGCGCCAGAGTAGTCAAACTCACAGGCCTGACCAATGACAATTGGACCTGCGCCAATGATAAGAATGGATTTTATATCGGTACGCTTAGCCATTAGCTAGCCTTTCTTTCTGCTGTTTTACTTGCCTGCATCATGCTAATGAAGCGGTCGAACAAATAACTCATTTCGGTTGGCCCCGGACTGGCTTCAGGATGGCCCTGAAAGCTGAATGCGGGTTTGTCAGTACGGGCAATGCCCTGCAAACTGCCGTCAAACAATGAAACATGGGTGGTTTTAATATTGGAGGGCAATGTGGTCGCATCCGCCGCAAAGCCATGGTTTTGACTGGTGATATACACGCGCTTGGTTTCAACATCTTGCACAGGGTGATTAGCACCATGATGGCCAAATTTCATTTTGATTGTTTTAGCCCCTGACGCCAATGCCAACAACTGATGCCCTAAACAGATGCCAAACGTAGGCACACCGCTATCGACAATGGTTTTAATTGCAGCAATTGCGTAATCACACGGTGCCGGGTCCCCCGGACCATTGGATAAAAATACACCGTCTGGTTTGTAAGCAAGCGCCTCAGCCGCCGATGTTTGGGCTGGCAACACCGTCACCTTACAGCCACGAGAAACCAGCATCCGCAAAATATTGCGCTTAACCCCGTAATCGTAAGCCACCACATGAAACTGCTTTGCTGGCGCTGGCGTAAATCCTTGACCTAACGCCCACTCACCTTCAGTGAATTCGTATGGTTTTTCGCAGGTCACAACTTTTGCTAAATCCAGCCCATTTAAACCTGGAAAGCCCGCTATCAAATCATTCGCCAATGCTAACGCTTTCGTTTCATCAGCCTCACCTGCGATTACCGCACCTGTTTGCGCACCTTTTTCACGTAAAATTCGGGTAAGTTTGCGTGTATCAATATCGGCGATTGCGACAATATTGTTATCAACCAGATAGTCAGATAATGACTGTGTGTTTCTAAAATTGGAGTGAATTAATGGCAAATCACGAATAATAAGGCCACTGGCATACACTTGGCCAGACTCCACATCTTCAAGGTTAACGCCATAATTACCGATGTGCGGATAAGTAAGGGTGACGATTTGTTTGGTGTAGGAGGGGTCGGTTAAAATCTCCTGATAACCAGTCATTGAAGTGTTGAAAACCACCTCACCAACGGTTTGGCCACTTGCCCCAATTGAGGTGCCACGAAACACAGTTCCATCTGCAAGTACTAGTATGGCGGGCAGGTTTTGTGACACGGCAACTCCTTGTTTTACAACATTAATTAATTTTAACTTTTTGTCCATCATGAGCAGATGGCAGATATGCAAAACGGGAGGAGTGTATAGAGACTCTTCCCGTTTCAGAATTACCGAATTATAGCGAAAAACTAACGGCTTATCAAGCTGACATTACAGGGTTTGTAGCTGTCGGTCGTGGGAATTTGCCAGTACTAATTGTGCAATTACCGCGCCAATAAGCGCAATGAACATATCCCATTGCGTATCCCACACGTCACCTTGCGTGCCCAGAAAAGCCTCTGCCGCTTTGCCTGAAGCCACCGCCACCCACCATTCTATCAACTCATAAACAGCACTGATACTCAAGGCAATACAGCACACGATAAAAAACAGCCACGCGCCTTTTTGTACAACATTTTTGCGAAGCAATATTTCACGCGCCACCATCGCAGGAATAAACCCTTGTGCAAAATGACCCACACGATCGTAATAATTGCGACTCAGTTCAAAAGTGTCGCGTAGCCAGTTAAAAGCTGGCACTTCAGCATAGGTATAGTGCCCGCCTATCATCAAAATGACAGCATGTACCAAAATTAACACGTACAGCAATGGCGTTAGCGGAAACTTTTGATAACTAAAGCACAAGATTGGCAAGGCAATCAGCACGGGGGCAACTTCAAGAAACCAAGTCAAATAATCGGCCGGTTGCATGGCTGACCAGACAAACACTGCCACCAAGATCAAAAGTAAAATAGGAAAAAATAGTCGGTGATTAGTCGTCATTTGAATATTGAAATCTTTAAGGTTTTTAACATCAATCAGCCTAACAAAGCCAATTCAGCCTCACTAAATCCTGCCAACCGACGCGCCTCAAGGTTAAAAGGCCCGCGCAGTTTAGGTGCCTTATATTGCTGGCAAAGTTGCTCAAACGTTGCAATGGCTGACAATTGACGCGCCGCACACAGCCAGTTAAACCAATGGTTGCCAATGGCCACATGGCCAATTTCATCGCGTAGAATAATATCCAGAATATCCGCAACAGCCGTATCGCCAATTTGTGCAAATTTATTGCGTAATGGCACAGAGGCGTCCAGTCCACGCGCCTCCATAGTGCGCGGCACTAAAGCCATGCGCGCCAGCACATCGTCATTAGTACGCTCGGCCATCTCCCATAAACTATTATGCCCACTAAAATCGCCATACCCATAACCCATTTGCTGCAAATGCGAGTGCAATAAATTAAAGTGATAAGCCTCTTCGGCAGCAACTTTCAGCCAATTGGCATAGTAAGTTTTTGGCATGTCGGTAAATCGCCAAACGGCATCAAGTGCCAAGTTAATGGCATTAAACTCAATATGCGCAATCGCGTGAATCAGTGCCGCGCGACCGTCAAGGGTGCGCATGGAACGCTTTTCAACGGCTAACGGTGAAACTAAAACGGGTTTGGCCGGGCGGCCCGGAATCGCCTGATTTGCAGTAAGCTGTATGCTTGCATCCAAGCATACATCGCCCGCTTGCCAAGCAAGATTGAGCGCGGTAACGCCCGCAACCTTATCGGCCACTTGGCTGCAAGCAAGCCAATGTAAAGCGTTTTGACGTAGTTCGTTCATGGTTAAAACATGTAGGAGCGCAATTGATTGCGCACCTACATAACCCCTTATTTAAGCAGAATAAAGTCCAATTCGCCCGCTTTCATATCAGGCACCATCAGGTATTTTTCGTCCTTGGTGATGGCAATATCCGCAGCGGCTTGGTAACCGCTTTTAATTTCCGTGACATCGCCTTTGGTGCTCACGCTAAACACTTTGCCTGATTTCCAATCGCTCACGTACATGGTGCCATCAGAGTGATGCACCAAACCATCGCCTCCGCCAAACCCTTCTGCAAGGTCAGTCAATACTTGGGTTTTTTGGTTCAAGCTATACAAAATACCTGAACTAAAATCCACCACCAGCAACACTTCGCCAGTATCATCCGCCAGCAAGCCGTTGGGCGCTTTAATGCGCACATCTTGCTTATTGCTCAATAATAAGCTTACTTGGCCTTGCGGATTGATTTTGAAAATGGCACCACCCAAGCCCGTGTTGAACAAATCACCGCTGTCACTCACATATAAATTGCCTTGTGGGTCGGCTTCTAAGTCATTCAAAAAATAAGGTGAGCCATGCAGCGCGCCTGAAAACGCTTCTGCACTTGCAAATACGCTGGATTTTCCATCTGAGGTAATCTTTAAAACCTGATGATTATCAGCCACATACAAATCAGAATCAATTACGGCCAACCCTTTCGGGTCATCTAAACCGCTGGCGTACACTGAAGTTTTACCTTGCGCGTCGATTAGCGTGATTACGCCGTCCCCCGCCTTACCAAATTCACCAATTTCAGACACAAAAATCCGCCCATCTTTGGCCTGCACCACAGATTCTGGCGTTTTTAAACCGGTGATTTTTTGCCGCTCAACGGCTGCCTTTTGCGGGGCTTTAACTTCTTTTGCGCAACCTGCGCCCAATACAGCCAGCAGCACCGCTGACAATAGCGTAACTTTTAACAATGGTTGTTTTGTGCATATTCTAGTTTGCATGGTGAACCTTTCAAATTTAAAAAAATTGCTCAAGTGTTTGCTATATCTTACTCGTATTCCGCCTAAATTTTTGTGATTTTTTTGCTCTAATCTCGTGCAAAAAAAAGCGTTTAAAACAGCCCGCTTTTGTACGAGAAAAATTTTA
>Ga0116178_10004276_pt1 | contig 10546 bp, 6 predicted proteins | sample AD_STIC12_MetaG_FD_89880 | JGI IMG/M metagenome (GOLD analysis project Ga0116178, IMG submission 89880) | Active sludge microbial communities of municipal wastewater-treating anaerobic digesters from USA - AD_STIC12_MetaG | ecosystem: Engineered > Bioreactor > Anaerobic > Digestate | place: USA...
AGTTGCGCGAGCGCAGCGAGCGCCTCATCTTTTTGGGCTTGCGCAAGCTCTTTCATGTCTTTATCGCTTTCGTTCAAAAGAACGTCCTCCGCGTCTTTTAGTAAATTTTCCGCGGCACGATATCGAGTCGCTAATGCAACGGTACTCTCAAGCTCTTTATACCTCCGCGAAAGTTTTGCGAACTCTTTCATATTCGCAATCACCGCCGGATCAGAAAGTTTTCCCTGAAGTTCCACATACTCCGCCTCTAGTTTTAAAAGTTTTTCGAGCATATTTTTTTAAATTTCACAAAAACAACTCTACACTTATTCAACCTTTCTAACAATAAAAATTCTCGGAATTCCAGCTAAATCATTTTTAATTTCCAATTCAAACCTCGTATCACAATCACGACTACAACAATCACTACCATCCTCAGCCACACATTGTATAAAATTTTTATTCAATAATTCCAAAACAGCGTCTTTTTGACCGGCTCCAAATTCCCCCGCAAACAGATTAAAATCTATCTTCTTCTCAATCAACTGTTGAACAAGTTTTTTATACACACTCATTCCATCAGCTCCGGCATATAAAGCTCCACTGGGTTCCCACTTCGCAACATTAGGATCGGCAGTAAAATTTTTATCATCACCCACCTCGGCCACATACGGTGGATTCGTTACGATCACGTCAAACTTTTCCCCATCATCAAAAGCGGATAACAAATCACTTTCAACCAATTCACAGCGATCCTCAAGCCCATGATAAGCTAAATTTTCACGAGCGACTGCTAAAGCATCAGTCGAAATATCACATGCGACACCAACTGAATTATCAAAGTTGTGCAAAATTGCAGAGATTACACAGCCGGACCCGGTGCCAATATCCAGCACATGAAAATCACGCCCCAAATCTACCGATTCATAAACAGACTCAGCTCCATCCACGATCCGACTAGCATGCGAATCATCCACAAAAGTTCTCTCATTCAAATACTGCAAAACCCCATCCACAAGCATTTCCGTCTCAGGACGTGGAACCAAAACTCTTTCGTCCACATAAAAATCTATTCCATAAAATTCCTTGCTCTTCAAAATATAAGCAAGAGGCTTGCCATCTTTTAATTCATCCAGATATTTATAAAAAAGCTTCAAAGAAAGTTCACTCGTCACATCCATATCATCATGCGCGACCAGTTCCTCTCTCGACATTCCGAGAACATACGCCAAAACAAGTTCGGTTTCAAGTGCGCGAACGTTGTTTTTGTGACTATCCTCTGCACGCACATTTTCGCGAGTACCCCTTTCACGCCCAAGCTGTTCGCTCCCAATCGAAAGCAATTCCCTAATAAGCATAAAAACTCGCGTAAAGAAATATCAAACCGCTAACGAAATAAAATTTTAATAGAACTTATTCTTTTCGCGTTTTGCTCTGTACATCTCACGCATGATTGCGGCTTTTTTCACAACTCTCTTTTTCGCTGGCTTTTGATTGTATCTTGTATCGCGAATCTGTTGAACCTTGCGGCTCTTTTGAACTTCTTTGTTGAAACGAGCGATTAATCTCTCATCTGATTCCTTTGGTCTTTTTGTAACGTATACTCTCATGTTGTTTCCACCCCCTTTTTCATAAGTTAAGTTTTAAGCGGAGCAATTCTATCCGAAAAGCTCTCAAAGTCAATTAAATATCCAAATTCTTTACCTTCTTCGCGTGAGAAGTAATAAACTTCTTGCGAGGAAGAACTTCAGCGCCCATCAAAGTATCAAAAACTTTATCAGCAGCCTCGGCATCTTCAACAGTCACCCTCAGCATCGAGCGCCTAGAAGGATCCATAGTTGTCTCCCAAAGTTGTTCAGGATTCATTTCTCCAAGACCTTTATAGCGTTGAAGTGAAGGTTTCACATCAGGGTTGAAGCCTTTCAAAGCTTCTTCCTTCTGTTCGTCTGAATAAACATATTCTACCTTCTGCCCGTGCCAGATCTTGTACAAAGGTGGCTGAGCGATATAAATGTGACCTTGTTCGATCACTTCCCTGAAGTATCTGTAGAAAAGTGTAAGTAAAAGAGTCCTGATATGAGCACCATCGACATCGGCATCGGTCATGATTACAACCTTTCCATATCTTAATTTTGAGATATCAAATGCCTCACCAATACCAACTCCCATAGCTATAATCAAAGCTTTAATCTCGTTATTTTCCAAAATCTTATCCATTCTCGCCTGTTCTACATTCAAAATTTTACCTCGAAGTGGCAAAATAGCCTGAATCTCACGATTTCTACCCTGCTTCGCAGAACCACCAGCGGAATCTCCCTCTACGATGAAGATTTCAGATTCCATCGGATCGCGACTAGAACAGTCCGCCAATTTACCAGGCAATGTCATGCCTTCGAGAGCACCTTTGCGGATGACGGTGTCGCGAGCAGCGCGAGCAGCCAAGCGAGCGCGCGCAGCGAGATAACATTTCGAGAACATGGCTTGAGCATCCTTCGGATGCTCCTCCAAATACATCTGAAAAGCCTCGTTGAAAACTCCTTCAACAGCAGTCTTCATTTCAGCATTTCCGAGCTTTGATTTTGTTTGTCCTTCAAACTGCGGATTGCTTAATTTAACGGAAATAATAACAGTCAACCCTTCACGCACATCTTCAGCGGTCAAATTTTCATCTTTCTCTTTCAAAAACTCAGCTTTTCTAGCATAAGAGTTGATCGTTCTCGTCAAAGCGGATTTGAAACCTGTCACATGCATACCACCTTCAGTAGTGTGAATGTTATTCGCAAACGAATAATTCTGCTCTTGGAAAGAATTGTTGTATTGCAAAGAAATTTCTATCAATCCGTCCGAAGTATCCTTTGCCACATAAACTATGTCTCCGAAAACTTCTTTATTTTTATTTAAATGTCTTACATAAGATTTGATACCTCCTTCAAAATAAAACCTCTCCTTCCCGCCATCTCGTTCATCAATCAATTCAATAGTAACTCCCTTCGTCAAATAAGCATGCTGACGAAGTCTATTCAGAACAGTTTGAAAATTAAAAACAACACTTTCGAAAATCTCAGGATCAGGATAAAAAGTGATTTTTGTACCGCGTTTTTCAGTCTTCCCTACGACCGCAATCTCATCTTGAGGATCCCCTTTTGAATAGTGCTGACGATGAATTTTCCCGTCTCTATAAACCTCTGCTATCAACTCTTCAGACAAAGCGTTTACTACGGACGAACCTACTCCATGCAAACCTCCTGAAACCTTGTATCCGCCACCATCACCGAATTTACCTCCGGCATGCAAGACAGTAAGAACGGTTTCCAATGCAGATTTTCCTGTTTTCTTATGAATATCCACAGGTATACCACGACCATTATCTTCAACACTACAAGATCCATCCTCGTGCAAAATAACAACTATCTTGTCACAAAATCCAGCCATCGCCTCGTCTATCGCATTATCAACTATCTCCCAAATCAAATGATGAAGTCCTGCCACATCTGTAGTACCGATATACATTCCAGGTCTCTTTCGCACCGCAGAAAGGCCTTCTAAGACCTGAATCTGATCGGCTCCGTAATTATTTTGGTCAGCCATATTTAAAAAGTTTTACGTCAAAATTCGCGTAAGAATCTATCACAAACGACTAGCTTAAATCAAATATTTTCGTTTAAAATCACATCTTTCAGGGTCTCAAGAGGTACATCACCAGCAAGTGACTTCCCCTCACTACCATTCTGAACATAAACATTTTTGACCAAAGAATCGTTTGCGGAATAATCGAACGAAACTTTGATATTCGAAGAACTGGTCAGAGTCACTCCATTAATTCTATAAAGAGCAATAGTCGGATCAAGTATATCCACATTTTCCATAGTCGCGTTAAATCCAGCCTCTATAACTTTTTTGGCAATCAAAGTTTTTGCAATTTTTTGAGCATTCGTTTCGGCGATAAGCTCGGCATTTTCAGAAGCGTCTCTAGGAACGGCTTTTTTAATATCTACACCTACAGTAGCAACAACATCACTAAGAGCTTTAGACAAAAGTGAAGATAAAGCGTCGACTTTAATATTTGAAGCTGAAATCAATTGTCCATAAGCATAAACATTTTTCAAATAGCCATAATCACGATCATATTCCCCGTTAAATTCATAACCACCCAATGAAGCAGAAACTTTAACATATCTTTTTTGAACATCGTCAGGCTTTTCAACAACAATCGAATTCGCGCCATAAGAAGACATTACTTTTTCTATTTCGGCTTGTACATCTTCAGGAGTTTCAGCAACAATCACATCAGTTCCCAAAATATCTCTTTGAACATCAAGAATGCTTGTTACCTGACTTTTTTCAGTTAAATAAACTTTAAATCTTTCGACATGAGTCGTGCCATACAAACTTGATTTTGCATATTCAACATTATTTATATATCCCCAGAAATTTCCTATATCTTTTAATTCGCTCTGAAACAACGCTATCACAGCATTCTTAGATGTTTTTGCAGGCATATAATCATTTATGTTTTGCACCAAGAAACTCATTACTTTTCTCGCATCATCTATCGCAATTTTTTCGTTAAAGAAAAAATCACGTAGAGTTTTTAACATTGCAATTTTCTCACTCACAATAGTTTGTTTAATTTCTTCGCGAGACTGGCCTGAGTAATACATGTCAAACAAAGCTTTTTCAATACTAGCCTTCATACTCAAGTAATCCATTTTATAAAGTTCCGGGAAACGAGAAATTAAATTATAAAAATATTCATTATAGAAAGTCAGAGCTTTTTTATATTTAACCGTATCATCAACCCCATTAATAAGCTTTTCAACGCCTGTATAAACTCTACGATAAGAAGATTCCACATTTCGGGCAAAATAAATATCGTTAACAACAGTAGAAGAAATCAAGTCCGAGAATGTGACAGAATCAAGTTCAGATTTCAACTCGTCCACAATAAAAGACAGAACCTTGTATTCGGAATCCGAAGACTGAAAACACAATAATACGGAAACAACATCCCTCAAAAAATCGACATAATATTCCCTACTCACACCATAATCACCAAGATTTTCCGCCAACACTCTGAACTCCAGCAACTTATCATCTATATTTTGAGAATTATTTGTAATCAAAGCCTCGTACAAAACCCCTTGAAGTTTAGCTATATATTGATCATTTTTTTTCTGTGTGAAAACAGTCAAAGTTTTGGATAAAAGATCATAGGTTTTGGAAACGACTCCATAATTTTGATCTGCCAAAATTTTAAAATTATCTCGTTGGTAAGTCTTTAAAACTTCATTGTACTTCGCGGCCTCCTCAAAGTTTTTTCTGTCAAAAAGATCAACGCCTTTTTCACTGTCATAAGGAATTTTCCCATAAGAGAATTCTTTTGCAAGCTTCGATGGAAGTACGGTTTTCAATCTATCATCCGCACGGCTTAAATAAACTCTAGTTCTCATTCCCGCAGGTACGAACAAAACATTATTGAGCATACCGTCGTATTTATCCACATACCCAGAAATCTTCACATCCGATGGCAAAAACCCAATATAGGTATTACCTGCAAAATTTGCCAAATAAACAGTTCCATCGCTTTCATTATAATTAACCTCAAACATTGAACTTTCAGGAATAATTACGATTTTATCGGCAATAACTAAATTAATATCAGAAGAAGAATTCGTAAAATTACCAAAAATCCTTCCATTGGTCATATTAAAAATATATTCATCATCCTCGTAAGACAAACGCCTCAAAACCGTTTCAGCATCTCCATTTTCAGAATTTAAATAAGCATAAAAAGGCAGATTTAATCTGGCTCCGCGATAAGAAAACTCTGTAGCGGATGTGATTGTTTTACGTTCGGAAATACTTTCCAACGCAAAAGTAGCTACAAAAGCAAGCACAGCCAAAATAGCCACAAGAATCATTCTTACTAAAAATTTCTTGTGTTGAAAACTATCTTTTTTTGGCTCATATTTTTCCATTTCCAAACATATTTATATCTGTACATTATACCATTTTTTATATGTTTAAACAACTTAATGGACTGTATAATAAAAAAGCAGTATAGTATGCGCGTTAATCTTTAAAAAAAGCCAATGAATATCAAAAATACAATAAAAATTGTACCTGTTTTAGTCGCGATTTTTATATCACAACAAACAATAACAGCTTTCGCATATTCGGATGTTGATTCTTCCACAAAAAACTATAAAGAAATTCAGTATTTGGAAGATAAAAATTTATTACCTAAATTTCCTGGCAATACATTCAATCCCGAAGACAAAGTTACTCCTGTAGATTTTTATACAATGCTTTTGGAATACGCGGGGGCCACCACGGCAGACTATGTAAATCTGCCATTTACAGATATGAATGGCTATGAATGGTACGCTCCTTATATACAAACTGCCGTAGATTTAAAGATTTTAAACCCTTCCGAAACAAACTTTTTATTTCAAGATTACAGAAGAATGCCAAAGATAGAAATTGTTCGAAAACTTTTCGACGCTTTGGGCATAGGAACAAGCAAATTTTTCGATAAAAACGCGTTCCCCTTCTCGGATCTCGATCCAAACGGAAATATCGCCCCATATGCATTCAAAGCATATGAAATAGGAATAGATACTCAGGGAGGATTTGGAATAGGAAGCCAGGTTTCAAAAGCGGAACTAGCGAGATATTTTTATTTAATAGATAAATACGAGAGCTCGACAGGGAAAACTCTGAAAAAACAACAAAACATCACCGTCAATGTAACTCAATCCAACCCGATAGACTCGGAAGCATTCGAAGTATTTATGGATATATGGAATACCGTTCACGACAAATACTATTACAAAGATGAAATCAACGATGATGAAATGGTTTACGGCGCAATCAAAGGAGCAATCGAGACATTACAAGATCACTACACCGAATTCACAAAACCAAAGGAAGGAAATTCCGTAAGCAATTCATTAAGAAAAGAATACGAAGGCATAGGAATGTCGGTAGAAATGTTAGACGGAAAAATCACAGTAGTCAGTCCATTCAAGAAATCCCCTGCGGAAAAAGCCGGCATAAAACCAAAAGATGTAATTTTGAAAATCGACGGAAATTCCACAGAGGGATTGACACTCAGCGAAGCCGTTGAATTTATAAAAGGCAAATCCGGATCAACGGTTACATTAACAATTCAACGAGAAAACAAAGTATTTGATGTAAGAGTAACCAGAGGATTCATAATTAACAAAACCGTAGAATTAACATATCTCCCAAAAAGTTCCGGATATATCGCCAACATCAATATATATACATTTGGTGAAGATACATTAAAAGAGTTCATAATGGCGGCCCAGCAAATTCACAACAAACAAACACAAGAAAACAATGTCAAAGGAGTGATTTTAGACCTGCGCAATAATCCTGGCGGATATTTGGACATAGCAATCGACCTGAATGGAGTGTTTTTTGACACAGATAAAATAGTTACGGTATTGGAAGATAACAGAGGGAAAAAAGTCAGTTACAAATCTACGTATGAAGGAATTGATAAAGAATATTCCACAGGCATGGGACTATTATCAGAATTTAAAACCGTTGTACTCATAAACAAAGGCTCGGCATCCGCTTCAGAAATATTGGCAGGATCTTTAAAAGACCACAATAGAGCAAAAATCATAGGAGAACAGTCTTTTGGAAAAGGAACGGTACAAGAATTATCCTACTACAACGATAACTCCGCTTTTAAACTCACTATCGCAAAATGGACAACTCCAAACGGGAATGAGGTGAACAAAAAAGGCATAGCGCCTGACAAAATCGTGACAAACACAGGAAGCGAAGACACCCAATTGAATACAGCCTTAGGAGAGTTTTAGAGAGGTTTAAGCTTTATTTGTGCTAGATGCAGTAGATTCTTCGGATTCGATAGATTCCGAGAATTCTGAAGTTTCTTCTGAGTCAGTTTCAGCTTGGGTAGATTCAGTTGTTGAAGATACAGATTCAACTTTCCCTGAAAAAGGCTCATTTTCTGGACTTTTTTCTGCATTCGCTTCAACGTCCTCAGTAACTTCAAACTCCACATTCTCAGCCCTGTTTTTCAAGATTTGTTCAGGATTTGTAGTGACAATTTGATCTTCCAAATAAGAAGCGATAATTTGTATAGCAACGTGTCTATTACCGGCGAAAAATAGGCCCTGACCAACATCACTGTTCAACAAAACATATCTTTCTCCATCTGTTAAATTAAACAAACTGGCCAAAACATCCACAGCAGCAGGAGCTTGCTTCAATAACAATTGTAATGATGAGTTTGTAATAATCGGCTTACCATAAGATGACTTCACGAAATCCTCCACATCCTGAGTGATGGTTGTAACACCAAGATAATATTTACGAGCCCTCTTAACTAATCCATATAAGAATTTCGCACTATCTTCGTGCTGCATCATAGTCCAGGCCTCATCGATCACGAGCATTCTTTTCTTCAATGAACTGCGTACTTTATTCCAGATAAAGTTCAAAATTATATACATAGCAGTCGGTCGGAGCTCATCCTCCAAATCTCTGATACAGAAAGTCATCAAACCAGAATTCATATCGATATTTGTAGGCTTATTGAAGATTCCCGCGAATGAACCTGCAGTATATTTTTCAATTCTTTTTGTTAATGAATTAGCGCCTTCCATAGATGAAAGGATGTTATGCAAATCTTCCATTGTAGGAGGTTCAAACGAAGAAGGATCTGTAACCTCCATCGTGATACCTTTTAATGCATAAACGTCGATCAATGCTTTATCAAGCAAGCTCTCTTCCTCAGGAGTCATCGCACCAAGCATCAACTTCATAAGTCCATGAAGGTTGATAACCGCAGATCTGACCAAATCTCCAGGAAGAACAGTGTCTCCTTCGATTGGCTTTGGCAGATCAAATGGGTTAATTCTACGATCGCTATTCAAACTTAATTTCAAATAAGTTCCGCCAACAGTCTGTGACAGCGACTCATACTCGTTCTCCGGATCGATAATAATAACGTCAGTCCCAAGCATCATCATACGCAAAACTTCCAGCTTCACAGCGTATGATTTACCGGCACCAGACTTCGCGAATACTACAGAGTTTGCATTTTCCAAATTAAATCTATCAAAAATAATAAGTGAGTCATTGTGCCTGTTAATTCCATACAAAATACCTTCGTTCGAAGTAAGATCCGAAGAAGTAAATGGGAATGTTGTAGAAAGCGGCGACGTGTTCATATTACGAACTGTGTCAAGCTCATCCAAACACTGTGGAACAGTCGAATTGAATCCATGTTCGGATTGAACTTGGCATCTCTTTGTGAGAACCAATTTACCAGCCAACAAGCTCTCCAACTGCTTAGAAATTCTCTCCAATTTCTTATCGTCATCACTGTAAATAGTGAAATACAGAGCGAACTGGAAAAATTTTTCAGTGCCCTTTTGAATCTCACGTCTGAGAGTCTCAGCATCCTCCAAAGCGGTTTCCAAACCTGGGTCTGAAACCTGCCCCTTCTCAGCGGCAATACTCATAGATGAACGCATCTGCGCAACCTTTTTCTTCAATGTATTCATAATGTCCGCAGAATTTATCGGATAGATAAATTGCGACATATCCATCGTCACATCGAAATTAATAACCGGTGATAACCAGTTAGTATTCAAAAATCTCGGATAAGCGTACACATAAAAACTCCTTGCGTACATCCCATCCAAACGAACAGTATCATAATTAATTTCCATCGAAGCCGGCGCAATCAAATCTTTGATCGAAGCGAGTCCGTCCTGATAAATCTTCTCAGCTTCGACGTATTTTTGTCTTTCAGCAGAAGTTATCACGACTTTCTGTCCGGTTTCTTTTTTTAAGTTTTCCATTTGGTCAACTTTTTCAACGGTAGATTTTGTAGCATCCTGAGCCTTCACAAAAGCACCTTTTAAATTTTCGAAAACAGTCTTTTTTACCTTTGGCATATTTGTCGAAATCCCTTGCTTCATTCTTTCCACAGGATCTTTTACTTCAGGTGTGTTTAATTTTTGACCGAGCCCTTTTATCGCATCGGTAAATTTATCTACAGCTTGAGTAGCAGTTTGAGTAGCGGTTTTTGTTAAATCTTGAGTATCAATCTTCGACTCTTTACTGGTCGCAACCACTTCACCTTTTTCATCGATTACAGCCTTCTCCGCACGAAGATCCACAGCTTGCCCGCCTTGCGCAGAAACTGTAGTAGAAACATTTGGAGCAACATGATTAATAGGTTCAACCGTACTTCCAGTTGGTGGTTGAACCTGCCCTTGAGTTTGTCCTACTTGAGTATTTTCGTCTGCCATTTTTATTTATGTTTGTATTTCGATTTTTAATTCCTATAAGTATACCCTATTTTCAGGTTTATTTCCAGTAGTGTCATCTTGCGGTATTATATTTTTATCATCTAATTCTGAAACTGGGTATTCGGTTGAAGATACTGATGATAAATAATTGTTATATTTTTCTCCACCAACTTCCACGACAGTATTTCTTCCACCGGCTTTAGCCGCATACAAAGCTTTGTCCACCAATTTCAGGATTAAATCAG
>Ga0116178_10004278_pt1 | contig 10545 bp, 7 predicted proteins | sample AD_STIC12_MetaG_FD_89880 | JGI IMG/M metagenome (GOLD analysis project Ga0116178, IMG submission 89880) | Active sludge microbial communities of municipal wastewater-treating anaerobic digesters from USA - AD_STIC12_MetaG | ecosystem: Engineered > Bioreactor > Anaerobic > Digestate | place: USA...
TTCCTTGCTATCCTTATCCGATTCCTTAGCTAAAGCGGCTTTTTCAATTTCTAATTTCATGATTTCGCGCTTCATTTTATCTAAATCCAAAGGCATAGAATCAATTTCCATACGTAAAGAAGAAGCAGCTTCGTCAATCAAATCAATAGCCTTGTCAGGTAAAAATCTATCGGTAATATACCGAACTGATAATTCTACAGCCGCTACAATAGCCGCGTCGGTGATGCGGACACCATGATGAACTTCGTATTTTTCTTTAATCCCGCGCAAAATAGCAATAGCATCAGGAATAGTCGGCTCATTAATCAGCACTGGTTGAAAACGACGTTCTAAAGCCGCATCTTTTTCAATATATTTTTGGTATTCTTTTAAGGTGGTAGCGCCAATCGCGTGCAATTCTCCGCGGGCTAAAGCTGGTTTTAGCATATTAGAAGCATCAATTGCTCCTTCGGAACCACCAGCTCCAACAATAGTGTGAAGTTCATCAATAAATAAAATTATTTTTCCAGCCGAGGCGTTAATTTCTTTTAATACTGCCTTAAGACGTTCTTCAAATTCACCGCGAAATTTTGTTCCGGCGACTAAAGAGCCAATGTCTAAAGCAATCAATTCTTTGTCTTTAAGAGTTTCCGGAACATCACCAGAGATAATACGTTGGGCCAAACCCTCGGCAATGGCAGTTTTACCAGTGCCCGGTTCACCAATCAAAACCGGATTATTTTTAGTGCGGCGAGACAAAACCTGCATGACGCGGCGAATTTCTTCATCGCGACCAATAACTGGATCAAGTTTTTTTTGTTTAGCTAAAAGAGTTAAATTTTTACCATATTTTTCCAGAGAATTATATTTGGCTTCTGGTTCCGGAGAGTCTACTTTTTGCGTGCCTCTAACACTGGCCAAAACTTTTAAAACATTATCATAATCAACCCCTAGATTATTTAACAATTTTTTGGTAGGGGAGTTAATTTCTAAAATAGCTAACAACAGATGTTCGGTAGAGATATACTCATCTTTTATTTTTTGGGCTTGTTTTCCCGCTTCATTTAAAACGGCCATCATGTTGTTGGAAATAAAAATTTGACCAACACCGCCCCTAGGCATTTGACCCTTAGGCACTCGGTTTAGTTCTTGATCAATCTGCTGTTTTAAAATTCCAATATTCAGCCCTATTTTTCTAAAAACTAACACTGGCACGCTTTCTTCTTGTTCAGTTAAGGAAGCTAGTAAATGGATAGGTTCTAGATTGGGATTATTATATTCCTGAGATAATTGTTGAGCGCGAGCTAGGGCCTCTTGAGACTTAACAGTAAAATTTTGTGGATTCATAAAAAAGATATTTTTTGAAGTTGTTTAGCACTCTACACTTTAGAGTGCTAATAAGTACATAATACATCTCTGGGATGAAGAAGTCAAGAATTAGTATTTTAAACTTAATTTAAGCTAATTTTATTAGTTAGTTTAAGTTGGCTGGGAAAATTTTTCCTGGTATTTTCAATCACCCTGTTTTAAGGAGAGACCTTGGTGAAAAAGATTCTCGTGGTGATGTTCGGGAACTGCTCCAGATGTTGCTTTCCCCCGGAACCATCCAGTAAAACCCAATAAAATAACTTGACCCCACGTGTAGCGTGGAGCCTCAGTTCTAACCAACTGGGGTTTTTTATTGCTAAAATCCCATTTTTAAGTTAATATAAGTTATATGCGACTTAAAATTTTAGATATTCCAATTGACAATTTTTCTCATTGGGAAACCCTTAATAAAATTAAGGATTTTTTGCATAATAAAGAACAAAATTTAATTACCACACCTAATCCGGAAATGTTAGTTGATGCGGATAAAGACTGGTTTTTTAAAGAAATTTTTTATCGTTCATCATTGAATATTGCTGATGGTTTTGGTTTGGTTCTAGCTGCTAAGTATTTATATCATCAAAAATTAAACCGTTACCCAGGAATAGATTTAATGTTAGATGTTTGCCGTCTAGCCGAACAAGAGAAAAGAAGTATTTTTTTGCTTGGCTCAAAGCAAGAAACTTTAGACCAATTGACTCAAAATTTACTCAAATTATATCCCCAAATTAAAATTGCCGGAGCAACTGCTGGGTTAAAAATTAGTGTTCAACACAATGGAGCCGATAAAAGAGTATGGCATAATGAGTTTTTAACTGGATTAGATTTTGATCAAAAAGAAAATAAAAAAATTATTGACCAAATTAACCAAGTAAAACCCGACATCTTGTTTGCGGCTTTTGGCCATATTAAGCAAGAAAAATGGCTTATTTCTTATCTGAATCAAATTCCCAGTGTTAAAGTGGCCATGGGTGTTGGTGGGGCTTTTAATTATCTTTCTGGCTGTGTAAAACGTGCCCCAAAAATGGTTCGTCAACTGGGTTTAGAGTGGTTTTGGCGTTTATTATCCGATCCTAAATATCGAACACAAAGAGTGTTCAAGGCTACTTTTACTTTTTTAAAATTGATTAAGGAATATAAACAAATTTTAAAAAAGCCTTACAAAAAAGGCGTGGTTGGGTTTATTATCGACCAAAACGGTCAATTTTTTATTGCTAAAAGAACCCCAGAAAAAAACGATTGCTACTCTTTAAATACCGAACATTGGCAACCACCTCAAGGCGGAGTTGATTCTAAAGAAAGTCTAGCCGAAGCAGTTATTAGAGAAACGGAAGAAGAAACCGGAATGAAAACTCAAATTTTATGCGCAGCTCAAGACCCTCATTTATATAATTGGTCATTTACTTCTTCAACTAACCCCCGATTTTGGAAATATCGAGGTGCTGAAAAATATCCTTTTCTTTTACAATATAATGGCGATGGAGCAGATATCAAATTAGACAAACAAGAGTTGTGTGATTATAAATGGGTTGATTTGACAGAACTTAAGCGAATAATTCATCCTTCACGTCGAGAATCCCTAGAAATATTACTTCGAGACTGTTCTGGTCAATTGCCGTTTAAAGCTAAATAAGGTATACTGAAAAAAGATTATGATTACAAAAAATACACAAGTTAGAACTCGTTTTGCTCCTTCACCAACAGGCTATCTACATGTAGGCAGCTTAAGAACTGCCTTGTATTGTTATCTTTTAGCCAAGCATAATAAGGGTTCTTTTATTTTACGCATTGAAGATACCGACAGAACGCGTTTAGTGGAAGATGCTCTAGAAAAATTATTAGTGGTTTTAAAAAAAGTTGGACTTGATTGGGACGAGGGGCCAGATTTACAAAACGGACAAATTACAGAAAAGGGGGGTTATGGACCTTATATTCAATCTCAAAGATTAGATCTCTACAAAAAATACGCCTTAGAATTAATCAGTAAAGGTCAAGCTTACTATTGTTTTTGTTCTGCGGAACGTTTAGATGATGTTAGAAGAGTTCAGGAATTAAATCATCAGCCAACGATGTATGATGGACAATGTTGTCAGTTAGATGAAAAAGTTGTCAAGGAAAATCTAACCAAAGGTTTACCTTATGTTATTCGTTTAAAAATGCCAAAAGAAGGTACTACTAAATTTACCGATCTAGTTAGAGGAGAGATCGAATTTGAAAATAAACTAATTGATGACCAGGTTTTAATTAAGTCTGATGGTTTTCCTACATATCATTTAGCCGTTGTGGTCGATGATCATCTTATGAAAATTACCCATGTGGTTAGAGCGGATGAATGGCTTTCTTCAACCCCGAAACACATTGTTTTATATAAATATTTTGGTTGGGATATTCCTCAATTTGCTCATTTATCTTTAATTTTGAATCCTGACCATTCTAAATTATCTAAACGCCAAGGTGATGTAGCGGTAGAAGATTATTTAAAAAAGGGATTTTTGCCAGAGGTTTTAGTTAATTACATGGCTTTATTGGGTTGGAATCCCGGAACTGAACAAGAAATTTTTTCTTTAAAAGAATTGGAGGATGCTTTTGATATTAATAAGGTCCAAAAAGCTGGTGCTGTGTTTGATTTAAATAAATTAGAATGGATGAATAGTCAGTATTTAAAAAAATTAAAAGTTGAGGAATTATTAAATTTGGCCGTTCCGTATTTAAAAGAGTCGGGTTTATTGAGCGAAGAAAATTACGAAAAAAATAAGGAGCGACTGAAAAAAGCAGTTGCTATTACTCAAGAAAGATTAAAGAAAATTTCGGAAATAAGTGAAGCAATTAATTTCTTTTTTCAGTTACCAGTTTTTAACCCTGAATTACTTATTTGGAGAAAAAGTGATAAAGAAACAACCCTAAATAGGCTAAATTGGCTTTTAAAATTTTGCGACACTTACTCTGGCGACTGGACTGAAAAGGGGATAGAAGAAGGAGCTTTAAAAAGAATTACAGACGAAAATTTAGACAACGGAACTACTCTATGGCCGTTACGGGTAGCTTTGTCTGGAATGGAAAAATCACCCGGACCTTTTCAACTAGCTTGGGTTTTAGGAAAAGAAGAAACCTTGGTTAGAATAAAACAAGCTATTAAATTGTTAGTTGATTAAAAATTTTATGAGGAGGATGATAAAAATTTGGGTCATTATTTTTTTATTTTTACTAACTGGGCAAAATGTTCTAGCTAGTGTTGTTGATGATCTTAACCAACAAATAGCAGAAAAACAGGACGCAATTAAAAAGCTAGAAACTCAGATTAATGTTTACAAAAAAGATATTGAGGTTAAACAAAGTGAAGCTAATACTCTTAATAATCAACTTTCTATTTTAAAAAGTAAAATTTCTAAAATAGAACTAGATATTCGTCTCAATGAAACCCAGATAGAATCTTTGGATTTAGAATTAACTTCATTAGGTAGCGATATTGGTGACAGGAAAGAACAGATAGAACAGCAAAAAAAATATTTAAATAATTTATTGCGCTTAATTAATATTAGTGATCAAAAAAATTACTTAAATATTATATTGACTAACCCGTCTTTTTCCGAATTTTTTAATCAAACAAAATATCTAGAAGATCTAAATTCTCAAATTAATCAGGGTTTAAAGGTATTAAAAAATGAAAAACAAAACTTAGAATCTAAAGAAAAAATTGCTGAGGGTAAAAAGAATCAATTAGTAACCTTAAAAAAGGAACTAGTGGATTATCGTGCTTCTTTGACAGAACAAAAAGAGGCCAAAAATTACCTCTTAACCCAAACTAAACAATCGGAAAGCAAATTCCGGTCACTTTTGGCTCAATTACAACAAGAACAATCTTCTTATGATCAAGAAATAGCAACCTTACAAAGAAAAATTCAAAAAGAATTAACTAAAGATGACCGGTTAGACAACTCCGCTTCAGTTTTATCTTGGCCCGCTAGATCTGTTAATGGTATTTCTGCTTATTTTAGAGATCCGGATTATCCTTTTCGCTATTTATTTGAACATACTGGTATAGATTTACCTATAAAATCCGGTACTCCTGTCAAAGCAGCAGCCTCTGGTTACATAGCTTGGGCTAGAAATAATAAATCTTACGGTAACAATATTATGGTTATTCATAATGAAGGAATTGCCACTGTTTATGCCCATTTATCGCGTTTTAATGTTAAAGAAGGCGAGTATGTTAAAAGAGGAGAGATAATTGCTTATAGTGGTGGCATACCCGGTACCCCAGGAGCCGGTTTTTCTACTGGAGCTCATTTACATTTTGAAGTAAGAATTAATGGTTTGCCAGTAGACCCATTAGATTATTTAGAATAAATTATTATCATTACTTAATATTATTTTGCGACTCATTCAAGATGTTTCTTAATAAATTAAGGGGTAGAACAAAAATCGTTGACTATGGTTTGGTGAGGATGATTAAAAAATAAACAACAGGGGAACTTATCCCTTGTTTTTGTTTTAAACTAAATTATTTAAATTATTAATGAAATTTTTTATTTTTTTAATAAATTTTCTATAAGTTATAATTTTATAGAAAAAATTACAAAAATAGCAATCCTGGGTGGTATCTACATACCACCCAAAAGGTCAAAAAAAGTCAATTAACTAATTTTTAAAGAATACTATAAAAATAGTGAAAATTTATAATTTATATAAATATTAGTATTCAAGATGGGGCAAAATGTTTAAAATTATAAATATCTAGTCTTAAAAGAAAATAAGTACAAGAGTTAACTGGGTTTATAAAATTAACTCTAATCGACCCCATCTTATTTTTTAATACATAGTGTCGCATAAGGTATATTGTGCGACGCAATGCATGCTTAAAAAAGGGAAAAACTTAGTCTCCCCTTTAAAGCCTTTACTGAAAGTAGGACCGATTTTCAAAACGAACATCAATGTATTTTAAATTAGTTCGATCTTTAATTTTTTCTTTTAAAATAGTTTCTAAAACCTGCAATTGTTTTTTCCAGTCACTTTGACGGTCAAACATGATTTTCCACCCCTCCCCCGTCCAAACATTAACAATCTTGTCAGTACTGGTTGCAAGGGAAAATTTATCTACAATTATTTCATTTTTATTATCTAATTTCTCATCTAGAAAATTTATAAACTCATAATTAGCCGGAGAAATCACTTGTTCACTAAGTTGGGGTTCCCAACTGGATTTTTCAATGGTTATGTTTGGTAACCGGGTTAAAATCTCGGCTGTTGGTTCCTTTTCTTGACGAATATTCTTTCCATTTTCATCCAAAACATAATAGTTAAAGGTAGTGGTAGAAGAACCAGCAACTGTCATTAAAATCATTTTGGCTTCTCTTTCTTGAATATTAATAATTAAACGCTGGGGAAAATCTTTAGTAATTTCTAATTTTTTAAAAATAAAATTATTTTCCAACTCATTTTTTATTTTCTTTGTGTTAACTGTAAAAATATTATTACCACTGAACAAAAATAATCTCTTTAGGGATGTAATTTGGTTGACTCTATTTAAAATATCATTAGTGGCAACAGTTTGGTTCCCCTTGACTTCGATATTTTTTATTAAAAAATAGGGGTGGAATAAAAAAACTCCAATAATTCCTAATAAACTAATAATCCCCAAACCTATTTTTAGTCTAGGAGCTTTAGTTCTTTTTGGCATTCTTTCTTTGAGAAAATATGGATTCTTAAATTTCTTAACTAAAAAATCTCTTTTTTTGTATTTTCTTTTATTATTCCAAAAAGAGTTTCTCTGCTGAGGTCGCATAAAATAATTTTAAATTTTATCAAAACCAGTATATTGACGTAAAACTTCAGGTACAACAATAGTTTCATCCTCCTGCTGGTAATTCTCTATAATAGCAATTAAGGTTCTGCCGATAGCATAAGCAGTAGCATCGTTCATGTGAACAAAAGCGGAATCTCCATCTTTAGTCTTAAATTTAGTTTTTAAACGTCTGGATTGATAATCAGTCATTAAATCTGAAGTGTGGGTTTCTCGATATTTATTTTGACCTGGCATCCATGTTTCTAGATCAATCTGTCTAGCATCTGGTCCGCCCATGTCGCCAGTGCAAATTTGAACTATTTGATAAGGTAATTTTAGGGTTTTCATTAATTCTTCTTGAATTGCAACAAAGAAATTTTGTTCCTCAACTGAATTTTCCGGTAAAGAAAAAGATTCCATCTCCATCTTATCAAACTGATGAACACGCAGTATTCCTTTAGTATCCTTGCCATAAGAACCCGCTTCACGTCTAAAAGCTAAAGAAATACCGACATAACGTAAAGGCAGAGATTTTTCGTCCAAGGTTTCATTCATATGCAAAGGACCGAGGGTGTGCTCAGCGCTACCAATCAAATAAACATCATCAGAAGGAATGTAATACCTCTCTTCTTTTGGATCGATTCTAGCCATTTTTTGAAATACTTCTGGTTTAATCATGACTGGAGGAATAACTGGGATAAAAGGAGTAGAAGAAATATTTAAGTTATTTTCTTTAATAATTTTCTTTAGAGATTCTTCGTTGGTTAAAATTGATAAAGCATGATTAATTAACGCAAACTGCAATAAAGCCAATTTACCTTTTAAATAGGTAAATCTAGTGCCACTAACATCAGCGGCCTTCTCATTATCGATTAGACCTCTATTTTTACCAATTTCCCAATGTTCTTTGGGCTTAAAGTTAAATTGAGGAATTTCCCCCACCTGACGCAAAACTTTATTGCCACTTTCGTCTGGACCAACTGGGGTTGAAGAGTGGACTACATTAGGAATTTTATATAATAATTCGGTAATACCCTGCTCTAATTCTTTAAATTTATTTTCTAAATCTTTAATTTTTTCACCCATTTTACGCATTTCAGCTATTTCCACTTCATTCGGTTTAGTTTTGGAAATTTTATTTCTTTCATTTCGTAAACCTTCTAATTCCACCTGAAGCTGTCGTCGTCCTTCATCCATTTTTAATAGCTGATCAACATCAACCTCAGCTCTTTTATAAGAATTATTTTTTTTAACCAATTCGACATTTTCTCGAATAAATTTTATATCTAACATATTTATTTTTCTGGTTTAAGTGTAGGAAACAAAATAGCCTCTTTTAAATTATGAGAATCAGTTAATAAAGTCACTAGACGATCAATCCCCATACCCAATCCAGCTGTTGGCGGCATACCGTGTTTAAGGGCGCAAATAAAATCCTCATCAAATCTTTGGGCTTCTTCATCGCCCGCTTCTCTTAATTTTTCTTGTTCTTTAAATCTACTTTCTTGATCTAAGGGATCATTTAACTCAGAAAAACCATTACACAACTCAAAACCACCAGCAATTAATAGTTGCATTCTTTCTGTATAGGCCGGATTGTCTGCTTTACGTTTGGCTAAAGGAGATAGTTCTACCGGATGCTCAGTCATAAATAATGGCTGAATAATTTTGGGACGAACAAAATGTTTATAAATATCATCTAATAATTTACCTCGACCATCATTTTTATTTAACTCCAAACCCTTGCTAGTTCCCCAATCAAACAAACTTTTAGCATCAGGGAATTCCTCAATATCCATTTTGGCATATTCTATTAAAAGCTCTCGGAAAGTTTTTCGCGGATACGGTGGAGTTAAATCTATTTCCATTCCTTGGTAGGTAAATTTTAAATTTTTACCCACTCTTGGTAATAAATAAGAAAAGAATTTTTCCATCAATTTCATCAGATCTTCATAAGTGGCATAAGCCCAATAAAACTCTATTTGAGTAAATTCTGGATTGTGGCTATAATCAATTCCTTCATTTCTAAAACAACGAGCTATCTCATAAACTCTTTCAAAACCTCCCACAATTAATCTTTTTAAATATAATTCTGGGGCAATGCGTAAAAATAAGTCTGTATTTAAGGCGTTGTGATGAGTAGTAAAGGGTTTGGCTGTGGCACCACCATATAACGGTTGCAAAATAGGAGTTTCTACTTCCACAAAATTCTCCATGTCAAAAAAATCTCTTATAGACTTAACAATTTTAATTCTTTGTAAAGCATTGGCTTTAGATTCGGGGTTAGCCAATAAATCAAGGTATTTTTGTCTAAATCTTATTTCTACATCAGAGAGACCATGAAATTTATCAGGTAAAGGTAATAAACTTTTAGTTAAAAATTTCCATTTTTTAACTAGAATAGTTTTCTCCCCTTTTTTGGTTTCAAAAATTGATCCTTCAACCGTTATAAAATCAGCCACATCAACCATATTTACAAACAAATTATAATTTTCTTCACCTAATTCATCTTTTTTAAAATAGATTTGAATTTTACCAGTTTCATCTTCTAGATGTGCGAAAGTAGAACCACCATGACTTCTAATGGAACGCAATCTACCAGCCACCATAATGAGTTCTTCCCTCTGACTTAATCTTTCAAAATCAGACATTATTGAATTAGTAGTTTGACGTTCCAAACTACTCCAAGATGGGTAGGGATTGATACCGGTTTTTTGCAGTTCCTCCATTTTTTTTATCCTTACTTCTGCTTCTTCAAGAAGACTAGGGTTAGTATTTTCACTCATAAATTTAATTAAAAAATACATTAAAACAAGTATCTTAATTATACTTAAAATAAGGATATAAATCAAGTTTTTGGCTTAATTTAAAAAAGCCCTCTGTTTGAGGGCTTTTAAGCTAATTCTATTTAACTTCTAAAATTTGATAGGCTGATAAACCGGTTGGTATCTTAACTTCTACCCTATCCCCTATTTTTTTACCTAAAAAAGATAGGGCTAAAGGTGATTCGTTAGAAATTTTTCCATGAATAGGATCAGCTTCATTAGAACCTACAATTGTATATTCCATTTCTTTGCCTTTATCATTTTTTACTTTTATGGTTGATCCTATCCCAACTGTATTATCACTATTTTTAGTCACAATTTTAGCCCGCAAAACAATTTGTTCTAACTCTTGAATTCTTCCTTGGGTAAAAGCATAATCGTCCTTAGCTTCGTGATATTCTGCGTTTTCCGATAAATCACCTAATTCTTTAGCTCTCTCTATTTTGTCAGAAATTTCAGGTAATTTGTTTTTTAAATCTTCTAAATCCTTTTTAACTTTTTCTAAACCAGCGGCAGTTAAATAAGTTTCTTTACTTTCCATAAAATCTATTTAATAAAAATTTAAATCCAATTTAAGATATCACAAAAAAA
>Ga0116178_10004281_pt1 | contig 10539 bp, 8 predicted proteins | sample AD_STIC12_MetaG_FD_89880 | JGI IMG/M metagenome (GOLD analysis project Ga0116178, IMG submission 89880) | Active sludge microbial communities of municipal wastewater-treating anaerobic digesters from USA - AD_STIC12_MetaG | ecosystem: Engineered > Bioreactor > Anaerobic > Digestate | place: USA...
TGCCGGACAGCCTGTTCGACGAGCTTCTGGAACTGCTGCCGACGACCCGCATGCTGGCGCTGACAGGCGGCGAACCGCTGGTTTCGAAGCGCATGCGCGACCTGCTGAAACGATTCTCTGCCGACAGGTTCCCCGACGGCGCCGTCACCATCACGACGAACGGCCAGCTTCTGCGGGAAACCATCCTGCGCGATCTTTCCCGAACCAGAATCAGGCAGTTCTATGTATCGCTGAACGCGGCGGATGACGCCATGTACGAATATGTCTCGGGCATCCCGGGCGGCTTCACCCGCGTGAAGAACCACCTGTCCCTGCTGATGGACATGGCCCCGCGGATGGCAGGCCGCCCCGGCGTCATCGTCAGCTTCGTCGTCATGCGTTCGAACTTCACGCAGCTTCCGGCGTTCCTGGATCTGGCGCTCGGACTGAAGACCGGCATCCGCCTGCTGCCGATCGAGCGCGACCGCATGGGCGAGTCGATCTTCACCGACGAACCGACGCTTGCAGCCGTCCATGCCATGCTGACCGGCACGGTGATGCCATCCATCGAACGCCTGCCCTGGGGCTACCGAGCGGAAATCGCCAGGCTGTTCTCGATCATCGACGGCCGCCTTTCCCGCCGCGACTTCAGTCCGCTGTAAGGGATGACGTTCCCCGCAACACGCCGAACCAGCGGTGTTTTAGTATCAAAAATGCGCATCAGGCATTAAAATAACCCGGTTTCAATTCCGGAGGGTCTGATGCCCGCTCAACTGGTACTGGCATCCGCGTCGCCAAGACGCCTGGAACTGCTTGAAAAGGTGGGGTTTTCGGTCAAGGCCATGCCCGCCATCATCGATGAATCCCAGCACCTGGACGAAATGCCCGACACGTTCGTCAAGCGCGTTGCCCGCGCCAAGGTCCTGACCGTCGTCGATCGAATCCAGCAGACCCTTTACACAGATCCGGAACAGGCGCGAATCCAGCGGGGGCTGCGCCGCGACGTGCCGTTACGATGGGTGCTCGGCGCCGATACCGTCGTAGTAATTGACAACGACATCATCGGCAAGCCCACCGACCACGCCCATGCCGTGGAAATACTGACCCGCCTTCAGGGCCGGGAACACTACGTCCTTACCGGTTTCTGCCTGTACGACATGCAGAAGTCCAAGGAAGGCCTGCAGGCCGTCCAGACAAACGTGCGCATGAAGGAAATGTCCGTCAAGGAAATCGAACGGTACCTGACGGTCGGGGAATCGATGGACAAGGCCGGCGCCTATGCCATCCAGGGTGTCGGCATGTACCTTATTGACAGCCTGGTCGGCAGCTATACGAACGTTGTCGGTCTTCCCGTCTGTCAGGTCGTCGAAATGATGGACGAAATGAACGCCCGTGATATCCTGCCGTACTAGGGGGGATTTCCCCGGTGCCCGATTGATTCCCGTTCAGCCTGGATGCTGCCGTGACTCGCGAAGAATCGATACGTTCCGGATTGAATGACGTAAGGGACGGAATCGCCCTGGCTTGCGGACAATCCGGCCGCTCGGTCGACGAAATCACCCTGATCGCGGTATCGAAGTTCATGTCGGTGCAGGACATCGAGACGGCCTTTAATGCCGGCCAACTTCACTTCGGCGAAAACTACGCCCAGGAACTTCTTGTCAAGGCATCGAGCCCGCAGCTTGCCGGAAAGCCGATCCGGTGGCACTTCCAGGGTGGGCTCCAGTCGCGCAAGGTTCGCGATATCATTCCGGTCGCATCCACCATTCAGTCGGTTGATCGCGATTCGGTCATCGACGAGCTTGCCAGGAGGACGGATCCCGCGGCCCCCGTCGATGTGTTCCTCGAGGTCAATACCGGTGGCGAGGCCCAGAAGTCGGGGGCTGCCCCTGCCGATGCCGAACGGCTGTGCCGGCGGCTGATTCAAATTCCTGGTGTTCGCCTTAAAGGGCTTATGACTATCCCCCCATTTCTTGAAGATCCCGAAGCTTCTCGCCCGTACTTCGTGGCGCTGCGTCGTCTTCGGGACGAACTGCGCGCGCGTCTTGGGGCATCCGGCGACGTCCTTGCCGGACTGTCGATGGGAATGACCTCGGATTACAAGGTCGCGATACAGGAAGGCGCCACCGTCGTTCGCGTCGGGACCGCCATTTTCGGGGCACGCACACCTTAACAGCGGGGCTGACGCCGGGATGAAGGTTGAACGCAGGTTCGCGGCAGGAACGGTCGAAATCCTGGTGCTTGTTTTCTTTTTCGGCCTTCTCTTCCTGTATTCGTTCCATCCGAACTGGGACATCGACATCTTCTGGCACCTTGAAACCGGTGAGTGGATTTCGAATAACCACAGGCTGCCGGACACCGACATCTTTTCGTCCATCGACAAGACCAGGCCCTGGATGACTTTCCAGTGGGCGTACGAGGTCATCACATATCAGGTCAACGCAAGGCTTGGGTTCAAGGCCGTGCGACTGATGCACGCGCTTCTTTACATGGGCGCCTTCGCGCTGTTGTACGCGACGTACCGACGCAGGCTTTCGTCCAGATCGGTCGCGCTTGCCCTGCTTGTGACCACACTGGTCCTGGCCGAGGATCGTTTCAGGGTACGTCCCGAGGCGTTCAACTTCTTCTTCACGGCCATCGTGCTGCCAATACTGCTGGACTGTGCCAAACCGGGCGCGCCAAGGCCCAGGATCCGGACAATCGTTTTGATTGCCGCCGTATCGCTGCTGTGGGCGAACATCCACGCCGGGGGCGCACTGACCCTGCTTGTCGGCTCGGGGGCGATGCTCGGGGGCACCCTTCTGGGCCTCGTTCTGAACCGGAACGGGGAATCGGTCATCAGGCTGAAGTACAACGCATGGGTCTTTGGCACCGCGGCCTTCCTGATGGCCATTTCACCGAACTTCATCAGGGGCAACATCCACGCCTTCACGATGGTCAACCACAGCAGGCTCCTGATTCCCGAATGGCATCCGCCTGCCGCCTACTTCATGCCATCGATGGGCGGACAGCTTACCGTCCACACTTTCCTTTGCGGAACGATTCCATATCTTGTCCTGGGTTGGGCGATGCTGGCTTTCGGGCTCGCCCTGACGCGGGCGATCGGCTCCAGGCGGGACAACGACCCCGATCGACGAGAAAAGCCTTTCGGAATCCTGCTGACCGCCCTCTTCTTCGCGGTGATCGCGGCCCAGTCGTCCAGGTTCGTCTATACCAGTTCATTCGCCATCTTCCTGCTTCTGCTGTCAAAGCCGCGCATGCTTGGCCAGATTGCATCGAACCCGAGCTGGCGCGTCATCTTCATGCTCGTTGCGGGATTCCTGACGCTGGCATCTTTCCAGTACTCGGTGGCTGGAAAAAAGGATGGCCTGAAAGGGCAGTTCCGGATGCTGAGTCTCGATAACGAACCGGATCGCTTCCCGGAAAAGGCATCGGACGCGATCGCCGCGATGGGACTTGAAGGCCGGATATTCCATTTCACGGCGTGGGGTGGATACCTTCTTTACCGGCATTTCCCCGAATGCGCTGTTTTCACGGACGGCCGCGGGAACTTCACCCTGGATGAAAGAAAGGTTCTTATCGACACGCATCGGCCGTGGGGACGCGAGGACGCCCTTGAAGAGGCCTGGTCGAAATATCCATTTGAAATCCTTCTTCTTCCCCGACCGGTTTTCCCGATGCTGACGTGGGACAGAACGAAATGGATGCTGATTTATCGTGACGACATATCCGAAGCATTCCTTCGGGTAACGCCTGAAAATCAAACCAATATCCAGCGCGCGATGGCCTGGTGGAAGGTTGTCGGGATATCATCGACGAGCGATCCGGTTGCCTTCCAGGAAGATTACCGCCGGGTTCGGGGATTGATTGACATCAGGGATCCCAGGCTGGACGCAAAATTGACCAACGCGGCGCAGCAGGCGCACACCGACAGCCTTGCAAACCGGGTGTCCGGGCTTCACGACGGCGCGTTGATCCTGTTCGGCGTCGGGCTTCACGAAAAGGCGACGAAGTTCTTCGGGATGATTCTTGATGAAGGCATCCGGCATTCGACGGCCGCGCTTTACCTTGCCTGGTGCCAGTATCTTGGCAACCGGGAAGACCTTGCGCGTGAAACCTTGATGAAGAATTTCAGTTCCCCGGATATCCTTGGAATGCCGGATCGCGGCCCGTTGAGACAGACGGGGCTGAGGATCCTGGACGAACTCGGCGCCAGGGTGGGCCTGCGGAAGGCAGCCCCCCAGTGATCCACCCGGGGTTGCGGGCGGACGTCCGCTTCATGGGAGCATCGGGACTGTCGGGTTGCATTAGTCTTCCGGCAGGCATTAATAAGGAGGTCACCATGTCAAAGATTCTGGACACCGTACTTCTGCTGGCGCTTCCCGCGTCGGGCAAGTCCGAGGTGCGCACCTGGCTTGCGTCGGTTCCACCGGAAAAATGCGTCAGCGACTTCCATATCGGCGAAACCGTGCAGCTTGACGATTACCCGTACGTACATTTCATGCGCTGCATCGACGACGCCATGAGGGCCGCCGGCCATGCCGGACCGTTCTTCCACGCAAACGACAGGCCTTTCAAGGATCCCAGGGACTGGTGCACGCTTATTGAACTGCTGAACGAAGACTACGCGGCCCTGAAGGGATGCATTCGATTCACGGTAAAGGATCCGGTCGCATATCTTTTCGAACGCATCGACTCGGCTGCCCTGCGTGCCGGCGCCCCTGTCAGGCTTGGCGTGCTTCCTGCCGACGTCGTCGATGCGGTCAGGCCGGCGCTTGAGGCCGAGGCTGCAAGGATCGTCACGGATCTGGAAGCGGGCAAGCCCGACTCGCTGGAAGGACGCACCATCGTTATTGAATTCGCACGCGGCGGCGCCCACGGTTCGACGATGCCCCTGTTTGAACCTTTCGGTTACCGGGCGTCATTGAAGCAGCTTTCACCGGCGATTCTGAAGAATGCCGGAATCCTTTACATCGCCGTCACGCCGGAAGAATCGCGGCGCAAGAACTATGAGCGGACGGATCCGAACGACCCGGGTTCGATCCTGAACCACGGCGTGCCGATTGACGTCATGATGGGCGATTACGGTTGCGACGACATGGCCTGGCTGCTGTCCCGGTCGGATGTCCCCGGAACGGTTCGCGTCGAAAGGGCCGGCCAGGTATTCCACGTGCCTCTTTCGATATTCGACAATAACGGCGACCGGACGACGTTCGTAAGGCGCGGTCAGGCAAACTGGAAGAAGGAAGAAGTCGAATACCTGCGCGACGGGCTCAAGGCAGCCTTCGACCACCTCGCCGGATCCGACAGGTTCTAGCGACCACCGGCTATCCCGCCAATCTTCCAGCCGGCAATGGTCACGGCCACCGCGGCGACAAGGATTGCCACGACCCATATCTTCCAGCGGTTGGCTTCCGCCCACAACACCAGCGGATGGAACATAATCGGGGACGGCATCTGAGACAAAGTCGCTTCGTTCGGAAGTTCAACCACCAACTCGACGGTGCCAAGCCGAAGGACGTCCCCCTGGGCCAGCCTGGCAACCTTGACCGGAACTCCGTTGACCTCGACGCCATTGGAACTGCCAAGATCGTTGATGACCACCGTCTTGTCATGTCTCCTGACAACCCTTGCGTGACGGCGGCTGATTGAAGGATGGACAACGGCGACGTCGGCGTCCTCGGCACGCCCGACCAGGGCCGGCGACTTGGCGAAGGAAAGCACCTGGCCCTCGAAACCGGCCGATGTGCCCTTCAGGCGAAGGTATGTTCCGTCATCCAGTCGCGCACCGGAAACCGAGAGCACGAACTCCCCGATGCGGATCAGGTCGTCTATCCTGATTTCGCGCGTGCCGACGATCCGGACGTCGTTGACAAGAACGCCGTTTGCACTTCCAAGATCCTGGATAAGCAGCCCGCCGTCATGAACGACAAAGGCCGCGTGAGTCCTGGATACACGCTCGGAATCAAGCACGATATCGCACGAATCGGCCCGACCGATGATGAAACGTCCAGACCTGAATGCATACTCTGAAGTGCCCCCGCCAAGGGAGTTCCTGACGGTGACCTTGAACAGTGGAAGATTTTCCGGGCTACCCATAAACCGCCACGAGCCCCCGGACACCGGGAACCTGGCCGGGGTCAGCCTTCAACAGGAACACTGGAGACCTCGGTCGAATCGTCCGCCGCAGGGATGGTCGCGCCGGCGGGGCTTCCGTCCGGCAGGTCAATCCTGATAAGCGGCGAGCCCGACTTCACGTTGCCGGCATCGACGTTTTCATACACGCCGGTCACGACCGTGCGGCCTTCGGAATTGAAGCCGAGCACCACGATGAACCTGGCAAGCCTGTCAACAAGGGCATCCACGCAGGCCGCATCCACGCCGGGACTGGCGAACTGGATCATCAGCTTCAACCGGTTCAGGCAGTCCTCGGCCGACGACGAGACGATGCTGACAAGCAAGCCGTCGAAACCGCCAAGGCCAAGTTCCTGCAGCAGACCGGCGTCCGAGCTTTCAACGCCGTTCATCACGATGTAGTCGGGCAGCACGCGGCTGATGATCTGCGCGGCGCCCGAGGACGCCTGGGCAAGTGCGTTCCGCCTGATGGAAACCAGGTTCGGCAGGTTGATGTCGATGTCGCGACGGCCGCCAAGGGCAAGAACGCGGGACTCGGATCCGACCATCATCGCCAGGGAATTCGTGATCACGCAACGCGTGGTGTATGGCGGGCCACAGACGATGATGTTTCCGCGTGCCCCGACAGCGGCCTTCAAAGCCTGGATGGTCTTTTCGGAAAGCCCCGCCGATTCCTTCAGTTGCAGTTCGGTCATCGCGGCGGCCATCGGGCGCTCGATGACTATAATCCTTCCCTGATCAATGAACGGCGCGCCAAGTATCTGAAGTGTCGAACCGTCGGGCAGACGGCCTTCGACCAGCGGCTGCGACAACGCCTGGGAACCGATCCCGGCCAGCGAACACAGCTTGACTGCCACGCGATTGAAAGTGTTGAAGTTTGAGAATACTTCGTTGATCGTCCTTGAACCTGCGTCCTCGATTACCTGGATGCCTTCAAGTCCGCCGACTATGATCGCCTTGATTGCCGGGTTGGAAAGAAGTTCCTCGAGTGGGCCCAGGCCGGCAAATTCAAACAACACCTTCTGGGTGATGTCGATCGGGTCAACATCGGCTGGAATCTGGTTTTCGCGGCGAAGCCTGTCAACAAGGCGCATCACGCCGTCCGACAACTTCTGCCATTCGGCGTCGGTGAAGTCGGCCTTTTCCGGCGGAATGGAGCCGAAGACTTCCCGACCGGCCAGTTCTGAAAGCGCGCGCAGTGCCGCGTGGCCATCCTTGCCGCCCGAGTATCCAAGCCTTCTGGCAAGACCGCTGACCGCGGTGGCCGGATCGACCGCGACTGGAATGGGTTCCGGCTGGACTGCCGCTGCGGGAACAGGGGCGGGTGCCGGAACAGGCGCCGCGGGAGCGACCGGGGCAGCCGCGGGGGCCGGCGCGGGCGCGGGGGCCGGCGCGGGTGCGGGGGCCGGCGCAGGTGCAGGGGCCGGCGCTGGCGCCGGGGCAGGACGCGGTGCGGGCGCCGGCTTCGGCACTTCAACCACTTTCGGGGGCGGTGCAACCGGCTGAACCGGTTCAACCTGGGGCTGTATCGGCGCAACGGGCTCCTCAATTTCGACTTCCACCTCGAACTCGGTCGCGGCCGAAGGCTCCTGTGGCATGTCCGGAAGCTGATCCAGGACGGAATCGCCCGGAAGCGGCGGCATTTCCATCAAATCGGATGCGACATCGGCCGCCGCCGACGGGGAAGCGATGTCAAAAGCCGGCATCGCGATGGTTGCGCCGCGGGCTTCCGCCTGTTCAGGCTCGGGCTGAACCTCGACCGACTGTCCGGCATCAGGCTCGACCTGCGTGACCTGAAGCACATAGTCACCGATATAGACCCGATCCTCGACCACAAGTTCCCTTGGGGACGAAATGCGGCGCCCGTTGACGTACGACCCGTTGGTGCTCTTCAAATCCTCGAAGACGATATGGCCGTCCGCCAGCCTGATTACGGCGTGACGCTTCGACACGTTCGGCTTCGGAAGCACGATTCCATTGTTCTGAACGCGACCGATGAAAACTTCGTCGGAAGCGAAAAACCACTCCTTCTCGGTACCGCCCTTCTCGATGACCGTTACCTTAAGCATTGGAGTCCCCGGTTTAATGCCGTTGCTGATTTTTCCAAAGCCGGGGGTACATGTCAAACTGAAAGCCGGTACAATCGACACCCGGAAGAATATATATCGGCTGAAAAGTACCGATAAATTTTAAGGGACATCCGTTTTGGCATTTCGAAACCAGAAAACCGACCGAATCGGGCGCCTTGCGCAGTGCGTCAATCTGGCGATCCTGGCGCTTGTTCTGACGGCCTGCTCGCCGAAAATGACCCAGTTGACGATGGAACCGCTGGAATTCGCCGGGATCCGGACTGCGGACGGCGTCAAGGTCCAGACAATGGATCCGGAACTCCTTTTCAACGACGGCGCCGAAGCCTTCAAGGCCGGTGATTTTGATCAGGCCGCCAGGTTCTTCTCGGTGGTGTGTGAACGATTCCCCGATTCAAGCTTCGGGCCGCCCGCCCTCTTCAACCTGGGGCTGGCAAGGCTTCGCCACGGCCGCCCGGCTGACGCCGCAACAGCCTTCAGGCGCTTTCTGGAAAAGTTTCCCGGAGAGGGTGATATTGAACAGGTGCGACTCCGCCTTGCCGAAGCCCTTCTGGAGTCAGGAGACTGGGCCGCCGCCGAATCGGTTCTCGGGGCAATGATGGTCGCGGCCGCGCCTCGACCGGCCGTCGAGCTGGAAATCCGCGCCGGCCTGGCTCGAGCGCTTCGCAAGCAGGGGCGCCTGAAGGAATCCATGGACCAGGTCGATGCCGCCATGCAGGTCTATGACAGGCACCTTGTCGATCCCGACATCAAGGGAAACTTCCATGCCGCAATGGCATCCTTTGAAGGCGGGGAGGTCTGGCACGACCTGTTTGCCTCGATCAAGTTCATCCTTCCCAAGGATCGGATGGAAAAGGATCTTTCCGACAAGGGAACGATGTTCATCAAGGCCCAGGCGGGCTACATGCGGACGGTGCGCGTCGGCAACATCTTCTGGGCCTCGAAGGCCGGCGTCCGCATCGGGCAGCTCTACGAGGAGTTTTACGACGACATCATGAAGGCCGAGGTTCCGCCCGAACTTGACGATCACCAGCTTGGGCAGTACATGGCCGAGCTTCGGCGCCAGGCACGCCCTCTTCTGTCCAAGTCGATTGAACTGTATGAGCGCAACATGAAGGTTGCCCGTTCCTACGGGGCGAAGGACGAATGGTTCGCCGACATGAAGGCCCGCCTTGACCGCCTGAAGGAACTGCTGAAAGGCATCGAATAGGATCCACCGGATCAGACCGCGCAGCCACCCGCCACGGATGGTACAGTACGATTGAATCAAGATGGTTCAAGATTTCCGGCAGTGCTCCCGGACGACCCGGATTTCGGGGCCGACGCCGTTTCGCGGCGCGGTGGACAGGCAGAAGCATTCCGGGTGGGACAGGCCGCTGGCCGACTTGAAATCCTCGATGGCGCAGGCCGGGGTATTGTGATCATCGCTTAAATGCATCAACGTTACGACTGACGGCTTGCGGGCGCTGAGATTGTAGACGCGGCCGATAAACCGGCCCGCGTCGATGTTACCAAGGTGGCCGGTCGCCGACTGCACGCGGTGGCGATCCCGCAATCCCCTGGCGCTGTGACGCAGCATGTTTTCGTTATAGTTGGACTCGATGAATATGGCGTCGGCATCCATGAAGTGACCGATCAGGTCGTCTCCCGTCCGACCGATATCGGTGGCGACGGTCACCTTCGGGAACTCCATCCCGGCCGGCCGCAGGACGAAGCCCATCGTCGGCACGTCGTGTGGCACGAAGAACGTCGTCACGTCGATATCCCCGATGACTATCCTGGTACCGGGCGCGAGAACCTGCAGGACGCCGTGATCCGGCAGACGGCCGGTCTTGTTGACCATCATTTCGGTGGCCTTGTTCAGCGTGTCAATCTGGCCCAGGATCGGAATGCCCATGTCGCAGCAGAACTTCAGCCCGGCAAAAGCCAGGTGATCGCAATGGCCGTGGCTGATCAACGCGGCCCTGATCTGAAGCGGCTCAACACCGCATTCGGCCAGCCGTTCCCGAATCAATCGCTGGGATCCAAGGCCGGCATCGATAAGGATGGTGGTCGAACCGGATCGGACAACGGCCATGTTGCCGCACGAACCGCTTCCAAGCGTCCTGAATGAAAGTTCCGCGTTCACGGTATTCACCGAAAATTCTGCAGCCGCCACAGGGGCCAGGCGTCAGACACGTTGTAGGGGCCAACGACCGTTCGACGCAATGCAACCAGGTGCGCCGGACAGCCGAGCGCCCGACCGATGTCACGTCCCAGGGATCGCATGTAGGCGCCCTTCCCGCACTTTACGACAAAAACGGCGTCCGGGCCGATCATTTCGACGAAATCGATCGAA
>Ga0116178_10004293_pt1 | contig 10522 bp, 7 predicted proteins | sample AD_STIC12_MetaG_FD_89880 | JGI IMG/M metagenome (GOLD analysis project Ga0116178, IMG submission 89880) | Active sludge microbial communities of municipal wastewater-treating anaerobic digesters from USA - AD_STIC12_MetaG | ecosystem: Engineered > Bioreactor > Anaerobic > Digestate | place: USA...
CCACCGGCAAAGCGGGATAGCCTTCAAGCTGCAATACACCCTCTTTCTCCAGGATCAGGTGCTGCCAAGTTTCGTTATCAATCTCGACAGATTCACTCTCGAAGCTGCCAATCTGAAAATGTAATATAGTCTGCTCCGCACTGCTTTCCAGCACGTTTACGAGCGTTTCTCCAGAGCCCAGTTGCAAACTTCCCGCCATCAAAAGCAAAGGAAACAGCAGCAACAAGCTAAGCCAAATCCGATCTAAGTATTTCATTACTTTTACCCTTTCATTGTGTTCTGATATTTGGAGGTCATGCAATTCCCAGCTCACGAAACTGTCAATAGGATTGTGAGAGCCGGACTTTATCCTGCGCAGTCTGGCCAATAAAAAAGCCCACCAAAAGGCGGGCTCCATAAGGATTCGTTATTTCTTCTTGTGACGGTTTTTGCGAAGGCGTTTTTTACGCTTGTGGGTGGCAATTTTGTGTCTTTTACGTTTCTTTCCGCAAGGCATTTGAGGTGATCCTTATTCCGAAATCTCGATGTCCGTCACCAAGTCCTTGATTTCACGTGAAAACTTGAAGGTGGGAACGGTGCGAGCTTCGACCGGTACTTTGACGTTGGTCTTGGGATTACGACCCATGCGGGCTTTACGTGTTTTGAGTTTAAAGGTGCCAAACCCACGGATCTCGATGTGGTGACCCTCGGCCAAGGTGTCCTTTACTGCTTGCAAGAAGGCATCAATCATCAGGGCGACATCCTTACGAATGTAGCCAGTGTCCTCCGCGACTTTTTTTACCAAATCTGCTTTTGTCATTGTTATCTCCTTAGATTTAATCATTTATCTTTAGTTGGTTTTTCCGATTCGGGTATCAAAGTATTCAATGATATAAAGTTAGCTTTTATGTCAAGTGAAAAGTTCAAGAAAAGCTTAAAAATGAGGCTAGTAGCCGATTTAGGGTAGTCGGGAATTTCGGGTCATCAAGGTAAATCAAGACGGATGGAAGGGGTTTTTTCCACGAATGGGGGGCGACTGTGTCGCCCAGTTGTGAGTAGTGAGTTGTGAGTTGTGAGCGGCTTCGCTGGTTTCTTGGATGCGCGTGCTTTTTGCCGAGATCCGTATAGCTCTGAGGCTCCTTGTTTTTCCCACGAATTACACGAATTAACACGAATTGTATGATGAGAGAGTCCACAGATGCACACAGATTTTCACGGATGAGGGATGTACGGGTACTCCTGTAGGGTCGGTCGCCGGACCGACCATCCCCAAAACCATCCGCTCCTTCTACAAAACCATCCGCACCCCTCACCAAAAATCACCTGTATTTACACCTCCAGCGCAGCGACTGGCGACTGACGACTTGCGAATGCAAAGCCGCACCGACCAGAGAAACGAATGTTCACGAAAGAGGGACGCATGCGGTTCCGATCGATTAAGGTGGCTGGCAGATGATATCTGAATAATCTGCTTCTCCAGCCATCAAACGTCAGTCAGATTATAACTCACGTAATTTTGTGCTACTTGTAGGTAAATATATCTTGACAACTTTTAAACCCCAATTATATTGTACCCATAGCTCAAAGTAGACCTCTGCCGCTTTCGTACACTTGGCAGGGACATAGGATCATGACCAGGTAATTATCGCACAATACTGTATTTATAAAGGAGAAACACAATGAAGACGATTGTTTTAACACTCGTATTCCTAATGCTGGCAGTCATGGCTTTTGCCCAGGCTCCGTCTCGTTGGGTGATTCAAAGACTGCAGTTGGATCCTGAATGTCCCATGGATATCGTGGATTATGTCACCAACACAGGTAATACTGACAGTGAGCACTACATAATGAGGGTGCTTCACGTAGAAACAAATGAGTTAAGAGGCACAGATTTAGGTGCACCTCCAAGTAGTATGAGGATTTGTAAAGTTGGTAATGAAAGTGATGGTTATATGGTTTTAGCCCTGTTCAATCAAAGTCTTTGGCCCTACCAGTGGTTTCTAGGCGAACACCTCAAGATCATGATCTGGCATACCCATGATACAGGTATCCATAGTGGCGTGCACCCCTATCCTAATTATGAGTATGTAGAAAAGACCATTGAGGTGACCTATGATCATAGTGCGATTGTCTACACCGGCTCGGCAAATTGGCTCATCGTGCCTCCTGCTCCAGTTGCCGCCTATTCCTTCACTGTAAACTCAAACATTCCCGGTGCCGCCATTTACAAGAATGGTGAAGACACCGGCAAAGTCACTCCCTACACCTTTACAGGTCAGACTCAAGAAATCTGTGGTGTTTATAGCCTGGTTTTGGGCGATATTATTTGGAAACCCGCGAGCTACAACTATCAAGGCACCGAAAATCAGTCAGTCGACTTTCTCGTTACCTTTCACCCTGACAGTTGGGCGACTATAGGCGGAGGAACCACATACAATGATTCTCATTCATATCCGGCTGTATATGGTGGCTACCGGCGGAATGCCCGCGAACAATACATAGTGACAGCCAGCGAGTTAACTGCGGCAGGAGTGCAACCCGGGATGATCTGTTCCATTAAATTCAATGTGGCAAACCCCAATGGCTGTGGCAGCCTGCCCTTCTATAGCATTTGGATGGGAACTACTGACGCCACGGAATTTACAGATAACAACTTCTTTACCGATCTCACCAGTGTATTACTGTGGAGAAGAATCACTCCCACACAGGGATGGAACACCCACCAGCTTGCTACACCCTTCTACTGGGATGGAACCTCCAACATTGTGATCCAAACCAGCTTTAGCATGCAGGGAGCAGCCACGCAAAACGCCAGCACCTACTACACTACCACTTCCGAATATAGAGCCATGTATTACTGTAGCGATTCTGTTGCCTGGAATACCGTCAATACAGGAACTCGTAGCTATAACCGTCCCAATATCATGATAGGAATAGCAGATGAGCCAGAACTTTTGGTCAACCCTTCGTCTTTGGACTTTGGGCGTATTCCGATCAATGGCGTAGAAAGCATGAATTTCAGAGTTATCAACACTGGAGGTGGAACACTCAACCTCACGGGTATCAGCCCCTGGTCTGATGGATTCTTTGAATTGGACGAACCTCGCAACTTCCCGATGGCTTTGGAATTTGGGCAAAGCTGGTATTTGAGTGTCGTGTATTCTCCCACGGCTGTCGGAAATCATTCGGCAAACTTCAACATAACTGCTGAAACTGACAATGCAAATTTGGTGGTGAGTGGTGAATGTTATGATCCGGTGATCTATTCCATACCCTACTGTGAAGAATTTGAATATTGGCAAACGGATGGTACTCCGGTGCGGGAATGGACGCAGTATACAGAAGGTAGTACGGTTAATTATTGGATGGCCAATTCCAGCCAAACATCCTTCAATTGCATCCCTCGTAATGGAGCTTTCAATGCCATCTTGAGGTCTACCGGCAATGCTTGGTTGATGAGGCCCTTCTCTTTGCAGGCGGGACAATCCTACACCGTTGAAGTATGGGCGAGACAGGATGGACTCAATGCATCAAATGCCAGTGTGGGTTTCTACTATGGAACAGATGGAACCCCTGACGCCATGAACAATATCATCGTCGACCAAACCGGAGTCGTCAACAGTGGGTATCAGTTTATTTATGGCAGCTTCACTCCTGCTGCCGATGGCATATATTGGATTGGCATTCACGGTATTATCGCCAATGCCCACTATCTCAGCATCGACAGCTTCTGGGTGACTCGAACGCCTCCAGGGCCCATACTTTCCTATTTCCCCACCCCTCTGAACCTCGGCACCTTACAAATCAATACCGCCTCAGAGTATCAGGATCTAACTGTGTTCAATTATGGTATGGGAACTCTGAACTTGAGTGCTGCCGACATCAGTATCATTGGAGATGATGCAGCGATGTTTGAATTTGATCCTGTCAATCTTCCTTTTGCTCTCACTTATCGCCAAACCGGCATCATCCCGGTGCGTTACTGTCCCACTACAGAGGGTGCACATACCGCTGCCTTGCGTATGGTTCATAATGGGATTAACTATGACGCAGCTCTGGAGGGTAGAGCCTTGGGTGCAAATGCGCTCTTTGAGAGCTTTGAAGGGTATGCATTCCCGCCCTATGGCTGGACTTTGATCAATGAAGGCGGCGGCAACACCTGGTTCCGCTCCGAGACATGGTCAAACACCGGGGTTGCGCATGCCCAGATTGACGCTGTCACCGTAGGCAATAACGACTGGCTGATCACTCCCAAGCTGGCTCCATCAGATTTAAACCACACCTTCAGCTTTTATGGACGCAGTTACGGCACTCAACGTGAAGCGATGTTCAATGTGTTGGTCTTCACCGGAAGTGTTCATTCCATGACTACTGTCGACACCCTAGCTGTCAATGTACAGGCTGACGCCCAGTATTATATGTTACACTCCTTTGATTTGTCAGCATATATCGGCCAGCATATCTATCTGGTCATTCAAGCAATTTCCGCAGGGCAGGGCAATCTGCTGATCGATGATGTATACGGTCCGGACAAGGTGGTTACCTTGCTCCCTGCACCTGTGGTGCAAATAACTCTCTCCGGCTCGGATATCGTGCTAACCTGGGAACCTATCCCCGACGTCCCTCCCGGCCTATATATGATCTATGCTTCAGAAGACCCTTACAACTTTGGTCCTGAACCCATAGCTGAATCTGAAACCTATAGTTATACTATACCCGCAACAGAAGCCAGACGCTTCTTCAGGGTGGTTTACGTTGACAACAGTGACCTTAAGAAAGCCTTGAAAAAACCTTAAAACTCCTAAAGAGATGATGCTGACCCGCATGTCTGTATGGATGTGCGGGTTTTTGGTTTTTATACGGATGAGGGTCGACTTCGTCGCCAGTCGTCAGTAGCCAGTCGTCAGTCGTCAGTCGCTGCGCAAGCGATGTAGATGGATGTGTTTTTAGTGGTGACTGAGACCGTAGTTAGAGAGTTTTGCCACAAATTACACGGATGAGGGGTGTACGGGCGCTCCTGTAGGGTCGGTCGCCGGACCGACCATCCCCAAAACCATCTGCTCCCTCTACAAAACCATCCGCACCCCCTCTACAAAAAACACCTGTATTTACACAACCAGCGCAGCGGCTCACAACTCACTACTCGCAACTCACAACTGAAGCGAAGCTGCCCCCGCCCTTACTTAGCCGCCCGGTGATTACTCGGAGCCACTCGGGAAAAACCCGAGTATCGCCACGGCATCACCGCTCGGCTAAGCAAGGAAGACGTAACCGGCACTCGCCACGTACGGGCGCTCCTGTAGGGTCGGTCGCCGGACCGACCATCCCCAAAACCATCCGCTCCCTCTACAAAACCATCCGCACCCACCCAAAAACCATCCGCACCCACCCAAAAACCATCCGTATCCCAGCAAAAAACACCCGTATCTACACCTCCAGCGCAGCGACTGACGACTGACGACTGGCAACTGACGACTTGGGAAGCGGCGCTTCAGCGAGCGCCCGTACACACGCCGTCAGCACGTTTATATCCCTCTGAACTTGGTCGGTCCGGCGACCGACCCTACGCCAACATCGTCATCCGTGAAAATCCGTGTGCATCTGTGGACTTTCTCATCATACAATTCGTGTTAATTCGTGTAATTCGTGGGAAAAACAAGGAGCCTCAGAGCTGTACGGATCTCAGCAAAAAGCACGCGCATCCCCGAAACCAGCGAAGCCGCTAACAACTAACAACTAGCAACTAACAACTGGGCGACGCAGTCGCCGCCCTCTTCGCGGAAAACAAAACGTCAATGTTGACAAATTAGCCCCTTTCATTCTTTTTGAGCACATGAATACTCAAAATCGTAAACCTACCCGCCAAATCAAGCTGGGCAAGCTGCTCATCGGTGGTGGTGCGCCCATTTCCATCCAGAGCATGCTCAGCGTGCCCACTTCGAACGTGAAAGCCTGTCTGGCTCAGCTCAAGGACTTGGAGCTGGCCGGCTGTGAGATCGTGCGGCTCAGCGTCACCAATCTCGAAGACGCCAAAGCACTGAGCATCTACAAAGAACGCACGTCCATGCCCATCGTGGCAGACATTCATTTTGATTATAAGCTGGCTTTGGCCGCTTTGGACAACCATGTGGATGGGCTGAGATTGAATCCCGGCAATATCGGCGGCCGGGAAAATGTGGAAGCGGTGGTGAAAGCCGCAGCCAAGCAGGATATTCCCATCCGCATCGGCGTCAATAGTGGCTCGCTGCCTCAGGATTTGCTTGCCGAGCATGGAGTGTGTGCTTTTTCCATGGTGGAAGCGGCTTTGCGGCACGTGCGCATCCTGGAAGAGCTGGATTACCGCAATATCAAAATCTCCGTAAAAGCCTCGCATCTGCCACTGATGGTGGAGTCTTACAGGCTGTTGTCCTCTGAGGTTGATTACCCCTTGCATTTGGGCATCACGGAGGCGGGCACGCTCTTCTCTGGCACCGTCAAGAGCTCCATGGCTCTGGCGCTCTTGTTGTATGAAGGGATTGGAGATACGTTGCGGGTTTCGCTTTCGGCAGACCCGGTGCAGGAAGTGAAGGTGGCGCAAGAGATACTCAAGGGTTTGCAGTTGCGTCAGGGCTTGAATATCATCTCTTGTCCCACCTGCGGACGTACCAAGATCCGGCTGTTTGAGCTGGTGGACAAGGTGGAAAAAGCGCTGGCTCCCTATCGGGACAAGAATCTCACCGTGGCCGTGATGGGCTGTGCGGTGAATGGCCCCGGTGAGGCGAGGGAAGCGGATTTTGGCATTGCGGGCGGAGATGGCGAGGGCTTGCTCTTTGCCAAAGGCGAGATCATCAAAAAGGTGGCGGAAGAGCATTTGGTAGAGGCGCTGATGGAATTGGTCAAACAACATAAGGATATATAACATATGATTTTGTGGCAGTTGTTTATCAGCTTCCTAAAGATAGGAGCTTTTACCCTGGGTGGTGGCATCGCCATGATCCCGATTATGAGACGTGAGGTGGTGGAAAAGCATAAGTGGCTTACAGATATGGATTTTCTTGATGGCGTGGCTGCGGCGCAGAGTTCGCCCGGGCCCATCGCCATCAACATGAGTATCTACGTGGGCTACCGCATCAAAGGCATTCCCGGCATGCTGGTTTCTGTGCTGGGTTCGGTTTTGCCCTCTTTTACCAGCATCATTATCATCGCCAGTTTGTTCACACGTTATGCTCAGGAACCCTTGGTACGCAAGGCTTTTCATGCTTTGGAGCCAGCGGTAGTTTCGCTGATCGCCTGGCCTTTGATCCAGATCAGTCAGAAAGTGGGCTTGAACTGGCGCAATTTCTGGATTCCGCTCTTGGCGTTGGTTTCAGTCGCTTTTATCGGTATCAGTCCCATGTATGTGATCATCATCTGCATCGCTTTGACGCTGATCATCAGCCAGATTAAAGAGAAGCGAGGGAAGAACTGATGCTAACCATGTTTCTCACCTTTGTAAAAGTGGGGTTGTTTAGCTTTGGAGGCGGATATGCAATCTTGGCGATGTTGCAGCAGGAGATCGTAGTCAAGCATGGCTGGCTGACGGCGAGCGAGTTTACCGATGTCGTGGCTATTTCGCAGATGACGCCGGGGCCGATCGCCATCAATGCGGCTACCTTTATCGGTTTTAAGACTCATGGCATCTTGGGGTCGGTGCTCTGCACCTTCGGCGTGATTTTGGCGCCTCTGTGCCTGATGTTGATCCTCACGCACACCTACATCAAACTGCAGCAAAAAGAGTGGTTTAAGAATCTTTTTAAAAGCCTGAGGCTGCTCAGTGTGGGGCTGATCGCAGCGGCCATGGTCTTGATCGGCAAAAGCGCTTTCCCTGATCTGTTTTCCGTGGGGGTGTTTGTGGTCTGTTTCCTGATCATCTGGCGTTGGAAGGTGAATCCCATCTATATGCTGTTAGGTGTAGCTGCTTTTGGCATGGTGTTCGGATGAGTAAGATGGTCGCTGTCTTGGAGCTGGGCACCAATACCTACAAATATGTGGTGGGTTCGGATGAGGGCATAGTTTTGGATGGAGCGCTGCCTTTGAGGTTGGGTTCGGATCTGCATACCACGGGCGGCATCTCGGATCAGGTGGCGACTCAGGCGATTGAGCAGATTAAGCGAACTTTGGCGGAGGTCAGGCCTTTTGAGCCACAGGAGATTATCTGCGTGGGAGCGATGACCTTGCGCATGGCGAATAATGCTGAGGCTTTTAGGGGGAGGGTGAGAGAGGAAACCGGTCTGCGAATGGGCGTGCTGTCCAGTGAGCAGGAGGCTTGTCTGGCCTTCAAAGCTGCCAGTGCAGAGAGTGTGATGGCTGGTGCTAAAGCTGTCTTGGATGTGGGAGGCGGTTCGGCGGAATTGGCATTTGGTTCAGATGAGCCGGGATACAACTGCAGTCTACCTTTGGGTGCGGTGCTGCTCACGGATAGGTTTATCGACAACGATCCACCTTCTGAAAGCTCGCTTGAAGCGATGAGAAGCTACATCCGTGGGTTGTTAGAGCAAAACATCAGAGGTGTGGAGAGCTCAGCCCTCATCGTCATCGGCGGCACAGCGAGAAACCTGGCCAGCATCAGCGGGAAAATCACTCTGAACAAAGAGGAACTGCTGGGGCTTTTCGATTTTCTCAAGGCAAAGCCTTTGTCAGAGCGGAAAAAGATTCAGGGCTTGGACCCCGGCAGAGCGGACATCATCATCGCCGGTGGGCTGTTGATCATGGAAGTGATGGAGATTCTGCATTTAGACAGCTTTTCCGCTTGTGAAAAGGGTGTGAGGCATGCGATTTTGGCGGAGGCGATCAGGGGCGAGTGGCAGTCTTAGTCGAGTTGGATAATCGACTTTCTGCTCCGCTTTTCAAGCCACATTTCACGGCAATTTTAAGAATTATATTGACAAATCCCATAAGTTTAAAAAGCTTGATCACACGTGGGTGATTAGCTCAGTTTGGTTAGAGTGCTACGTTGACATCGTAGAGGTCACTGGTTCGACCCCAGTATCACCCACCATCCTTATTTATTGGGTGATTAGCTCAGTTGGTTAGAGCGCTACGTTCACATCGTAGAGGTCACTGGTTCGAGTCCAGTATCACCCACCATCCTGATTTTCAATCCCTGCTTTTCAAAAGGCCGTGATTTTAAAAAACCAAAAAAGCTGCCCACGGGAGGCAATCTCCACGCGGGCAGCATAGATAAAAGAGAGGAACTATAAATGAACATTCTGGTGTTGAACTGCGGAAGTTCTTCCATCAAGTATCAATTGTTTAATATGAAAGATGAGTCCGTTTTGGCGGATGGCATTGTCGAACGTATCGGAGAGGATATTGCCCTTTTCACCTATAAGAGCCCTGCTTATACCAAGAAAAAACAGGAAATGGTGATCAATAATCACGAGCGTGGCTTGGAGCTTGTCCTGAATGCGCTTCAAGATAGCGAGCATGGCGTGATTGGCAGCCTCAAAGAGATAGATGCGGTGGGACATAGATTGGTGCATGCAGGTGAGCATTATAGCGATGCTGTGGTGATCACGCCGCATGTGAAGCAGGTTTTGCAGGATTGCATCCCCTTTGCGCCTTTGCACAATCCAGCCAATATCAAAGGGATTGAGGCTGTCTTGGCCAGCATTCCAGAGGTGCCTCAGTGTGGTGTGTTCGATAACGCTTTCCATCAAACCATGCCTCCACAGGCTTATCTCTATCCCCTGCCTTTGGAGTTTTATACAGAACATAAGATACGCCGCTACGGCTTCCATGGCACTTCGCACAAGTATGTGAGCATGAAGGCAGCGGAGTATCTGGGACGTGATATAAATGAGCTTAAGATCATCACCTGTCACTTGGGAAACGGCGCTTCAGTGACCGCAATCGACAAGGGACGCAGCATCGATACCTCAATGGGTATGACGCCGCTGGAAGGTTTGATGATGGGCACGCGCTGTGGCGATCTTGATCCCGGCATCGTGATCCTCATGCAGAAAAACCTCGGTTTGGATGTGGATGAGGTCAACCGAATCATGAACAAAAAGAGCGGCATGCTGGGCCTTTCTCAGCTTTCCAACGATATGCGCGTGATCGAGGACGCCATCCTCAAAGACAAAAATCAAACTGCGATCACCGCTCATGACGTCTATTGCTACCGCATCAAAAAGTATATCGGCGCCTACTTTGCCGCCATGAACGGACTGGATGTGCTGGTCTTTACCGGTGGTGCGGGTGAGAATATGCCCATCATGCGAGCTCAGGTTTGTGAGAATATGGATGCGCTGGGAATCAGTCTGGATCAGGAAAAGAATGCCCGCTTTACTGGAAATATCGAGGTGCTCAATAGCGCTGAGAGCAGGGTGAGCGTGCTGAAAGTTCCCACAAACGAAGAGCTGATGATCGCTCTGGAGACGATGCGCCTGCTGAGCTAAGAGAGGAAGACGTGCGAATCGACCTGCTTTTGAATAAGCTCTGCCTCACCAAGACACGCAGCATCGCCAAGACTGCTTGCGACAAGGGCTTGGTCAAGCTCAACGGCAAACCAGCCAAGGCTTCA
>Ga0116178_10004300_pt1 | contig 10514 bp, 12 predicted proteins | sample AD_STIC12_MetaG_FD_89880 | JGI IMG/M metagenome (GOLD analysis project Ga0116178, IMG submission 89880) | Active sludge microbial communities of municipal wastewater-treating anaerobic digesters from USA - AD_STIC12_MetaG | ecosystem: Engineered > Bioreactor > Anaerobic > Digestate | place: USA...
ACGGGACGATGTGTCAAGAAGATCTGTCGCGCCCCCCTCGGCCGAAATGCCGCGCCGCTGGAGAAACAACGAGGGGCGCCTCGACGGCGCCCCTCGTTCGTCATCCCGCGACGGCCACGTCGCGGAGCACCCTCGCGCGTGGCCCGAGCCTCGCCCGAGCGCGCTACTTCGGCCACCCTCCCTGCGGAAGCCCACCGGTGATGCGCAGGGCGTTCCCGAAGTAGACCTTCTTCAGCACTGCATCCGGCAGGTCGATCCCGTACAGCTTCCAGAAGGCGTGGTACGGACGGTAGTAGTCGAAGTAGTCGTCGCGCGTCTCGAAGACGCGCCAGTAGTACGGGTACTCCTCGGGCTGGAACGAGTCCTTCCCGAAGAGGATGCGATCCTGGTACTTGATGAAGAAGTCGTGCGCGGCGCGCGGCTGGCGGCCGATGTCGTAGAGCACCGCGCCCACTTCGGTGTGCAGGTTGGGGTTGGCGTCGAACATCTTCCCCAGTCTCGCCAAGTCGTTGGCGTGCCACCCCATGTGCGCGATCACGAAGGTTGTCTTGGGGTTCCGCTTGACCAGGTTGTCACGCTCGGTCATCAGCGTCTCGAACGACGGATACTGCTCGGCCGGATACCGCCGCCCGGGAAACAGCGCGAGCTCGAGCCAGCGCTCGTTCTTGTAGTCGATCGTCTCCCAGAACTCCTGCGGGTCGGCGGTGTGGATGAAGACCGGGAGCTTGAGGCGCGCCGCCGCCTGCCAGACGGGGTCGAGCTCGGGGTCGTCGATCGTGAGGCGCGAGCCGTCGCCCTTCTTCGTGGAGAGGCCGAGCCCCTTGCCGATCTCGCCGATGCCGACCGCACCAGCTGCAACGTCGGCCTCGAGCTGCGCCACCGCCTTCTCAGCCCACCCGGGCCCGACGTTGCGAAAGTCGATTCCGGTGAGGAAGCGCACGCGATCCTTCATGCGCGGCGACCCCTGCACGAGCGCCACCTGCCGCTTGAGCGATTCGCCCGAGACGTTGTTGGCTGCCACCATCACCCGCACGTTGAGCGCGTCGAGCGCGTCGGCGAGTTCGTTGAGCCCTTCGGCGGAGCCGAGCTGCGACGTGGGGTGACCGTGATAGTCGATCGCCGGGAACTTCGCCTTGGGCACCGTGTGCGCCGGCGCCTTAAGCGTGTTGCGCGGGCGGTAGTCGACGATGCTGGGAGCCGGCATCGTCGGCGCCTGGCAGTTACGCGGCCGCACCTCGGTCATTCCCGGCGGACACTGCTCCCCCGGCTGGATCTGCGTCCCGCCGCGCCCCTGCCCGCCTTGGGCGTGCGCGAGAGCGGGGAGGGTCAATAGCGAGGCGACAACAGGGACGAAGCGGACGAAACGACCAAACACAGGGCGCATGACAGAATCCACACGGGTGAGGGCGGGAAATCTGTACCCGCGCGCGCGCCCCCGCGATCCGTAATGCGCTCTCGTACAATGCAGGCGCCGACGGGCGCCGGCCAGGCGCCGACGGGCGCCGGCCAGGCGCCGACGAGGCGACTGCTGTCAGTTCGCGCCGCCCACCGATTCGGGCATGGCGACGGTGAGGAGGAAGGTCACCCCCGCTTCGGTCGTCACCGCGTGCCGCACGTGCGCCCCGACCGAGATGATCGACCCTGGCCCCAGGTCGTGCACGACGCCGTCGACCGCGAATTGCATTCGCCCTTCGATCGCCTGGACCGTGATCGGCCCGGACGCGGCGTGATCGGGGAGCGCGCCCCCCGGTGCGAGCGAGATGAGCGTGAGGCGCAGCGCCCCGCTCTTGAGGATGGTGCGCGCCGTGCGCCCGTGCTTGTCGGGGAGCAGGGCCTTCATCTGCGCATGCTCATGCGCGAGGTCGAGCACGAGGGCCTGCCCGTCGAGCGGGCGGTCGAGTGATGACATCACGATCTCCAGTGTCTGGCGTTAGGCACGACGACTCACGCCGTACCCTTCCTGGTGATGAAGACGTGCACGCGATCCTCCGCGAGCTCCCGCACGTCATACGCATAGCCCTCGGCTTCCAGTCGTGGAAGGAGCAGCATGGGGACCCGCACGTTTATCTGCACCAGCGTGGCGTCGGGCGGCAAGGTCTTGAGCGCGGCCAGCGTGTACGACAGCGGCTCGGGAGGTTCCATGTCGCGCACATCGACCACCGCCACATCGCGATAGAACCAGATCATCCAATCGTCGGGCGCCAGCGATTCGGTGTGGTACACAAAACCGTGCTTCCCCATGACCGTGTAGAGTGGGACGGGCTCGAAGATGGCCCGTACGAGCAGGGCACCGCTGGGCTCCACCTTGCTCTTGGCCGTCATCAGTCGCGCGAACGGCTCGCGCCCGTTCCGCAGGTCATCCCGTACGTCCACCTCGACGACCTTCGCCGAGTCCACGACCTGCAGCGCCAGCGGCAGGTCATCGCGCAACACGTTCATCCTTCGTCCTCCTGAATCAGCCCGGGATGCCATGCCGGCTCCCAGACGAGCGTGGGTACGACGCGTGTCACGCCTGGGACGCGCGACACCGCCTGCAGAATCCCGTTGGTGATGTGATCGCCCATCGGGCAGTTCTCGGTGGTAAGCGTGTAGGTGATGGTGACGACCCCGTCGGTGCCGACGGCCACGCCGTACACCAGCCCCATCGAGAGGACGTCGAGCCCGACCTCGGGATCGCTCACGGTTGCCAGTGCGTCCAGCACGCCCTGCTCGACCTCGGTGGGAGCGCGTTCGATCATGGAGTCCTCCGCGAAATAGCCAGCATGAGTCCCGCCGTCAGCAGTGCCCCCGCAGCGAACGCGCTCGCCCCGAGGCGCGCGCCACCCCCCCAGCCTAACGCGACGGCGGCGACGAACACGACGGCCCCTGTTACAAGGAGCGCGACCACGAGCTGCGCGCCGCGCGCCGAGTAGAGGTCGGACACGCGCGGGAGCGGCCGCGTGCCGGCCAGCGGGCCAAAGCGATGGTTCCACACCAGGAACGGGACGATCTTGAAATAGTGCGCCACCACAAAGGCGCTCACACTCATGAGCACGAGCGCCACGTACGCCACCTGCACGCGCGGCGAGGCACGCCCCGCAACGACGACCACCGCCAGCGGAAGCGCGCTCGCGAGCCCACCGAGCGCCCATGCCGCGAGGCGCATCCCCGCGTCGAGTTGTTGGCGGTGACGGTGCGCGTAGAACTCGCGCGACTGCAGGACGAAGGCGACCACGCCTGCGCCGATGAGGAGCGCCGGGAGCCAACGTCCGGCAATGGGGACGTGGTGCAGGAGCGCCAGGGCGCCGGCGCCGGCGGCGACCAACCGCATGGCCCACACCGCATACCGGTCGCTCCCGCCGTGGCTCAGGAGGAACATCGGGAAGAGGCGCTGTGACACCCCAACCATCGACAGCAGAACCCAGCCGGCGAGGGCGATGTGCAGGTGCGCCCCCAAGGCGATGGGGCGCACGACCCCGAGGAACGCGAGGTGCAGGTTGGCGCTGAGCGACGCGCCCAGCAGGAGCGTGACGGCGAGGAAGGTGAGCGCCCAGGCCAGCGACCACCACAATACGTCGCGCTTGGGGGCGCGCCGGAGCGTCACCGAAACGTTCCCGAGAAAGCTGAGCGCCCCCAGCACCAGCGCGGTTACCCCCGCCAGCAGCAACATCGGGCGATGAGCCGCCAGCCCGGCGGTGAAGGCGAGGACACCAGGCACGTACAACGCGAAGCTCGCGTGTGCCACGCGCTCCGAGGCGATGGGGACGCCGACGGCGACCGGGAGGAACTGGTACAGCGCTCCCATGATCGACGTGGTCAACCAGCCGAGCGTCAGGAGGTGGACGACGGCGAGCACGGGCATGGTCGAGTAGCCGCCCAGCGCGAGCATCGGCGCCTGGACAACCGCCCCCGCAGCGGCGAGGGACAGAAACGCGAGCGCAGCAGCGAAGTGTTTGCCGGGCAGTCGAAACGGCGGACCGCTCGAGGTCGTGCGCACCATGGGCGGCACAGCAGTCGGCACAACAGAGGGGACAGCAGAAGGCACAGCAGCGGGCATTGGGGATTACGACGCTCGCAGCAGCTCACGCATGCGGTCGAGGTCACCGTCGAGTCGCGCCGCAAGGCGCCCGTCGGCGTTCACGAGGAATGCGACGGCCGCGTGGTTGATGTCGCCGGTCGCGCCGTCGCGCGAGCGCCCCACGCCCCACCCATCGAGTACCGCGCTCACCTCGTCCACGCTCCCGCTCAACAAGCGATCGCTCGCCGACAACGCCCACTGCTGGGCGATGTGCGGGAGCCGAGCGGGGACGTCACGCCAGGGATCGAGCGTCACGACGACGATCGGTACCGTGTCGCGTGTGGCGTGCGAGCGCGCCTCACGCAGCTGGTGCACTAGCGTCGGACAAATGTCGGCGCAGTGGGCAAAGGCGAAGGTCACGATGACCGGACGCCCGCGCCACGAGGCGAGATCGAACCTGTCGCCCCGTTGGTCGATGAGGACGAGCGCCGGCGCGGCAACATCGAGTCGGGCAATCGGTGCGGCCGCCGCACGCGGAGCGAAGACGTCGCCGCGCATGAGCGCGAGGGCGCCGCTCACCCGGTCGGCAGCTGCAACCGACCCGGCCATGACGGCGAGCGCCACGGCCGCCATCGCTCCCTGGCCCCACCATCGCCGGGCCAGCCACGACAGGTCGTCGCGGAGCGCACGTCCCCAGACCGCCACGAGCACGCCCACCATGCCCAGCGGCTCACCCACCAGCAAGACCCACCCGCCGGCCGACGGCAGCCCCGAGTCGGTGGCACCAAAGCAGGCCGCGCGCGTGCGCAGGACCCACGTTGGTGCCTCCATGCCCACCGGGTACAACGCAAGCGCCCACCACCCGATCGTGATGGCGATGATGAGCGCCAGCGTGACGGCGGCCGCACCGCGCCCGGGGAAGATCCCCCGGACGCGACCGTCACCTGCAACGTTTACCGTGTGTGTCACCCGACTTTCCATAACACGCTCAACAGCTTCCAGTTGGTGAAGTAGTACACCACGAAGGCCGCGAGAAATGTCCCGACCAACGCGGCCGTTCCCGGCGTCGGCCCAACCCAGCTCGGCGCCTCGCGGTGCAGGCGTTCGTTGACCTCGTCGACGTTAGGCACATGCGTCGGCGGGTTGGTGAGTCCCTGCGGAATGCCGGCGACCGCCACACCGCGGACAACTTCTCCCACCGGTTCGCCCAGGAAGACCGACTTCACCGCGATCGCGATGAAGAGCAACGCCCCGGTGACCGCCATGATTCCACCGATTCCCATCACCGCCAGCACCAGGTCGACCGCCGGGTTGAATTGCACGCTGAACGGCGCCGAGGAGAAGGAGATATCCCAGTGCCGGCGCGGAACACCGAAGCTTCCGGCGAAGGTCATCCCCATCGACAGGAGCAACATCCCGAGTGAGAAGAGATAGGGCTGCCACCGCGCCGCCCCCCAGAACGCCACCTTGCGACGGAAGACGAGCGGGAGGAGGTAGTAGGTCGCCGCCATGAACGCCATCGCCGTCCCGCTCACCACTGTGGCATGGAAATGCCCCGGGATGCGCATGGTGTTGTGGGCGATGATGTTGATCTGCTCGGTGCCAATGGTGACGCCGGTGATCCCACCCACGAACCCGAAGACGATGACCGAAAAGACCATCCCGCTGAAGCCGGGGTCGCCCCACGGCGCGCGCCGCAGCCATCCAAACAGCCCCTGCGTGTGCCCGCGCAACCGCATCCCCAGCTCCATCCCGGCCGGCACGGTAAAGCCATGGATCATGGAGGCCAGCACCGCCATGTACATGAAGTAGGAGGTGTTCACCACCTTCCACGCCGGCCCGAATCCCGGATCGACGAGCAGATGGTGCGCCGAGGCCATCGAGATGAACAGCACGTAGAGCACGAAGGCCGAGCGGCTCACCTTCTCGTTGAGCACCACGCCGCCCACCGTCAGCGCCGAGAGCATGTACCAGACCGCCACCATCGCCGCGACGTTGATCTGCTGCGACGAATGGCCCAGCCCCCACCAGATCATCCGATAGATCTGCGGATCGACCGAGTCAATCACGCCGATCGACCAGAGGAAGGTGGGGATGTAGATGAGGGCGCCGTGCAGCAGCGTGATCACCGCGATGATCGCCGCCGTCACCGCGCCGTAGACCACCAGCGGGAGCGAACCTTCATACGTCTTCTCGCGCTTGGCGATGACCAGCGTGGCAAAGAACTGCGCCACGACCAACAGCGCGCCGACGGCGAAGAAGATGATGCCGAGGTAGAAGAGCGGGTGCGCCTTGAGCGGCGGATACGACGTGAAGAGCACGTCCGCCTTCCCGCTCCACTGCATCCACTCGACCATGAGCGTGCCGACCAGCATCAACCCGAAGTTCACCCACCCCAGGCGAGGTGCCGCCGGTCGCGCATTGATCAGCGCGGTGGAGGTGAACCAGAGCACCGCCATCTCGAAGTAGATGATGAAGAAGATCAGCATGTTCATCCCGTGCACCCCGAGGATGCGGTAATACCACACCGCGGGGAGCAGGTGCACCGCCTGCCAGCGGGTGAGCACGAGCAGGAGCGCGGCGATCGCCCCGATCAGGAGCGCGACGACGGCCACCACCGCATTGGCCTTGACCAGCGCCTCGGCCTGGTGATGAATGCGACGCCCGGTGAACTGGCAGGTGCGGAACGGATCCGCGAGAGTGGCGACGCTCATGGCGTGGCTCCGTTGCTGAGGCGGGCGTTGGCGTTGTCGGCGACGGGCTTGCCGGACTTGTCGAGGACGATCACACGCCCGACCATGGCGTGGTGGCCGATACCGCAGAACTCGTTGCAGATGATGCGGAAGTCGCCCGCGGTCGTCGGCGTGACCTCGAGCGCGTAGTCATAGCCTGGCGAGATCGCGAAGTTCACGTTCAGCGGATACAGGCTGAAGCCGTGGTTCACGTCGAGCGCCGACAGGTGCAACCGGTACGTCTCCCCCTCCACCAGCTGCAGGATGGGGTACCACTGAAAGGTGAGCGCCGTGAGGTAGACGTCGCTCCCCGCCGGGGGCTGCACGATCGGCAGCCCGCGGTCTTCACCGACCTTGTACTGCTTGGCAAACTCCAGCGTGCGCGCGTAGAAGGCGCGCGGCTCCACCTTGCGCCGGATGCCCGAGGGATTCTGCCCGCCGCGCCAGTGCCACAGCGGCATCATGGCGAAGAGCACCATGCACCAGGCGAAGGCGATGGCCACCCAGATCTTCTCGGCACGATGCGCGGGCTTCCACCAGATCCCCTCAGGCGCGTCGAGCCCCGTATGCACTTTGGTCAGCATGGTTGGCCTCAGGGAAGTGTGCCTTTCGGCATGGACAGGATCTCCCACATCCCCCACCCGGTGTACACGACGAACATCACCACCACGCCCAGCGCGAGCAGGAGAAAGACGTTGTCGAAGAGGCGCTGCATCAGCGGCGGCGACTCGTCAGGCACAGGAACACGGTCGGACACGGGAGACCTCATGCGTGCTGAGGGTGGTACAGCGGCTACCCGACGCGTTTTCGGGGAGCGGGAGAACGGCGTTTCGGCTTGCGTGTGACGTCGGCGGCGGGGCCGCGCGTTGGCGTGCGTTGCTCGTGCGGCGCGATGTCGTGGCTGGGCGCCATGCGCGGCTGATCGGCGATCTCGCCCAGCAGATCGGCCACCGTTGTCTCGCGAAAGAACATCTGCTGCGCCGCGGAGACGGCCTCCCACCGCGGATGCGCCGAGCACGGGTTCTTCCAACCACAGGTGGCGCGCCCCAGCAGGCACTTGCGCTCGCTCACCTCGCCAAACGGAGCGGCGATGTCGCCGAGCGTGATCTCGCGCGCGGCGCGCGCGAGTCGGAATCCGCCGCGCGGACCACGCCCGGAGCGCAGCACCCCCGCCTGCGCGAGGGCATGCAGGGTCTTGGAGAGATAGTTGCGCGGGACGCGCAAGTCGGCCGCGATGGCGTCGGCCGGCACCGGATCGTTGGTCCCGTGCTCGGCGACATGGAGGACGGCGCGAAGGGCGTATTGCGCGGTGCTGCTGAGCGGCATCATGCGGAACGGCAGGGGATCGCGGATGGTGGACCAGCCAACATTGCATTTATCATGTGGATATGATAAACTCGCCGCAAGAGGGACTTTCGCCCCTCGGTTTCCCGTGCCGGGCCGCCATGCGATCGCTCGAACGTCTCGCCCTCCGCGTCGTCCGCGCCCTCGACAGCGCGAGCCACCGCCTGCTCGGCTGGCGCTACAACCCGCTGCACCAGAGCGGGGCCATCGCCGTGGCGCTGCTCGCCCTCCTGATCATCACGGGGTTGTATCTCCTCATCATTTACCGGGTGAGCGCGCCGTGGGAGTCGGTGGCGCGCCTGCAGGGCGACCCGTGGCTCGGGCGCTGGATCCGCGGCGTGCATCGGTATGCCTCCGATGCCCTCATTCTCGCGGTCGGCGCGCATGTGCTGCGCCTCTTCGCCCAGGCGCGCAGTTGGGGGCCGCGCACGCTCGCGTGGACATCGGGAGTGATCCTGTTGCTGCTGCTCTTTACCAGCGGATGGACGGGATTCGTGATGGTGTGGGACACCTTCGGTGTCCAACTGGCGAATGCAGGCGCGCGCCTCCTCGACGTCCTCCCGATCTTTTCGGAACCGATCGCCCGCACCTTTGCCGGCGATCGCCCGGTCCCCTCGGCCTTCTTCTTCCTCAACCTCTTCCTGCACGTCGCCCTCCCGCTGGGTGCCGGCGCCGGGATCTGGCTCCACGTCTCGCGCATCGCGCGCCCCACGCTCCTCCCACCGCGTCCGCTCCTGTGGGGCATCGTCGCTGCGCTGGTCGCGCTCGCGGTCGCACTCCCGGCGCCACTCCCGCCGCGTGCCGATCCGTTCGTCGTCCCGGGGCAGGTGCCGCTCAACCTATTCTATGCGTTCTGGGTCCCGCCGGCTGGCAGGCTCCCGGTGTGGTGGGCGTGGGGAGGGGCGATCGCGACCTTCGCGCTCGCGCTGCTGGTACCGCGCCTCACGCGCCGCCCGCGCGAGGGGTCGTGGGCGCCGAGCGTGGTCGATCCGCGCCTGTGCACCGGCTGCAACCAGTGCCCGCAGGATTGCCCGTGGGAAGCGATCACCATGCGCGAGCGCGACGATGGACGCCCGACACTCGTGGCGCATGTCGATCCCGCGCTGTGCGTGAGCTGCGGGATCTGCGCCGGCTCGTGCGCGCCTATGGGCGTGGGTCCCGTGCACCGCACCGGGCGCGACCAACTCGTCGACATCCGCGCACTGGCGCGCGACGTCCTCGACGTCACGGCGCTCCCGCAGGTGCTCGCCATCTGCTGCGAAAACGCGGCGCCACCGCAGCTCGACCTGCTGCGTCGCGAGGGGGCGGTGATTCACCCTGTGCCGTGCAGCGGCAACCTGCACACCTCGGTGGTGGAACTCGCGCTGCGCGGCGGGGCAGCCGGCGTCATCGTCTTTTCGTGTCCCCCCCGCGATTGTCGCGGACGCGAAGGCCCCACCTGGCTCGAGGCGCGCCTGTTCCACGAGCGCGAGGCCGAGCTTCAGGCGCGCGTCGACCGCCGGCGCGTATGCTCGGCCACGATGGCGGTGGGCGACGGCGCAGCCACCGTGTCGGAGTTCCGGCGGTTCCGGGAGTCGCTCGTCCCGTTAGGCGTGCTGTCGCCTGACGAGCTGGGCGATGCGGACGCGATCTGTGAGCCCGTGCTCCCCGTTGCGACCCGGGGGCGCTCGTGAGCCGCGCCCTCCCCCGCCTCGCGGTGGTCGTCGCTGCCAGCGCTGCCGCGCTCGTGGCGCTGCGCGCCGCGTCGTTTGTCCCCATGACCGACGCGCGCGGCGAGTCGGCGTGGGTCCGGCTGTCGTGGAGCGCACGCCCCGAGCGCATCGAGCAGTGCCGCCGCCTGTCGGATGCGGAACTGGAAAAGCGCCCCGCCCACATGCGCCTGCGGCTGGAGTGCGAGGGGCGCTTTGCCCGCTACCTGTTGCAACTGACGGTTGACGGCACCGCCGCGCTGGCCGACACGGTGCAGGGCGACGGGTTGCGGCACGACCGCCCCATGCACGTGCTGCGCGAGCATCCGCTACACCCCGGCGCCCGCCGCCTCCAGGCGACCCTCGTTCGATTGGACTCGACCACCGCCACCGCTGGGGACTCGCCCGCCGGCGAGCAGGGTACGGTGCTCGGGGATCGCGAAACACGCGAGCGAGAGGAGCGCGTGCGCCGCACCGGCGAGTCCATCCCACCCCGCCTTTCGCTCGATACCACGATTACACTTGGAGCAGGGCGGGTCGTCCTCATCACCTATGACGGCACGCGCCGTACGCTGGTGGCGCGGACCGGGAGTGCGCCCCCATGACGTCGCTCGGCCCTGCGATCGACCCCGCGCCAGGCGCAGCCCATGCGCCGTGGCGCACGACCATCGTTGAAGACATCGACGTGACCCACGTCCCCTCTGCCTCCAATGACCGCGCCGTACGGCGGTGGCTGTACGCCACCATGCTCTC
>Ga0116178_10004308_pt1 | contig 10495 bp, 9 predicted proteins | sample AD_STIC12_MetaG_FD_89880 | JGI IMG/M metagenome (GOLD analysis project Ga0116178, IMG submission 89880) | Active sludge microbial communities of municipal wastewater-treating anaerobic digesters from USA - AD_STIC12_MetaG | ecosystem: Engineered > Bioreactor > Anaerobic > Digestate | place: USA...
TCCCGCGCAATATGGGTGCCGGTGGGTGGTGGAAACCCCGTAGTCACCAGCGACACCGTTGCAGACTACCTGATACGCGAAGCGGTTACTTCAGACACCAGCGCAAGCTACTCGATCCTGACCGCTGGCGCAGTGACAAGCGACACGGCATCAAGCTACTCCATCCGTGGTGTGGTGCAGTCTGATGCATCGGCCAGCTACTCCATAGCAGCCCCGGTCAGCAGCGACACCAGCGCCGCCTACGCAATCCGCACAAGCGCCAATGCCGACACATCGGCCAGCTACTCCATAGCAGCCCCGATCACCAGCGACACCAGCGCAAGCTACTCGATCCTGACCGCTGGCGCAGTCACCAGCGACACGGCATCAACCTACGCCATCCGTGGCGTGGTTCAGTCTGATGCATCGGTAGCCTACGAGCTGCGCGGCGCTGTGCAGTCCACGCTGAGTGGCGGGTATGACATTCGGCAGGCGGTGGCAAGCGACACCAGCGCAAGTTATGCAGTTACCTCGCTGGCTGTTGTCACGAGTGATCTGGTTGCCGCTTATACGGTCACTGGCACGGCTGGCCTGAGCGAAGCGGACATTGCTGCGATCTGGGCGTATGGGGTCCGCACGATCACCGGCCCCACAGCGGCAGACATAGCCGCCGCCATACTGGCCCAGGCGCAGCTCACCCCCATCTATGCCGACGCCCGCAAAATGAACGGTGCCGCCATGCTGGGCGATGGCACTGCCGGTAACCTATGGCGCGGTGAATAGCCATGCAAGGTTTTAGCTCCAGCGCGTTTGCGGTTTCGGCATTCAGCACCTCCGCCTTTGCGCTTGATTATTACTCCGGACAAATGTATCCCCTGGACGAGATCCCAGTGGGGTATCCCAACCTTGGTGATACATCTTATCCAGCTTCCTGGTTGTCGACTTCATATCCCAACCTTGGTGATACATCTTATCCAGCTTCCTGGTTGTCGACTTCATATCCCAACCTTGGTGATACATCTTATCCAGCTTCCGGTCTCCCGTTGGTTTACCCAAGCCCTGGCGGGATTATCTACCCCTTATCTGGCATAGACCGAACCTATCCACACGGATAACAATCTTCAATCCCCCGAGGTTGTATTAGTGATAAAATGTCCCCAGTAAAGTAATCGGGGGCAATTCAAATGTCGCTAGTTGTAGAAACTGGGTTGGGTTTATCAAACGCAGAGTCCTACGCTAGCGTCGCCGATTCCGTCGCTTATCATTCCGGCATCGGAGATAATACCTGGTCTGGAATCACAGCCACCGAGCAGGAACAGGCGCTTCGTAGGGCAACCGTCTACCTGGTTGGAAAATACCGGATGCGCTGGGCTGGTTCCCGTATGACAACCTCGCAGGCACTCGACTGGCCACGCTCCTCGGTTCCTGTGGTTGATACTCCGCACAGGTCCTACTACCCCAACGACTCAGTTCCACGGGAGGTGGTTGCCGCCTGTTGTGCCATGGCCCGTCGCGCTGCGGCCGGAGAGCTACTATCTGACCAGGGGCAGCGTGCCTCATCCGTCACGGTTGGACCTATCTCCAAGACCTTCGAGGCCGGTTCTACTGTGGCAACCCAGTACCCCGAGATCGACGCTCTGCTCCGTCCGCTTCTGAGGTCTGGCGGCGGACAAATCAGGATGGTTCGAGCATGAACTACGCAGCCTTGGCCAAAACAGCGCTGAAGCTGCTTAAGGACTTCGGCGGTAAGGTAACCCATCGCACCTACACAACTGGCACCTACGACCCGGCTACGGGCCTTAGCGGTGCCTCATCCGTGGACTCGACCCCAACGGGAGTGCTGCTAGACTTCGGGTCCGGGCAAACCCTGGAACGAGGAACCCTGATCCAAGGTGGTGACAAACGGCTCCTTCTGGAGCCTTCTGCTTCTGTATCCTCTCAGGATCATTTCATTGTGAATGGGACCGAGTACGTCATCGTCTCCATCGGAGAAGTGAAGCCGGCAGCGACTCGCGTCCTGTACGACATTCACTTGAAGACATGAGCTTCTCAGTGGATCTCTCCCAGTTTGTTCGCAAGACCAACGTCAAGCTGGAATCGACGGTCAAGCGAATCGTGGCAGGGGTCGCCGAATCCGTCATCGAGATGTCCCCTGTGGGTGATGCATCCTACTGGCAGTCCCCTCCTCCCAAGGGGTACCTGGGTGGACGGTTCCGCGGTAACTGGGACTACGGATTCAATTCAATCCCCGGAGCTCAATACGAGAGTATCGACCCGTCCGGGGCAACATCACTGGGTAGGGTGATGAGCGGACTGTCTGGCAAGACTGCTGTGGGAAATGTGCACTACATCACCAACAGCCTGCCCTATGCCAAGGCACTCGAAGATGGCTGGTCCCGTCAGGCTCCCCAAGGTATGGTGGGCCTCACGGTTCTCCGGTTCCAACAAATCGTGAATGGTGCAGTATGAGCGGCGTCAAGAATATCCGTATCGCCTTGGAAACCGCACTTGCGGCCATGGCTCCCTCTCTAGCTACCGCCTGGGAGAACGTCGCCTTTGCTCCTCCGGCCTCTTCGGTTCCGTATCAACGTGCTTACATCCTGTTCTCCACACCGGATAACCAGGAATTCGGAGCTAGCCATATTCAACAGGGTATCTTTCAAGTCAATCTTCTCTATCCACTGCAGGCTGGTCCTGCGGATGCAGCGGATAGAGCAGAACTCATACGGGCCGCGTTCCGTCGGGGTTTCAGCTTTACTAATTCTGGAGTGACGGTCAATATCACCAGGACCCCAGAAGTCGGGCAGGGATTGCCTGATGGCGACCGGTGGCTAGTCCCCGTCAAAGTTCGTTTCTCTTCATTCATTCTCTAGGAGCTATACCATGGCAACCACACCGGCACAAGGCCTATTCAAACAAACCATCATCGGCAAGCAAACCGGCATCGGAGTCCCCAAGACCGGAGCTGGCGGTCAGATTCTCCGCCGCAAGAGCTCCATCTTCTCTGCGTCGAGGGACACCAGCACAAACGACGAAATCGTCTCGCACCGTCAGTCCACGGGTATCACCTACGGACAGAAGAAGGCCTCGGGAAAACTCGATGGCAACCTGTCGGCCGGAACCTATGCTCAATTGGTCGCCGCCACCCTGATGCAGGACTTCGCGACGGTTGCGCCCTACGCAGCGGGCATCGATGTGACTGCTTCGGCCACCGCTCCTCAGTTCGTGGACGCCTCGGGCGGTTTCCTGACCGCCGGCCTCAAGGTCGGCATGGTCGGCCGCTGGACGGGATTCGCCGGTGCCGGTGCCACCAACAACAACGCTCGCAACTTCTGGATCACAGCACTCACTGCCACCCAGATGACCGGCATCTTCCTGGACGGCACCGCCGTCACGGCCGACGCGGCCGGAGACACTGTCACCTTCACCGTGGTCGGCAAGGTCTCGAAGGTTCCACTAACCGGCCACACCAACGACTTCTTCACCTTTGAGGAGTGGTATTCCGACAAGTCAGTCTCTGAAGTCTACCCCGACTGCAAGGTCAACCAGGTTTCCATCGGCCTTCCGTCAGCTGGACCGGCCACTGCCAGCTTCGACATTCTCGGAGTAGGAACCCGAACCATCGCCGGTTCCCAGAGTTTCACCAGCCCTACTGTGGAAACCACCAGCGACGTGCTGCAGGCACTCAATGGCTCCATCTATATGAACGGGGTGCTGGTCGATTACGTCACCTCCGTGACTCTCACGCTCGACCGTGGCCTGTCCCCGGTGGGGGCTTCTATCGGAACCAACGTCTCCCCGGATATGAACCAGGGCAAGATCAAGGTCAGCGGTTCGTTCACATCGATGTTCAACGCTTCCACACTGATGGCCCTGTTCGACGCAGAAACTGCTGTCAGCCTGAACGTGGTGGCTGCTGTGGATCGCTCTGCAACCTCCAATTTCTGGGGCTGCACGATGGGCAAGGTCAAGCTCACTGGCGACGCTCCGGACGATGGCGAAAAGGTCATCATGCGTACCTACCCCTTCACCGCCGAGATCAATGGTGCCGGCGGTGCTGCACTGGCTTGGGATCAGACGATCTGCATGATTCAAGACAGCCTGGCATAAAGCACCTGTAACCCAACGGAGAATGAAATGAGTTTGAGTCTGAACGACCTGGACGCTGCCCAGAAAAGCAGCGAAGCCTTCGAGTTTGAATACCAGAATGCCCAGGGAGACCCCACCGGTATCTTCCTGTCGGTGGTTGGTAGTCAGGCCGAGAAGGTCACCGTGGCTGTGGCCAAGCTGGTAAACGAACGCCGCCGCAAGGAAGCTGCTCGTGAAGTTCAGCGGCGCCTTCAGCCCAACTCCAAGACCGTTCAGTTTGAGACTCTGGAGTCCGACGTTGAGTTCGGGCAGCGTCTGGCCGCCGTTCGTTTGGTGGGCTGGCGCGGTCCTGGTCAGGTAGATGGGCTGGACGAGGAACAGAAGGCCCGGTTCAAGGGAATCTCTGACCCCTGGACCGAGGACAATGCCCTTCGCCTGTGCCGCACCAACCGTGACATCGCTGCTCAGGTAACACTGCAGTCGGATGCCATGGGAAATTTTACGACCATCTGACCGACGAACTACTCGAGTTCGCCGCGTCAGAGTTCGTACTAGACAAAAGGCAAGAAGATGGAAAACCCATCAGGATTCACCTACAGAGCCTCTGGCTGCAGTCCGGCCGAAAGCCGGCTCAGCTCGAGGACCTTCCTGAGGTCCCACCTCTTGCGGTGCATCTCTGGGAATGGTTTCTCAAAATGAACCAAGAACGAGGATCCAACGGAATGGAAGCCAACCAACTCACATCCCAGTTCATGAAGGACTGGTGCTGGGCAAACGGGGAAACCCTGGAGCTGTGGGAACGGAAGGCCATCCGTAAGTTGGATGCCAAGTGGAAGGAAGCCCAATGAGTCAAGATATTGCCAGCCTAGGAATTGCGGTTGATGCCACACAGGCAAAGAACGCTTCCAAGACCCTGGACGAATTGGCTCAGTCCGGTGGAAAGGCCGAACAGTCCACCAATGCCCTATCCAATGCCACTGCCGTCTTGTCCAAGGTCTACGGGGACTTGGCCAAGGCAGCTGTGGCTTGGAAGGTTTACGATTACATCAAGGACGCTACCCTCCTGAACGCTCGCTATGAAACCCTGGGGATCTCGATGACCCAGATAGGCAAGAACGTCGGGTACACCGCCGAACAGATGGAGGCTGCGGCCAAAGCCTTACAGAAGACCGGCATCTCAATGACCGAGTCACGGGCCTCCGCCATGAAGCTGGTTCAGGCCCACATCGACCTGGCCGATTCCACCAAGCTGGCTCGTATCGCTCAGGATGCCGCGGTCATCGGCGGTATCAACAGCTCGGAGGCCTTCAGTCGACTGGTTCACGGTGTTCAGTCAGCACAGGTTGAAATCCTGAGGGGTATCGGTATCAACGTGTCCTTCGAGGAGGGATATGCCAAGACCGCCGCAACACTGGGGAAGACTGCCGTTCAACTGACGGAAAACGAGAAGTCTCAGTCTCGCTTGAATCAGGTGATGGAGAAAGGCAACGAGATTGCCGGAACCTATGAAGCTGCCATGAGCACCGCTGGCAAGCAGATGTCCTCCATGCAGCGGTACACAGAAGATCTCAAGGTTAAGGTCGGGGAAGTCTTCAATGAGACTCTGACTATCGGGGTCATGGCCTTCACCGATCAGATGAAGAACCTAAATGGGGAGATGGATGCCGTAGCTGCTTCTGGGCAGCTGAATGACTGGGCTGAGGGGGTCACCAACCTATTCGTGACAATTGCGGACAATGCCAACAACCTGGTGGGCGCCCTCAAGGTTATCGGGTACACCATGGCAGCTCTGGCTGCTGCCTCGAACTTGGAAATCTGGGACAGCGCCGGCCGATCGGCCATCAAGGAACAATACGACAAGGATGTGGATGCCGTCTATGCTGGTGAGGACCGATTCGGCAAGGCACTCGAGAAACGTCGCACAGCTCGTGCTGAGGACGCCGCTAAGCTGGCTGAGATCGACTCCAGGAAGCTAGAGCAGGTTCGGTCGGACATGTCCGCATACGCTCAGGCACTGGAGCAGGGACTCCTGACCCAGCAGCAGTATGCTCAGGCTTCAGCGGCCATCATGAAGAATGCCTACGGGGACAACCACACCTATACCGATAGCACTCCAGCTGGCCCGACAACCAAGAAGGGTCCTAGCGAGTATGACACGCTGATTAAGGGCATCCAAGAGAAGATCGCCATGGACAACCTGGACATCCAGACCCAGGGCCAGCTGACCGGAGCCCAGAAGGAAGCAGCCAAGGTCATGGAGGACCTTCGTCTTGGAACCCTGAAGCTTACACAGGCTCAGAAGACCAAGCTGACAGGACTCCTGGAGACCCGGATTGCTGTGGACGAACTGAAGGGCATAGAGGAACGTGCCGCCAAGCAGGCCCAGTCAGATGCCTCGGCCAGGATCAAGGCCCAGGATGCTGCTTTCGAGGCTACTATCGAGGGTTACTACGCCTCAGAGAAAGGCGCTCGGGATGCTGTGGCTGCTGAGGAGCTTCGTATCGCTCAGTTCGGCAAGACCAAGATCCAGATTGAGGAGATGACCATTGCCACACTGGTTCTGTCTCAGACCCGGGTCAAATCCGATTCCTTCGAATACGCTTCACTCCAGCGCCAGATCGAGTCCCGTCAGGAACTGCTTGGGCTCATGAAAACCAGCAAAGGACTCGAGGACCAGAAGGCTGCCTCCGCAGCCGAAGCTGCTTCATGGAAGAGCATATGGGATTCTGTGGATAAGACTGCCCACGACACCTTCGTCAATATCTTTAATGGCGGTCAGGACGCCTTCACCAAACTGCGTGACACACTAAAGTCCACACTGCTTGACCTGCTCTACCAGATGACCATCAAGAAATGGATCGTCAACATCTCAACCAGCACCACAAGCGGCAGCGTAGTCAACGGGATCTCGGGAGTCATGGGGGGCGGCGGGTCCGGAGATATGTCGTCGGGAGCATCTGCTTTAGACTCTGTATTTAGTACAGGAATGACTAAATGGTTTACATCCTTTGGCAGCAGTACGGCCTCCATGATTGGTGATTTTGGAGCAACTCTTGTCAGTAACGGTGGGGAGATGCTTGGCGATTTTGGCGGCATGTTAATCAATAATTCCTCGGCTATTGGTGCGGCTGCGGATACCATTGGTTCTGGCATTGGCTATTTAAGCGCGGCAATTTCCGCAAGCAAAGGAGAGTGGGGCAAAGCAATAGGTCAGGGGCTTGGTACCTACTTTTTTGGCCCACTTGGGGGGCAGATTGGCGGAGCCATTGGTGGTGCAATAGATAAGGCATTTGGGGGTGGGCACGAGTACCAAGTGGCGAGCGGTTTGCGCTTGCAAGCTGGGGCTAATGGGCTTACAAGCCGAGAGTTTTCCCAATGGCGCAACGATGGCTCCAGTGGGTTCTTTGGTATTGGTGGCGCTGCCCCATCTGCAGGGACTAACTACAAGGCAACAGATCCCAAAACGTCCAAAGCGTTATCGGATGCTTACAATCTAATTATTTCGCAAACTGCGTCCTTTGCAACAGCCTTGGGGCTTAATGCCGAAACTGTTAAAGGCTACACGGCAGACATTGTTATTAATACCGAGGGCCTTTCTTCCAAAGAAGCACAAGCAAAAATTGAACAAGCCTTTGTCGACCTGACAAATGGTGCAGCTTCTGTTTACGCAGATGCAATTAACCAGTTTGCAAAAGAAGGTGAAAGTGCTTCGGACACACTTGCCCGCCTTGCCACGGACTTCACTGTGGTCAACGCTGCACTTGGCACGTTTGGCGGGGCAATGATGGGTGTAAGTGCTGCGGCTGCGGCTGGGGCGAGTACTGTGGTATCCGCAATGGGTGGCCTCCAAGCTATGGCGGCAACTGTTGCGCAGATGCAGCAGGATTACTACACCAGCACCGAGCAGCGGCAAATGACTGCCGATCAAATAGCCCAGACGCTTAGCGGTGCAGGACTAAACTTTACGTCGGAGCAAATCCTAGCAGGTACCCGCCAGGATGGGCGCAATGCAATCGACATGGCAACAGCAGCTTTGGCTGCGGACCCAACCAGCGCAACGGCACAGGCACAGTATGTGGCCGTCATGAAGGTTTCCAAAGCCTATGCAACGCTGAACCCAACCCTTGACCAGCACAACCAAGCCCTAGCTGACGCAAAGAAGGCCGCAGACGGTGCCGCCAAGGCGATTAGCGGCGGAGGCGGTGGGGGTAGTGGAGGCGGAGGTGGATCGAGCCTGGTAGGTGCCCTCCGTGGCCTCACAGATGCCATCTACGATGAGGTGAACCGAATCAAGGGACTGGTAGCTGGCGATTCCCTGATGGGGTATGCCGAAGCACAGGCCGCCTTCGCCATTGGGACCGCCAGTGCCAGGTCCGGGAACCAGGAGGCCCTCAAAGCGCTTCCACAGCTCAGCCAGAACATGCTACAGCTGGCCGAATCTAATGCCACTTCGCTGCAGGAACTGAACTACATCCGCGGAACCACCGCCGCAAGTCTCCTGACCACTGCCGGAATGAATGGCGGGCTGCCCTCCTTCGATGTGGGCACGGACTACGTTCCCCAGGACATGAACGCCCGTATCCACAAGGGCGAAAAGATCACCCCGGCCAAGTACAATAACAACGACTCTGAGCTGGCTGGACTCCTGACGGCCATCTGGTCCAAGCTGGAGGAAGTGGTCACCGAGCTTGAGGAGATCAAGGGAACCAACAAGCGGATCAGCGACATCACCGAGAAGTCCGACACCATTGGACCAGCACCAGCGAGAGCCGTAGCATGAGCGAAGCAAACTTCACCCTGATCGTACCCATCCCCGTGGTCGATGCCACACTGAACAGCACCAATGTGGTCGAAGCAGTCATCGCAGCCTACAACGCGGGAACCACCTATGGGTCGGGGACTCAGGTTGGGGTAACGGCTGGAACCGTTCAAACCATCTACCAGTCCCTACAGGCCGCTAACATCGGCCATACCCCGTCCTCTAGCCCTACCTGGTGGCAGTACATCGGGGTGACCTACTCCGCTTACAACGTTGGAACCACCTACGCACTGGGTGACATCGTCTCGAGCATCGGGTCGAACATCCACCTGCTGTACAAGTCCACCACTGCCGGCAACGTGGGTCAGGCTCTCACAGACACCACCAAATGGACTCTGCTTGGTTCAACCAATGCTCGGGCCATGTTCGACGATACCTACGGAAGTCAAACGACCAATACCGACAGCATAGTCTTCACCACTACTCCAGGGGTTCTGGTCAACTCCATGTGGTTCGGCAACCTGGATGTGGCCTCCATTCGAGTTCAACAGGCCGACAGCGGGTTTGATACCACGGTCAACCTGAACACACACAACGTCTTGAACTGGTACGACTGGTACTACATGCCGCTGATCCGACTCGGCGATCTGGCCATGGTGGGTGGCATTCCCCCTTATTCGGCGTCTGCCATTACAGTCACCCTGAGCAACGTGGGAAGCACCGCTAAGTGCGGTATTTTCGTCATGGGGGTTGCCCGGGTTCTGGGGTTGACCCAGTGGGAAATCATCGCCGGAATCCTGAGCTACTCTGGTACCACGACCGACGGGTTCGGCAACACCAAGTTCCTGCCTCGGGCTAAAGCCAAGAAGCTTAATTTGGAGGTTCGAATCACCCCGGGTTATGAGGATGAGGCCTTCAGGATCATGACTGCCTGCACCGACGTTCCGCTGGTCCTGATCGGGACTACCAAGTACCAGATGGCTCAAGCCTACGGGTCCTTGGGGTCCTGGGCCTTACCGATTACCAACAAAGGAAAGAACATGACTGTTGAATTTAAAGGACTAACATGATTATTCAGAAAGGACCACAATGACGACCATCACACAGGTTATCACGGCGCTACCTACGGCGCCCGACCCGGCAACCATGTCGCCATCCCTGTTCGCCAGTACGGCGGCGGCTTCCGTACTGGCGCAAAAGGCAATGACCCCAGAACTCAATTTGATGGCTGGTCAAATGAACACAGTTGCGGGGGAAATCAATGCAGCGATAGCTCCTGTGGCAGGGCAGGTGGCAGCCGTAGCTGCATCTGAAGCCAACACCGCCGCCCTGGCCAACTTCAAGGGCAATTGGTCCGCACTGACCGGCGCGCTGGCCAAGCCCGCCAGCGTGTTTCACAACGGGGCATTCTGGGCGCTGCTCAACAACCTGGCAGACGTTACCGCGTCAACGCCCGGCGTGTCTGCAGACTGGCAAGTGTGTGGCGGCGCCTGGCCCATCGTGCCCATCAGCACCAACACCACGGCCGTGCCCTGGCGCACCTATATGTTCACGGCGGCGTGCACCCTGACCGCGCCCGCCATCAGTGGCAACGGCAAACAGCTTGGCATTGTGGTGCTGCCCGGTGTATCGGGCGCCATCTTTGCGCCAGCCGGTGCAGACAAAACA
>Ga0116178_10004313_pt1 | contig 10486 bp, 9 predicted proteins | sample AD_STIC12_MetaG_FD_89880 | JGI IMG/M metagenome (GOLD analysis project Ga0116178, IMG submission 89880) | Active sludge microbial communities of municipal wastewater-treating anaerobic digesters from USA - AD_STIC12_MetaG | ecosystem: Engineered > Bioreactor > Anaerobic > Digestate | place: USA...
CCCAGAATGGCGCCATCCGCTCCCTGGCGGGGGGCTTTGATTTCGGCACCAGCCACTTCAACCGGGCGACCCAGGCGCGCCGTCAACCCGGGTCCAGCTTCAAGCCATTTATATACGCCAGCGCCCTGGAGCGTGGTTTTACGGCCGCATCCATCTTCAATGACGCCCCTATCGTGTTCGACGACCCCTCCCAGAAGGAGCCCTGGCGCCCGGAAAACGACAATGGCGAGTTCTATGGACCGCTTCGCTTGCGCGAAGCGCTGTATCTCTCCCGCAATATGGTGTCAATCCGCGTACTCCAGGCCGTCGGCATCCACAACGCCATCGCTTCCCTGACGCGGTTCGGCTTCGAGCCCTCGGAACTGTCGCCCAACCTGTCGCTCGCACTGGGCACTCCCACCTTCACGCCCCTGCAAATGGCGACCGGCTACGCGATTTTCGCCAATGGCGGTTATCGGATATCGCCGTACCTGATCGAGCGCGTCGAAGACGCTGACGGGAAAATCCTGTTTACCGCCAATCCGGAGCGCGTGTGCCCTGCCTGCGGCACGCCGGGCACTGAAAACACGATCGCTGCGCCAGCCGCGCCGAGAGTGATGGACCCCCGCATCGCGTACATCATGGACTCGATGCTCAAGGACGTAATCCGCCGCGGCACCGGGACCCGCGCCCTGCAACTCAAGCGCGGCGACATCGCCGGCAAGACCGGAACCACCAATGGCCCCCGCGACGCCTGGTTCTCGGGCTACAGCCCGACCCTGGTGACGAGCGTCTGGTTCGGGTTCGACGACAACCGGGTGATCGGTGCCAACGAATACGGCAGCACGGCGGCCTTACCCATCTGGATGAACTTCATGGGAGCCGCGCTCGCTGGCACGCCGGACGTCTACCGGCCCAGACCTCCCGGAATTCTCAGCGTGCGCATCGATCCAGACACCGGGCTGCGCGCCAACCCGGGCCGGGATGCGTTCGAAGAGGAGCTGTTTCTGGAGGAGTCCGCGCCCGGCGCGTTCACCCCCGTTCCCGGCGCGCTCGGCGATGAGCCTGTCGGCTTGCCAGACGATATCCTGTGACGCCGACAGGCGGTTAGCCTTCGGCCAGCAGCTCCCGCCAGGGATAATCCTGATCGCCGAGCACGAAGAAATAAGGGTTGAGCAGATCCGCCTTGGTGTTGTAGCGCAGCGGGCTCAGATCCGCCGCCAGCACCACACCGCCCGCCGCTTCAACCACGGCCTGCGCGGCCGCCGTGTCCCACTCGGCCGTCAGCGCCAGGCGCGGATAAATATCCGCACTGCCTTCCGCCACCAGACACAGCTTCAGGGAGCTGCCCATGTTGCGGGTTTCAATCTCCCCCACGCGCCGGCTGATGGAATCCAGCCACTGCGCCACAGTATCGGCACCATGGCTGCGACTCGCCACCACGGTTACCGGCAAGCCCTGGCTCCCGCGCCCCTGCATGGAGCGCGTGCTGATATCGGTGCACCCATCGGCGTCGATGCGCCAGGCTCCCGTCCCCAGCACGCCGGCGTAAACGATGTTGCGGACCGGAACGCTGACCACACCCAACACCGGGACGCCGGCGTCGATCAGCGCGATGTTGACGGTGAACTCGCCGTTGCGTTTGATGAACTCCTTGGTGCCATCCAATGGATCCACCAGCCAGTAGCGCTTCCAGCTGGCCCGCACTTCCCAACCGGGATCGACCGACTCTTCCGACAACACCGGAATTCCCGGCGTCAATTTCGCCAGGCCGGCCATCAGCACATGGTGCGCCGCCAGATCGGCCTCCGTCAGGGGGCTCGAATCGCTCTTTTGCTGCTCGCCCAGGTCGGCGCGCTCATATACTTCGAGAATCGCGTCGCCCGCGGCGCGGGCCAACGCGATCACCGCCTCGATTTCTACCATGACAAACTCCGGGTTGAGCCGGCGCTCAGGAATCGCGCGCGGCGAGATGGTCGCGCGCCAGGGCCAGCGCGCTGATGGAAATGGCGTCGTTGACGTCGTCCCGGGCAAGCAACTCGCTCAGGCGCGCCAGCGGCCAGCACATGGTCGCCAGGGGTTCGGGCTCGTCGCCGGGGAGAGACTCGGGGTAGAGATCCTCTGCCAGCACGATGTCCAGCTCGCGCTCCATGTAAAACGGATTCAGATAGATGCGTTTGAGCGCGCACAGGCGGCGCGCGCCGTGCCCCGCTTCTTCCTTTAATTCTCGGTCGGCGGCGACCAGCACATCCTCGCCCGGATCCACCGCGCCCTTGGGCAAACCCCAGTGATAGCGATGGCTGCCGGCGCCGTATTCGCGCACCAGCAGAATTTCGCCCGCGGCAGTCAGCGGCACTACCACCACCGCGCCATAACCCGCGCCACTCAAACGCTCGTAGATGCGTTCAACGCCATTGGAAAAGCGCAAATCCAGCTGCTCGACGCGAAACAAACGCGAGCGCGCGACGATTTTGCGCTTCAATATTGTAGGCGGGGTGGGCATACTTCCTCAGACCAAGTACAGCGCGGAGCATTATGTTGGATGATCGACTGGAGCGCTATCGACACCGTTCTGCTCGACATGGACGGCACCCTGCTCGACCTCCACTTCGACAACCATTTCTGGCAGCACCATCTGCCGCGGCGTTTCGCTGAACACCACGGGCTCGATCCGGAGACCAGCATGCGCGAGCTGCACGAGCGGTTCGCGCGCGAACAGCACCGCCTGCAATGGTATTGCACGGATTACTGGTCGGCGCAGCTCGGGCTCGACGTGACCGCCCTGAAGCGCGAAGTCGCCCACCTGATCGCCGAGCGTCCCCGCGCCAGTGCCTTGCTGGAACAACTGGGCGCGCGCGGGCGCCACCGGATCCTCATCACCAACGCCCATCGCGACAGCCTGAACCTCAAGCTGAGCCGCACCCTGATCGGTGCCGGTCTCGACCGCTTGATCTCGTCGCACGACTACGGCATGCCCAAGGAAGATCCAGCGTTCTGGCAGCGCCTGGCCGCCGAGGTGAGCTTCGATCCGCGGCGCACCCTGTTTATCGACGACAGCGAGCCGGTGCTGGATGCCGCGCGGGATTACGGCATTGCCCACCTGCTGTGCGTCAGCCAGCCCGACAGCCGGCACGGCCACCGCGCGCAACTACGCTTCCCGGCCCTCGCCGATTTCGACGACATCCTTCCGGTAATCTGATGACAGCGGACGCGGCGGTGCGGGTGCGGCTCGACAAATGGCTGTGGGCGGCACGCTTTTTCAAAACCCGCAGCCTGGCGAAAGCCGCGATCGAAGGCGGCAAGGTGCAGATCAATGGTCAGCGCGCCAAACCCAGCAAGGAAATCGAGCCGGGAATCACCCTGACCATCCACCAGGGCTGGGAGGAAAAAACCCTGGTAGTGACTGCCTTGTCCGAGCAGCGCCGGGGTGCCACGGAAGCGGCGCTGTTGTACGCCGAAACTCCCGATAGCCTGGTCCAGCGCGAACAGAAAGCCGCCGCCCGCCGCGCTGCGCGCGCGGGCGTCCAGTATCCGGACGAACGCCCCAGCAAAAAACAGCGTCGTCAGATCATCAAATTCCGCGGCCTCGATTTTTCCGACCCCGCGTGATACGACCTGTGCCAATAACGCTCAGCGACATCCACCAGCGTTTTCTGTTCGAGGACTACGATATCCGCGGCGAAATCGTATCGCTGCGCCAGTCCGCGGCCGAGGTGTATCGCCACAATCCCTATCCAGCAGCACTGCAAGCGCAACTCGGCGAATTTCTCGCGGCTGCCGCATTGATCAGCGCCAACCTGAAAGCCGCCGGCACGATCACGGTGCAGGCGCGGGGCGACGGGCCGGTGCCGCTGCTGATGGCGGAGTGCACCGACCGCCACGATCTGCGCGCCATCGCGCGCATGCCCGATCCCGATGCCGCGCTCAGCGACGATCTGCGCCAACTGGTGGGCTCGGGCCATCTGAGCATCACCGTGACCATGCCCGGCCGCGAGCGCCACCAGGGCATAGTGCCGCTGGAACACTCGCGCCTCGCCGCCTGTCTTTCCGATTATTTCGCCCGCTCGGAGCAACTGCCGACCCGGCTGTGGCTCGCGGCCGACTCGGGGGCGGCCGCAGGCCTGTTGTTGCAGGCGCTTCCGATACAACGCCAGACGCTCACAGAACGCGAACGTTGCTGGGAGCATCTCACCGCCCTGGCCGACACCCTCACCGCCCACGAGCAACTGGCACTCGGCCACGGCGCGCGGTTGCACCGGCTGTTTCACGGCGAACGGGTGCGCCTCTACGACCCGACGCCGCTGCGGTTCGCGTGCAGCTGTTCGCGCGCGCGTATCGGTGGCTCCATCGTTGCCCTCGGGCCGGACACGGTGCGCGAGCTGCTGGCGAGCTCGCCGCTGTTGTCGACCCAGTGCCAGTTCTGTCACCAACGCTACGACTTCACCGCGGCCCAACTATCCGCCGCAGCGCTCGGCGCGGACCCCACCCTGCACTGACCGCCTGTTGCCCCCGGGGTTTTTTTTGCATAATTGGCGCCCCCACGCCCGCACGAGTGCCCCAGTGACCCAGCGACAAGACTCCCCGATGGCCCGGACCGAAACAGCCGCGGTCAATGTGCATGCCGATCTGAGCACCGCCGAGCTGATTGAGCTGGCGCTGCAGCGCGGGGAAGGGGTCCTGACTCACAGTGGCGCACTGCTGACCACCACCGGACGCCACACCGGGCGTTCGCCGGCGGATCGGTTCATTGTGGAAGAACCCAGCACCAGCGAGGACATCGCCTGGGGCCCGGTCAACCGTCCGTTTGCCAGCGAACGCTTCGACGCCTTGTGGAGCCGCGTCGAGGCCCATCTGGCGGAAGGCGACCGTTTTACTTCGGACCTCCACGTCGGTCAGGATCCTGAACACTACCTGCCAATCCGGGTCACCACCGAAACCGCCTGGCACAGCCTGTTCGCACGCAACATGTTCATCCGGCCACCCCGCTTCAACCCGTCGGGCAAGGAACCGTGGAAAGTCCTGCACGCGGCCAGTTTTACCTGCGATCCGCACCGCGACGGCACCACCAGCGCGGGCGCGGTCATCATCCATTTTGCGCAGCGCAAATTGCTGATCGCCGGCATGCGTTACGCGGGCGAACTGAAAAAAGGCATGTTTTCGGTGCAAAACTTTCTGCTGCCCGAAAAAGACGTGCTGCCGATGCACTGTGCCGCCAATGTCGGCGAAGCTGGTGATGTCACGCTGTTTTTCGGGCTGTCCGGCACCGGCAAGACGACGCTTTCCGCCGATCCGGACCGCTACCTGATCGGCGATGATGAACACGGCTGGACCGAGGGAGCGGTGTTCAACCTGGAAGGCGGGTGTTACGCCAAGACCATCGATCTGAGCCACGAAAACGAGCCCGTCATCTGGGATGCCATCCGTTTCGGCGCCATTGTCGAAAACGTGGTCGTCGGGAAACACCGGATCCCGGACTACAGTGACACCGCCCTCACGGAGAACGGCCGCTGCAGCTACCCGCTGGAACACGTCGCGATGCGCTGTGTACCGAATCGGGCCGGCGAGCCGAGCAACATCATTTTTCTGACTTGCGATGTCACCGGCGTGCTGCCGCCGGTCTCGGTGCTCTCCAAAGAAGGTGCCGCCTATCACTTCCTGAGCGGCTACACGGCCCGCGTCGGCTCCACCGAGCTGGGCGGCGAGGCGGGCATCAATCCCACTTTTTCGACCTGTTTCGGCGCGCCCTTCATGCCGCGCCCCGCTGGCGTCTACGCCGAACTGCTGATGAAACGCGCCGAGAGCTTCGGCAGCCGGGTGTACTTGGTCAATACCGGCTGGACGGGTGGTTCCGGAGGCGCCGGCGGCGTCGGCAAACGTTTCCCCATCCCAGTGACCCGTGCCGTGGTCGCCGCCATCCAGAGCGGGGCGCTGGACGATGTCGAGACCATCAATCTGCCGCTGCTGAATCTCGCCGTGCCGCGCCATGTGCCCGGCGTCGACGACCACTACCTGATCCCGCGCAAGAACTGGGCGGATCCGGCCACCTACGACGCCCAGGCCCACAAACTGGCCGGTCTGTTTATCGAGAACTTCAAGCGCTTCGATGTCGCCGCCGCGATCGTTGCCGCCGGGCCACGCCTCGACTGACGCTCCCCTTCGCGGGGCGCTGCGGCGTGGCGCTCCGACCACACCGGCACTATCGTCTAGCCAGACTTTGCTCCGCAAAGCAGCCCTGCGCCAGACCGTCCTGTAAACCGCGGCGATAGCAACCCGCCGCTCCGGCGTGGTCGCCCAGCCCGGTCAATACTTCCGCCAGTTCGGCCTGGATTTCCGGCCTGGCGGCCATGCGCAACGCACGCTACAGATAATCCCGCCCCTTGCCCCAGATCGCCAGACGCCGACAGAGCTGCCCCAAGGCCAGCAGTAGTTGCCACGACTCGCCGTGGCGACGCAGCCAGCCTTCCGCAATCGCCAGATGCCGGGGCGGCGTGGCAAGCGCCACCCGGCTCCAGTCGAGCACCAGCTCCGGCTCCCAGTTCCGATCCAGATGCCGGCGCAGCTCCGCCTCCGCCGTGGCGGGATCGCCAAGCCTGGCGAGCGCCCCGGCGTAGGAGCGCAAGCATTCACCCCGGCGCTGGTATTCGCGCGGAGTGCGGCGCCACAGTTCCGCCAGCGCGGCGTGGCGCTGCTCCAGGGATTCGCCGACTGCGTCGGCGGAAAACCCTTTGAGCAAGCCTGCGTACACCTGCAATTCCAAGGCAGCGAGATCCTCGGGCGGCGCCACCCGAACGCGCCGCAACCCCGGCAACAATCCGGCCAACCCTTCCCAGTCCTGCTGCCGAAGCAGACTGTCGCGCAACTCCGCCAGCAGACCGGGATGGTCGGCATGCGCGGCCAGTGCCGCGCGCAGTTGATCAACAGCGCGCGTCTCGTCTCCGCGGCGCACCGCCAGACGGGCGCGCATCAGGGCCAGCGCGGCGTTGTCCTCTGGCACTTCGCGCGCGGCCGCAGCCAGAAGCTCCTCGGCCTCCGTGTCCTGACCCAGGCGCGTCGCCGCGTCCGCGGCCAGCACAAAGTTGAGCCCGGGGATTTCCGAGCGCGGTGCCGACTGCACCAACGCGGTCCGGGCACGCGCCCAATGTCCTTCGTAAAAATCAGCCAGCGCCACCATCACCGCGCGCCGATTGCGCGCTTCGCGGCGGCCGCGCCGCCCGCGCCAGGCATTCAGTCCCGGCTGCGTCAATCCGCGCCACAGCAACTTCAATCCGTACCAGCCCAACCCGAAGACCGCCAGCAGCAACACCGTCAGCCAGAGACTGAGCTGAACCACCCGATCGCCGATCATGATCAGGATGTAGCCACGCGCATAGTCCAGGCCCCAGTACACCAGACCCCCCGCCAGCAGCATGGCCGCGAGCATCAGCAGCGTCTTTCTCATCGCGGCGCCACCCCGGCACGGCGCTGCGCGTCACGCGCCAGGTACTCCCGCACGCGCTCCCGCGACGAAGCGATGTCGGGCAGCGTCAATGCCACGGACTCGGTTTGCAGGCCGACGAGCTCGGCACGCAGCGCGGGGGCGCGGGGATCGAATCCGAAATGCACATCCAGTAACTGCACCGCGCGCACCAGGGAATCGCGATAGATGCGCTCCTGACGCGCTAGCACCGCCAGTTGCGCCTGCGACAGCAGCAGCTCCAGATATTGCTGCAGGCGCGCTTCCTGCGCGCGGGAAAGCAGTGCGGGCGGCGGCGCGTCGAGAGTGCGTACCCGCAGGTGTTCGGCGCTGAAACGCCGCAGCGCCGCACCGGCGTTGCCGAGCAGCCGCGACCAGAAGCCGACGGGTGCCGACTCCGCATCCCGGGCGACACCGTCCGCAGCCGGCATCGACACCGGCCGTGGCGCGGGATTCAGGGTGGCGATGGCGGTCTGAAGCGCGCTCAGGCGCAGATAGAGGCCTTCGACATCGACGCTGCCGGCCAGCTTCAGCGCTGTCATATCCGCCACCAGTGCCGCCCGCACCGGCACGATGGTGGGATCTGTCAGCGGCGCCAGCAAGGCATCGGCGCGCTCCAGCAATGCCAGCGCGGAAGCCGCCGAACGCGCTTCCCAAAGCCGCTGACTGGCGAGTCGCAGCAGGTGTTCAACTTCCATGAGCGCCAGCACATCGCTATCCGGAGCCACCGCCTGGCGCGCGCTGGTCTCGCGGTCGAGCTCGGCCTTGAGTGCAGCGAGCGCCGCGCGTAGCTGCTCGCGCTCGCGATCCTGGGTATCGATTTTCTCGCGCAGCGTGCTCAGTTCTCCTGCGATCGCGACCATAGCTACTGCGGTCGGCTCCGGCGCAGCCGCCGCTTGTTCCGGAGCACCAAGCGTCAGGCGAGCCGCAATTCTTTGCCCATACGCTTGCCAGCCCAGGTAGCCGACCACCGCGAGCGCCGCCAGCACCAACAGGCGAAGGCCCAGCTTCCGCACCCGCGACCCAGCCCGCGGTGCGGCGACCCCCGCATCGGCAGCGGCCCCGCCGATCACCGACTCCTCTCGTTGTCCTGCCACAGTGGCTCCCGTTGTCATGCCTGAAATCGCTCTGGAGTGTACCAGCGGCACACCGCCTGCTCCATTTTTGCGGTGAGGGCGCTCGCGGCGACGATGGACTCGAAGCCCAGCCCCCGCGCGATGTCCGCCACCCGCTCGCCCGGCACCAGGCAAACCGGGCGCGGCAGCGAACCGCCCGCGCGTTCCAGAAGTTGACTCAGCGCGCGCAATACTTCGCCGCTGTGGGCAACCAGCAACAGTGGGCCGGGCGCCGCCAGCGCGGCGGCCAGCGCTGGCTCCCAGCGTCGCTCCGGCACCCGCCGGTACACCTCGCAATAATGCACGCGGGCACCGCATGCACGCAGGCCGGCGCGCAGCGCATCGCGTCCGCCGACGCCGCGAAAAATCACCAGCGTTTGTCCGTGGACCGCCTGCAATTCGGGCAACCCGAGGAGCCCTTCGGTATTCGCCTCACGCGGATACCGGGCGGTGATATCCCAGTCTTCGCGCAGTACCGCGGCGGTCGCGGCGCCGACCGCGAAGATCGGCACGCGGGTCGGGACCAGGCCCGCCGCCACCAGTTGCTCGAACCCGTGACCGACGGCGTGGCGGCTGATGAATATCCAGCCGTTGGCATTGGCCACCACTGCCGACAGATCCGCATCCAGCGCGGGTCGGGATTCGATGGCGAGCAGGGGAAAGGAATGCACTTCGGCGCCGCGCGCAGTCAGTCGCGCGGCCAACGGATCGCCCGGCCGCGCACTGCGCAAGATCAGTACCCGCAACCCGGTGAGGAGAGCCGTCACCGCGCCTGTGCCAGCAGGGCGCCCGCGCCCCGCGCCAGCAGTGCCTCGGCAAGCTGGATACCCAGGGCTTCCGCCTGCGTTCCGTCGCCGCGGATCGCGTCGCACAGCAGCCGCGACCCGTCCACCGCGCCCACCAGGGCGCGCAGGTGCAATTGCCCGGTGGCGTCCAGCTCGCCGTAGCAGGCGATGGGCACCTGGCAGCCGCCCTGTAACCGGCGGTTGACGGCGCGCTCGGCACGCACGCAGGTCGTGGTCGCAGGATCGGCGAGGGGCGCGATCAGCTCCTGGACCCGATGGTCCTCCAGACGACACTCGATACCCAGCGCGCCCTGCCCCGGCGCCGGCAGCGACAGTTCGGGCGCGATGCGCGCCGCGATGCGCGCGGCGAAGCCCAGCCGCAGCAGACCGGCACTGGCCAGAATCAGCACATCAAAGTCACCCCGGTCCAGACGCGCGAGACGGGTATTGACGTTGCCGCGCACCTCGCGCACGTCGAGGTGCGGAAAGTGCGCCAGCAATTGGCAACGGCGGCGCAGGCTGGCCGTACCTACCCGGGCGCCGTGGGGCAGCGCGTCCAGTGCCCGCCAATGCCCGCCGACCAGTGCGTCGCTGGGGTCTTCGCGGGCGCAGATCGCCGCCAGTCCCAGGCCGGGCGGAAAATCCATGGGCACGTCCTTCATGGAGTGCACCGCGATATCGGCGGCGCCGGCCAGCAGCGCCTGCTCCAGCTCCTTCACAAACAGCCCCTTGCCGCCGACCGCGGCCAGGGACCGATCCAGCAGACGGTCACCCTGGGTGGTGAAGCCCAGAATTTCGATCGCTATGGCGCCGCCATGGAGACGTTCGAGTTCGGCTTTGATGTGGTGGGCCTGCCAGAGCGCGAGGGGACTTTCGCGGGTGGCGATACGCAGACGCTGGGGTGACATGAAGGGTGCAACCGCGGTCAGATTTGATCGAGCAATTTCTTGAGTCCGACGATATGTCGGCGACTCACCTGGGGTCGGATATCGAGATCCCGCAGGCGCACAAAATTCTGACCGTCGTGATTGCGGTCCAGCCCCTCGATATGATTGATCGACACCAGCGCATTGCGATGGACACGGATGAAGCGGCCATCGAATTCCTGCTCCAGATCCCGCAGGGTCTCATCAAGCAGGGACTCGCTGTCGCCG
>Ga0116178_10004314_pt1 | contig 10485 bp, 10 predicted proteins | sample AD_STIC12_MetaG_FD_89880 | JGI IMG/M metagenome (GOLD analysis project Ga0116178, IMG submission 89880) | Active sludge microbial communities of municipal wastewater-treating anaerobic digesters from USA - AD_STIC12_MetaG | ecosystem: Engineered > Bioreactor > Anaerobic > Digestate | place: USA...
CGGCTTGTCCGAGAGGATAACGACTGTCGTCGGTTCCGTGTCGTAATAGTAGCTGACGAGAATCTCGCCGACTTCGCTGCTCCAATTAAGAATCAAAATGTGGTTGCTGACGCGAAGCTTACCTGTGCCGCTTCTTATCGTGTCGAGGAAGTCCATCAGCAAAGCTGAGAAGAAGGCGATGATGCCGCCGTTGACGCTGATCATGGCGGTGAGGACGACGATCATCGAAAGGATTTTGACGGCATTGCTGCCTTCGTTAGTGTAAAACCCGGGATCGAGGAACCATGTTATCGCCAATTCGGAAAAGGCGTCCCAGATCGTGGCATAGCCACCGATGCCAAAGAAGACGATTAGAGTCGCCACGATCATCAAGAGCAAATTGAAGGTAATTAGAATTAACAGAAAAAACAGGCGTGGATGCTTGTGGCGAAGATGGTTTAAATTATTCATAATAGCGCCCCCAAAGTGGTACGGTTTAGTTTAATTGTAATACGACCATGAAAACTATGTATATACGACTTGATAAAAAAACACGACCTTGATTCGCTGATGAAGGGTCGTGTGTTTTTTTCTATGTTACTCGTTTTCTTTAACGCGGCCGGCATCGACTTTAATGATGCGAGTCGCCACTTGGTGGGCGAATTCCATCTCGTGGGTGACAATCACCATCGTCATACCCTCGCTAGCGAGGAGTTTGATGGTGTTAAGCACTTCATGCGTCATCTCGGGATCGAGAGCGCTGGTCGGCTCATCGAATAACATGATTTCCGGATTCATGCACAAAGCGCGAGCGATGGCCGCTCTTTGCTTCTGCCCGCCGCTTAACTGTGAGGCCTTAAACATGACGCGATCGCTCAATCCGACTTTGCCGAGATTTAAACGAGCGATTTCCTCGGCTTGCTTTCTCTTCCGCTTCAAGACTTTGACTTGGGCGAGAATACAGTTCTCGAGGACATTAAGATGATTAAAGAGGTTAAATGATTGAAAGACCATTCCTATTTTGGTTCTCAATTTATCGACATCGTATTTCTTGTCGTTGATGTGAATGCCGTGAATGCTGATGTGACCGGCATCGGGATTTTCAAGTAAATTGAGGCAGCGAAGCAATGTTGATTTGCCGCCTCCTGAGGCTCCGATGATGGCGACGACTTCGCCTTTATACACCGAGAAAGAGACGTCTTTTAAAACTTCGACGCCGTTAAAACTCTTGGTCACGTTTTCAACGCGGATGATTTCCTCAGGCATGGAACACTTTCCTCAACTTCGGAACAAAGGGAGCGTTCAATTTCTTTTCGAGTATCTTTAATAACTGGCTGAAGACGATTGTCAGCACTAAATAGATGGCGGCGATAATCAAGTACGATTCGATGTAGAAATATGTCGCGCTCGAGGCGATTTTGGCAGCCATAAAGAGTTCAGAGACGGTGATGACATTTAGGACCGAGGAATCCTTGATGTTGACGATAAACTCGTTACCAATCGCCGGTATGGCGTTTTTAAGGGCTTGGGGAAAGATGACATAGGCCATCGTTTGCAAATGGCTCATGCCGAGGCTTCTTGAAGCTTCGGTCTGCCCGACATCGACGCCGTTGATGCCTGAGCGGATGATTTCCGCCATATAGGCGGTCGTGTTGATGGAGATGACAAAAAGGCCGCACACGAGATAAGTCCAGGGAATGCCGATCATCTTGCCGCCGAAATAGATGATGATTGCTTGAACCATCATCGGCGTGCCGCGGAAAACTTCAATATAGATCCGCGCAAGTCCTGCGGCTATAATTTTGAGAATTGATTTGAACTTTGAATCTTGGGGAGTCGGCTTTAGGTTTCTTAGCAAAGCTAAACCAAGGCCGAGAAGAAGGCCGATGCCTGTCCCGACAACCGCTAAGAGCAAGGTGACGCCGACGCCCTTTAAAAAGAGGTCACCGTATTTACCGAGCAAGTATCCTATTCGATCTGCCGTAGACATGGCTTTATACTCCGGAACGGCTGATTGCACCGTCCATCATCGCCTGCCGCATATCTTCGGTCAAAGAAGAAAGCCCATCATTGATAAGTCCGAGCAATTCGCTGTTACCGTCAGCAACGGCGACGGAAACGCTTAACTCGTTTTCATCGATGCCGGTGAAACCCACTTCAAATTCGACGATAGCTAGAGTCGGATTGGCATTGACGATTGCTCTCGCCACCGGATACTCGGCGATCATGGCGTCGCTATCGCCAGCAATTACAGACAAGGCAGCGGTATTAAAAGTATCGGTGCCTGGCTGGTGGATGACGCCGTCGATTTGGTCGATGACCGAATCTTGAATCGTACCAAGTTGGGTAACGACTTTATAACCGCTTAAGTCTTGAATCGAGTCGATGCCGACTAAATCGGAATCGCCGCGGACGACGGCGACGAGATCACTTACATAGTAAGCGCCGCTAAAATCGACGCTGACATCGCGTTCCTCGGTATAACTCATGCCATCGATGGGCAGGGAGTAGGCTGATGCCGTGGTCGCCGTCCAGTTAAACGGCGCGTAGTCGCATTCGAGCCCGACAATAAGTTTTTGGTTATCAAAATTATTGCCGACGCAACTTGCGACCAGTAGCGATGATGCGAGTAGAACGCTTTGTCCTAGTCTAGTCTTCATTTTTATTCCCTCCTTAAGAAATAAAATGCTGCGTCGCTAATGACGCAGCTCTTAAAGAAGAGATTCTGACATCAATAGCGCCTCTGCCAGGTAGTTGGCAGGAGTCCATAGAAGTATTCCTTCATAGACCAACCACTCACTCCGCCGAATGAATGTTTCGGCGACTTTGCCTTTCCTTGCTTTCTTCGAATGCCTTCTCGAGCAAGTACTAATCGCAGTCGCGCCTCTATTAATTGATGGCGTCATATTAACACCGCATTTTTCGAATTAAAAGAATTATTTTTATGATGCCGAAAAATATTTTTTTGAATGTGCAAAAACGCTCTTTAGCAAGCACCTTCAATGATTTATTTGTTTATTTATTTTATACTGACATCACAAGTAAATTTCAGGAGGAAATAATCATGAATACCATCAATGTCGCCGTCATCGTCGGCAGTTTACGCCAAGAATCTTTTTCAAAGAAAATCGCCCTAGCTCTTAAAGAGCTGAGTCCACAATCACTCAATCTCGAACTCATCGATATCAGCACCTTGCCCTTATACAATCAAGACCTCGAAGAGCAAGGCACAGAACCGGAGACTTGGAAAGCCTTTCGCAAGAAAATAAAAGAATTCGACGCTTTCCTATTTGTCACCCCCGAATATAATCGCTCGATGTCGGCCGTCTTAAAAAACGCCATCGATGTCGGCTCCCGCCCATATGGTTCAAGCGTTTGGAATGGCAAACCTGGGGCCGTCGTCAGCGTCTCACCGGGCGCGATTGGCGGTTTTGGTGCGAATCACCACCTGCGCCAAGTCCTCACTTTCTTAAATGTCGCGACGATGCAACAACCGGAAGCCTATATCGGAAATGTCCACAAATTATTGGATAAAGATGGCAGAGTCAGCAACGAAGATACCTTGAAGTTCTTGAGCCAATTTGCCAACGCCTTCTTAAAATGGATACAAGCCAACTCCTAAGCAATAAAATATTATTTTATTAATTCACCCAACTAGTCTTGTCGCTATTCACATCAAATTAAAATAGATGACAAGACTTTTGTTATATATTAAGATAACGAGACCAAATGTTATAAAGGAGAAAAAATGAAACAGTATATACTGGCAACCGACGCTTGTTCCGATCTGCCTTTGGATGTCGTTAAACAGCATGACATCGCCATCGTCCCGATGTTTTTAGAGATCGAAGGCAAAAACTACAGCCACAACCTCGAAGAAAAACACTTAAAATTAAAAGATTTTTATGATCAGCTACGCGACAAAAAGGTTTCGCGTACCTCGCTTGTCAATGTCGGCGAATTCGTTCAATTTTTCACCGAACTGCTCAAACAAGGCAAAGACATTCTTTATATCGCCCTCTCATCGGCCCTCAGCGGAACCTACCAATCGGCGATGATGGCTATCGACATGCTCAAAGACGATTATCCCAATCAGCGCATTGTCGCCGTCGACACCCTCAGCGCCTCTTTAGGTGAAGGCTATCTCGTGTGGCGGGCCGCCCTCTTAAAAAAGGAAGGCAAACCGCTAAACGAAGTCGTCGAATGGCTCGAGGCTAATAAATATCGCCTCCGCCATCTTTTTACCGTCGAAGAATTGGGAACGTTAAAGCGCGGTGGTCGCTTGAGTGGAACCGCGGCTTTCTTCGGTACCTTATTAGGCGTCAAGCCGATTCTCCACGTCACTCGTGAAGGTAAACTTGATGTTCTTAAAAAGTCCGTCGGACGCAAGAAATCGCTGACCGAGATGATTGAAGTTATGAAAGAACAGATTGTCGCTCCTAAGGAGCAGACGATTTTCATCGCTCACGGCGATTGCCTCGAAGAAGCCAAAGAAGTCGGCGGCTTAATTAATGCCAGCATGAATGTGAAAGATCTATTTTTCAGTTATATCGGCCCCGTCATCGGTTCGCACTCTGGTCCCGGAACGATTGCCGTCTTCTTCATGGGCAAAGAACGCGAATAGCGAACGATACATTAATTAGGTATTTCTCGATTCTTTTGAATCGAAACCTTTTCCTTTGCCGCTTGATAAGTAAGCGCTTTCAGTATAATATATTATGAGGTAATTTATAATTACCAAGTCGCTTGACACTATTAATCGTGCGTTTTGGAAGGCGCGAATGTCCTCCCATGACAAACGGCAGGAGGAAACCACAAGTGTATCAGAGCAGTTATCTCAACAAACTATTCGAAGATGTCAAAAAGAAATATTCCTCGGAACCTGAGTTTATCTCGGCGGTTGAGGAATTTTTTGATTCGATGGACTATTTGGTCGACGATGAACCAAACATCGAAAAATACGCTATTCTCGAACGCATTCTAATTCCCGAAAGAGTTATCTCATTTCGCGTAGCTTGGGTTGACGACAAAGGCAAAGTCCAAGTCAACAAGGGCTGGCGCGTCCAGTTCAATTCAGCGATTGGTCCATATAAAGGCGGTATTCGTTTTGACGGCTCTGTCAATCTTTCCATCCTCAAGTTCTTAGCTTTTGAACAAACTTTCAAAAACAGCTTGACCGGTCTTCCCTTAGGTGGCGGAAAAGGCGGTGCGGACTTCTCGCCCCGCGGCCGTTCCGATGAAGAGATCATGAGATTCTGCCAAGCCTATGTCTCCGAATTATTCCGCCACATCGGCCCTGATACCGACGTTCCCGCCGGTGATTTCGGTGTCGGCGCTCGCGAGATTGGCTATATGTATGGCATGTATAAGAAACTTTCCAACGATTTTGTCGGCACCTTTACCGGCAAAGGCATTTCTTACGGTGGCTCGCTCGGCCGCAAGGAAGCGACCGGCTACGGTCTTTTATACTTCGTCGCCGAAATGCTTAAAACTTTCCATAACGACACCTTGAAAGGTAAGCGCGTCATCGTCTCCGGCTCCGGCAAGGTCGGAAAGCACGCCGCCGTCAAAGCTCATGCTCTCGGAGCGAAAGTTGTCGCCATGTCCGACATCAACGGCTTCGTCTATGACGAAAACGGGCTTGATGTGCCATTAATTGATAAATTATCAGAACCCAAAGGCGAGTATTCTCTCGAATACATGAAATCTTATCCAAACGCTAAATTTGTCCCGACTCCGAAATCGATGTGGGGCATGCCTTGCGATATCGCCCTTCCGTGCGCGACACAAAATGAAATTGATTTGGAAGATGCAAAAAAGTTGAAAGCCAATGGCTGCTATATGCTCGTCGAAGGCGCGAATATGCCGACATCGGTCGAAGCCATTCGCTACTGCAACGATAACGGTATTCTCTTTGCTCCTGGCAAAGCCAGCAACGCCGGCGGTGTCGCCGTCTCCGGCTTAGAAATGAGTCAGAACGCCATGCACTTGTCTTGGACTTATGAAGAAGTCGATCAAAAACTCGAACAAATCATGAAGAACATCTTCCGCAAATGTCACGAGACCGCGACCAAATACGGTCAGCCAAAGAACTTGGCGCTCGGTGCCAACATCGCCGGCTTTATCAAAGTTTACGACGCGATGCTTCAAGAGGGTGTCATTTAATAATGAAAATCGTCAATCCGATTCGCGCTCCTCACATTTTACTTCCGAAAGCCGGCGTTGATATGAACGCCTTTGCGGTTATCGCATGCGACCAATTTACTAGCCAACGCGATTATTGGGATGGATTAAAGAAAATGATTGGCAGCAAGCCATCAACTTTTCACATGATTTTTCCTGAAGCCTATTTAAATTTGGTCGACGAAAAAGAATATATCAAAGGTATCAATCAAAATATCGATCGCTATCTTAAAGAAGGCATTATTCAAGATATCGGTACCTGTTTTATTCTCGTCGAGCGCGAGACGCCACACACCAAGCGGAGGCTCGGACTCGTCATCGCTATCGATGTCGAAGCCTATTCTTACGAGAAAGGCGCCAAAGCTTTGATTCGGGCGACGGAAGCCACGATAGTCGAGCGCATTCCGCCTCGTTTAAAAATCCGCGAGAACGCCCCTGTCGAATTAACGCACACGCTCTTTTTGTTTGATGATCCCAAGAAGTCCATTATTGAGAAATTGTATGAAAAACGTGCAGAAATGCCATTATTGTACGATTTTGACCTCAATCAAAACGGAGGTCATCTGCGGGGATATCAAGTCAAAGACACGCAGAAAGTTATCGATGCCCTTGCTAAACTAACCGAAGGAAACGGCAAAGGATTGATGTTTGTGGTTGGGGATGGAAACCATTCCTTAGCGACCGCGAAAGCCCATTGGGACCGCATCAAAAACAATCTATCAATAGAAGAAAGAAAAACACATCCAGCGCGCTTTGCTTTAGTGGAAGCGATCAATCTTTAAGATTGGATAAAAAAGCAAGCAGAAATTATATGAGTGGAATATGAGTATGTCAAAAAGGGCCGAGAAGGCTTGTTTTTCCTTTTCATTTTAACTAGTGGGGTATAATATTATTGGTTTTGTAATGAAAATGGCTCGCGTTTAGAACATACCGCATATATGATTCTAGCGAGTTTGTTACAACCAGCGATGATGGCGGCCTTAGCGGAAAGCCCATCGCTTTTCTTTTTGATGATGAAATCTCTTACTGGATTGGCTTCAGATTTGCTTTTAGATGTTCCAGAAGCAACTAGATAAAATAAACATCTAAGTCTTTGATTACCTTTATGAGTGATGGGTAGATGTTCACCAGTCATTTTTCCGGATTCCTTAACCGTAGGATCAATGCCGGCATAAGCAATGAATTTAGAAGCCGTTGGGAATCGATCAATGCCTGATACTTCAGCAGCGATTCTTGAAGCGGTGTTTTTAGTCATTCCAGGGATGGTGATGAGGTATTTATACTCCTCTGTTTTCATTCCTAGAAGGATTATTTCTTCAAGCAAATCATCGAGACTTTTCATATCTTCTTTTAACTTTTTGGCAGATGAGGAAAGAACATCAATGGCAGCATCATCTTCGTTAATATCAATCGCGGCATCTTCAAAATATCTATGAAATGAATTAATAAATACCGTGGCCTTACCATTCCCAAAATAATCGTAACTTGTGATGAACTTATAAAGAAATTCATCCGTCTTCTTTTTAAGCTTTTGAGGATTTGGATTTTTAATGATTAAATCCATAAAAAACGGAGAGTAAACGTTAAAATATTCATCAATTCTTGGGAACACATTATCAAGATAATGTCTATATTTCGTTTTCATGCACGATGTTCTATTGATAAGAAATAAATAATAAGAGCAAAAAGATTTGAGTTTATCATGAAGTTTCTCAAAAGGTTTTGCTGGTCTAAGCTTCTTTAAAAAATAAACATTAGCAATGGTTTCACAATCTTTAGAATCCGTTTTTGTTGGGCGGATATCGCTTTTTCTCACCTTTGCAGACAATAGCGGGGGAATCAGGAAATACTTCTTTCCAATCTTCTGAAGATAATTCTCTACTGGTTTTGAATAAACACCAGTACATTCAAAAACAACGACACACTTTTCGCCTGTCGAATTTTCTAAAGCAACAATGATTTCCTTTAGTTTTTCAAAACCAGATTTGGTGTGTTTTATGACACATACATCCGTTGCTTTCTGTCCAACTGAGTAGAAAGCCTGAACATGCGAAGAACCTTTTGACACATCCAAAGATACGCATGCTTTCTTGTTTTCTCTTTGAAACATATTATTCCTTTCCGGCCTTATTTCTTAGCAAGGCTTTTATCAGTGATAAATCTAATCGCGTTTGTTTGTACGAAGTCGTAGCTTCAATTGGATTTAAACAGATTTCAATCATCACTTTAAAAAGTTGGAACATTCAGAATGACGAATTCTAAGATTCACGACCAAGGACGTTCTCAACTTGCATTAAGACCTATTGGCTGTTAGGTGTAATTACGAGATCAATGTCTCATTAGATTTGGTTGGATGCGGTCCATCTTCAAAAATTTCTAACAGCACATATTCATTAAACAATAAATCTTAAGTACAAAAAAAGAATACACGCGACCAAGGATTGGAATTTGAACCGATCCACCGCGTTGTTTTTGAAGTAAAATCCGACTTTGTGCCCGGTTTAAGAAAAGCTGTGGACGGAACTCGTGAAGTTCATGTCTACTGCAAACCCAAGGGACAGGCGCCTTTATTGATTCCAGAAAACACCCCCCTCGCCTATCGCCTCATTCAAGACTATATCGATGACTATGTTAAAAAGAATCCCGGTTCATCGGTCGATTATATTCACGATGTCGCTCACGCTCACGAGGTGGCGGACAAGCACCCGACTTCGGTCGCCGTAGCGATGCCGGCCCTCAGTAAGAGCGATCTGTTCGCTTTTATCGCAAATGGCGATGTCTTGCCCCGCAAAACATTTTCGATGGGGCATGCTGTTGAGAAGCGTTATTATCTCGAATGCAAGAGAATCAAATAGATAACGGAAGGAGAAACATATGAAACGTATCTACAACTTTTCTGCCGGACCTGCCGTCCTGCCCGAGGAGGTCTTGAAACAAGCCGCCGACGAAATGCTCGATTACAAAGGTTCGGGAATGTCGGTCATGGAAATGTCGCACCGCTCGAAAACCTATCAGACAATCATCGACGAGGCCGAAGCCGACTTGAGGAAAATCCTCAACATCCCTAGCAACTACAAGGTGTTGTTCGTCCAAGGTGGAGGCACCGTCCAATTTGCCATGGTTCCGATGAACCTATCAAAGAATAGAGTGTATGACTTCATCATGACGGGCCACTGGTCCAAAGCCGCCAAAAAAGAAGCGGAAATCTTTGGCAAGGTCAATGTCATCGCCTCTTCAGAAGACAAGAACTTCTCCTATATTCCAAATCTTGACAATGTCAAAGCCTCGCCTGATTCAGACTTTGTCTGCATGTGCGATAACAACACGATTTTCGGCACCAAATACAAAAAGTATCCTGAATTCCCCGGTAAAATTTTAGTTAACGATGCCTCCTCTTCCTTCCTCAGCGAACCGATGGATGTCACAAAGTTTGGCCTCATCTATGCCGGCGCCCAGAAAAATGTTGGACCAGCTGGCGTCGTCATCGTCATCATTCGTGAAGACTTGCTCGAAAACGAGCCTCTCCCTGGCACGCCGACCTTATTAAAATACAAAGTGCTCGCCGACAATGGTTCGATGTATAATACCCCACCGACATACGGCATCTACATCTGCGGTCTCGTCTTTAAATGGATTCTCGCGCACGGCGGACTCGAAGCCATGAAAGAGAGAAACGAAAAGAAAGCCGCGATAATTTATGATTACCTCGATAGCAGCAAAATTTTCAAAGGCACTGTCGATAAAGGTTCCCGTTCATTAATGAACGTCTGCTTTAGAACTGATAGCGAAGAGCTGAATGAAGCCTTCTTGGAAGGGGCTAAAAAAGCCGGCTTTGCTAACCTTAAAGGCCATCGTTCCGTCGGCGGAATGAGAGCTTCAATATATAACGCCATGCCACTCGCGGGTGTCGAAGCCCTCGTTAAATACATGCGTGAATTCGAAGCTGAGCACGTGAAATAGGTCGCGCCATGAGAAAGATACTCTGCTTAAATAAGATATCCCCCGTCGGATTAAAAACCTTGCCAATAGACTATGAAGTGACGGCCGAAATAAACGAGGCCGACGCAATCTTAGTCCGCTCTGCCGTCATGCACGAAATGGTTCTGCCAGACAATGTCATGGCCGTCGCCAGAGCCGGAGCCGGTGTCAACAACATACCTCTTGATGTCTATGCGAAAGCCGGTGTCGTCGTCTTCAACACCCCTGGGGCTAACGCCAATGCCGTCAAAGAATTGACAATTGCCGGCATGCTTCTCGCCGCTCGCGATATTCACGGCGGAATGAAGTGGGTGGAAGCCAACAAACAGGATGCTGAAATCAATA